>WNFY01004109.1_pt1 | contig 17202 bp, 13 predicted proteins | sample 5400091 | NCBI WGS metagenome assembly WNFY01 (sample SAMN13153364, study PRJNA577476) | soil metagenome | isolation source: 60 cm soil or saprolite under grassland replicate 1 | place: USA:California | collected 2016-06-15
AGACAGCGAGTCGGATCTTGATTACATTTGCTCTTATGAAAACCGTTACCGCTTTTGCATTAGCATTCTTTGCCAGTTCTCTGCTCGTGTTCGGACAAGAGAGCAATGAAGAAAAAAGCAATGAACAGAAAAGCAATGAAGAGAACGCGGCCCAGCAAACAGAGCGCGAAGAGAACGCGGTCCTGAAAGCAGAGCGCGAACTTGCTGATGCTTATCTCAACAGCGACGCCGACGGCATCGCCCGGGGCGTGATGGAGGATTACACGTTGACCAACTCAACCGGCAAGATCACGACACGGGCACACGATCTCGACGAGGCAACGAAGAAAAATCCGAAATACGACGTGTTCGAGAACACTGGCATGAAGGTGCGCGTCCACGGCAACACCGCCGTCGTCACCGGTCAGACGCACACGAAGGGAGTTTCCGGCGGAAAGCCTTTCGATTCGAAATTCCAATTCACGGACACATTCATCAAAGACGGTCGACGCTGGCGTTTGCTCGCCGGCCACGTGTCAAAACTTGGCTGGGGAATTCGGCTAACTCCGAAAAGTAGCGGGCAGAATCCTTAACCGCGGATTACCCGCCTTCGCCGAAAAGATGCGGGCGTGGCAGGCGCGAATACCGCGACTAATGCGGCCACGCGCCTGTGGCGCGTTCTGATTTTTCCATTGAGATTACTTTGATTTGGTCTTTTCATTTGCCTCCCGATAACCAACTCTAGCGATCTCAACGCAAGGGAAAACCTGGCGTTGGCCCGACTGCGCGGCGAACGCGATTCATCACGCCGTAGTCCATGGTTCGCCGTAACTTTTAGTGAAGGCAGTTTGGCAAAGGCGGATTAAATCATAAAGCTTTTCTTACCTTGAACTTGTGCTAAACTCTGCACCCCAACCGTGTTGTCCCCACAGAACCGTTCGCGCCGCGTTTGCCAGGATTTGAAGTTTGAAGTTCGAAGCTCGAACTTTGGATCCCTATCTCCCATCTGCGATCTCCGATCTTCTCCGCAACGTGAGCGCTCCGCTTTTACGTTGATCGAGTTTCTCGTCGTCCTCGGCATCATTGCGCTCCTAATGGTGCTGGTGATTCCAGCCTTCACAAATATAAAAACCGGGACCGACGCCACCAGCGCGGCGTACACGATCAAGGGCGTGCTCGATACCGCTCGCACTTACGCGAAGGCAAACAATACGTACGCCTGGGTCGGTTTTTATGAGGAAGATACGACAGCGACCACGCCAACAAATAACAACCCCGCTTATCCTGGTAAAGGACGGGTACTTTTGGCTATCGTTGCTTCCAAGGACGGAACGAAAATTTACCAAGATACTGATCCGTCGTCGTCGCTCCCTTCAGACCGAATCAGTCAAATAGGAAAGCTGGTTAGGATTGAGGGTGTACACTTAACGGATATCGGGAATCCCTCGCCTACGCCGAATCCAACGCCGACGCCGGATACCCTAGCCGCCCGGCCTTACACACCTTATAGTGAAGGCTCACCCTTCGATCATTTTAATCGAATTAGCAGCGACAGCTCGGACACTACCCTTTTTACATTCACGGCGCAGAACTATACGTTCTATAAAACAATCCGATTTAGTCCTAGCGGAGAAGCAAACATAAACAGTACGTACACGCTGAAACACGAAGGGGAAATCGGGATCAAACCAACGCACGGTACCGCCGTTGACACCAACACTCCTAACATTGTTGCCATTCAGTTTACTGGTGTTGGCGGTAGTATTAAAATTTACAGAAGATGAAGCGGTTTGCGCATCGCGCGTCTGCATTTTCCCTTGTCGAAGTAACTCTCGCTCTGGGCGTAGCTGCCTTTTGCATGATTGCCGTATTCGGATTGCTTCCGGTCGGCGTGCAAACAAACCGCAACGCGACTTCGCAAACCGCTGCGACCAACATTATTGCAGCGGTGGCCGCGGACCTGCGAGCAACACCAAAAACGAGTGCAACCTCCTCGCAGTTCGGCATTACCTTCGGAACGAATCCCCCGCCGCTCTACTTTGATGCTGCTGGACAGTTTACGACATCATTAAGCGCCAACTCCCGTTATCAACTGAACATAACGTGGAACCCTTCCGCGCCCACCGGATCAAGGTACGCCGATCTGAAGGTCACTTGGCCCGCAGCAGCTACTCCGGCAAACGCAAGCGGCTCGACCGAAATGTTCGCCGCTTTCGACAGGAACTAGTGATTAATATTGTGCGAAAACTTGGGAGCGTTTCATCAAATGCCTGAAGGACGTTACAAAGCTGTAGCCGCTGTAGCCACGGCCCTATGGGCCGTCAATCACCGGAGACAATCCTGCAAGAACGGCTCGCAGATCTAGTGGCGACACAGCTTCTTAACAGCGCCGCAACCATTACCACCCTCGGTCACAAGCAGATGGATGCGGATTCGCAGGCGCGACAGCTCCTTGATCGAATGGCAACCGATTTCGCGCAGATGGTGAAAAGGAACGATGTTAGCTATTATGTGAAAACAGCGGGAAACACCCAGGCTGGCAACGATCAGATTGCGTTCTTTAGCCTCACTTCGGGTTATTACCCTACCCCCAGTTTCCAGAGCCCCGTTTCACTCATCGCATACCGAGTTAACTCTGATTCCAGTTCAAGTAATCTTGCGCGTTCGTATAATAAGCTAGAGCGGATGGGCAAAGGCTTCATCTGGAATGGCGTTTCCCCAACCTATACCCCAATTCCCTTCTTGGACGGCGCGACCCCGCCAGCGAATACAATTGCCAACAAGTGGCCTGCTGCGACGAGCAGCAGCACTGCTGATGCAGATTACGAAATCGCGGGCCCGCAGATTTTCCGGTTCGAATATTATTATCTCCTTAGCTCTGCTCTGTCGGCTAATGCTTTGTCGAACGGCGCGGTAGCCAACAAGTTCTCTGGCGGGCCGTGGAGCGATGTGAATTCCTTTGTGATTACCGACGTGGCGGCAATCGTCGTCGACATTGCTGCGATTGATCCCAAGAGCGGAGTCCTCCTCACTAATGCGCAGATCGCCACGCTGGCAGGGGGATTGTCCGATTTTCCTTCTAACGCTGCTACTGCCGCTGCGATGGTTCCCGGCCAGTTGCGGGCGAACTGGCAGACCGCACTTGACGCGAATTCGAGCTTGCCACGCCCGGCGATTTCCGGTATTCGGCTGTACGAACGCTATTTTTATCTCTCACCGCCTACTTTACTTACCCCGCCATGACAACCATTCCCCATTCTCGCCATCACTCGTCAAAGGGCGCCGCTCTGATGATCGTCCTTGCTTTTGTCGTGCTTCTCACCGGCTTGGTAGTGGCTTATTTCTCTCGCACAACGACCGACCGGCAGCTTGCTCAATCGAGTTTTAATGACACATCGGCCGATCTCCTGTCCCGGAGCGCGCTTGATATTGTGGTCAGCGATCTCAAGCAGGAAATTGTTAACAACCCCACGGTAAGCACAACCAATATTCAGCCGGCGTCGTATGGCACGCCGACTAGCGGAACGCCCATTCCAAATTTAATCAGGCGCAGTTTTTCTGGAGCTCCGGCTAGTCGTGCGTCGATTGTCAGTTCTACTGCTGTTTCGGCGAATGGCCGCTCGATAAGTACAGCTCGTTGGAACAGTCATTACTTAATCCCCCGACTTAATCCTTCCAGTACCGCTACTGACAGTGCCCCGGTGACGAGTTTCACTGCGCCAGACTGGGTCTTGATAACTTCACAAGGCCCTAATACTGCCCCCGCGCCCAGCGCTGTGATAGGACGATATGCTTACGCGGTCTATGACGAGGGAGGATTGCTCGATATGAGTCTGGCGGGGTATGCTACAGGGACGAGCTCGGGCGGCGGCCCTGCTCCAACGCCAACTCCGTGGCTGACGAATGTTGGACGAAAAGGAATTGTAACTTTCGCCGACCTTACTGCTTTGCCCGCCGCTCCGACAACCACGCTCACCCAAACCCAGATCAACAACATCGTAGGCTGGCGGAATTTCGCGACGACAGGGCAATCAGACGGAAGCTTTGGCAGTCCTTCTTTTCTCGGAAACCTGAATAGACAGGATACGTACGGCAGTTATCTGCTCGATTTTGGCGATCCGCCTTACCCAACCCCTTGTCCGGTTTATCCGTTCACTTCTGTCGCAACCGATACTATCGGATCCGGATCCCTCGCACGGACGGATCAGGCTTTCATGACCCGGCAGGAATTGTTAAAGCTTCGAAGCTCTTTTAACTTCAGCCAGAACGCGCTTCAGTACATGGGAACTTTTTCCCGAGAACGCAACCAGCCCGCGCGTGATTGGGACCGGCTTAGTAATAAATTACCTGACAGATTCGACATAGGCATGCTTAGCCTGGTCAAACCGGCTCCTGCGGGCACGCCGCCTTCACGAGGCAAAGGCAAGGGTAAAGGCCGGGGCCGATACAGAGGCGACGCTTTGTCTATTCTCAACCTATTTGGGCTGCAGTGGGTAGCCGGGACAGGTACGGGGGACCCTCATCTGGTTTCGTATTGGAATCATTGGCGATACGTTGGCACCCCGGGTGTGCCGCCGAATCCCAACCCTCATATTCCTGCGTTGAGAGGAGGCAGGAACGACTTCTTTCAGATCCTCGATTATGCCATGACCCAGGCGAACGCTTCGGGTGAAGATACAGATCCGCCAAACGTTGTGGACATCATGAGCCTGGGGGCGTCATTGATCGATCAAAATGACGCCCCAGCGGATGATTTAGACGTAACTGGCACGCACGTTACCATTATCGAAACTACCACTGACAGTAGCGGAAAATTCGTCCTTGGCTGGGAAAACGGTGAGGCTCCCGCGGCTACCGACACCGCCACGCCCACTCCCCATAACCCCTACAACTGGATAATTGACCCAACCACTGGCACATTGAAGCCGACTCCGACGCCGGGTGCCACTCCGATCGTACTCAATCACGTTTTTTCGACCGTGAGCGACTTTGGCTACGGTCTTAGACCAGAATTGGCAACGAGCCGTTTTAAGCGTCTGGATTTCCATACAGCGAACAATAATGCTAATCTTTTGGACTTTTTTACATACAACCCGGTTGATCACAACTATCCGCGAGCCGGGCTCGTCAATCTCAATACGAAGAACGTTCCGGTGATCGCTGCGATTTTGCAAAGTGCACTGAAGAAGGATGTAGACCTTCCTACTCCCACTCCGGGTCAATATCCTACTGTTCCGCCCACTGAGGCCACACCCGCGGCGCAACTTATCGTTAATGCAACGACTGCACAGCCGGCCTTGACTAGAGCGGACATAGGCCGGCTTACCGCCGCGGCCGCGGGTGCGATTGTGAATCCAGGATACACCGGAGAAGAACAGGAAAAAGTCCCAGAAGCGATCGCGCGCGCCCTTTCGGAGATAGCGCAAACGCGGACCTGGAATCTGATGATAGACGTAATTGCTCAGACAGGAAAGTACGCGCCCGGCACCACCAGCATTACCGATTCTACAAAATTTGTGGTTGAAGGCGAGAAACGATACTGGCTCCACATCGCGCTCGGTCGCGACCTGGTTTCGGGGAATGTAGATGTGCTCGGCACGCAGCTCGAAGAAGTAACCGAGTAGTGGCGAGAAGATTGATAGCTGATAGTTGATAGTTGATCTGCCTTCGCCGGCTACGGCGCGATGAAGAGTTGATAGTTGAGCGTTGGTAGGATGGTTCAGGAAGGCCTGCAGCGAAAGTGAATAGTGATAAGGGATTGGTCCATAGGTTGCGGCTCTGAACACTGACCATTGCTTTTCTTAGCTCGCTTCTGTTCACCGATTGCCTTTGCTGCTTGAAATTTCGTTTGGGAACGAGTTTGACGCCACAACTCTGACCTGTGTACGCTCTGACCGTGGATTATTCGAAGATCACCACGGTTGAACCTGGGAAGCGCAATGGTAAACCTAGGCCTGCGCATCACGGTTTACGACGTGCTTGACTATCTTGCTTCAGGCATGACACACGAGGAGATCCTGCGTGATTTTCCTTACGTGACTGAGGAGGATATCCAAGCGTGTCTCGCGTTCGCCGCCGATCGTGAGCGCAGGACAAGCTTCGTCGCTGGTGAAGCTTCTGTTCGATGAAAACCTATCGCCGAGACTTGTTTCCCGGCTGGCAGATTTGTTTCCCAACTCTGCACACGTCCACGAGTACCGCCTTGCGACCAGTGACACTGCCATCTGGGAGTTGCACTAAGCGAAGGTTTCTCAATTGTGTCGAAGGATTGGGACTTTCACGATCAAGCTGTTTTACGCACTGGCCGACCGAAAGTGATTTGGCTGCGAATCGGAAATTGCACCACTGATCGGTTGGGGAACTTCTCAGGTCATTTTCTCCAGCAATCGAACATTTCAACGCTGATCCAGCTAGTACGCTGCTGATGCTGCCTTAGTGGCCTTTGAAGCTCCTGACGCCAGTAAATTCATCGTCGAAGGCGAAAAACGATACTGGCTTCGCCCGCCTTCGCCGTCCTCCTTCGTCAGAGCTACTGCACGACGACAGGCTTCGGCGTGGCAGGCATCGCGCTCGGTCGCGACTCTAGCCTTCGGAAACGCGTTTCCGTATTGCCCTTCTAGCTGGGCTGCTTGAGGACAGGCTCAATCGCCGTTCAGCCTCTTTTTTCCAAGAACTTCGTTCCGCCGTTTCCGTAGAACGAGGTGAGAAATGGAAACAGCAACCGGGGTGGCGCAAGAAGTGGCGTCAGGAAGCGCTTCTTCGTCGCAGCGGCGTTTTCGCATGACCTGTTACAACAAAGTGCAATCTGCGGGCCCGGGAGGAAATGCGCGAAATTTCGAGGAAACTGTGCCGCCCGATTCGATTCACGATTCACGATTCACGATTCACCAGCGTTCCCGCTCTGCATTCACGCTCATCGAGCTTGTGGTCGTCATCGGCATCATTGCGCTCCTAATGGTCCTGGTGGCTCCCGCTTTCACAAATATTAAAAGCGGGACCGACGTCACCAGCGCCGCTTACACGGTTAAAGGCGTAATCGACACAGCCCGCACCTACGCGAAAGCAAATAACACTTATGCCTGGGTCGGTTTTTATGAGGAGAACGTCTCAAACCCCTTGTCACCGAACTCAGATACCCCAGCAGTAGGCAGGGTTATCATGTCGATTGTTGCTTCTAAAGACGGGACCAATATCTATGGCTCGGGCAGCGGCGAGATCGACCCAACGAAGCTAATCCAGGTGGGCAAATTGACCAAGATCGACAACGTACACTTGTGGACGCATACGGACGCTCCATTAGGGACAGGCTCAACCTTCGCTACCCGCCCGCCCGTTCCATCCGCATACTGCATCGGGAATTCAACTCCAGCAAACTCTACCACTCCGTTTCGATATCCTGTTGGAAGTCCCGCGCCTGCCGCGCAGTACACATTTAGAAAGATGATCGAGTTTAGCGTAGGTGGTGAGGCGCGAATTAACAACTCGACAAATTCTCCGCAGACCGCGGCCGAGATTGCACTGGAACCAACGCACGGAAGTGTTGCCCCTGCATCTCCCCCTAGCAATGTTGTTGCGGCTCAGATAACCGGGCTGGATGGCAACGTGACAATTTATCGAAAATGAGAGGCATTAGCATAGCTCACACAGTGACGACCATCGCCGCAATGGCAATCGCCATCAACCTTAACAGCATGAGCCGGAATCTGATCACACATCCAAACCAAAAATGAAAACGAAACAATCTTTGCGAAAAGTTGCCGCGTTTTCGCTGGTCGAAATCACCTTCGCCTTGGGCGTGGCTGGCTTTTGCTTGATTGCGATGCTTGGCATGCTGCCGCTTGGGTTAAACACTCAGCAGGCCAGCGTCCGGCAGACGACCGCCAACTCGATTATTTCGCAAATCTTTACCGATTTGCGCGCTGATCTTCGGCTCCCCCCGGGCCAGACCTCCCACGAGAATGAGTCGGGATTTAATTTGCACGGCCATTGGGCGAATTTGTATACGCCCGATACGCTCTATTTTACACAGGAAGGGAAGCAAACTGGCACTGTAAACGGGACACCTCCAACAGACGCGGTCTTTAGGGCGAAGATTACCTATCGGTTGCCGCCCTCAGATACGACGTCGCTGGCGAATATTACTGTTAGTTGGCCCGCGCAAGTCGATCCCACAACTGGTGTGCCGGCAGGGTCAGTCACAACCTTGGCGGCAGTTAATCGCCGATGACCACAAAATCATTCCCTATCATCAGCACGCGACGCTCACGCGGCGGCTTCACCATTGCCGAATTACTCGTGTCGGTGTTTGTCGTTACGATCATTATTCTTATGGTCTCGCAGTTGATGACCAGTGCAACGGCTATTACGCGGACTGGCAGCAAACATATCGATACCGACACTCAGGCCAGGGTCGTACTTGATCGGATGGCGGTGGATTTCGCGCAAATGCTGAAACGAACCGACGTTGATTACTATGTAAAGGGACCTACGAATTATTCCGGGCACGGCAATGGACACGGATGGGGTCATGGACTGGGAAACGGAATGCAGGGCAGTGACCAAATCGCCTTCTTCAGTCACGTGCCCGGCTACAACGATACGAATTCGTCATCGCAAGGCCCGGTCTCGCTCGTAGCTTATCGAGTCAACCAACGCAGCAATACGGGTAATCCAGCCTATCTCAGACTTGAACGGATGGGCAAAGGGCTCCTTTGGAATGGCGTGTCAAATTTGACAAACACCAACGCCATATATCCAATAGTTTTTTTGCCCCAAACAATTGGCGCGATTGGGCCGTGGTCCGCCGCAGTCCAAAACGACAACAGCAACGCCAGCAGCGATTCAGATTATCAGATACTTGGTCCCGGGGTTTTCCGGCTTGAATATTATTATCTCCTCAAGAACGGACGGCTGACGGATGTACCGTGGGACAGGGACGCCAGGCCAACCCAGACAACGCTCACCAACCCGGAAAGCATCGGCCTTAAGGACATAGAGGCAATTGGGGTGGCGATCGCTGTAATAGATCCGGCAGGTCGCGCGCTGATAGATGCCGCATCCGCTACTAGCCTCCTCGATCTCGCCTCCGACCTGGACGACTTCACATCGGCGCATGGCAGGGGCGTTGGCAACCAGACAAGATACGTTGGTATGATGGAAGCCGATTGGAAGGGCGTTTTGTTTGGAGACGCCACCCAGATTCCCCCCCTGCCTGGCATTGTCAACACAGGCCAAACCAGCGCAGGCACCCCCGTCCCACCAGAAGCAACCAAGGCGATTCGAGTCTACAGTCGCTACTTCGATTTGAAGAACTTGTAAGATGAATCGGCTACCCAAAGCAGTCCATTCTCGGGAACGAGCTGCGGCGCTCATTATCGTGCTGGCATTCGTCGTCCTGTTGACTGGTGTGGGCATCGCCTACTTCTCGAGGACGACCAGCGACCGCCAGGTCGCGCACAGTAGCTTCCATCAATCTAATGTTGATCAATTGGCGCAAAGCGCCATGGATAACATCATCGGCGATCTCCGCCAGGAGATAACCAACGGTTCAACGGCCACACCCGTAAACGGCGTTACCATCTACACCCCAACGTCCGCGGCAAACATGGTTCCTCAGCGTAGCGGCAACGCCGCTGGAGCGCCAAATCTTATTCGCCGCAGCGTTAGTCCCGATCTAATCCCGGCGCCTGGCCGCCCAAGCCGGGCCTCCGGCGTGAATTCGAGGACCGATGCGTCGGCCAACGGTCGCGCCATTACCAGCACGCGATGGAACAGCCACTATCTGCTTCCAAAGGGCGACACGGCGACTAGCGATTCGTCACCTATACCGGCTTTTACTGCTGCAACACCGGACTGGGTGTTTGCTACCGATCAAGGCGCCACGGTCATTACCGCCCCAAGTAGTTCAGTCGTCGGCCGCTATGCCTACGCGATCTATGATGAGGGGGGTTTGCTGGATATGAATGTCGCTGGTTATCCGACAGGTACAACCACAGGTCAGTCTGGTCGTAAAGGGTCTCTCGCCTTTGCTGATTTATCCGCGCTAGGCGTCTACCCAATTCTTAATGGTTCTGGCGTTTACCAAGTAGACAAGCTCGTCGGCTGGCGCAATTACGCAACCACAAACCAATCCGCTACCAATAATAATAACTTTCCCGATATTCTTCCTGCCAATAAGGCATTTGCGAGAAATTTTCAGGCCAATTCTGTCCCGGCAGCCAGTTACTGTAGCTATGTGGTGAATAGCGGTAGCGCATTTTTGGCTCCCACTCCAACCATCGCCCCGAACGGGCGCACAGATCAGGTGTTTCTAGATCGCCAGCAATTGATCGCGTACCAAAAAACACTGAACACAAATAACGGGAATCCTATATCTAACACATCTCAATTCGATCCGAATGCTCTTCAATATCTCGGCACCTTCTCACGAGAAATAAATTCGCCTTCTTTTTCTCCGTCCACTCCTACCGGCAGTAGCATCGATTACGCGACGCTTGCGAGCACGTCGACCGCGGTTAACCCAAACTTCTTGCTCCGTCGCGTAACAACGAGTTTCACCCGTTTCGACGGCACGACCGCGGCAGTTGGCGATCCGCTCGTCAAAACACGTTTCCCACTCAGCCGCTTAGCATGGATTACGTACAAGGGGCCGAGTGCCTCTTTGGCCACCACCGATCCAGTTTACATCGCGCTCACCGCCGCCGGTGTGTCAACTGCAACCATTGCCACTGGGACGGCAGCGAACATCGCAAAATGTTTCGGATTGACGTTTCCAACTGGAGGCACGGCTGGCAGTCCGTGGACGTACACCAATCCCAGTGGGGCCTTCCCGGCTAGTCGAATTTTGCGGTTGGATGAAGTGGCTGCCGCCGGCCGTGAGCCGGACTTTTTTGAGTTGCTTCAGGCTGCAATCCCAAGTGGGTCACTTGGCCAGAACACGGGTGGCGGCGTTTCGGGTGGGGCGGTCTTCCCGGATATCCACATGAGTAGCACAACGCACCATATTCTTTCCATCGGAGGGGCAACCATTGACCAGGCGGATCCCGACTCGATCCCGACGCGTATCCAATTTAATCCAGCCGGCATTACGTGGACGGCTTATGGTGTGGAAAACCTGCCCTATATCACTCAGCTATATCCCATCGCCGGGGTGAGCCCGGATGATCCAACCAAGTGGGCAACCTATCTTCTTTTTCAACTGTGGAACCCGCATCAGAACGCTGGCGCTTCTACGCCGTCGGTTCGTTTGCGAGTTGACGGAGGAGTTGGATTATTTACTGGAGGCAATAGTGAAAATTGGAATCCTAGCAGTACCGAATTTATTAACGCCACGGGCCAGTCTGTTACGGTAAATCCAGCTGCGTTCTCGATTCCGACTCCGTTAACCACAAATAACGCGACTGCGACTGGAACGGGGCCCGGAACATTTGCCACGCTTGCCGCGCTGGCCGTGCCGACACCTACGCCATGATTTCTGCTCGGTATCAATCGCCGCTGTTTTGGTCATGAAAAGGATCTTGCCCGTCCTTCTTCTGCTGACTGCGGCAACGAGCGCGTTCGCGGCCATCCCCGTGTTTCAACCTAAAAGCGACACAGCAACCGTAAATGTGGGAACTTTCTTCTCCTACGTGATGAACACCACAGGCAATCCGACCAGTTACACCGCAACCCCGTTGCCCCCGGGTCTAACGGAGACAGGAAGTAGGATCTTTGGCACACCGACTACGACTGGAACGTTCACTATCCATCTTACCGCAACGAATAACAGCGGCACTGGAATCGGCACATTGACCTTGACGGTTAATGCTGCGCCAACCCCTACACCCACGCCGACACCAACTCCGACGCCAACTCCTACTCCGACGCCGACGCCGACACCGACACCTACTCCGACGCCGACCCCTACTCCGACGCCAACTCCAACGCCTCCGCCTAGCGGTCTTTTCGTTGGTTTTCGCCTCCCAGATTTCCCAACAGCCGCTACACCGGCGCCAACCCCTGCGACCAACGACATGCGGCTAATGCTTCAGGTAGGCGCGACGCAAGCAGCGACGTCACATCCGTTCAATGCGACGCTCGAAGTTGATGCCGGCGGCGGCACATGGGTGCCTTATAATCACTTCATCGGTATCACTGACACTAACCCGAATTACTCTTTTAGGACTAGCTGGATCACCGATGCTCCACTGCCTGTTCGCGATTTGCCAGGCTCCGCCCCGGCCTCGCCGTTTCCCTCGCCGCCGGCGTTTACACCTGCACAGTTAACGGCGCCTCCGCCTGCTCCGCCCGCAGTCTATATGAAAGCCGATCCACGCTCCACCCGGTTTGGCATTTTCCAGATGGACACGAATCCAACGGGTAACTCGAGGATAATAGAATCCCTTTGGCCGAGTGGCTCCTCGGCGCTGCCCAATGGTTACGGTGGGGTGGTCGGAACGACGTTTCCCGGTCCTGTCGAGCACGCTCCGCTGCGCTTCGCTGGAAACAATTACTTCCCCGCAACCTTATCCATCAACAATGCAGCAAGCACGAGCGCGCGCACTGGCTATGCAGATAGTGATGGAATTATCCGCCAGGCTGATGCTAGTTATCCTGACCCATCACTCACCACAACTGGATCATCCACACCCTACAACACATCAGACTATCACCCGATTATGTTAAACCGCCCGTTTCGGAACGTAGCTGAATTGGGCTATGTCTCTCGCGATTTGCCATGGAAAACCCTGGACCTATTCACTGAAAAGAGTGCAGACGCTGGCCTTCTTGACGTCTTCTCAATCAACGACGAACCAACAATGATCGCTGGCCGTGTGAATCTGAACACCCGGCAAGCCCCTGTTCTTCAATCGGTTCTAGCGGGTGCTATCTGGAACGAATTAATTTCCACCTCGACCGTCGCGACGACTGGCTCGAATGCACAAAGTGCTGCGACAATGGCGAGCAACATCACGTCGGTAACCTCGACGACTCCTCTACAGAACAAGTCTGCGATCATTACAGGTGCCACCGCGCCGACGACAATCCTGCCTACGACAGCGCCGAGTCCCAATCCCGGAGATAACCAAACTGTTAAAGCTCGACGAGAAGTTATTCCGCGGGCGATTTCTTCTGTCTCGCAAACGCGCGTCTGGAACGTATTGATCGATGTGGTAGCGCAATCAGGTCGCTATAAACCAAATGCAAATAGTCTTCAAAATGATTTCATCGTGGAAGGGGAACAGCATTACTGGGTGCACGTGGCGATCGACCGGTTTACCGGGGAAGTGCTCGACAAGCAGATCGAGGTCGTAAACGAATAACAATTTTCCGCACGGCCGCGCGGAATGGATGTCCCTATTTTTCCGTACTCTAGGGCTGGACAGTGGGAGAGGGAGCAGGGCGATCCAACGTGCCGCGATGCTTTGGATCCCACATCCATACGCCCGACGGTGGGGTTGCTCTGATGATTGGCCTTAGCAGCGGAATTGACGTTGGAGTTGACGTGGCTTCCTGTGAACCCGGCGCCGCTTGCTTGGACGTCAGTGCTGCGCGCGCCTGATCTGCCCATTGTTTAAATGGTCTTTCCCAGCCGAAATAGATCAGTGCACCGACTACAAGTATTTCGATCAATAGACGCATGCCCTCTGAGACTGCCGAGCGTCGTGAAGCGAGTCAATTCAATTTGGTGAGTGAGATCAACAGGAAATCAGGAATAGGTGAATCGCGAAGGCAAGAACACAAGAAAATGGTGACCCATTCACATCCAAAGATCGATTGCTGCAAGTATGATGCTTTTCTGTTGCGCCCAACTTGGCAACGACGGCGTAGGCAACGCCTCAGTCGAGGCGATGCAGCAAAGAGATGCCGTAGTTTTCCTGGAGAACGGGTGCTTCAGCGGCCACTTGCGCAGCATCGAGCTCGATCTGTTTCGGATCTTCCTCGGTCTCAATCTTGATGAAACCCTCGATGGGCTGTTTCACCGCTTCGGCCAGATCGGCTAATGACTTGATCTCTTTGCCGTTTACTTTTGTGACGGTCAAATAGGAAAGCTCGTCGTAACCGATTGTGCTATTGGCGGGGAGGACCTGGCTGAGAATGACGACGCGGCGGTTCCCTTCTGGAAAGAGTTCTGATTGGAACCGGTCGAGGTAAACCAAGCGCTGGGGTGCTTCTCTTTGCCAGGTTGGGCCCCATTCCTTGAGATACTGGCGGGAAAGCTCCTGAAAAATGAGTCCGCCGAGCACGTAATACGGCGGCGGCTGATCGAGATTGTAAGGTGGGCTGACGTAATCTTTCGCGTCTCGATGTTCGAGGGTCACATTTAACTGCATCGGTTTGCCACTGCGCTGGATTCGGAACGGCACCACATCGCCGGAGTAAGCGTGAGCGGTGAGCAGATTTGTAAATTCGATTTTGCCGTACAGCGGATCGACATAGTTTCCGTTTTGATCGATCTCGTTATTCGCGATCGCTGTGACAATGTCGCCGACTTGCAAACCCGCTTTCATCGCTGGCGTGTTCGGTTCGATATTGGTCACGTAAACGCCGCCGGCTTTGCCCGTTTCTCCGGCAAACTCGCGCAGCTCCGGATCACGCGTCGGAAAAAATGAAAACCCGGCCGACGGAAACCCGCGATAATTTTGGCCCTCAGCCTCTTTCAGAAAATGCGCGATGATGGGCGCAGGAATGGCGTCGAGCAGCTGCGAACGCGAATCGTAGCGGAGTAGTAATCCAGCAAGCTTGTTGTTCTTCACCAGAGGCACCGTGTAGCTATTCTCTCGATATTGCATCGGGATGCTCATGCGATAGGTCAGGAATTGCCCAACATCGACCGGATACGCCATCATTTGCACAGTTGTCACCAGGCCTTCCGTAGCCAGCAAAGCGCCGGTGGGTTCAAGTTGCCAGGCGGCGAGCCGATCGCCGACTACGGTGTCGAGCGCGATATCGAGAGGAGTGATGCCGTCGAGGAATGTTTTCTCTGCCGGCACGAGCAAAGCCAGGTTCGCTTCGTAATCAATGACCTCGACATTAGCCGCGATCTTTTCTCCGGATTCCGCGCGCTCCAGCTCCACGTAATTTTGATTTGCAACCAAGTCCGCGGTTACCAGGACGCGGCCTTTCGATAGAACCGCACCGAGTGCGCGCTTTGAAAACGGCGCCTTCTTTTGCCATGGTCGAAAGTAATCATAGGACTGGCCAGTCACATTCACGCGGACGAGCGCGAGTTGCTTTTGCTTATTCATTGGCGCCGACACAGCCGGTTCCTTTTTGGCCGTCGCGCCGGCAACCCCGAGGAACATTGTTCCAAAAACGATAACTAAATATTTTCGCATCTTTAGATCTTGTTCGCTTGCTCCGTCGTCTTTGCCACGGGCTGATCCTGGAGATTTTGCTCTTTCATCACATTGTAACGCATCTTGATCCGCTCGCGGGCGGCGTCCACTTTATTGCGATCGAGCACCAATGGCGGCCCGTCGCCAATCATGCGGATGACAAAGCGCTCTGACGTTTCGGAAAACGCATTTGCCAGATCGTCGAGAGTCCGAATTTTCTTGCCGTTTATTTCATCGACAATCCCGCCGCGGTAGGGCGCAAGATAAGTATTGATCGGGTCTGGCAAAATGTTCGTCAGCACGATGACGTCTGGATGCTGACGATAAATTTGCTCCGGAACAACTTGTCGCGCCAGATATCGAACTTGACCGAATCGCCCTTGAATTTTCGTTCGACTACTTCTTGGAATTCCGCGCGCTCGCCTTCAAATTCGACATTCGAATCACTCGCGATGGGATGATCATCGATTGCGAGAAGAACATCACCCGGCCGAAGAATATCGGCCGATGGTCCGGCAGCGACCACTGTGTTCACGAGCACGCCGCGGTCGTCGTCTTTTAAGCCGAGAAAGCGGCGCTGCGCGGGATTTTGTAGCTTCGAATAGGTTAGGCCAAGATCGACATACTTGTCGTAATGTCCGTCGCCGATGTCTTTCAAAAACCGGTTGATCACCGGAGTGGGAATCATGTAGGCGACGCCTTGGGCGACATCGCCGCTGTAACCTTGAAACGCAACGCCCACGACCTTGCCGTTCTGCATCACCGGTCCGCCACTGTTTCCCGGATTGATCTGCGCGCTGATCTGGATCGTGAGGTGCTGATCAATTGATGAATGGGTGTAAAGCTGAAAGTCGACCCGCGATACAATTCCAGCCGTGACCGACATCCGCTCGCCGCCGATTGGATAGCCGTACGCTGAGACCGTCGACTCAAGCTCAGGAATTCCACCGAACTTTAAGGGAATCATGTTCTTGAAAAAATCGGGAGCCGATACCGTGATCAACGCCAGATCGCAATCGTTTGCTACGAATTGCACGGTCGCCGGGTATTTGTTGGGATCGCCATCGCGTTCCACCGTCAGGTAGCGGCTGTTGCTGACGACATGCGCGTTTGTAAGAATGCGATTGCCACTTATGACGAAGCCGGCCCCAACCCCGCGCTCGATTCCTCCAGAATTCCAAGGCGCTTTGTAATCTGGCTCCACGGAGGTTGCGGTGATGCGGACCAAACTTTTTTGAACCGGTCCGTTTGGTTTTGGCGGTGCAATCGGAACCGGAACTGGAACTACCGCTTGCGCAGCTGGGCTAGCTTTCGGTGGACCTGCCGGTAGCGGCGCTTGCGGCTCACCGGGCGGGGGCGCAGGCGGACTTTGCTGCGCGTAGGACGTCGATCCCAGCAGCAATGCCAGGCAAACAAAAATGAGAGGATGCTTCATGGCGGAAAAGCTGAAGAATCAGACGAAGTAATCGAAAATCAAGATGGAATCTGCATTTGCAAGTGGCGCCTGGACAGAACAGACAGAATACATGCACTTGCCGTTCAACATCTCTGGTTAGCAAGAGATAAGCGGTTGGTCGGTTTTCGCGCTCAGAGCATTTTTCGGCCAATCCGGCGTCAAAGTAGAGAAATCAAATTCCGGCGCGGTCGAGAATTGATTTGAGGACATTCTCCGCCTCAAAAACTTCGCGCGCCAGAGCGCGAGCGGCACGAGAATGTTTCGCATAATCGGCATTGATTACCTTCACCGCATCGACAATTTCGCTCAACGATCGGAAGGAGAGAAGTCCCGCTTTGCCGCCGTAAATCTTTGTGAAGCCGGTTTCCTGAATAATGACGGGGCGACCGGCAGCGAGATAACACGCGCTCCGGTCGCTGAACCAGCCGGTGTTCAGACGGATATACTGGT
>WNFY01008284.1_pt1 | contig 17199 bp, 17 predicted proteins | sample 5400091 | NCBI WGS metagenome assembly WNFY01 (sample SAMN13153364, study PRJNA577476) | soil metagenome | isolation source: 60 cm soil or saprolite under grassland replicate 1 | place: USA:California | collected 2016-06-15
TGCAAAATACTGTGACAGGTATACAAAAGATGAAGGTTGCACATGCAGGCAATTACGAGGGGAGCAAGTCCGAAGTTGCGCGTTCTGCTGGCAAGGGTTCTGCTGGCGTCGGCGCTCACGAGTGTTCTGCTGGCAGGAGGATTAGCCACATATCTTCTATTGACCGCGAACGCTGCGCCAGTTCGGACTACGATTATGAAGCCAAAGATAGAACCTGAAGTCGTGACCAACAATCTTGACATCGCAGCGGTGAAAACTGTTGCTCAGCAATATATGAACGCGGCACTCAAAGGCCAGTACGATCAGCTCTGGTCGATGCTTCATCCCCAGATACAGGCCATCTGGCCCAACCGGGCAATGTTTAAGGCGTTCTGGCGAGAACATTTCCAGGATTATGACTTGAAGGGATTTACGCTGGGCAAGATCGAGGTACTTCCTATCTGGGTGAATCCAGAGACGATGATACAGTATAGCAACGTTATGCGGATGCTTGTCTCGCTACAGATTATGCCAAAGACGATGATACAGCAACAGGCACAGCAGATACGGTTACCGCCAGAAGTGCTGCATCCGGCTCCGCTCTTCCAGGATCTGCCCCTTATCGTACAGCATGCAGCGGGAAATAAATGGTACGTCCTCAATGGTGGGCCGTTCGATCTGGAAGCACCTATCCTGCCACCCATTACACCAGTGATCCGCAGGGTTCAGGTACCCATTCCAATGTACCATCATATTTCAGATAAACCTGTCTTCGACGCGCTCTCGATGAGTCTGGAAGTTACGTCAGCGATGTTCACGCAGCAGATGGACTACCTCAAAGCTCAGGGCTATCATACCATCACTTTCAACCAGTTGTTTAACGCCCTGTACTATGGTGGTCCCCTGCCTGAGAAACCCATCATTCTCACATTTGATGACGGCTACGACGATGCATATAAAGTTGCTTACCCCATCTTGAAGGCGCACGGCTTCAGCGGCATGTTCTATATCATCTCAGGCAAGGTGGGCTGGCAGGGACAGATGACATACCCACAGATGCGCGAGATGCTGCTGAACGGGATGCAGATGGGCTCACACACAATCCACCATGTCGATATGGGCCAGGTCCTGCGTGATTCCGTCGAGCAGGCACAGCAAGAGTTGCAGATCTCGCAGAGCACACTGCAAAAAAACCTGGGCATTCCCATCCAGCAGTTCTGCTATCCCTCTGGTGAGCCATTCAAACACGGCACTCTAGCTCTGAGGCAAGAGATCGTTTCGCTACTGGCCCAGGATGGCTATATCGGCGCAACCACCGATCCAGGTATGACTGGCACGATGCAGGACAGCACGGCACCGTTTGTGTTGTTACGTGTACGTGTCGATGGACGCTCCTCGTTGCCGGTCTTTGAACAGAGTTTGCCCTGATAACAGATTGCCACACAAGACGAAAAACGCTATACTATATACAACTTAATGAGTGTCCTGGTACACTGTCTCTATCCCCACACTACGTAGGTGAAGAACAGAGAGGCACTGAAATGATAAACGATCAACGGGAACGAACGGATCGTTTAGAGACCACATTGCAGACCATCGCGTCCTTGCTACAAACAGGTATACTCAACGTAGAACGAACCAAAGGCGGCGTACACGAAACGGGCAATATCAAATTTCTCTATGGACAACCGGTCGAAGCCTCAGCAGGTACGCGCTTCGGGATCGATGCTTTTGAATGGCTAACAACCTGGAGCAATTGCCGCTACGTCTTTAGCGCCAAATTCCCCTCTGAAATTATCGTATCACTACCACCGGTACTTACCCCAAAGAACGCTCATGCATCACCACTCGCCTTGCTAACTCGCTTCATCCAACCAACCACCGAAGCGGGGCTTACCCTATTGGGAGCCTCGTCAACGCCCTCGCTACCTGCACCATACCGCCTGCTCGACGATCTCGAAGCGCTCGCCTGTATCCAACGCGCCGACTTCTCGCGCCTGCATCTCCACGTCTTCCTCCTGCTCGACGGACAACGCACCCCTGACGATATCGTATACCTGACCAATCGTCCCTTGCACAAAATTCAGCAGGCGCTCTCAGACCTTGAACACGTCGGACTAATAAAATATTCGTAAGTGCGAACGTGATAAAAAGAGCCATGCAAAAAACTCTTTACAACTCTCCCAGAGTATGCTATTATCATTTCGCCAGGGGATGTAGCTCAGCTGGGAGAGCGCGACAATCGCACTGTCGAGGTCAGGGGTTCGAGCCCCCTCATCTCCACTGCACGCATCATCTATGGGGCGCTTCAAACGTCCCGTAGAGGCATGCCTCTACGGGTCCGCGCGAGCGACTTTTAAATAGCCCTGCATCATCTATTTCATACCTTGCAAATCGCAAACGTGTATGGTATAGTATACTAACAATATGCGACGAGCAGGAGTAGTAGGTCACCTTTTCCAGAGAGTAGCCGGATGGTGCGAGGCTGCAAACAGAAGACCGAACTCGCCTGCGAGCAATAAGTGTGAACCGCTAACAAATAGTACATCAGTACTTTTCAGGCATTGAGCACTTGTCGGGACGCCCGTTATAGCGTACAATGAGAGTAGATCAAGGACAACAAGTACCAGTGACCAACAGACATGGGCCTGTAGCGCAGCTGGGAGAGCGCCTCCATGGCATGGAGGAGGTCAGGGGTTCGAATCCCCTCAGGTCCACCATTCCTGTCTAAGATCGAAAATCAGGGTGGTACCACGGAATGGCCTTTCGTCCCTTATGGATGAAAGGCTTTTTGTTATCAATCTTATTATTATTGTTAACTCATATCCGTAGGGGTGGGGCTGGCCCCCACCCGTTTCATCGAGAACGATTTCCATTGCATTGCAACGGGTGGGGGCCAGCCCCACCCCTACGGATATGGCCATATAGGGGAGGCCCAATATGATTACCCGAACTAAGTACAATCCTAAAGAAATTGAGCACAAATGGCAGACGCAGTGGGAAACTGCGCAACTGTATCATGCATCTGAAGATTCTCCTGAGCCAAAATTCTATCACCTGGTTATGTTCCCTTATCCTTCTGGCGATCTCCATATGGGCCACTGGTACAATTATTCGCCCTTCGATGCCTATGGTCGCTTCAAGCGCATGCAAGGCTATAATGTGATGCAACCGATTGGTTTCGATGCCTTTGGACTGCCCGCCGAGAATGCTGCAATCAAACGCGGTATCCAGGCGCGTACCTGGACACTGGCTAATATCGAGACTATGCGCAAACAACTGCGGGCAATGGGCGCACAATGGGATTGGCAGCACGAGGTGGTTACCTGCCAGCCGGACTACTATAAGTGGACGCAGTGGCTGTTTCTGCAATTCTATAAACACGGCCTGGCCTATCGCACCAAGGCCCCGGCGAACTGGTGCCCGGGCTGCAATACAACCCTGGCAAACGAGCAGGTCCTGGCGGATGGAACCTGCGAGCGCTGCGGCAGTACGGTGATCCGTAAGGAGATCGACCAGTGGCTGCTGAAGATCTCTGCATATGCCGAGGAACTGCTGAAGTTCCCAGATATCGAATGGCCTGAGAAGACGATGGTGATGCAGCACAACTGGATTGGACGCAGCGAGGGCGCTGAAATTCGCTTCTGGGCGGAGATCGATGGCAGGCGCGAGGAGATTCCGGTCTTTACAACACGCCCGGATACGATCTATGGCGCGACGTTCTTTGTGCTGGCACCCGAACATCCCTGGGTGGAGAAGATCACAACGCCCGAACATAAAGCGGCTGTGGATGCTTATGTAGATCAGGCAAGGCGTATGACCGAGGTCGAGCGCATGAGCGCGGAGAAGGAAAAGACAGGCGTCTTCACTGGCGGCTACGTCATTAATCCTGTCAGTGGTGATAAGGTTCCGGTCTGGATCGCGGATTATGTGCTGATGGGCTACGGATCTGGTGCGATCATGGGTGTGCCTGCCCACGATCAGCGCGACTTCGAGTTTGCACGCAAGTTTGGCATTCCCATCATCGAGGTGATTCGTCCCGATGGCGAGGAAGCGAGCGATCCGGCGACGTGGCCTGCCCCTAAAGAAGCACTGGGCGTGGTGGTTAACTCTGGTCCCTTCGATGGTACTCCCGGCGACGAGGCGATTGCTAAAATCACGCAGTATATCGAGGAGCAGGGTTACGGCAAATTTATGGTCACGTACAGACTGCGTGACTGGTTGATCAGTCGCCAGCGCTATTGGGGCTGTCCCATTCCAATCGTATATTGTCCAACGGATGGCATGCTCCCTGTACCAGAGGAGCAACTGCCGGTCCGGTTACCCGAAAATGTGCAGTTCAAATCAACGGGCGAGTCGCCACTGCGCTACGAGCCGGAATTCGTCAATACAACCTGCCCTGTCTGTGGCGGACCAGCGACGCGCGAGGCCGATACGCTGGATACCTTCATCGACTCGTCCTGGTACTACCTGCGCTACGCCGATCCACACAACGATCAGCAAGCCTGGAGTTCTGAGAAACTGCAAAAGTGGCTGCCCGTCGATCAATACGTAGGCGGCGTGGAGCACGCGATCCTGCACCTGCTGTACTCGCGCTTCTTCACCAAGGCCCTGCGCGATATGGGACACCTGAACTTCGACGAGCCGTTCCTGCGCCTGTTCCATCAGGGTATGGTGCTGGGTTCAGATGGTCAGAAAATGTCCAAGTCGCGTGGCAACGTCGAAGCACCTGACAAGTACGTTGAGAAGTATGGTGCCGATACTGTGCGCTGCTACATGATGTTTATTGGCCCATTCGAGGCCGGTGGATCCTTTAAGGCCGAAAACCTGGAAGGCGTCTGGCGCTTCCTGAACCGCTTCTGGAGCCTGGTCAATGACTTCTGGGTCGATGGCAATGTCAGCACGGCTGAGACGAGCGAGAGTAAAGCGTTGGAGCGTCTGCGCAACAAGACCATCAAGCGCGTTACAGAGGATCTGAGCAACTTCCGCTTCAATACGACCCTGGCAGCTCTGATGGAATGCAATAATGCCCTGATCAAGCAGCAAAACGATGGCGTTGCACGGCACGCAGTCTATCGCAGGACGCTGGAAACGATGATACAACTGCTGGCTCCGATGGCACCACATATTAGCGAAGAGCTGTGGTACCTGACGGGTCATAAAAACAGCATTCACACGTCTCAGTGGCCAACGTATGATGAGGCACTGACGAAAGACGAAACCTTCACGCTGGTCATACAGATCAACGGCAAGGTGCGCGAACGCGTCGAAGTCCCGGCGGACATCAGCGAAGCCCAGGTGCGTGAACTGGCCATCAACAACCCGCGCATCACCTCGCTGATCGGCGAAACAACGGTGCAAAATCGGAGGTAGGGGCACGATGACTGGTAGGGGCACGATGACTGGTAGGGGCGCGATGACTGGTAGGGGCGCGATGACTGGTAGGGGCGCGATTTATAAGCCCACTGGATCAGCCTGGAAAGCACCACGGGCTTATAAATCGCGCCCCTACCAGTCATCGTGCCCCTACATCTGGGTATTATTTACCAGTCGCAACATATTGATTTCATTCCCCATTTTTGTAACCCGTCAACGTCTATTTATTTAGAGACAATACTGCCTCAACAATCACTCAGTACCGGATTAGAAAATACACTTCTTATCATTCGTGTAACGGCTGTAGGCAAATTTAGTCTCTGTAAATGGAACCTTAGTGGTATTGCGAACGTATATAGGGACAGATACCTCATCTTGCGGATCTTCTACGTAAGTGGAAGCACAGTAACAGTAAAAAGGACGGATTGTGACATATTTCATACCTCTGGTGTCACCTGGTAGATAGCTACCACGTCTCTTTCCGCTTATACTGTGTACAGAAGGAATAAGATTGTAGAGGGGATGGAAAGATGAGTATAAAATCTGGTATTTGAAAAAGCGTAGAGCCGTGCGTCTAGTTTATTAGTAAGTCTCTTCCTGATAGAGAGTCGGTAAGCCGACGATAATGAAGAAAAAGCGGAAGAAAACAATGGTGGAACGCCCACTAAAGGCGCAGGTGGAAGGACACAGTCATGAACACACAACCTCTAGAATTGGAAACAACTGTTGAAAATGGCGTAACAGAAACGGAGCTGCTCACACAGAGCGGATTCACTCAGGACGAGATTGTTTCCTTGCTCTGGCTCCGGCGCTGGTATCAGAATGGTGGCAGTGATCGCGTAGAAATTGTGCGCCACCTGGAGTTCATTAAGCTCCTGGTCCTTAACGGCAGAATAGAACTCTAAATACTGCTAACTTGCAGGTAAGGGCACACCCCGTCAATGCTCTGATGCACCAATACATATATATTGGACGAGAAAGCTGGTATCCCCCCAGGTACCAGCTTTCTTACGTTCTACTACTCTCCATGTGCACCCTTTAAACGCGTCTCGAATTGCTGCAAAACCCACTGCAGAAGACTTGTCGAGAGCTTCATAGAGCTCCCATTTCGCTCGCTAAAACCAAAACCATGCTACTAACGTATATATTGATGAGAAAATTATTGGCCGTTCCAATCAGGGCTCTTGCACAATCCCCGTCAGGGCAAAGAGCAACCGAAAAGTAAGGACTTCTATGCGTATTATTCTCTACCTTGGAAAAGGTGGCGTTGGCAAGACAACAGTCTCTGCCGCCACAGCCGTTCGCTCTGCCGCACTGGGTAAACGCACCCTGGTCGTCAGCACAGACCTGGCACACAGTCTCGCCGACTGCTTACACGCTCCACTTACTGCCGAGCCGACAGAATTGAGCAACAACCTCTGGGCGCAGGAGGTGAATGTACTGGAAGAGATGCGCCGCGGCTGGAGCAGGTTGCAAGATTCGATGAGCAAGGCACTACGCAAGCAGGGCATCAATGATGTGATGGCGGAAGAACTGGCTCTTATTCCTGGTATGAATGAGATTGTGAGCCTCATCAACATCTATCGCAACGCCCGCGAAGGAAACTTTGATGTCGTTATTATCGACGCTGCTCCTACGGGTGAGACTGTGCGCCTGTTGAGTATGCCCGATACCTTTCAGTGGTATGCCGGTCGCATTACCAGCCTGAACAGCACTACGCTTAATCTTGCTCGCCCATTACTCAAGGCCGTGCTGCCTACTACCGAGATTATGGACTCAATCCAGAAACTCAGTGAGCGCGTCAAGGAGCTGCGCAAAGCGCTGACCGATCCTGATATCAGCTCTTATCGCCCGGTAGTCAACCCCGAACGTATGGTAATCAAGGAGGCACTACGCGCTGAGACCTACCTGGCGCTGTTTGGCTATCCCATTGACGGCGTCGTGTGTAACCGCGTCCTCCCACCTGGCAATTACCAGGATGCCTTTATGCAAGAACTGTACCGCAACCAGGAAAAGCTCAGAAAACAGATTCACCAGACCTTTGCACCGTTACCCATCTGGGAAGGACCTTACTACTCGCGCGAAATCATCGGTATTCCTCAACTTGGCGACCTTGCACAGACCATCTTTGGCGAACAGGACCCGACCCAGATCTTCTATCGCGGCCCCATCCAGGAAGTAACGCGCCAGGGCGATGTCTACATCCTGCGCCTCCCGCTGCCACACGTCGAGATGAACAAAGTACTCATGACGAAGCACGGCGACGAAATGAGCATCGAGATCGGCAACTTCAAGCGCGATATCACCCTGCCTTCCATTCTTGCCACTCAAGAAGCAACGGTAGCAAAATTTGTAAATAAGGCATTGGAGATCCACTTCAACGCCCCAGAGGCAGAAGAGGTCGACAAATCGGCATAACACTGGTCCCGTAGAGGCACAGCCTCGCGTGCGCTTCTACGGGTTAAGAGAATTCTATTTCAAGCTCGTCGATATAGCACCAGCCCCAGTTCTCCCCAGGCTCGTAGGATGCTATGATCGGGTGATTGGTGGCGTGGAAATGCTTCGTCGCATGCTTATTCTTCGAGTCGTCGCAGCAGCCAACATGTCCACAGGTGAGGCAGAGGCGCAGATGCACCCAGCTATCACCGATTTTCAGGCAGTCTTCACAGCCGTTAGCACTGGGTGTGACAGCCTGGCCCTACAACTTTTCAGATACGGAAGACAGAGCGCCTCAAAACACACAATGTACCACCAGAGTATAGGCAAAATTCTTATTGACATTTGTTCCAGAAACCTTCTATTATGGGACTGTCATTAGGAAACGATAACAACCGGGTAGATAGCTAAAATTTTATCGTATGGTAAATCAGAATCAGAGCGTGCTCGCGCCTTATATTGAGCGGGCGCGCAAAGTGTTACAACATGAACAGCGTACACATCACCAGGACCAGGCGATTAAGCCGGGTGGCCTGGAGGTATTTGTGTCGCGACCATGGCCAGGACCCATTACAGCGTGCCTCTAGCTTGCGTGCAGCTCTTAGCGTACTCAGTGAACTGGATGGACAGGCAGCGAGTCCTCCCATAGCACATATAGAGCAGGCTGACGCAACAAACAATATTGCCAGCCAGGTAACTAAGGCTCCTGCCAGGCCATCTCAGGCCGATATGACGCGAGCGAAAACGCCCCTTTCACCAGCGGCGACCGCCCAACCAGCCCAGACAACTACAACAAAAGCGAAAACATCTGCCCCTGAACCACTGAGGCCCGTACAACCACCACCACCGCCACCACCAAATACTGTGCGCCTGGAAGCAGGGATGACGCAAGGACACTCGGCTCTGACCCTCCTGAGCGCCGATATTACCGCCGTGCCCGGTGTAGGCCAGGCAGTGGCTGCTCGTTTGCACCATCTTGGCATTCGCACGATACGCGACCTGTTGTTCTACTTTCCGCGTGATCATCGCGACTATAGCAAACTTGAAAAAATCGCCAGTGTCCCTTTCAATGAACTGACAACTACAATGGGTCTGATCTGGGAAGTTGAGACTAAACGCACAGGTGCAGGACGCGCTCGCACTATTGCAACCATATCCGATGAAACCGGCAAGTTGTACGTAACCTGGTTCAACCAGCCCTATCTGCAAAAACAGCTCAACGCGGCGAAAGGTTCTTACCTGGTTGTGACCGGTATCAAGCAGCGTTTCGGCAACAAAGTCGAATTTAATGTGCGCAGCCATGAGTTACCCGAGCAGGGCGACCTGCTTAATACAGGACGCCTGGTGCCGAATTATCCGTTAACGGAAGGATTAAACGCCAAATCACTGCGCCGCTTCACCAAGTGGGCAGTCGATCGCTATGCGGCGATGATCCCTGAGCATCTCCCGCCATCGATACGCTCTGAGGCGGCATTATTGCCACTTCCTGAAGCAGTGTCACAGATGCACTATCCAGAGAGCGAAGAGATGCGTGTGCGGGCGAAGCGACGTCTGGCCTTCGATGAGCTGTTCTTGATCCAGTTAGGTATGCAGGAACGCCGCACGCGCTGGCAACATGAAGCCCCAAAAGGGAATGCATTCAAGATTGATACAGCAAAAGTATTTATTGATCCACCACAGATACCATTAGAGCAAACGGAGTCAGAAGAACTGGGGCAGGATGAAATGGCGGTGCTCAGCTCCACGCTCTGGTCAACGGTAGCTACGAATAAGCCCTTCGAGGCCACGCTGCCGTACTCTTTTACCAATGCGCAGCGGCGTGTGATCTGCGAAATCTCTGGTGACCTGGCGAAGAGTAAGCCGATGAGCCGTCTCTTGCAGGGCGATGTAGGCGCAGGTAAGACGGCTGTCGCGGCAGCGGCTTTATTTATGACTGCCCTCAATGGCTATCAAGGAGCAATTATGGCTCCCACTGAGCTACTCGCTGAGCAGCATGCGCGCAGTATCAGTGTCATGCTGGAACCCTTTGGCATACGCACAGTGTTACTCACCGGTGGCCTGCGCACACGCGAGCGCGCACTGGGCAAGATAGCTCTGGAGACTGGACAGGCAGCTATCGCAATCGGCACACACGCACTGATCCAGGAAGACGTCAACTTCCAGAAACTGGGCCTGGTCATTATCGATGAGCAGCATCGCTTTGGCGTAGAACAGCGCGATGCTCTACGACAAAAAGGCTATCACCCACATATGCTGGTCATGACAGCCACGCCTATCCCACGTACACTGGCGCTCACATTATATGGCGACCTGGATATCTCGATCATCGATCAGTTGCCACCTGGGCGTCAAACGGTTATCACACGCTGGCGTACTGGTGCGAAGCGCGGCGAGGCGAATACCACTATCGCACACCAGATTGCAGAGGGACGGCAAGCATTTATCATCTGCCCACTCATAGAAGAATCAGAGACACTACAAGTCAAAGCGGCGACCAGTGAATATGAACGTTTACAGCGCGAAGTGTTCCCTAAATTACGCCTGGGCCTGCTCCACGGCGCAATGAAAGCTGTTGAGAAGGACCAGATCATGCGCCGTTTCCGCGACCACGAACTCGATGTCCTGGTTGCAACATCCGTCATCGAAGTAGGGATCGACGTACCCAATGCGACAGTGATGGTTATAGAGGACGCCGACCGCTTTGGACTCTCGCAATTACACCAGTTCCGTGGACGCGTCGGACGTGGCAGGCATCAGTCCTTCTGTTACGTACTCAGCGCTGAAGCTGGTCAACAGGCACAAGAACGCCTCGGCATCTTCCAGGATATAGACGATGGTTTCCGCCTCGCTGAAGAGGACTTGCAACTACGCGGTCCTGGTGACTTCTTTGGCGTGCGTCAGAGTGGTATGCCTGAATTACAGGTGGCTGATCTGAGTGATACAGCACTGATCGAACTGACACGAAACCTCGCAGGCAAAATCTGGGAGAGAGATCCCTATCTGCGTAAACCGGAGCATAACTCCTTGCGAGAAAGGATGCATCTTTTCTGGCAGCGTTTTATGGCGCATTAGCTCCTCTTGCGAGATGACACCTGCACGATACTCATATACAGTTCACAAACGATAGTCACCGCATCGCCTGTCCCTACATGCTCGGCCAGCCGCTCCTGATGATCACCAATACAGCGCATACGCGCCTGTATAAAGTCATGGCGTGCAACACCGGCTGCAAAGCCCGTAAGACCCTGCTGCATCGACTCCATTTCCTCTATAATCTGACGCCGCAACCTTGCAATATCACTTCCATCCGTTCCCATATTTTTCCCCTTTCCAATAATAAAAATACACTCTATTGTTTATATATGTTTCCTACCCATATTCATATACATTTCTTGTATTTGATCATCATATATACCATTGAAATTATGTCGGCGTCTTTTTTTCTTTACGGAAAGATTTTACGTTGTTCTATCACGCTTTATCATGCGTCAATTAAATGCTCTGGTATCGGTCTTTCAGCCAGAGCTTGCGTTCTCTATCGTATCCACATCTGGTATGATCATAGGTTCTGTGTAGCCAGGGCAGAACTGGCACGCATTATTGGACCCTGGTTGCAGGCGTGCTCTATGATAGGATAGAGGCTGGGATGCCTTTCATAATCATATACAGGTAAAGCAAGGAGATTTTTTCATGGTTGTACGTATTACCATCAATGTATTGCGAGTCGCTGCATTGCTGGCACTCATTCTGGGTATTCTCGACTGGACAGGTCATCCACTCGGCTCCATTCTCATTCATATGTTCCTGGGGTTCATTGTAGTACTCACATTATGGATATTAGGCGGCGCTATAGTGAGCACCAAAGGTGGAACAGGACTGGGCATTGGCGCATTTGTGCTGGGCCTGATTGTACTGTTGTGGGGATTGTTCCAGACGCGGATTCTACCGGAGCCCAATTCCGCGCACTGGATTGTACAGGTCATACATTTGATCATTGGTCTATCCGCTATTGGAATGGGCGAGGCGATTGCCGGACGCTACCGCCGCCAGAGCCAGGTCGCAACGATGCAAGCACGCTAGCCGCTCCCAGGGCGGGGGCAAGCCCCGCCCCTACGATGGAGGAAAGGAGTCTCCCGTAGGGGCGGGGCTTGCCCCCGCCCTGGGAGCCATTTTATCACGTTTCCCTGCCTCATTACCTTGACGCCTATGGGTGCAGTTACCGGCCTTTCCTCAAACACAGAAGCGACGGCTGCGCTCCTTTGCTCGTTGAGGATGATCACGAGGAACGGAATGAGAACAGGAGCCATTGCGAGCGATTGTTAAATATGATTTAATTGATAAGGCTGATGAGACGCTTTATTTTTATTGTGGTACATTGGAGTACTTCTTAGTCAGGCAAAGGGAGTTGAGCTTGAGCAACGAAGAGAGATCTGGTCGTGTAGCCGTCTATCCAGGGAGCTTTGATCCCTTAACGAACGGCCATCTGGATATTGCACGAAGAGCGGCGCACATTTTCGATACTCTGATCATTGGAGTGTATGCCTTTCCAGCCAAGAACCTGCTGTTCCCAGTTGACGAACGCGTGGCGCTGTGGCAAGAAGTCATTGCCACAGAAGGATTGCATAATGTGCGCGTCGAGAAATTTGCCACCCTTGTGGTAGAATATGTACATGCAGTGGGTGGTCAGGCGATCATTAAAGGACTACGCTCACCCAACGATTTTGAAGCAGAATTTCAGCAAGGCTTGATGAACCGCAAACTGGCACCAGAGATCGAGACAGTCTGTCTATTGACAAATCTAGAAAATCTTTTTGTCAGCTCCTCTCTCTTAAAGGAAGTGGCGAATCTGGGTGGCGATGTACATGATATGCTTCCCGCAGTGGTGGTGAAAGCCTTGCACAGTAAACTTGGTCTATAGCTCCAGGGAATATTACAGGCGCGGAAGGAGAAAAGGCTACATGGACATTCTATATCTTGTCGATCGCCTCGAAAACCTTATCGCCAGCAGTCGCCATATACCCCTGGCCAACCAGATTATTATTAAGGAGAGCGACATCCTCAATATTATTGAGCAGATGCGCACTTCGATTCCCGATGAGGTCAAGCAGTCCCGGCGCGTTATCCAGGAGAAAGAACGCATCCTGGCACAGGCGCAGGCCGACGCGACCACTCTGCTGGCACGCGCACGTGAAGAGAGCGAGCGTGCTATGAACCGCGAAGGACTGCTACGATCCGCGGAAGAGCGCTCCCAGCACATATTACGGAAGGCAGAAGAGCAGGCACAGCAGATCGTGCGCCGGGCAGAAGAACACTCCGAGCATCTAAAAATCGACGCCGACTCTTACGTGGTGGAGACTCTACGCAACCTGAGAGAACATCTTACCAGCGTTGAAACAGACGTGAGTCGCACCATTTTGAGCATCGAACGCGGCCTTGTCAGCCTGGAAGAGCAACAGAATACGTCACAAAAGGATGGAAATGATGCGGATAATCCAGACGACATGGACTCTGTAAAAGACGAGGCAGAAAGTCCTCAGCAAGCAATACATCGCAGACCACGCCGCGCCTCACTAGCTGCCGATACGATGGGCGGCCCAAATTACCAATAAGAGGTAATTGTTGCATTGCGGAATAGTGGGGGCTTGACACCCCCTTTTCGCTTGTCTATAATGAGCAAGCGCCAGCAAAGACCAGGGAATAATCCACCTTGCGCCATAGTTCTATTTAAGGCTTAAAAGGTTTGCAATTTGAAAGGATCAATAGTTCCATGATTTTTAATGTGGCGCAACAAATGAAGGCTCCCGTGGGCACTTCATTAGAATATGACTTGAATGAAGAAAATGCTCGGCTCGATGAAGACCTCAAGGTAATTGGTCCAATCACTGGTTATGTGCGCTTGCGACGCATCAACCAGGGATTGCTGGCAGATGGCCGGGTTGACCTGACCCTTGAAATGGAATGCACACGTTGTTTAAAGCAATTCGAACAACAGATGCATGTACCATTTGAAGAGCGCTTTTATCCGACGGTGGATATCATAACGGGTGTGGCGCTACCTCCACCAGACGATGAAGAGGATGCATTTCCCATCGACGCTCATCACCTGGTCGATATAACCGAAGCAGTAAGGCAGCATGTCCTGCTCGAAATCCCGATGGTGACCCTCTGCAAAGAGGACTGTGCAGGTCTTTGTGTACAATGCGGAAAAGATCTCAACGAGGGTCCTTGCGATTGTCAGCCCGAGGTCGATTCTCGACTGAGTATATTACAAACATTATTACAGAACCAGGAGTCAACAAATCACACAAGTAGGTAAACCTGATCGAGAGTCAGGACACAATACTGGTGGAAGAGGAGAACACAAGCTATGGGAGCATTACCAAAACAGCGTACCTCTCGTGCTCGTCAGGGAGAGAGACGCGCGCATCATCACCTGGATTTACCACAATTAGTCGCCTGTCCAAATTGCAAGAAGCCCCGGCTCTCGCACCATGCCTGCCCCAACTGTGGGATGTATCGCGGTCGCCAGGTTTTCGTGCCCAGAAACAGGAAGTAAATAGGTAAGAAGGCGGACGTGTTCTATGGATCAGGCCTTGCGCCTGCTCTGGTGCAATAATAGCGCATTCCTGTAAGATACGCTAATACACGCCGCCTCTTTCTCTACTTAAGAGAGTGTGCCATGACGACACAAGTCGCCTTTCTTTTCCCTGGGCAAGGTAGCCAGGCAGTTGGCATGGGATCCGATATTTTTGCGACATCGGCAGCGGCTAAACTCGTATTTGAGACAGTCGATGAGGCCCTTGGCTTCCCACTAAGTACACTTTGTTTTGAAGGCCCGGAAGAGACGTTACGTAAAACAATTAATGCACAACCTGCTATCGTCACGGTTAGTCTTGCTTATCTCGCCGCGTTCCAAGAAGCTCTTTCTCCATCTACTTCCTCCTGGTCCCTGGCGTTCTCGTCACCGCTCACGCCCGATTTCACAGCCGGTCACAGCGTCGGTGAGTTTGCTTCGCTGGTAGTCGCTGGTGCGCTCGATCTCAAAGGAACAGCGCAACTGGTACGCGAACGAGGACATCTGATGGACATCGAGGAGACAGCCTGTCCTGGCGGTATGGCAGCAATCATTGGCATAGAGGCTGGACCATTGCAGGAGGTCTGTCAGGAAGCGACACGACAACTGACCATTGAACTCGCCGGGAAGACCACCCATCCCGGACAGGGCCAGGTCATAGTTGCCAACTACAATGCTCCGGGGCAGATTGTTATTTCAGGCGAACAGAACGCGCTGACATTAGCATCAGAACTGGCTAAAGCGCGTGGTGCGAAGCGTGTGATCCCGCTGCCAGTTAGCGGCGCATTCCACTCGCCTGTTATGTACCCGGCGGTCAGCAGACTGGCACAGGCTCTGACCATTGCCGATCTACACGATGCCGCAATTCCTATCATTAGCAACATCACGGCTAGACCACTTACTGATGCACAGGATTTGCGCTCGGAGTTAGCGGAACAGCTTGCCGCTTCCGTGCAGTGGATTCGCACTATTGAATATTTGAGCGGCGCAGGCATCACGACCTTTATTGAGATTGGTCCTGGGCAGGCCTTAACAGGTATGATTAAACGTATCGTCAAAGGCGCCCGGACTATAAATATAGGAAGTGTGGCAGAAGTGGAAAAAGCTGTAGTTCTGGTTCGTGAGATGAGGTTATTAAGTGACGTATAATGGGAGAGGCCTGCGCAAATGGCTAGTACTCCCGGCGTAATAGATATCCTTGTCAACAATGCGGGTATCACACGTGGTATTCTGTTACTAAGAATACAGGTATTACACATTGACGGTGGTTTATTATCGTAGTAGGAGGATTTGTATGGCAGTAGAATCACAACCGACAGGAGTGGTACGTGTTGCCCGGCAGGTACTTTCGACTATCGTAATCAACACCGCATTGCAGATTCCGGGTGTAGCGCGTATAGCTCAGGGAGGAGCTCAGTGGTCGCGCCTGCTGGGACGTGAATTGCCCAGACAGGGCGTGGCGTTGGCGGTGAAAGACAACACTGTCTCTACCGATCTGTATATCGTGGTAACTGCGGGTGCCAACATTGTCGAAGTAGGAACCGCTGTTCAGGAAGAGGTTGCATCAGCTATTGAAGAAATGGTAGGGATGCAAGTACGGGAAGTCAACGTCTATATCCAGGACGTAACCTGAAACGTCTAAGGAAAGTAGACGACTAGTAAATAGCAAAGAGAGATGCAAATGATAAGGTGCAAAGGAAGGCAGCGCATTCGTCATAAGCAGATCTCATCATAATGCTTATTCGAGGACACTATGCCAGGGATACGCAGACAGGCGCGAATGATCGCACTGCAAACACTCTATGAATACGATATAGCCAACCATACTCCCACAGAGGTCTTGCAGCGTCATGCCGAGGAGCGCCATCTGCACCCCAAAGCGGTAGAGTACGCCAGCGAGCTAGTTCTGGGAGTATGCGACCATCTGGCCGAGATCGACGCTCACATTCAAAGTGCGGCGCGCGAATGGCCATTGCAGCAGATGGCACGCATAGACAAAAATATTCTAAGGCTTGCAATCTACGAAATTCTGTTTAATAATACGGTACCAGCAAAGGCTGCTATTAACGAAGCGGTGGAACTCGCCAAGGCTTTCGGGAGTGACACTTCCAGCCGCTTTATCAATGGCGTCCTGGGTACGATATTTAACCGGGCACAACAACAGCCCATCCCTAAAGCGGAAAGCGAGGTGAAATAATGGCAACTTCTAGTATTCACGATCGACTGAAAAAGATCATCGTCGACCAGCTTGGTGTCGATGAGAGCGAAGTCGTTCCTAATGCTTCCTTCGTCGAAGATCTCAACGCGGATTCACTTGACCTGGTCGAACTTATTATGTCTCTTGAGGAAGAGTTCAAATTGCAGATCTCAGATGAGGACGCCGAGAAGATCACAACAGTCCAGGAAGCTGAGGATTATATCGAAGAGCACTTGCGCTGAGTAGAAACAGGCGTAAGTAAATAAACATACTTTCTTCCATACATAAGGCCCCAGGTGGTACCGGGGGCAGGAAGCTCCAGGGGACACCAGAGGGGTCCAAACCCCAGAAATACCAGGGGCAAAGAAAACAGGGCGACCAGCAGGGTCGCCCTCTAGCTTTTTTGGCCCTTTTTGGACCTCTTCCGATGGCCTTTATTGCGGAGTCGAGCGGGGAAAGTGTTTATCTCTGGTTGTCTTTGTCTCATGTGTACGGCGTGGTTGGTGTCAGTTCTGGTGTCAAAAGCACAGGCATAAAAATACCTGGGAGGCGACCCTAGCTGCACCTTCCAGGTAACTTACTCAGGCTATTCATCACTTATTCGTGTTTGTCGGGTAGACGTGCAAGGATCTGAGTA
>WNFY01002580.1_pt1 | contig 17176 bp, 16 predicted proteins | sample 5400091 | NCBI WGS metagenome assembly WNFY01 (sample SAMN13153364, study PRJNA577476) | soil metagenome | isolation source: 60 cm soil or saprolite under grassland replicate 1 | place: USA:California | collected 2016-06-15
GGACGGCTGCCGGTGCCGGTTCCCGGGCTGTGAGTCCCGCCGGATCGACCTGCACCACATCCAGCACTGGGCCAGCGGCGGCCGCACCGACCTGGAGAACCTGATCAGCCTGTGCCCCTGGCACCACAAGCTCGTCCACGACCGCGGCTACCTCATCGCCGCGCCACCCGGCGGCGGCACGTTCGCGTTCTACCGCCCGGACGGCACGCCCCTGCCGTCCAGCCCGCCGCTGCCCGAGCCCGGCGGCAGCATCGACGCCGCCCACGACGCGGACATCACCCCGGACACGATCATCCCGCCCTGGTACGGCGAGCGGCTGGACCTGAACCACGCCATCTGGGCCTGCTTCGCCAACGCCCGCACCGACGAGCAAAAACAAGCCGACGGCGACCAGGACGGCGATCCCGCGACCCTGCACCGCGTACAGGTCTTCGAGCCGGAGGACTGGCCCGAGCGGATCCGCCGATACGAGGACGAGTACCCCGCCGGACCGCGTCGGCCCCTTGTAGTCCCCATACCGCTGTTAGGCTGCGCCCATGCTTGATCACATCGGCCTGCAGGTCCAGGACGTGGAGAAGTCACTCGACTTCTACCTCGGCAGCTTCGCCGCGATCGGGATGCGCGAGGTGATGCGCTTCCCGGCCGGCGAGACCATCGTGGTCGGCCTGGGTGGCGCCGACGGCCAGCCGGTGTTCTGGCTGGGCCCACCCACCGGCACCGAGACCAGGGAACTCCACGTCGCCTTCAAGGCCCCGGACCGCGCCGCGGTGGACGCGGTGCACCAGGCTGCGGTGGCGGCCGGCGTCGAGGTGCTGCACGCCCCGCGTGAGTTCCCGGAGTACCACCCGGGCTACTACGCGGTGTTCCTGCGCGACCTGGACGGCCACAACGTCGAGGCCGTCCACCACGGCTAAGCCGCCACGGCTAGCCCACCGCAGCTCGCGCTTACCTGTGCCTGGCCCTCACCCGGGACGCGGTCCGCCTGGCCCGCACCCGCATGGCGTTCCGGTTCGGCCGCCGCCGCGGCCCGGTCGCCGACGGATCGGCGTGCCACTCGGCGTGGTGGTGCTCGCTGCGATGCCGGTCCCGCAGCGCGCGCAACGGCGGGACCAGTAGCGGCGGCTTGGCCCTGGCCGGCTCGGGCAGGTGCGAGGGCGCCAGCTCGGAGCGCAGCCGGTCCACGTGGGCGAGGATCTCGCCGCGCAGCTGCCATCCCTCCGGCTGTCCGGCCGGGTTGGTGGAGAGCAGGTCGGCGAGCTGGTCCTGCTGCCGCTGGGCCTCCTCGAGGTGGTCTTCGAGCGCCTCGGTGATCGGCTCGGCCGCGAACGCGGCATGCTCGGGCGATACCGGCTCGGCCTCGAGCAGCTGGCCGTAGGCCCGCACCGCGGCGGAAAGCTCCGCGATGACGGCCGCCAGCCGGGCCCGGGTCTCGGCTTCCCTGACCGGGCTGTGCTCGCTGTCGATCCGCGCGCTGTCGGCCACCGAACGGGCCAGCACCCGCATGTCCGTCGCCGCCCGCTCCAGGGTGTCGACGCCGTCCCGCAGGCCGGCCGCCGGGTCGCCGGACCGGAGCCGGCGGGGGTTCAGCCGGACGCTATCCTCGGCCTGGCCCAGCGCGTCGTCTACCCGCTCGATCTCGCCGCGCAGCGCCCGGGTCCGGTCCAGCCACTCCGCCGCGCGCCGCGGATCCGGCGTAACGGCCAGGCCTTCGGCCATCTGCCCGAGCAGGTCGGCCATCTGGCGGCTCAGCTCGCCGACCGCCTCCCTGGCCGTCTGCACCCGCAGCGGGGCGAACACCAGGCCGGCCGCCAGCCCGGCGGCCGCGCCGACCAGCGTCTCGGTGATCCGGCCGGTGGCGGCCGAATGCGAGGGGACCGAGAAGATCAGCATGGCGCTGATCGGCACCTCGAGGATCTCCTCGCGCAGCCGCAGCGCAATGCCGAGCGCCAGCGTGCCCGCGACGAGCAAACCGAGCACCCACCAGCTGAACGGCACGTAGGCGGCGACCGCGACCGCGGCGAGCACGCCGGCCGTGACCGCCGCCACCCGCCGGATGGCGGTGCCGATGGTGTGGAACAAGGTGGCCTGCACCACCAGCAGCGCGGTCAGCGGGGCCAGCACGGAGCGCGCCGACCCGCCCGGCAGCTGCAGCGCGAGCAGGTAGGCGAAGACCGCGGTGCCGGTGAGCCTGGCGATGTACACCGCCGACGGCTGAGCCCGGCGGCGGACCAGGGTGAGCTGCTCGGCCTGGCGCCTGGCCACCGCCTTGGCTGCTACGCCGACGTTCTCGACAGGTACAGGACGGACAGGAAAACCCTTCATGAGCTGCATACCGAGGTCTAGTGGGCGGCGGGATCCTAGAGATAGCTCTACCCGAGAGCAAAACCTCTTACCAGGGCCAACGCACACCAGGCGGAGCTATTCCCGTTTACTGGATCAGGCACCCAGTTGATCTCCGGGAGTGCACCAGGTCACTCCCGGAGATCAACCCTCATGGCGAGCCGCGGTGATGCGCGTCACACACCGATCTTCTGCGGACCGGGTTGGGCCGGCTTGGCTGCGGCAGGCTCGCGCCGCCAGCGGCCGGTGAAGGCGAGGCCGACCAGGATGAGGCCGATCACGCCCAGGCCGATCGGGATCCACATCTCGACGATCGTCAGCAGGTTGGCGTTGTGCCCGGCCTGTCCCGCCGTCTCAGTCACCGAGGCCGGAGTCTGATGGAAGGTCAGCACGTAGAGCGGCTGGGCCGGAGCGGCGGTCAGCTTCTTGCTGCCGGCGGCGAGCGGGGCGACGGCCAGGTTGGTCGGGTGGGCGGCCAGCATGGGCGCCAGCCCGGCCGCGAATGGCGCGAGGTACGGGCGGACCGAATAGGACCGGACGGCGGTGAGCGTATCCACGATCGTGCCGCTGGCCGGCTCGACCAGCAGCTTGATGTTGATGGCGTAGAAGTACTGCAGCGGGATCGGCTTGGCGGTCAGCGCCGCGAGCCTGGTCTTCTCCGTCGCGGTCAGCGATCCTGACAGGACCTTCAACCCGAGGGCCAGGTCAGTGCCCTGGGCCTTGAGCTGGTCCTCGAACTCCGCGAACGACATCGTCGCCGGCAGGTGCATGGCACTCACGAACGAGGCGGCCATCGGGGTGGCCGGCAGATTCAGCTGCCACTCCCGCACGGTCACGCCGTGGACGGTCGGGGTGGCGTTCGCGTAGGTGATCGGGACGGTCTTGCCGATCTCGTCGACCCACAGGGGGTAGGCCTTGGCGGTGTCCGCGCCGGGCGGCGGCCCGAGACTGTAACTGCCGGTCCGGTCCACCACGTTGCCGGGAACCAGTGCATAGGCGTGCGGGCTCTCGACATTCTTCGCCGTCGAGCGGTCCAGCACATACTGCAGGATCTGCGGGGTCTTGTCCGGCCCGATCACCACGGTCGAGGCGTCGTTGACCACCAGCTCGGACGAGGTGCTCTGCGCCGGCACCGCCTTGACCTGCCGGTCGATGGACAGCGGCAGGTTCTGCGGCGCGGCCAGCCGCGCGCCCGTGGACGGATCTACGGATCCGGTGTAGGTGCCCGTGAACTGGTATTTGATGTCCAGGCTGGTCGGCAGCTTGGTTAGCTGCGGCGCCACCACCGGTCTCCAGATGCCGGCCACCATCAGCACGATGACGCCGGTCACCAACAGCACGATCTTGGAAATACGCATCGGTCTTCCCCTCCTAAGCTTCCCGCGGAGCGCCCGCACACTCGAGCTTGATCGTCCGCTACACAGAAGATGCACGTCAGAAGCCAAATGCCCGGTCATGCAGGACCTTGGTTCCGCGGCACCCGTTACCCGCGCACTGTCAGCGCCGCCACCGCGGCCTGGTACAACTCGATCAGGCCGGACGCTACCCCGGGCGATCCGAAATGCGAGCTCCAGACCAGTTCGGCCAGCGAGTCGCTGATCACGAAGGCCGACGCGAGCCGCAGCCCGCGGACCTTCGCCACGGCGAACAGGGCGGCCGCCTCCATCTCCACGCAGAGCACGCCCTCGGCCTGGTAGTGGCGCACCTCGTCGATGGTCTCCCGGTAGGGGGTGTCGATCGTCCAGGACGTTCCGGTCCGGAACTGGTGGCCCGCCTCGCGCATGGCCGTGCCCAGCGCGGCGGTCGCCTCGACCGGAGCGGTGGCCAGCCGGCCCGGCGGCAGGTAGTGGTGCGAGACCCCTTCGTCCCTGATCGCGGCGTCGCACAAGACCAGGTCGCCGGGCTTGAGGTCGCGCTGCAGGCTGCCTGCGGTGCCGACGGAGACGACGGCGGAGGTGCCCAGGGCGGCCAGTTCCTCCAGCGCCGCGGTCGCGGCGGGCGCCCCGATGCCGAAGCCGCCGAGCAGGCCCACCCGGCCGCCGGTGCTCGGCAGCGCCACCGGGAGGCCCCGCCCTGACCGCTCGATTCCCTCGGTCCGCAGCACGTGCTGGTACAGCGAGCGCTGGTAGCAGAGCACCACCCCGGCCGGTCCCGGCGCGTCGTCCCGCGCGCCCACCCGCCGCAGGTAGGCGAGGAAGTCGGCCGCGGTGAACAACGCCTCCCCGGCGTGCTTGCCCGCGAAGTTCGGATAGCTGGACTCGGACACGAGCTGTGATCTTACGCCCGCCCACCCGCCCCCACCCCCGACCTCGCCGTCGGGCCGCCCCGGCCCGGGACCAGCAGCACGGCCACCGGCACCAGCACCAGGCCGGCCAGCGCCCAGCTCAGCCCGAACGACTGTGCCACCAGCCCCACCGCCAGCGGCCCCAGCCCTCCGGCCAGCCCGGCCGCGCTGCTCAGCGTCACCGCCACCGAACTTCGCCCGGGCAGGCTGCCGTACAGCCGGGCCTGGAGCACCGGGTACCACGGCGCCGTGGCCGCGCTCAGCACGGCCAGCACGGCCAGCTTCGGCACCACGCCGGGGACGAGCAGGAAGGCCGGGTAGAGCAGTGCGGCGGCGGCCGCGCTGGCGCGCAGCACGGTCAGGTCGCTGACCCGCTCCAGGATCACGATCAGCGCGGCGTCCCCGGCCAGCGCGGCACCGAGCCTGACCGCGAGGGCCAGCGCGGCGAACGCGGGCGTCAGGTGCGCGACGTCCACCAGGTACAGCGCCAGGAAGCCGGTGAACACGTCCACCAGCAGGTCAGCCACCTCGATCAGCAGTAGCCAGCGCAGCGTTCCCCAGTCCCGCAGCGCGGTGCCGATCTCCCCGAATCGCGCCGTCCACGGCCGCTGCTCCGCTTCTTCCGCCGCCGCCGCGTCCGCCGCGTCCGCCGCCGCCGCGTCCGTCCGGCCGTCCGGCTGCGGCCGGCCCCGCAGCAGCGCGCCGAGCCAGATCAGCGCGCTGATCCCGGCCAGCACCAGGTAGCCGGCCCGCCAGCCCCCTCCGCTGGCCAGCACCGCGGTGAGCAGCAGCGGCCCGGCCACCGCCCCGGCCGCCCCGGCCAGGTCCCAGCGCGCCATGACCTGGGCCTGCCGGTCCGGCCGGGCGTCCATGATCTCGGCCTGGGTCAGCGATACGAATGCGCCGGACGCCGGGTAGAACGCGACGAAGGCGGCCAGCAGCACGGCGAACGAGCGAGCCGAAGCCACCGCCAGCAGCGTGAGCACGAAGACGATGCCGCCGCCGAGGATGACCAGCCGGCGACGCCGGCCCTGCCCGGCCAGCACGCCCATGGGCAGCTCAAGAAAGCCGCCGACCAGCAGCGGGACCGAAGCCAGCAGGCCGACCTGCCCGTAGCTCAGCCCCAGGTCGTGCCGGATGAGCGGAAGCGCCGCCCCCTTGGCCCCGTCAACCAGCTCATCGGCGAGCGCGATCGCGAGCGCGACGGCGAGAACGGAAAGCGCAGGCCTTCAACGTCAAGTGAAACCCATGGGGCCATGGTAAAGCCCATGGTCGCGCACGTCACGGGGGTTTCCGCGTCACCGCCGGTTCTCGACTCGCCAGACCAGCCGCAGGCCAGACCAGTCTTCGTCGACGGCGGCCACCTTGACGTCGACCAGCCCGATGGGCAGCGCCTGATCCCGGATGAAGCTTTCCGTAATGTCGCTACGATGCCCGGCTGCCCGCCGCGGCCAGGCCACCCATAGCGCCCCGGCCGGATATATCCGGCGGCCTAGCTCGCCGATCTGCGCGGCGATGTCGCCCGCCTCGGTGAAGAACGCCACGATGACGTCGGCCTGCCCGTCCGGGTCAGGGCCGGCCAGCCCGTCCGGCGGGGCGGTCAGGGCCCAGCCGTTCGGCGGCTGATGCAGCCTGACCCGCTGTCCCGGCTTGAGGCCCAGCTTGGCCGCCTGCGGCCGCCCCGAGTACCCCGGCGTCGTCACCGGGCCCCCGGCCGCGCCGATGGGTTGGCCGGCCCGGGTACGCCTATCCCCCTGATGCATCTCATGAACAGGAGCATGGCATGTTCACGAACACCGAAGCGTTCCGCCAGGAGGGACCGGCCCGGGTGTAGCAGAAGCCGGGGGCCTAGCCGGTGTAGGAAAAAGGGGGTTAACCGGTGTGCCATGGCCCGGTTTATCGAGTACTATACCGAGTATGCTACTCGATAGGGTGATCGCATGAGCGTCCGGCACGCGCTGCTCGCGCTGCTCAGCGAAGGGCCCAAATACGGGCTTCAGCTGCGGGAAGAGTTCGAGGCGCGGACTGGTGAGGTCTGGCCGCTGAACGTCGGCCAGGTCTACACCACCTTGCAGCGGCTGGAGCGCGACGGACTGGTCGAGTCCGACGACGACGACGGCCAGGACGGCCCGCAGAAGGGCTTCCGGATCACCACGGCCGGCGCGACGGAGCTGGCCGGATGGCTGCGCACGCCGCCGGACATGAGCTCGCCGCCGCGTGACGAGCTGGTGATGAAGGTCCTGGTGGCGCTGCGGGTGCCGGGGACAGACGTACGGGACGTGATCCAGGTACACCGCAGGTACCTGGTGCAGCTGATGCAGCAATGGACCCGGATCAAGGAGTCCGAAGCCGAGTCCGACATGAGCCTGGCCCTGGTGGTGGACGCCGAACTATTCCGGCTCGATGCCGTGGTCCGCTGGCTGGACGCCGCAGACGGCCGCATCAAGCGGGGCGCCGACCCGTCGGCAGACCCGCGGGCAACGACGACAACGGGGACGACACCGGCCGTACCGAAGGTGCGGCGCAGGATTGGAGCAAGAAGATGAGCGTGCTGGAGATGCGGCGCGTGTCACGCACCTACGGCCTGGGGGCCGCTGCGGTGCATGCGCTGCAAGACATTGACTTGATGGTCGACGCGGGTGCCATGGTGGCCGTGATGGGGCCGAGCGGATCGGGGAAGTCCACGCTGCTGACCATCGCCGGCAGCCTGGAGGACCCCAGCAGCGGCGAGGTGCGCGCCTGCGGGGCGGACCTGACGAGCCTGTCGCGCAACGCCAAGGCGCGGCTGCGGCGCCGCTCGATCGGCTACGTGTTCCAGGATTTCAACCTGCTGCCCGGGTTGACGGCGGCGGAGAACGTCGCGTTGCCGCTCGAGCTCGACGGCGTGCCGGCCAGGAAGGCCCGCGTAGCCGGGCTGCAGGCCCTGGAGGAACTCGGCCTCGCCGAGCGGGCCGCCAGCTTCCCCGACCAGCTGTCCGGTGGTGAGCGGCAGCGGGTGGCCATCGCCCGGGCCGTGGTGGGCGAGCGCCGGCTGCTGCTGGCCGACGAGCCCTCGGGGGCGCTCGATTCGGTCAACGGCGAGGCGGTCATGCGGCTGATCCACGCCGCCTGCAAGCGGGGCGTGGCCGCGGTGGTCGTCACCCACGACGCGCAGCTGGCCTCGTGGGCCGACCGGGTGGTGTTCCTGCGGGACGGCCGGGTGACCGACCAGACCCTGCCCGTGCCGGGCCCCGAATCGCTGCTCACGCAGGGACCGGGCCAGTGAGCACGGCACTGCGCGAACGGCCGGTCGAGGCGGGAACCTCGAACGGGGGCGTTCCCGCCCGCCGGGCCGTAATCCGCTGGGCGTGGCGGATGTTCCGCCGCGAGTGGCGCCAGCAGCTGCTGGTCCTGGCGCTCATCGTGGTGGCGCTGGCCGCCACCGTCGTCGGGGCGGCGGTGGCCACCAACACGCCACCCCCGGCCGGCGCGGGCTTCGGCACCGCGCAGGACATGGCCACGTTCCCCGGCGGCCCGCACCTGGCCGGCCAGATCGCCGTGCTGCAGCAGCACGTCGGCCGCGTCGACGTCATCGAGAACCAGACCGTCGCCATCCCCGGCTCGATCAATACCTACGACCTGCGCGCCCAGGATCCGCACGGCGCGTTCGGCCAATCCATGCTCGCCCTGGTCAGCGGGCACTACCCGGCCGGCCCGGGCCAGGTCGCCGTGACCGACAGCGTAGCCGCCACCTTCAAGCTCAGGGTCGGCGACGTATGGCACCAGGGCGGCCAGACCCGCCAGGTCGTCGGCATCGTGCAGAACCCGCAGAGCCTGCTAGACGAGTTCGCCCTCGTCGCGCCCGGCCAGGTCAGCTCGCCGTCCCAGGTCACCGTGCTGTTCACCGCGCCGCGCGGCCAGAACCCCGCCTCAATCAGCTCCGTCAGCCAGTACGTGGTGACCCGGCATAATGCGGTAGCCAGCAACCCGCTCAACCCGGAGACCATCGTGCTCGCGCTGGCCACGGTGGGCATGCTACTCATCGCGCTGGTCGCGGTGGGTGGCTTCACGGTGCTGGCGCAGCGTCGGCTGCGCTCGCTCGGGATGCTCGGCGCCCTGGGCGCCACCGACAGGAACATCCGGCTGGTGGTCCGGGTCAACGGCGTCCTGGTAGGAGTCGTGGGCGCGGTCATCGGGGCGGTGCTGGGCCTGGCCGCCTGGCTGGCCTACCGGCCGCGCCTGGAATCGAGTGCCCACCACCTGATCGGCACGTTCCAGCTGCCGTGGATCGTGATCGGCCCGGCGATCGGGCTGGCCGTGGTGGCCACCTACTTCGCCGCCTCGCGCCCGGCCCGCTCGGTCACCAGGATCCCCGTCGTCGCCGCCTTGTCCGGGCGGCCCGCGCCGCCGAAGCAGGTGCACCGCTCGGCGGTGCCCGGCGTGGTCCTGTTCGTCATCGCCGCGGCCCTGCTGTCGTACTCCGGCAAGAGCAACGGCAACGGCGGCGGGGCCCTTGAACTCATTCTCGGCATCGTCCTGCTCATCGTCGCGATCATCCTGCTGGCGCCCTTCTGCCTGGTGATCCTGGCCCGTCTCGGGCGGCGCGCCCCGATCGCGATACGGCTGGCCCTGCGCGACCTGGCGCGTTACCGGGCCCGGTCGGGCTCGGCCCTGTCGGCCATCAGCCTCGGCGTCTTCATCGCCGCCCTGGTCTGCGTCCTGACCGCGCAGCGGTACGGGAACGTCCTGGACTACGCCGGGCCGAACGTGGCCTCGAACCAGGTCATCGTGTACACACCGGGCGGCGGCAACGGGCCGGGCAATGGACCGGGCGGATCCAGCCCATCCGGCACCGCCAGTACCCCGCAGGCCCAGGCGGCGGTCGCCCGGAACATCGCCAGGGCCCTCGGCTCCAGCACCGTCATCGAACTCGACCAGGCCGGCGCCTCGCTGCAGCACGCCGCGGCCGGGCGTTCCTGGTCCGGACCGGTGTACGTGGCCACCCCCCAGCTGCTGGCGGCCTTCGGGATCAAGGCGTCCGACGTCAACCCCGACGCCGACATCCTGACCGCGCGGCCCGGATTGTCCGGCCTATCGCAGATGCAGCTCCTCTACGACGCCTCGAAGTCCGGTTCCGGCGGCGGCGGCCACGGCCCGCAGGACGTCGGGTCGAACAGCTACCCGTGCCCGAAGGGCCAGTGCCTGGCCAACCCGGTGATCCAGGAGGTCGGTGCCCTGCCGTCCGGCACGTCGGGGCCCAACACCGTGATCACCGAGCACGCCATCCACATGCTCGGCCTGCACACCAGCGCCTCCGGCTGGCTGATCCAGGCCCCGCACCCGCCGACCGCGGCGCAGATCACCGACGCCAGGCTCACCGCCGCCGCGGCCGGCATGACCATCGAAACGAAGTCGAGCACGCCTTCCTCGGCGGAGATCCTCAACTGGGCCACCGTCTTCGGGATCGCCCTGGCGCTGGGCATCCTGGCCATGACGATCGGCCTCATCCGCAGCGAGACCGCCAGGGACCTGCGCACCCTGACCGCCACCGGGGCGGGCAGCATGACCCGCCGCGAGCTGACCGCCGCGACCGCCTTCGCCCTGGCCCTGGGCGGCGCCGTGCTCGGCACGGTGGCGGCCTACGTCGCCGCTGTCGGCTACGCGTGGGACAACCCGCTGGATGGCCTGTCCGGACTATCCAGCGTGCCGGCCCGGCAACTGCTGTTCATCGTCGTCGGCATGCCGGTGATCGCGGCGGTCGTCGGCTGGCTGCTGGCCGGGCGCGAGCCGACCGTCATCAGCAGGCAGCCGCTGGAGTAAGAAGGGTTACTGACGCAGGCCAGGGCCTGATTGCTGGCCCTGGTCCTTGCGCTCGAGGATCTCCGCCGCGCCGCGGATCACGCACCGCATCGGGTCATCGACCAGGACCGCGCCGATGCCGGCCGCGGTCTCGATCCGGCTGGCCAGGCCGGGCAGCAGCGCGCCGCCGCCGGCCAGCCGGACCTTGCCGCGGACCACGTCCTCGGCCAGCCCGGCCGGGATCTCAGCGAGCATCTCGTGCACCGTGCCCGCGATGGCCTCGACGATCGGCTCGAGCGCGTTGGCCACCAGGAAGCCGGGCACGTACTCGGTGCGCGGCGCCCGGTGGGCGATGTCCAGGCCGACCGCCTCGGCGAAGCCCTCGGCCCCGCCGGTGACGCCGAGCGTCATCTTCAGGTGCCGGGCCGCGCGCTGGCTGATGATCAGGCCGAGCTCGTTCCGCATCGCCTGCACGATCGCCTCGTCCATGGCGTTGCCGGCCTTGCGCAGCGACTGGGACCTGACCACCCGCCAGCCTGCCACCGCCGCGACCTCGGTGGTGCCGCCGCCGATGTCGACCACGAAGCCGCCCGCCCCGCCGGTCAGGTCGAACCCGGCGCCGGCCGCGGCGGCCACCGGCTCGTCGATCAGCCGGACGTTGTACCGGGGCCGCCGCACGCTCAGCGCGGCGATGATGGACCGCCGCTCGACCGGCGTGGCCCCGCTCGGCACGCACACCAGCGCGTCCCGCCGGACCAGCGAGAACCGGCGCGTCCGGCGCAGAAACGCGTGCAGCATGGCCGCGGTCGCGTCCAGGTCCGCGATGACCCCGTCCCGCAGCGGGTGGATCACCTCGATGTCCTGCGGTTCCTTGTCGGCTAGCGCGTCCGCCGCCTCTCCCACCGCGGCGACCTTGCCCACGCCGGTGTCGATAGCGATCGCGGTTGGCTCCTCGAGCACGATGCCGCGGCCGGCCACCCAGACGAGCGTGTTCACGGTACCGAGGTCGATCGCCACGCTACCCCGGAAGCGCATGATGCTCCCCTCCGGGCCTGTCACAGGTCACCGTGACGCCCCTCAATCCCGATACGACACTGTATTTTCCGCCAGCCACATCCCGGCGCTCGATCGTGATCGCCTGGTCCGATTATGGGTGTTATGGTCATCCGGGCCGGAAGCGGGAGACGTTTTCGTGCGTGTGGCCGACGTGGCCGTCCGGTCGGCGTGCAGCAGGCCACCGCTGAATGTGAGAAAAGCCTACAAGGTCGCCTGCTGCCAGCGCCCCGAATCCAGCAGGCTTATGACCTGCGGCCGTTGGTGACCGAAAGGTCATTTTGTCCCGAACGGTCCTCGGTGCGAGCCTTGGTAACAGCGTAATCATCTGATGTTTCCGCGTTGCCGGGCTACGCCCGGGGCGCCACGAAACGCGATCTGCCTGGTGAGACTCGGTCCGCAACCCGCCCGGGGGGATTCGGCGTGAAGCGCCGTTATCCGGCGCTCCTCGCGAGATACATTGTCTGCGGGTGCCGGCACCTTTAACGCCGCGTACTACGTGCCTACGCCCGCTGTGACCTCGTGTTTCCCGGAGGAACCACCCGTACCACTCCCGGCCTGGGGGGTTAGGCCCTACCCAGGCGGGCAGTGGGAGCGCACTCCGGCGAGGTGACACGCAAGGAGGAGAGGAACCGATGGAGGACGTGTTCGATGTCCTGGTCGAGGACCACGAGGAGATCAGACAAGCCCTAGCCGAGCTCGAGAAGGGTCCGACCGCGGCCACGGGTGCCACCGAGGACCAGCTCATGCTGCGCAAGATCATGACCGAAGAGCTGATCATCGAGGAAGCCAAGCACGAGGAGATCGAGCTGACCTGCGTGTGGCCGGCCGTGCGCCGGCATGTCCGCGGTGGCGACCAGCTCGCCGACCGGGCCGTCTGCGCCGAGCTCGAGATCGTGGCCCTGCTGGCCGAACTGGACCAGCTGGACGTCTGCCAGCCGGATTTCGAGCGGCTGCTCGGCGCGTTCACCCAGGCCGCCAGGGAGCACTTCGACTTCGAGGAACGGCAGGTGTGGCCGCGGCTGCGTTCGGCGCTGACCGCCAAGGCAGCGGACGAGCTTGGCCTCAAGGTCCTGGCGGCCAGGCAGGCCGTGCCCGTGCCGCCCTTCCCGCGGGCGTCGGCCTCGTCCAGCTGAGGGACGGTCCCTGCTATATCGTGAATCTGCAGCCTGCTTTCAGCTATCCATCAGGTTCGTGGTGCTCACTGGAAGAGCCATCCCTGACGCCCAGACCTAAGGCGTGATGCAGATGCAGGATCCCAGCGGCTACGGCGGGTACGGCGGCGGGTACGGTCCGCCGCCGCCGGGAGACTACGGCCATACCGCGCCGTTGCCCCCGATGCCTCCGCCCCCGCCCAGACGCCGCGTCGGCCTGCTCAGCTACGTGGCCGTCGCGCTGGTCGCGGGCGCCCTGGGCGCGGGCTCGGTGGTGGCCCTCTACCACCCGGCGTCGAATTCTACGGCCGCGCCGTCGGCGCGGCCGAGTGCGCCCGTCCCGCTGCCCAGCACCGCGGTGCCCATGCCGGGCAACGGCGGGACCGGGACGGCCGGCGGCAGCCTGGCCAAGGCCGGGCAGGGCGTCGTCATCATCAACACCACGCTGCAGTACAGCAGCGAGCGGGCGGCGGGCACCGGCATGGTGATCAACGCGGCCCGCGGACTGGTGCTGACCAACAACCACGTCATCGAGAACTCCACCAAGATCAGCGCGACGGTGGCCGCCACCAGGCAGAACTTCCAGGCCCGGGTCGTGGGCTACGACGTGACCGGCGACATCGCACTGATCCAGCTGCAGCACCCGTCCGGCCTGCACCAGGTTCCGCTCGGCGACTCCGGCAAGGTCAAGGTGGGCGACGCGGTGACCGCCCTGGGCAACGCCGGGGGCCGCAGCCAGATCGTCTCCGCGCCCGGGCACATCACCGGGGTCAACCGGACCATCACGGCCAGCGACCAGGGCGGCTCGGTCACCTCGGAGACGCTGCACGGGATGTTGCAGACCGACGCGGGCGTCGTGTCCGGCGACTCGGGCGGCCCGCTGGTCAACGCGGCCGGCCAGGTCATCGGCATGGACACGGCCGGCAACAATGTGCGCTTCCCGGACCAGCAGGCGGCGGCCGGCTTCGCCATCCCGGTCAACACCGCCCTCTCGGTGGCCAGGGAGATCGCCGCGAGTCACGCCAGCTCGACCATCTCGATCGGCTACCCGCCGTTCATCGGGATCTACGTCGGCCAGGGCACCAGCAGCGACCCGCAGCAGCAGGCCCAGGAGCAGCAGCAGCAGAACAACAACGGCTTCGGCGGCTTCGGCGGCGGGAACGGCTTCGGCGGTAACGGCTCGACCGGGAACGGGCAGGGCCAGAGCTGCTACTCCAACGACTCCGACCTGCCCGTGCCGGACACGATCGCCCAGGTGAGCTCCGGTACCCTGGTCATCGGCACGATCTGCGCCAGCCCGGCCGCGGACGCCGGGGTAACGGCCGGATCGGTCATCACTAGCGTCAGCGGCCAGGCGGTCGGCGCGCCGCGGACCCTGCACACCGCGCTGTCGAAGTTCCAGCCCGGTGACACGGTGTCCCTCACCTGGGTCACCCCGTCCGGCCAGCACAAGACGGCCAGCATGACCCTGAAGGAGGGCCCGCCGCTATAGGCCCGGCGCACACGTGATGCCCCGGGGCGGTATCCGCTGGCCGCCCCGGGGCATCGTGTTCCGGCTCAGGCCAGGCGTATGTTGAGGTTGTGGCTACCGTGAGCGTTCGCTACATCGTGCACGACGTCGATGCCGCCATCGACTTCTACTGCCGGAACCTGGGCTTCACCGAGGTGATGCACCCGGCGCCGGCCTTCGCCATGCTGGCCCGCGGCGACCTGCGGCTGGTGCTCAGCGCCGCGGGCGGCGGTCCCGGCGGCGGCCAGGCCATGCCGGACGGCCGCCTGCCCGAGCCCGGCGGCTGGAACCGCTTCTCGATCGAGGTCCCCGATCTGGCGGCCACGGTGGCGGAGCTGCGAGAGCGCGGCGCCCGTTTCCGCAACGAGATCGTCACCGGCGTCGGCGGCAAGCAGATCCTGCTTGAGGACCCGTCCGGCAACCCGGTGGAGCTCTTCGAGCCGACCAGACCCGAGGCCAGGCTGTCGCAGCCTTCCTGAGCCGACCGGGCCCTAGGGGTTCAAAAGGCGGCCTGAGGTCGTCACACTGGATCACGTGTACGACTTCGACGTGCTGGTGATCGGCTCCGGCCCTGGCGGCCAGAAGGCCGCCATCGCCGCTGCGAAGCTCGACCGCCGGGTGGCGATCATCGAGCGCAAGGACATGATCGGCGGCGTGTGCCTGAACACGGGCACGATCCCGTCCAAGACCCTGCGCGAGGCGATCCTCTACCTGACCGGCCTGGACCAGCGGGAGATGTACGGGCAGAGCTACCGGGTCAAGGACGAGATCACCATCGCCGACCTGGCCGCGCGCACCAGCCACGTCGTCGGCCGTGAGATGGACGTGGTGCGCAGCCAGCTGTCCCGTAACCGGGTCACGACCATGACCGGAACGGGCCGCTTCATCGACCCGCACACGGTGGAAGTGGACGGCGGCGACGGCCGGGTCCGCCGGGCCACCGCGGACAAGATCGTGATCGCCACCGGCACCCGGCCCGCCCGCCCGGCCAGCGTCGAGTTCGACGAGCGCACCGTCATCGATTCCGACGGCATCGTCCACCTGCAGACGGTCCCGCGCTCGATGGTGGTGGCGGGCGCCGGCGTGATCGGGATTGAGTACGCGTCCATGTTCGCGGCCCTCGGCACCAAGGTCACCGTGGTGGAGCAGCGCGAGCGGATGCTCGAGTTCTGCGACGTCGAGGTGGTCGAGGCGCTCAAGTACCACCTGCGCGACCTCGCCGTCACCTTCCGGTTCGGCGAGACGGTGTCCTCGGTCGAGGCCCGGCCGGAGGGCGCCATCGCGACGCTGCTGAGCGGGAAGAAGATCCCGGCCGACACCGTCATGTACTCGGCCGGACGGCAGGGGGCCAGCGAGGATCTCAACCTCGACGCGGCCGCCCTGACCGCCGACAAGCGCGGCCGGATCGTGGTGGACGAGTTCTTCAGGACCGAGGTGCCGCACATCTACGCGGTCGGCGACGTGATCGGTTTCCCCGCCCTGGCGGCCACGTCGATGGAGCAGGGCCGGCTCGCGGCGCTGCACGCCTGCGGGGAGCCGTTGCACGCGCTCGGGCAGATGCAGCCGATCGGCATCTACAGCATTCCCGAGATCAGCTACGTCGGGCGGACCGAAGAGCAGCTCACCCACGACAACGTGCCCTTCGAGGTGGGCGTCTCGCGCTACCGGGAACTGGCCCGCGGGCAGATCATCGGCGACTCCTACGGGGTGCTCAAGCTGCTGGTGTCGCTGGACACCCACAACCTGCTCGGCGTCCACGTGTTCGGCACCGGCGCGACCGAACTGGTCCACATCGGCCAGGCCGTCATGGGCTGCGGCGGCACCGTCGACTATCTCGTCGACGCCGTCTTCAACTACCCGACCCTGGCCGAGGCGTACAAGGTCGCCGCGCTGGACGCGATGAACAAGATGCGCCAGATCGCCCGCTTCGCCTGAGGCGTTCGCTCCATCATGGACCCATGGCTGCCAGCGACGTCACCGAACCCGCCGTCCAGGCCCTGATCGCCGCGATCAACGCCGGGGACCGCCAGGCGTTCTTCGCCGCGCTCACCCCGGACGCCACGATGTCCGACGACGGCACCGACCGCGACCTGGCCGGCTGGGCCGAACGGGAGATCTTCACCGTGCACGGCCACCTCAACGTGGTCTCGGCGCAGGACGGCGGCCGGTCGCTGATCGCCGCCTACCGCAACGACACCTGGGGCGAGATGCGCACCCGCTGGTCCTTCACCGTCACCGACGGCAAGGTCAGCCGCTTCGAGACCGGTCAGGCCTGAATCGCCGCCACCATCCTGATATAAACCCTTGCGCGAGCCGCTCGCGGGAGGAGCCGGGATGTCAGCACAGCCGCCGTTCAGCGGGATTCCCTACCCGCAGCCGCCGTTCCCGGCGTACCCCGGCGGGCCTGGGGCGCGGCCGCGGCGCCGCCGGGCCTGGCTAGTCGGCATGGCTGCAGCCGTCGTGACAGGAGTGATCGGCGGGGTCGCCGGATACCAAGTCGGCCTGCACCACAGCCAGATCAAGGCGGCGAACGCCTACGTCCGCGCGACCAGTTCAGGCTGCCCTGCAGGCCAGCCGACGCCCGCCCCGTCGGTGACCTCGCCGGCCGGGTCCGCGCTGCTCGCCCGGCTCCTCGGGAACCGCGGCAACGTGTCGATGATCATTCACGTATTCGTCCCGGCCAGGCTGAACCAGTCCGTTGCCGTCCAGGTTCTCAAGGCCCAGTACGCCCGCCTGGCCAGCTAGCCGCCCTGGGCGCGGCAGCTATGTCGTACGAACGGGGCGGGGCGAAGCGGCCTAGGCGGCGGGCGAGGTTTCGGCGGTCACGGGAGCTCCCGCGTTTCCGCGGAAACGCGGTCGGCCACCCTAGGCAACCGTCTATCGTCTAGTTACAGTAGACAGCATGGACGAGGCGCTGCTGGCCGAGGCCAGGCAGGCTCAGGAACGGCTGATCGACGCCGAGCGGGACGCCGACGTGGCCCGGGCCGAATTCCACCGGGCGGTCCGCCGCCTGCATCTGCACGGCGCGTCCCTGCGCGAGCTCGCCTCCGGCCTTGG
>WNFY01002927.1_pt1 | contig 17175 bp, 16 predicted proteins | sample 5400091 | NCBI WGS metagenome assembly WNFY01 (sample SAMN13153364, study PRJNA577476) | soil metagenome | isolation source: 60 cm soil or saprolite under grassland replicate 1 | place: USA:California | collected 2016-06-15
GAAGCGACATTCTCGAAAATCTCTGGATGGCCCTCGGGACGCTGCGTGCCAACAAGCTGCGCTCGTTCCTGACAGTCTTTGGCGTAATCATCGGCGTAATCACAGTAATGTTGATAGCTTCGATTATTGCCGGCGTGGATACAGCCGTAACCAAAGAAGTCGAATCGTTCGGCACGCGCTCGATGTACATCAGCAAGTACAACCCGGGCATTCACGTCGGCCGGCTTTCGCGTGAAGAACGCATGCGCAAACCGCTGACTTACGATGATGCAACCGCGCTTTCAAAACTACCTGCCGTTGATGTCACAGTTCCCTTCCTTGAAATTACCAACAATTTCTTTGGCCAAAAGATTCTGGTTAGCGGAGGCGGCAAGACATCTGCGTCAGTTGCCTTGCAGGGCACGTTGCCAGACTTTGAAAAGGCCGGAACCCAGGTAATTGCCGAAGGGCGCTTTTTCTCTCAGTTCGAAAATGATCAGAACCAGAATGTCTGCGTCATTGGCTCGAAGGTGGCGGATGATTTTTTCCGCTTTAGCTCGCCTGTGGGAGATACGATCAAAATCGGCGCGCAGGAATTTCGCGTCGTGGGCGTGCTGCAAAAACGCGAACAGTTCCTGTTCAGCGGCGGCAGCGACGATCAGAACAACGTCATCTATCTGCCCTATAACGTCGCCCACAAGCTCAAACCTAATGAGGATGATATTTACATCCTCGCGGTCGCCAAGCCGGGCATGATGCAGGAAGCGATGGATCAGGTTACCGATACCTTGCGCGTTCGGCGCAACGTATCATTTGGAAAGCCTGACAACTTTGGTATCGAAACCACTGAATCGCTCATCAATAGTTTCCACGCGATCACGGGCGGTATTGCGATTGCGATGGTGGTCATCTCGTCCGTAGGCTTGATGGTTGGCGGCATCGGGGTTATGAACATCATGCTGGTATCGGTGACTGAGCGAACCCGTGAGATCGGCGTCCGCAAAGCTATCGGAGCCCGCCGCCGAGACATCATGTGGCAATTCCTGATTGAGGCCATGACGCTGACGGGGTTCGGTGGCCTGGTGGGCTTGGGAATCGGCTGGCTCTTGACGCTGCTGGTGAAGTTGATCATGCCGTCGTATGTACCCCTTTGGGCACCGGCGATGGGCTTTTTCGCCAGCGTCGGCATTGGCATGATCTTTGGACTTTGGCCGGCGTGGAAAGCCGCTCGCCTCGATCCGATTGAATCGCTGAGATATGAATAGCGTTCAGCTTTGGGCTTTCAGCAGTCAGCTATCAGCCAGACTCGGTTGAACGAGCCAAGGATTGCCGATAGCTGAAAGCCGAGCGCTGATAGCTTTAGCCCCCAAAGATGGCGGCGGACGCGACGGCCAGAACGGCGCGAATCAGGTAAAAACCAATCACCACACTCCACGCCGAACCTGACGATATCTTCGCCACCTTCCGCAGTCCAATCGCTGCCAGGAACAAACCGTAGAATCTCAGCAGATCAAACTGGCTAAGCACGGCCACCAAAACCGGGGACGAATCCGTTCCCATGAACGCGCCAGGGTTAGTCACCAACAGGTGTTCCGGATCGATCGTATCTGGTGCTTTCAAGAATAGGACGAGCACAGCAATGACGGAAGCCAGCACAGCAGGCGGCAGCGAAGAATATACCCATACAGCGAGCGACTTCTTATAACCAATCGATCCGCCAAATGCCATTACGCCCAAAAGGTAAAGAGCGGCGCCTCCAGCAATCGTTATTGGAACAGATGCCGGGATTCCTATAGCACCGACAATCTTCCCAATCTTGACGCCCATCTCTTTTTGCGCTTCCGTTTGATTGGCGTTCCGCGGTGACTTTTCCATCTTTTCGCGGATGTACTGGCCCATGTCGATTCTTTGATACACCACGGCGGTGACTCCGATGGTGAGAAAGAGCAGAATCAAACCTGCCGCCAGAAACCGCGGCCGCGCGCGCAGTGCTTCGAATATCGGGCCAGGTTCAAAAAAAATTCCCGTGAGCGTTGCTGGTGTGGACATCGTTTCGGCGGCGGGCTCTGGGGTTCCAGCAAGCCCCGGTGGAGGTGGCGGCTGCCACTCCTGATTAGGATCACTCATGATTCAAATTATCCTCCTGTTCAGATCCGAAGACGGCGAGACTGCCTTTCCGTCCCTGTCAGTAGCCCGCGTATGAGCAAGAGCTCGTTGCTATGAAAGCCTGATACGCCCTCCTGGATTGCAACGTTTAAGCGTCATTCCTCATAGGTTTATATCCGCGGTTCCGCGCTCGGCGCTGCCGCATAACCCTCAACACGAATGCAAGCGACGCTGTGGCCGGGCGAAATTTCGCGCAACTCTGGATCGATTCGCGCGCATTCGTCAATAGCAATCGGACAACGAGTGCGAAATCGACAACCGGACGGTGGATTTCTCGCGGTAGGCACGTCGCCTTTTAAGATGATTCGTTCGCGCTTTCCCTTCGGATCGGGAACCGGGATCGCAGATAGAAGCGCCTGCGTGTAGGGATGCAGCGGCCGAACGTAAAGCTCTTTGGCGTCGGCGATTTCCACAATTCGTCCCAGATACATCACCGCAACGCGCGTCGAAATGTGCTCAACCACAGCCAGGCCGTGCGAAATGAAAAGGTAAGTTAAGCCGAACTCCTTTTGCAGATCCTGCAAGAGGTTAACGACCTGGGCCTGCACTGAAACATCAAGCGCCGAGACAGGTTCATCCGCTACAATCAGCTTCGGATTCAGCGCCAGCGCGCGAGCGACACCGATGCGTTGCAGTTGGCCTCCGGAAAATTCGTGGCTGTATCGCTTCATAAAATCCGCGTCAAGACCAACTTTACTGAGCAACCACGCCACTCGCTCGCGCTGTTGGGTTAGATTGCCGATCTTGTGAATCACCAGCGGCTCGGCAATGATATCGCCAACTTTCATGCGCGGATTGAGCGAGGCGTGCGGGTCCTGAAAAATTATCTGCATCTCGCGACGCAGCTGGCGCAGCTCCTGCTTCTTCATGGCCGTTACGTCACGGCCTTCGAACTCAATGTCGCCATGGGTCGGCTCGATCAGCCGCAGGAGGCAGCGGCCAATCGTTGACTTGCCACATCCGGATTCACCTACCAAACCGAGCGTTTCACCGCGAAGGATTTCGAAACTGACTCCGTCAACTGCGCGCCAAATGTCATCGCTGTCTTCGACCGGGAAATGCTTTACCAGGCCGCGGACGTTGACTAGCGGGTCGGACATGTCTTGCGGGGGCAGTCCCTGCCCGTTATCTGATGATGATTTCGCTGGCATTTGATACAAACGCGCGGGCGGGTACAACACCGGCCCCTACAAACTGTCGCCGACTCGTTGATTGTCATGCACGGTCTGTGCGGTCACCGGATCGTACAAGACGCAACGCACAATCACCCGCTCGCCTGCCGGATAAAACGGGATCTCGCCTTCGTCGCATCGCGGCATGCGATACGGGCAGCGCGGCGCGAAGTGGCAACCCGGCGGAAGCTTCGTAGGCTTCGGCACCACGCCTTCGATTGTCTGCAGTCGTTCCGCCTTCGCAACGTCCCTCGCTGTCAGCTTCGGCACTGAACGCAGCAGTCCTTCGGTATAGGGATGTTTCGGCCGCGCGAACAACTCATCGACGGGCGACTCTTCGACAATCTTTCCCGTGTACATCACGGCAACGCGATCGGCAACTTCGGCGACCACGCCAAGATCATGTGTGATCAAAAGCACAGCCAATTCCCGAGTCTTTCTCAGATTGTTCAGCAGCTCCAGTATTTGCGCCTGAATGGTGACATCGAGGGCAGTCGTCGGTTCGTCGGCAATCAAGAGTTTTGGATCGCAAGCTAAGGCCATTGCAATCATCACGCGTTGACGCATGCCGCCGGAAAGCTGGTGCGGGTAATCGTCAACGCGCAGCTCCGGATCGGGAATAGAAACCTCGCGCATGGCTTCCACGGCGCCTTTGCGAGCAGCCTTGCGCGAAAGTCCGCGATGCAGACGCAAAGCTTCAGCTATCTGCTCGCCGACAGTGAAGACCGGATTGAGCGAAGTCATCGGGTCCTGAAAGATCATCGCGATGTCATTTCCGCGCACGTCGCGCATCGCGGCGTTTGATAAGCTCAATAAATTTCGGCCGGCAAACAAAATCTCGCCGCCGACAATTTTTCCGGGAGCAGCGATCAGACGCATTATGGAGAGCGCAGTCATCGACTTGCCGCAGCCGCTCTCTCCGACCAGCCCGAGCAACTCGCCGCGATCAAGATAGAAGCTGACGTCGTCAACTGCGCGCACTAGTCCTTCGCGCGTTTGAAAATAGGTGCGCAGATTTTTGATCTCGAGCAGATGAGACATATTGATCGAACTATAGCATCGTTGAATGGTGGGTTAGTTTGATGTCCGACAAGCTTTAGCTTGTCGAAACTTGGACGACAAACTGAAGTTTGTCGGACATTCGCATTGAAACTAACCCACTATAGCATCGTTGACACTCCTTGCTTATCAGCCCTAGACTTCACCTTCTCCGATGAAGCCTGGATCGTGACTCGCAACTCCTAAATGCTCAAGCGAAGCTTAACTGCAAAAAGAATCTTCCTCAATGCCTCGGTCCTGGCAATCGCCGTGCTGATGTTTTCGACTGCGGTTCGCATTTCGGCTCAGGATCAGGATTATGACTCTGAACGGCGGCGCGCGAGGCAATTGTTGGATGAAAGCAAGATGCTGGAGGCGCTGCCTATTCTTGAAAAACTAGCCGCTCAGAATTCCAAAGACCCCGAGGTTCAGTTCTATCTTGGTTTTTGCATCCTCGCCAGGTCTCGCGACATCAAGGACCCGGTGGCGCATAAGCAAGAACGCCTTCGAGCCCGCGGTTATCTTCTGCGCGCAAAAGAACTGGGAGTGACTGAACCTGTGCTTGACCAGATTCTCGCGTCAATCCCGTCGGACGGTGGCGAGGTGCCAAAATTTTCGAGCAACCCGGAAGCCGACGCGGCAATGAATGCTGGTGAGTCAGCTTATACCCGCGGCAATCTCGACAAGGCCCTCGCGGCGTATGCTCGCGCGCTGCAACTGGATCCCAGACTTTACGAAGCTGCGTTGTTTGCAGGCGACATGGAACTCAAGAAAGGACACAACTCGACCGATGCCGGCGAGCGCGGCTATCTGTTCGACAAGGCGGGAGAATGGTTCGCCAAGGCAATTGCGATTGAGCCCGATCGCGAAACGGCATATCGGTACTGGGGCGATACCCTTTTAGAGTACGGCAAGAATGACGAGGCACGAGCGAAGTTTATCGAAGCGATCATTGCAGATCCGTACAACCAGATTGCCTATAACGGACTAAGCCGCTGGGCGCAAAAAACCGGGATGCAGCTTGGGCATCCGCAGATTAATATTCCATCCGATGTCACATCAAAAAAATCCGGTGAGGTTAGCATTATCGTCGATGACCTCGCGTTAAAAGGCCGCGACAGTGATGGCTCAGCAGCTTGGATGATGTACGGAATCGCTCGAGCGACGTGGATGGACAAGAAGGATGGCACCCGGAGCGACAAGTTTGCCAAGGTGTATCCCACCGAGACTGCCTACCGCCATAGCCTGGCGGAAGAAGCAGAGGCATTGCGCCTGGTGGTTGAATCGGTTCAAGTTCAAATTAAGGAAAAACGAGTCACGAAGCTGGCGCCCTCGCTTCAGAATCTGATAAGGCTAAATGACGCTGGACTACTGGAAGCGTATATTTTGTTCGCGCGGCCGGATCAAAGCATCGTGCGAGACTATGCTTCATATCGAAAAGATAATCGCGATAAACTGCGCCGTTACTGGTCGGAAATTGTAGTTCGGCAGTAATATAGCGCAGCTTATCGTCCCGGCGCTGCCTTCCGCGGAATCTTCTCGTCGCGCATTGCCGTCTGATACACAAACGCGGCCATGATAGTCGCGGCCTGCTTCATGTCATCAGCTTGAATGCGATCGAAGACGTCCATGTTCGAATGATGCGTGCGCGTATCGTATTCAATCTCGTCCTGGATGAATTGAAATCCCGGTAAGCCGATCCGGTCAAATGAAAGATGATCGGTACCGCCGGTGTTTGAAATTGAAAGTGTCTGAGCACCCATTTCGCGGAACGGCACCAACCATTGACGGAACAATGGCCGCACCGTTTCGTTGCCTTGCTGTCAAGAGAGTGAAGTTGCTTTGCGCAACTTTGCGAGATCCTCCGCGTACCTCTGCGTTTGAAATGCCGCATGACTATGAAGCGATGGTTGGGTTACTGACCCGGCGCGATTTCAGGTTATGATGGCGCGCGAATTTCGTCAGAGTTTCGATGCCTTCACCCAAGACACAACCAGCGCGCGGTATGCGCGACTTTCTTCCGGAAGAGGTCCGCAAACGCCAGTACGTCATCGGCGTGATTAAGGAAGTCTACGAACGCTACGGTTTCGAGCCCTTGGAAACTCCCGCTGTTGAAAACATCGAGACGCTCTGGGGAAAATATGGCGAGGAAGGCAATCAACTCATCTTCAAAATTCTCAAGCGCGGCGAACACGAAAAGACCGGCGAAGCGGATCTGGCGCTGCGCTACGATCTGACCGTGCCGCTGGCTCGTGTCGTCGCCCAATATCAAAACGAACTGCCGAAGTTTTTCAAGCGCTACCAGATTCAACCCGTGTGGCGGGCCGATCGCCCCGCTCGCGGACGATTCCGAGAGTTCTATCAGTGCGATGTTGACGTGCTCGGTTCGCGTTCGATGATAGTTGAAACCGAACTGATCTCCGCGGCCAGCGATGCGCTGGTAGCGCTCGGCTTCAAGGATTTCGTGATCCGGATAAATCATCGACAAGTATTAACCGGCATTCTCGATCAAGCCGGTGTCGCTCGAGACAAATACGAAGACGCTCTAATCGCACTCGACAAGATGGATAAGGCCGGCCCTGAGGGTGTCGCTGGTGAACTGAACGGCCGCGGCATTGTTGATGAATCCGCCGTGAAGTTGATGCGTCTGTTTGAAGGACTAACCGGCGCCGAACGTGCGGTTGAGTTGCTGGACATTGGCGACAGTGATTCAAAGCGAGCTGCATTCAACCTGGACGTGCTCGGGCATCTTGTAGAATTCATCGGCCCACACGAAGGCGGCGCCACGGGTATTGATGAGCTGCGCCAAATCCTGGAGTTCGCGAAAGCAAGCGGAGTCGATAATCGTATCAAGTTGGATCCCACGCTGGCCCGCGGGTTGGCTTATTACACCGGTGCGATCATTGAGATTAACGTTGCTGATCTTCCGGGCAGTCTGGGTGGCGGCGGACGCTACGATAATCTGGTGGGAATATTTCTCGGCAAAGATGTTCCCGCATGTGGATTCTCTCTCGGCCTGGAGCGGATCATCGTGGTAATGGGCGAGCGCGAGATGTTTTCGACATTGCTAACTTCATCACCCGCGGATGTAATGGTGACGGTTTGGAATGAAAATTCGTTTGGCCAATCAATTGAGTTAGCGACTGAGCTAAGAAACAAAGGCCTGCGTGTCGATCTCTATCCCGAAGCTGATAAGCTGGCAAAGCAATTTAAGTATGCTTCGTCGCGCGCAATTCCGTTTGTGGCCATCATCGGGGATGAGGAACGCGGGCGCGGGGAAGTGGCGATCAAAGACATGCGATCAGGAGAGCAGCGCAGTGTGAAGCGCGATGAGGTTGCTGAGGAGGTTTGTCGTGGAATTATACAGCTCGAACGAAGTGAATATTGAAGCGCCAGAGGCGCGGAAGACGGTAGCCAGGGGCAAGTGCGAAGCACGCCGCCCCTGGAATCGGGAATAAATGACTCGATGAGCCCTGAAAGGGCGAAAGATGTTTTTTCAGAATCAAATTCCTTCGCGCACTTTCAGCGCGCGTGTATGTTTCAATTTCTTTCCCAGGGGCAGCGCGGCTGCGCCGCTAGCCCCTGGCTACCTTCTGCCGCCCCTGCGGGGCGCGTTGCACAGATCATGACTGAATCACTCGCTGAACATTACCTGGCGGACGCGCTGCAAACGTTTCGCGATTATAAGAGGCTGTCATTGGCTCCGTAGGAGCCCAATGTTTATAGCTTGACAAGCTTTAATCAATCTTCAGAGCTGCGTAGCTTTCGCCCCCTCACGGGGCTTGAGACAACAGTTGTGGTTCTGATCTATAAACGCATTTCGTCCCTCCGGGACTCTAATCCGAACATGGTTACAGCACTTCATCATGTAAATGTAACGGTGCCAGCTGAGCTCGAAGCGGCGGCAAAAGAATTCTACGGTTCCGTGCTCGGGCTGCAACAGATACCGAAGCCGGCAGCCTCGCGGCAGAGTGGCGCGTGGTACCAAATCGGCGCGACGCAATTGCACTTGTCGGTCGAAGACGAAGCTGATGGTTCGCTAAGTAGCCGCCACGTCTGTTTAACTGTTCATGATCTTGACGCTGCGGAAAAGAGATTTCGCGACGCGGGGGTCGAGATCCTTCCCGACGCCCGACCGATATCCGGTTCACGGCGCTTCTACATTCGCGATCCGGCCGGCAACCAATTAGAGATCGCCCAGCAGAAATGAGTTTCACGCTGATCAATCCTGTATCACTCGGTTCACCGCGTGGATATTCTAATGGAGTCTTAACCGATTCAGGCGGCAGACTACTGTTCATCGCTGGCCAGATCGGATGGGATGAAAATCAACGAATCATTGGCCCGGACCTCGTCAGACAGTTCGACCGCGCGCTTGCAAATGTGATCGCGGTCGTGACCGAAGCAGGCGGCAAGCCTGAACAAATCGCGCGGCTGGTCATTTACGTCATTGACAAGAACGAATATCGCACGCGCATGAAAGAGATCGGCGAGCGCTACCGCGCGCGCATGGGCAAGCATTTTCCGGCGATGGTGCTGGTCGAAGTTAAGGGTTTGTTGGAAGATGGTGCGAAGGTTGAAATTGAAGGGACTGCTGTCCTCAGTTGACCTTAGTTTTTGTTCACGAAAACGAGATTCTCAACGAGGGCGGTCGGCTCTGAAAAGATACTTGCCTGAATAAGAACCGCTAAAGAATAATTCGTCGCAATGAAACGCTGTCCCGCATGCAGTCGAGTCTATGACAATGAGAGTATGCGGTTTTGTCTCGATGACGGAACCGCGCTGGTTGAGAAATTAGCGGACACGGTCGCTCCAGCCACACTGGTTTTGCCTGCCTTTCCCAACAATGTTCCCACGATCAAGGAAGCTTTCCGCCCGGACATTCCGCCCATTCATGCACCTCAAGCGCAATCGGCAGACGTCGCGGCTGCTAAAAAACGAAATCTGCTGCCGTGGGTTCTCGGCATCGGCGCGCTGATTCTGGTTCTTGGTTTGGGCGGGGTTCTGGCGATGCTCGTTTTCTCAAAACCGTCTGCGCAGGATCTCGCCCTCGTTCTCCGACTGGGCGCCCTGCCTGCACCTGTAAAGATCGTCGATGAAAACCACAACAAGTGACCGCGAAACAATGATTAATCCGAAAAGTTTTCTGTACGAAAAACACGACGGCGTGGCGACGATCACACTCAATCGTCCTGAGCGTCTCAACGCTATCACCTTCGAAGTCTATCGCGAGCTTACCGATTTTCTGGCCAGACTTCGTGACGAAAAGGACGTGCGCGCCGTCGTGATCACAGGTGCGGGCCGCGCGTTCTGCTCCGGTGGCGATGTGCGCGATATCATCGGCGAGCTTCAGGGACGTGATGCTGAAGGCTTGCTGGAGTTCACGCGGCTGACCTGCGAATTGATCCGCAACATGCGCCTGCTGCCGAAACCGATCATCGCAAGCCTCAACGGCACAACGGCGGGCGCCGGGGCTTGCATTGCGCTGGCTTCCGATATTCGCATCGCGGCCGAAGAAGCAAAAATTGCTTTCATCTTTGTGAAAGTCGGGCTCGCGGGCACGGACATGGGCGCAACTTACCTGTTGCCGCGGGTGGTCGGTCTGGCTAAAGCCACTGAGTTATTGATGACCGGCGATTTCATTTCCGCTGAGGAAGCCGAACGCATCGGTTTATACAATCGTGTCGTGCCTCAAAAGGAACTGGAAACAACCACGCATGAGTTTGCAGAAAAACTAACACGCGGCCCGGCACTTGGCCTGGCTAAAACAAAAGAGATGTTGAATCGCGAGCTTCACATGGGATTTGAATCAGCGCTGGAAGCCGAAGCCGTGGCGCAAGCCTTGTGCATGCAGCATCCGGATTTCGAAGAGGCGCATGAGGCTTTTTTGGCAAAGCGGCCCGCGAAGTTCAAGTAATTTGCAGTGCGCCGGCAGAGCGAAGCGACGACGGCGCTTTGGATTGCTTTATCGTGCCGAGCAAGAGCGCAAAAGAAATTCAGTGGCCGCATGCACCTCTACGTGAACTATCCGCCTGCGGCACTTACTTCGTTACTGCAGGTACCTATCGCAAACAACCTTATTTCAGGCGCTGCGATCGATTGGAGGTTCTGCATCGGAGGTTACTTGCTGTTACTCGCGATTTCGGTTGGCATCTGGAGGCTTGGGCCGTTTTCTCCAATCATCACTTCATAGCACATGCGCCTGATGAAGAGAATGGGGCGCGAAGCCTTTCGGGAATGCTCGGCTTACTTCACGAAAAAACTGCCAAATGGCTTAACGGACTTGACGACACGGCCGTCGCAAGGTCTGGCATAACTGACGAGTATGATGTTGTGCTCGAATGATAGCTCAGCGATAGAAAGCGGCGCCGTCGCTTCGCTCTGTCGGCGCACTCCAAATGGATTCTTTTATAGCAACAACTCCATTCTTCTCTTCTGACCATCGCGCTCTGGCCATGCGCATGGCCGAGTTTGCCGAACGAGAAATCGAAACGCGCAACGGCGATGACGAGCACGATGTTGATGAAGCTCTGCGCGGATATATCCGGCTGCTCACTGAAGCCGAATTGCTGCCCTTCGCCGTCGCGCAGCCCGGGCAACCATTTGATCTGCGTTCCTTCTGCGTAATCCGAGAAGCTCTTTCATATTCTTCATCGCTTGCCGATCTCGCTTTTGTGATGCAGGGACTCGGCACTTATGCAATTAGCATTGCCGCCACTGAACATGTCCGCGACTTCTGGCTTGAGCGAGCCGCAAATGGCAAAGCGATCGCCGCCTTTGCTTTGACTGAGCCTGACGCAGGTTCTGATGTAGCGGCGCTCAAGACCACGGCGCGTCGCGAAGACGATACGTATGTCATCGATGGACGCAAGCGTTTTATCTCGAACGCCGGAGTCGCCGATTTTTATACTGTCTTTGCGCGCACGGGAACGCGCGAAGACGGCCGCGCGGAGATTTCCGCGTTTATCGTCAGCGCGCGCATGCCGGGCTTCAGCGCCGCCGAACGCACAGAGATGATCGCGCCACATCCGATTGGCGAGCTTGAGTTCAAAGACTGCCGGGTGCCCGCCGAGGATATGATTGGCTCACAAGGCGATGGTCTGCGACTGGCGCTGCAAACTCTCGACATGTTTCGTGCCAGCGTCGGCGCGGCGGCATGCGGTATGGCGCGCCGCGCGCTTGACGAAAGTATCCGACACGCAAAGTCGCGCGAACAATTCGGCCGCTCGCTCTCGGGTCATCAATTGATTCAGGAAAAGCTGGCGGACATGGCGACTGAACTCGACGCCGCCCGCTTGCTGGTTTATCAGGCCGCTTACCTAAAAGATTCTGGCGCCGAGCGTTCGACGCGTGAAGCCAGCGAGGCAAAACTCTTCGCTACGGAAGCTGCCTCACGCATCATCGATCAAGCAGTCCAGATTCACGGCGGCACGGGCCTGGTGCGCGGCGCGGTGGTTGAGCGCCTCTATCGCCACGTGCGCGCGCTGCGAATCTATGAAGGCACTTCCGAGATTCAGAAGCTAGTCATCGCCAATCAACTCTTGAAGGAGTAACTATCAAGTCGGATTCGCATATATTCGCATCTGAAACTTCCCTCGCCCGCCGTCTGGGACTCTTCGACGCCACGATGATCGTGATGGGCGGAATCATCGGTTCGGGCATCTTCATCAATCCTTACGTAGTCGCTCAGGAAGTACATTCGACCGCTTTGATTTTGGGCGCCTGGGCTTTCGGGGGTCTGATTGCGCTCGCCGGGGCCTTCATCTATGCCGAGTTGTCTTCGCAAAGTTCAGCGAGCGGCGGTCAATACGTTTATTTGCGTGAAGCTTTTCATCCCGCCCTGGCATTCATCTACGGTTGGGCATTGCTGTTGGTGATTCAAACGGGAGGCATGGCCGCGGTCGCGGTGACTTTTGCAAAGTACCTGATGGAACTTGGCGGCTCGCACGCGAGCGACATGCGCGCCGCGGTTGTGGCGGCAATCGCACTCGCGTTGCTTACAATCATTAACTGCTTTGGCGTTCGTGCGGGAAGCACCACCCAGAACGTTTTCATGATCTTGAAACTGATTGCGATTGCCGCGCTGGTTGTCTTCGGCTTGACCGTTAGCGCTGCACCGGAAAGCCAGACAAGGACGGTCCTCGCGGGTTCTTCCGGATCGATATGGCGCGCACTGACCGCTTTTGGCGCGGCGCTGATCCCGGTGCAGTTCGCTTATGGAGGGTGGCAAACGGCCTGCTTCGTCGCAGGTGAAGTCCGCGAGCCCCGCAAGACTTTGCCGCGGGGATTATTGCTGGGCGTGCTCGGCGTGATTGTGGTTTACCTCTCGGTGAATTTTGTCTGCGTGCACGTTTTGGGTCCAGATGGATTGGCACAAACGAAAACACCGGCATCGACTGTCATGCGTTTGGCGCTGGGTGAAAAGGGCGCACGCTTGATCGCGGCCGGCATCGCCATTTCCACGATTGGATTCTTGAGTCAGAGCATGCTGACTGCGCCGCGAGTTTATTTCGCGATGGCCGAGGATGGATTGTTTTTCAAAAGCCTGGCGTGGCTTAACCGCGAGCGAGTGCCTGCGTTCGCAATTGCTTTACAGGGCGCGCTAGCTATTGTGATTGTTTTCTGGGGACGCTACGAACAGATTCTCAACTATGTGGTTTCCGTCGACGTTGTCTTTTTCGCCTTGACGGCTGCGTGCGTCTTTGCATTTCGCCGCCGCCAGCCGACCAGGTCAAAAGATGTGTTTCGCATCCCCGGCCACCCTGCCACCACGCTGTTCTTCATCGCTGCGTGCTGCGCGGTCGTCTTCAGCACCGTCTATCATCATCTGAGCAACAGCGCAATCGGATTGGTTATAATGCTCGCCGGTCTGCCGGCGTATTTTATCTGGGCACGGCGGAAACCCGACCGTTAGGAAGGGTGCAATAGCAGGGCCGTTCGCGGCACGCAGCACCCTTATCTGGGCGTGGCGGAAATCCGGCCGTTAGGAAGGGTGCAGTAGCAGAGCCGTTCGCGGCACGCAGCACCCTTATCTGGGCGTGGCGGAAATCCGACCGTTAAGAAGGGTGCAGTAGTAGAGCGGTTTGCGGCACGGAACACCCTCCCTAACAGTCGGGTTTCTGCCATCAAGTGACTAGGCACGATTGATCGAATGAATAAGCAATCTTCGTATATGCATTGGGCCAAGACGCGGCCGAAAGTGAAATACGATCTTGCCCTAAGCGGCGTTCTTAACCTTCCATTCGCCGAGCTGGAAGCGAAAATAGAAGATTTAGATCTGAATGGCGAGAACGCTTACGGCTATCGACCACTGATTGAAGCGCTTGCTTCACATTGCAACATTGGGCCGGAATACGTCGTGACCGTTTCCGGCGGCACATCGATGGCGAACCATCTGGCGATGGCCGCGGTATTGGAACATGGCGACGAAGTGCTGATCGAGCAGCCGACTTACGAACCGATCCTGGCCGTCGCTGAGTATCTCGGCACCGATATGAAACGGTTTTCACGATCGTTCGAGAGCGGCTTTCGTGTGAATGTTGAAGAGCTCGCGAAACAGATAACCCCGCGAACGCGGCTTATAGCACTAACCAATCTGCACAATCCCAGTAGCACCCTAATTGAGGAAGAAACCCTGCGAAGAATCGGCGAGCTAGCCCGCAGCGTGGGAGCGCGCGTGCTGGTCGACGAAGTCTATCTCGAAGCGATGTTTGAAAAGGCGCCGCGCTCATCCGTTCATCTCGGATCGGAGTTTATCGCTACGGCCAGTCTGACGAAGGGATACGGACTGAGCGGCTTGCGTTGTGGCTGGATTTTGGCAGAGCCGGAAATGGCACAAAGAATGCGGCTGCTCCACGACATCTTCGGCGCGCTGGCGCCTCATCCGGCTGAGCGATTGAGCGTGTTAGCCCTTTCAAGGCTGCCGCAGTTCGTGGCTCGCGCAAGGCGAATCCTGGAGACCAATCGCGCCGTTCTGAATCAATTTTTGGACGCACGTGAGGAACTCAAGGCTCCGCGGTCTGAATCAGGTACTACCTGCTTTCCATTACTTGAAAAGGGCTGCGTTGAAGACCTCTGCCTTCTCCTTCAAGACAAATACGACACCGCTGTCGTGCCTGGCCGCTTCTTTGAAATGCCGCAACACTTTCGCATCGGTATGTGCTGCGAGCCTGAGTTATTCCAGATAGGAATCGAACGATTAGGCGCGGCGCTCGATGGCTGGCATCAATGAAAATCGACATCATCGGCGGCGGGCCGGCCGGCATGTACTTCGCCATCCTCATGAAGAAGGCCGATCCCGCGCATCAGATTACAGTCTACGAACGCAACGGCCCTGACGATACTTTCGGTTGGGGTGTAGTCTTTTCGGGAAAGACCCTCGCTAATCTGCGTGATGCCGATGAACCGTCGCATGCTGAGATCACGCGAAGCTTTGAAGCCTGGGACAACGTCGATGTCGTGCATCGCGACCAGAAGATTTCGATTCACGGCAACAGCTTCTCGGGTATTGCGCGCATTCGACTGCTCAACATTCTGCAAGCGCGCTGCCGTGATTTGAACATTACCATTCATTTCAAGAGTGAAGTTAACGACATTCGGAAACTGGTGATTGACTGCGATTTACTGATCGGCGCGGACGGAGTCAACAGTACGGTCCGACAAAACTTTACGGATCAGTTTCAGCCATCCCTGGATATTCGCCCCAACAAGTATATCTGGTACGGCACGAACTATTTGTTCCACGGTCTGACGCTGACCTTTCGCGAGACACCAGCAGGAGTTTTCGCAGCGCATTCGTATAAGTTCAACGAGACAACCAGTACCTTCATCGTCGAATGTGACCAGCAGACATGGAACGCGGCCGGATTCCGTAACATGGCGGACGCCCAAACGCGAGCTTATCTCGGCGAAGTATTCATGCCTGATCTGAAGGGCCATCCATTGCTTTCGAACAACTCAAAATGGACCAACTTCGTTCTGGTCAAAAATACAAGCTGGTTTCATGACAACATCGTTCTACTGGGCGACGCGTTGCATACTGCGCACTTTTCCATCGGTTCGGGTACAAAGCTGGCGATGGAAGACGCGATCGCGCTGAAGCAGTGTTTTGATGGAACGTCCGATGTGGGTGCGACCTTGCAGCAGTTTGAAGTCACGCGCAAGCCGGTCATTGAAGATTATCAAGCAGCTGCCCATGAAAGTATGTTGTGGTTCGAGAACGCGCGACAGTACATGCATCTCGAGCCGATTGATTTGGCATACGCGCTGATGACCCGCAGCGGCCGGGTTGATCTTGAGGAACTGAGGAAGCGCGATCCTGATTTTGTGGCGCGCCACGAGGTGGAGGGCCACTCGAACACTGGGAGCGCGGACGGCCCGTCCGCATGAGCAACGCGGGCGCGAACAATTTGACGAATTAGGAGTTAAGCAAACGAGCGTGTTTCGCACGCTTTGCGGACGGGACGTCCGCGCTCCCGGCAGGAAGTTACGCTTTCCACTTAGGCGCCAGCAGCCGTCGCCTTCCATCAGCAGCCATCGCAATCTCGGGCTCATCAAGTTTCTTCCGATCCCAAAGCTTGCACGTCACCTGGCGATGCGCTTGATCCAACGCTTCACAGTAATTTGTGTAAGTGCAGCGACGAACCTGATCGCCGCGGCCAAGTCTCACTTTCAAAAACCAATCTGGATCAGCGAGCGCTGTGGCGACGATTGGCGTTCTAAAATCCGCAGCATTCACCGCATGTTTGATTGCCGCGACCAGCGGAACCGCGCGACCGAACGGTCCCCTCCTGTCGGATAAAGTCGTCGGCATGCATTCGTAACCGCTTTGACCAGTGTAAGGGTAAACCGCCTGGCCGACTTTTGGTTGCTCGGCATCTTCGAACTTTCCGCCTTTTGAGATTGAAAGATAATCGAAGCCGGCCCGCGCGAATTCAACGCCGAAGTAAACGGCCGTATCAATGCGATTTCCCCCACCGATAACTTCATCACCGAGAAAGCGCACCCCGACAACGTAATCCTCCCCGACGCTTTTGCGAACGGCGCGATAAACCTCCAGAGGAAGACGGACACGGTTCTCTCTCGGCCCGCCATAACCGTCGTCGCGATTATTAAGGGCACTCAGAAAACCCGCCATCGTATAAGCGTGCGCGTAGTGCAGCTCCACGCCATCAAAGCCGGCTGTACGGGCGCGCCACGCCGCCTCAGCAAAGATGTTCGGCAGCACCTGCGGAAGCTCGCGAATGTAAGGCAGATTGACATCCGTCACGCGTTCGCGATAACCGAAACGAAGTGACTCAAGCTCACGATCGTTAAGTACGCGCTCAAGAATTTCTTCGGGCGCGCTATCAAGAAACGATCGAATCTTTGCTTCTTCAGCGCCGCTCCAGTTTTTATCTTTGGTGTACTCAGTAATGGCTTGACGATGGTGCTCGGTGATTTCCAAAAAACGCTGAAAATACTTCGACCTATCGGGCCGCCGTTTGACTGCCAGAAAATCTATGATCTGAATGAAGAGTTTCGTATGACCGCGGCTTGCCTGGCGCACGGTCTCAACTAACTTCCTCAAGCCAGGAAGAAATCGATCGTGGCCTATTCTGAGCAACGGTCCGCTGGGTATATCGCGAATGCCTGTCGCTTCGACGACCAGCGCTGCCGGTTGGCCTTCGGCAAACCTGTGATACCAGTCGAGATTATCCTGGGTGACAAAACCATCTTCGGTCGCGCGCCACGGCACCATCGCCGGAACCCAGGTGCGGCTCTCCAAAGCAATCGGTCCAATCTTTATTGGCTGAAACAGCAGCGACTTTGCCGCTTCTTC
>WNFY01004861.1_pt1 | contig 17171 bp, 16 predicted proteins | sample 5400091 | NCBI WGS metagenome assembly WNFY01 (sample SAMN13153364, study PRJNA577476) | soil metagenome | isolation source: 60 cm soil or saprolite under grassland replicate 1 | place: USA:California | collected 2016-06-15
CGTGTTTACCAGATGCTTGTATTCGGCTCCAAAGGCAAAACTGTGTCGCCCGCGAACCCAACTTAGGTTATCGGCAAACTGGTAGACCTTTACCAATCGTCCCTGAGGAATGTTGGTTGCTGGTCCAATCGTACTCAGCGTGCTGGTCGAACGAGTGACACCAAAGATCCCACCAAACGTGATATTAGCAATCGCCTGCCCAATGTTGGTCGGAGTGGGGACAGCAAAGACCCCGAAGCTGGAGTCAGCGCCACCGAACAGCACGTCGAGGTTCTGCGTGGTGGCCTTTAATTCATTTACCATTGAGTTTGAAATCTGGCGAGTCCAGGTGCCACCAAGGTTTTTGCTGACCGCCGGAACGTCGTAAGTAAAGCCACCGGAATTGGCTCCGTTGTTCGCAAAGACCTGTCGCTGTTTGAGGTACCGAAAATCGACTGTGTCCTTCTTAGTCGGTCTCACCGTAATTCGGGCACTCCATTCATTGCTTGTAAATGGCTGAGGAATATCACGCTCAGCAAAAGCAGCCTGGAACAGATTGCCGCCCAGGTTGATTACGTCATAAGGACCTGACGAACTTCCTAACCGGCCCAGAAATGGTCCCTGGAAGCCGGCTTGGGGTGTTGCCGAAACGGCGTTCGTTGTTGGGTTAACGAAGATCGTTGCCGAAGTTCCCTGGTCGGTGCGTGGATGGACGACTCCTACTGGGCTGGCAAACGCACTTAGCCTGGCGATTGCCCCGGTGGCGTTATTTCCTGGGAAAGTGGCTAATAGACGCGGGAATTCCGATGCCAAAATGCTGAGGCCGGTTCCGCGCGCAGTGATTGTCTGAGGGTTTCTCGCACCCTGATAACTAAAAAAGAAAAACGCCTTGTCGGTTCCTTTCCAAATGGTCGGGCCGCCCTCTCCAAAGTGCGGTAAATAGATTGGTCCACCGACTGTCCCACCGAATACGTTGTAAATGCTCTGGTTGGGGTCTTTCTGTCCGCTACGCCTCTCAATGTTGTTCAAGCTATTCAAGGGCTTCGCGTTCTGGTGATACCAGAAGAGGTCACCGTGAAATTCGTTCGTGCCAGACTTGGTAACGATGTTTACAACGGAGCCCGAGTTGCGGCCGTACTGAGCGGAGAAATTGTTTGTGATGATCTGGTATTCCTGGACCTGACTTTGGTTGTCGACGAACAGTGACGGTCCACCGATACTCAGATCGTTATTGTCGGAGCCGTCGATTTGGAAGTTATTTGATCGACCACGATTTCCATTTACCGAAAGTCCTGCTCCGTCTGTGTTCACTCCGCTGTTTCTCGAGGCAACGACGCCGGGAGCCAGCAAAGCCAAGGTGTCAATACCGCCACCTGCTCCGTTCGAGGGAAGATCCTCAATCTTACGCGTTTCGAAAGTCGAAGAGATTTGGGATTGGTCTTTATTAACCAACTCCTCACCGGTACTGGTAACCGTAACAGTCTCGGTTGGCGCCCCGATACTCAGCGCAACTGGCAGATCCGTTACCTGGCCGAGGACTACAGTTACATCGGTGACAGCTGTGCGGCTGAACCCCGAGACCGGTTCGACCGTTACGGTATAAGTGCCAGGCAGCAGACTTGAGAATTGGTAAATGCCTTCGGTGTTGGTGGTGACACTAGTGTCAGCGCCTTGTCCTTTCACCTTAACTGTCGCTCCAGCTACGACCTGACCGTTCGGGTCGGTTACGGTCCCGCGCAGAGTGCCTTTTGTGGCCTGAGCTGCCACCGGGGTTTGAGAAAGAATTACCAGAACCGAGATAGCTAATACAAAAACCAGGGCAGATTCGAAAGCCCTGATCTTGATTGCAGAGATTTTCATGTGGTCAGCTCCTCCAGTTTTCCTGTGGATTTGGTTTGGCTTGAAATACAACGTGGGAACTACGTGACGATGACGAAAGCCGCAGGTGGGATCAGCAACAACCATGCCGCCAGACAGGAAAGCACCTAAGATGTTTAGAAGATAGCTTTGGGTCGAATTACAGGATTTGACGCCGGCAGGTATCTCTAGGATTTTGGATTGTTTTTCAAATCTTTGGAGGGAACCCGAGCCTGGCCCGTTGAATCGGAAGGCAACTTTGTCTCAACGAAGCATGCTCATCAGCTTCCTAACTTCAGCTGCGTTAGGGCCATTTGGCGCCTCGTTCAGATATGTTTGAAACACCTGTCGGGCTCGTTCTCGCTCGCCCTTGTTCAGATGAATGTGGCCCAAATGGAAAAGTGCAAAAGCGTATGGGGGACCTCCGAGATCGTGGGCAGTGGTCAACTCTCGTTCCGCTGCTGTCAGTTCGTTCAGACCGGCCAGCGCTATCCCTAAATACAGCCGGGCTGCCGGTGAGTTGCCTTCCAGAACAAGAGCTTTTCTCAGGTTATCGGCAGCTGCTGAAAACTTTTGCTGTTGCACCAATACTATTCCGAGATTCAACTGTGGATTGAATGCCTTAGGGTCCAGAGCGATAGCTCGGTTGAGCTCTTGCGCGGCCTCGTCCAATGTGCCTTGCGATAAGAGCACGACGCCGAGATCATTATGGGCCATCAAATAGTCAGGATAGAACGCGATAGCTTTTCGCAGGTGAGCGATCGCCTCCTGGGGCTTTCCGTTCGCGCTCGCATCGCTGGCGCGGTCAAATTCCTTTCGCGCTTTTGCCGGAATTGTAGTGCCAAGTTCTGTAGCCGAAACTGCGGTGCCCCCTTTCTTTGGTTTTGCCGAAGAATTCTTTTCCCTCAGGGTGATGTTCAAAACCGAAGGGCCGCCGGGAAATACTTCAATATTCGCGGTAGTAATTTCAAATCGATCTTTGTCGGCCTCGACTACGACCTGATAGCTGCCCGCTGCCAGGCCGGTAAACTGAAACTGGCCACGATTGTCAGTGTAGATACTGGATCTGATGCCGCGAATAGTCTGCAGGGTGATCTTAACGCTCTCGTTCAGGTAGCTTCCATTTGGCAGCACTACCCCACCACGAATGCTTCCTGATGACGTCGCTTGAGCTGCAATGCAGACGGCAGCCAAGAGCAAGAACACGGGTGCCCGTAAAGCCAGCTTCAGTTGGTGAACCTTCTCTTGCATGAAAACCGTTTAGCAAAGCTCATGTCGACGGTTACCTTCCGGTAAGGTCAACGAATGCGCCACTCGAAGCTGAACAGAGAAGACTATTTAACGAAATTCCGGATCTATCTTACAAGTTTCTGAACGAACCGCATTCCCCTGGAACAGGAAAGACCGCACGGCAAGAATCTCTTTGTTATATCTTTTTCACAACCTCAAACTCGAAATGTAGTTCCTTGCCGCGAAAGATCGTCGAAAGATAAAACTCCCAGAACTTTCGCGTGAAGCGCATAGCGGGCCAATGCTGATCCAGATTGGTGAGCCATTCTATTCCGAGCGCTCGCCAGAGATTAGCGAGGCTTACGTAAGTTCTTCGTGGGCGTAACTCTATTTCGGTATAGAAGGGAAAGGGCGTTCGCTCGGGTACAAAGCAGGTGAACGAGTAGCTATTGAAATGATTGCGGTGAGTAGGATCTGTAGCCCAGTCAGGATTTGAATAATGCGGAGTAACTATCTTAATTCTTCCGCCGGGCTTCGTTATCCGGTGTAGTTCGGAAACAAACGCCATTACGTCGGGCACGTGCTCGATCACATGCCGGCATATGATCTCGTCAAATTCATTGTCGGCGAACGGGTAAGGGACACTACCCAGATCGTGGATGATATCGGCATGGCTCCGGGCGTTTGAATCAATTCCCACGGCGCCGGGAAACTTGTTTTGACCGCAGCCGACGTCGAGGATCTTTCTGCTCTGGACAAATTCGCCGGAGGTTTGACGCTCGGGTTTGGTCATCGATGTACGATGTTAGTGCGGCGCAAAACGAAGTCGCTGAAAGCACCGATATCAAAGGCATGGACCGGCAGACCAATCTCTCGTTCAACGTCTTGAAGTGTCAGACCGTCTAGAAAAATGTCTCCGTCGCTCTTGAGCATCTGACGCGGAATGATTACGAATTCACCCCGTATCTCCCCCCGCGCGCTCACCAGGTCGCCACCTGTTACCAGCCCTGCCACCGAAACATCTCCGCCGAAATAGCCGTTCTCAACGGCCTGGACATGCAAGCGACTGCCAGCCTTCAAATTTAGTTTTTCGATCAGCGCGCGGAGAACGGGAGCAAACAGAGTCCCAGTCATGATCGTTCCATGCAAAGGCTTCCCAGTGCGTGTCGAGACTTGATCGGTCTTTCTCAGCAGCGAGGCGAATTGAGTATCGAACGCTCGCACCATGCCAATGCCGTCTTCAATCTGTGGATAATCGCCGTAATGCCTACGCCCGGGCACGCTGCGGCCGGCGCGCAGATATATTTCATCTCCGAGAAAGGCGAAGTTCGTTCCCAGGCGACGACGCAGCTCTTTTTGCACGGGGGCAATTTCGCGAATGATCTCACGACAGAAATCCGGCGTCACCGCAGTCAAACGTGGATCCGTGTTGTAGCGAGTCAGACCAAGGGGAACGATTGCCACGCTTCGGATCTGGGGAGATTCACTGGCGAGATCGGCGACGGTTCGCTTCAAAATCTCGCCATCGTTGATTCCGGGGCACAGGACGACTTGCGCGTGTAATTCAATGCCGGCCGTCAGCAGGCGGTGCAGCTTGTCAGTTATATCCGCGCGCTTCTTATCAACTCCAAGCAGGTAAGCTCGAACATCGAGGTCGGTTGCATGCACCGAAACGTATTGAGGCGAGAGGCGCTGTTCAATGATGCGCTGCATCTCGTCTTCGGTGATTGAGGTCAGCGTCGTGTAGTTGCCGTATAGAAACGAGAGCCGAACATCTTCATCGCGAATGAATAACGAAGGGCGTGCATCTTGTGGATTTCCCTTACAAAAGCAAAAGAGACATTCGTTAGCGCACTGGCGCGGGACGATCTGCTCGAAGTTGAGGCCAAAATCTTCGCCCTCGTCGCGCTCGATCTCGAGTTTCCAGTCTTCACCGGTCTTTTTGCGGACCAGCATTTCAAGCTGAGTCTCTCCGGCTACCTGGAAGCGAAAATCGAGATAGTCGCGCACGGCGCGCCCATTGATCTTGATAATGCGATCGCCGGGCTCAAGTTCGAGTTCGGCACCCAGGCTCGCAGGAGTCACATCAGAAATTTCGACCCCACGTCTGCGGATACCGGTCACGGCGGGTGCAACTGCGAACTCGTACATACCGAGACGTAAAGAATTTACCCTTCAGGAAATCATCTGTATGAAAAAGGCTTTCTCCCTGGTAGCTTTCTCCTTGCTGGCTATAGTCGCCTGGTCTCCTTCTATTAATGCCCAATCCGGTTCACAAGGTTCAAGACCAACGGAAAAATCTGTTATTGCATTTAAGTCTTCGGAAAGAGACGAAAGCAAGAGTCAGTCGGGCGCCCCCGAAACCACGCCAGCGAAGACCCAGTTGGAGGTCAACTCGGCTGCGTCGGAGGATTCAAGCAAGCCCGGAAACGCACAGGCAGCACACGATGCTCAAAAGCTGTACGAGTCCGGTATAAGCCTCTACGAAGCAGGGAAGCTCGAAGACGCAATCGGAGCACTCAAGGAAGCGGCGCGGCTCGTGCCCGACGATCCGCAAACTCACTTCAGCCTTGGCATGGCCTATTCACAGGTGAAGTCTTATAAGGATGCGGTCGACTCGTTTAAGAAAGCTGTCAAGCTTAAGCCCGATTGGCCCGAGGCTATTTTCAGATTAGGGATGATGTCGTACGTGCTTGACCGTAAAAGCCAGTCTGTTGATGCTTACAATAAGCTGCGGAAACTAAAGTCTCCTCTTGCCACTACCCTGTACCGGATTATTCAAAAAGAGGGCACTCCCAACAGTGTACCTGCGAACGCCGGCGTCTCTAGTGAGCCGGCAACAAAGCCTGTGCAAGTTCTTCCAGCGTCAGCTTTGAAAAAGGAAACCAATGCATCGGCTCGACGCGAGGCGCCTGCCGCAACAAGTGAAACAGCGCGTGCAAAACCGGCGGGACGCAATCCGACCGTTAGGGTCGAGCGCCCTGTCGACGAATCAGCCAAAGAAGCGTCTGCGACTGCTTCTGTCCCTGCACCGCTAAACGATCAAACAGCTACCACTATCTATCGCGTAGGCGTCGGCGACATACTCGACATAAGGTTGCTTAATTCGACTACTTCACGGTCGACACTTTACACGGTTGTCGACGGTGGCTTAATCGATTTCCCGATCGCCGGTGGTCCAATATCCGTTGGCGGGCTTACAAGTGAGGAAATTCAGAGTCGCATTACCGGCGAACTCAAGCGTCGCGCGGTTGAAGGTAGCTCACTCGTTGCCGTCGGCGTGCGGCAATACACGAGTCACTCTGTAATTATCACCGGCCTGGTAACAAATCCGGGCACTCGCTTTCTCCGTCGTGAAGCAGTTCCTCTTTACGTGATAATGGCGGAAGCACAGCCGCGCAACGACGCCGCGCGCGTGACGATCATGCGCGCGAGTGGAGAAAAGCAAACCGTTGATCTAAATGATTCGGCTGCGCTGGTCCGTACGGGAGACGTGATAAATGTTTCGGCGCGGCAGCAGGAGTTCTATTACATTGGCGGGCATGTCTCTTATCCAGGTCAGAAACCGTTTCAATCGGGAATAACTCTTCTTCAGGCGATCCTCGCAGCGGGAGGTACTGCTCGTCAAAACGATAACAACATCGATCTGTCACGTGAAGGCGTCGATGGCCGATTGACGACCACGCGCTACAAGCTGAAAGACATCAAGTCGGGCAAGACTCAAGACCCCAGAGTGCAACCCGGCGATCGCATAGAAGTCGTTCACTAACGGGATGACAAGCTCTAAACATCCAAGTCCCAAGTTCAAAGACGCACAACGGACGACAGACCACTGACAACTGACCTAACACCGCAATTTTATTGACAATGCTGCCCCTCTTTGTTAGTTATTCACCTCGTTTTTCGTTCCAATCCGTTTCGCCACTTTGACGATTTTTCCAACCTGATCACTGGGAGAGTGGGAGCCTGACGATGAACAAATTAAAGCCAGCCCTGTTGGGTGGACTCATTACGGGAGTGTTGAGTGTTATTCCCTTTGTAAGCACGTGCTGTTGTGTTTGGGCTGCTCTGGGAGGACTGCTCGCCACTTTCCTGTACGTAAGGAGCTCGCCAGTGCCCGTTTCGACGGGCGAGGGTGCCGTGGTTGGTGTGTTGGCGGGAGTAATAGGGTCGATAATTTATTTGATCATAGGACTGCCGCTTGCGCTGCTGTTTGGCACTGGCGCTCAGGTAGAGGAAGCATTCAGGCGGTCCGGAATTTCCATTCCTCTGACGGGTATAGCGCTTGTGTTACTGAGCGCTTGCATGGTTGTTGTTCTTCTTCTTCTTTTCTCGGCTATCGGCGGACTTATCAGTGTACCAATTTTCGAGAAGCGCAAGGGACAGTCTGCACCGCCGCCGCCGCCGCCCAATCTCGGTGGACCAGGTTACGGCACAGGTATGTGAAATCCGTCGGATTCACCCAAAGTTGGCCACAGTTTTTGTTGGCTGCTCACTTGGACCACCTGCTCCTAAACCGATGTTAGTGGCACAGAGGTCTGTGCCACCACGTCGCTTTCCCGTTAATAAACTACAGGACAAACAAGATGACTCGATATTGCACAAAATGCGGCGCGACCAATGATGAGTTTGCACAATTCTGCACGACCTGCCAGACTCCACTGGCTCCGACCAGCGGTTACCAGCCGATGCAGTCGGTGAATCCGCAGCAGTCTATGCAAGACTGGAAGGCGTTGGGCGCTGACAAAAAGATTGCGGCCGGCATTGTGGCTATCCTTCTAGGCAGCCTCGGAGTTCATAAATTCATTCTAGGCTATACCACCGAAGGAATTATCATGCTGCTGGTTACGGTCTTGACGTGCGGCCTCGGGGCTATGGTCACCAGTATCATAGGGATCGTCGAAGGCATTATTTACCTGACTAAATCTGATGAGGAGTTTGTCAGGACCTACATTCAGAGTAAGAAGGGTTGGTTCTAAAGACGTTTGTTGCCGCCGGTCAGCGACGGCGACGAGCGTTTGAATTATTTGAAAGCAGTGAAAATGTGATGCGTCGCTTACAGGTCGCAGCCGTCTGGTTCATTCTTGCCGGAGCTGCGACCTACTTATTTCTATTCGATCCGGCGAAGGGAGTCGGATATCCTTCCTGCCCTTTCCGAATGCTCACTGGCTTGCAATGTCCGGGTTGCGGTGCTGCGCGGGGCTTACATCAGTTGCTACACGGACATCCCCTTGCCGCTTTCGAACTCAATCCGCTGGTAATGATTTTGCTGCCATTCTTGGGTTTTGGTTTGTTGGCTCTGACAGGGTCGGCTGCAAGAAGTGAAAGCCCGCGCAGTAGCTTCATTCCACCGCGATATGGCTGGATGGTTTTAGGTGTGATCGTTAGTTTCTGGATCTTTCGTAATACTTCGCTCTATCCATTCACTTCGTGAAGAGTTTCCGGAGAGAGCAAGCGGAGCGCGCCCCAACATTGGCGGACCGCGCCCAACATTGGGGTGGCACTCCGTGGCCACCCCTCGTCGCCCAAACGGACTCGGCGCGAGTAACACGGCAGGGCATCTGCGTGTGTTCTCGATGCTCAGTGAAATCAACCGAGGGGTGGCTACGGAGCGCCACCCCTACAACGGTGCCCGCGTTCTGCTCTCTCCAGGCGCCGCTCAGTCTACTCACGGCGGTCCACGACGACGCTGTACCTGCTGGAGAAACCATGCGAATGACGACTGCTTGTGTCGCGTTAGTTTGTATCTTCCTCTTAGGTGTCGCGCTCCTAACGACGAAAGCAAGCGCCCGGCCCGAAATCCAGTCCAGCAAGCCGTTGCGCCCCGTTCACACGTTTTCCATCGTCGCGCGCGATCCGCAAACAGGTGAACTTGGGGTCGCGGTCCAATCTCACTGGTTCTCGGTCGGTTCGATCGTTACCTGGGCCGAAGCGGGCGTGGGCGCGGTCGCAACTCAGTCCTTCGTCGATCCGAGCTATGGCCGTAACGGTTTGGACCTGATGCGAGGGGGGAAAAGCGCAACCGAAGCTTTGAAAGAGCTGTTGGCGAAAGATGACGGGCGCGAAGTGCGACAGGTTGCCATGATCGACGCTCACGGACAGGTCGACGCCTGGACGGGCAAGAACGATATTCAGGCCGCTGGACACAAGGTCGGCAAAGACTACTCGGTGCAAGCTAATCTAATGCTCAACGACAAAGTGTGGCCGGCAATGTCTCAGGCGTTTGAAAACGCGAAAGGCGATCTGGCAGATCGGATGCTTGCCGCATTGGACGCCGCCCAAGCAGTCGGTGGTGACATTCGTGGCCGGCAATCCGCAGCGTTGATCGTAGTGACTGGCAAACCTACCGGTAAGCCGTGGAAAGATCGCACCTTCGATTTGCGAGTAGATGATAGTCCGGAACCGCTGAAGGAGTTGCGACGCCTGGTGACTCTGCAGCGTGCTTACAATCACATGAACGCTGGTGACCTGGCGGTCGAAAAGAAGGACAACGAAGGAGCTCTGCGCGAATACGGTGCTGCGGAGAAACTGGTTCCCGGCAATGCCGAGATGATCTACTGGCATGCCGTGGCGCTGGTGAACATGGGCCGGGTCGACGAATCGTTGCCGCTATTTCGCAAGGTGTTTGCGATGGATACGAATTGGGCGACCCTGACGCCTCGCTTGCCAAAGTCAGGCCTGTTGCCGGACGATCCAAAAGTGATCGAGCGAATTCTAGGAGTCCGTCGGAACAATCGGATTTCTCAGTGACACAAACCGTCAGATCCTTCTTTTCTTGAGCAGGTTTTTTGAGTTGAAACAGCGATCCACGAAATCACACGAACCAAATACACGAACACTGCAAACTCGAACCAAATATGACTTACAGGCACGGAATTGTTTTGCTGCTTGGTTTGATCCTGGCCGGTTGTTCCCATCAACCGCCAATTTCTCAGAACAACAGCAACAGGGCACAAGAGGAAGAAATGAAGATCAAGATTTCCAGCGCGGCCTTTCAGGACGGGGGCCAGATTCCGTCGAAATACACGTGTGATGGGGCGGATGTCTCACCGCCGCTTGAATGGTCGGGTGTGCCCAACAGTGCAAAGTCTCTCGCATTGATTTGCGACGATCCAGACGCGCCTGCAAAGACGTGGGTTCATTGGGTTGTCTATGATTTGCCGGCCACTACGACAAAATTGCCGGAAGGTTTGCCACCGACAGGAAAACTTGCGACGGGAGGCAAGCAAGGCAAGAATGATTTTGGGAAGATTGGTTATGGTGGACCATGCCCACCGAGCGGTACGCACAGATACTTTTTCAAGCTGTATGCGATCGACGGCGAGACATCACTCGAACCCGGAGCCACCAAAGAGCAAGTGTTGAAAGCGATCCAGGGTCACATTCTCGCGCAAGGTGAGTTGATCGGTAGATACAAACGGTAGTTCAGCAATGTTGCGGCTATCCGACTAAACTTGAGTTTGTCGGCTCTTCGGAGTTGGTTAGTTTCTCGACCGAAATAAAATCACACGAAGTAACGCTAACGACATTTTGCGTAAGTTCGTGTCTTTGGTTCGTGTAGTTTCGTGGATCGATCGTTTACTCAAAACAACCTGCTCAAGAAAACAAGCATTTGACCGTTTGTTGCACAGAGACCGCACGACTTCTTTTGTGCTTTCCGCTCCTCTGCTATTCTCGATTTTCATCCGGATGTCCGAATCCAACGACAGTCTCAAGGAACGAGTACGCGCTTTCTGGCAGGCGCACCCCTGCGGATCAAAGTTCGCTGCTGCCGAGCCTGGCACAAAACAGTTCTTTGAGTTAGTTGAGGCGCATCGTTATGAAAAGGAATCGCACATCCCGGATGCAGCCGGCTTTTTATCCACTAGTGGTCAGCGGGTCCTGGAGATTGGATGCGGGCTGGGAACCGACGGAGTCCAATTCGCAAAGGCAGGAGCCGAATATACCGGCGTCGACTTAACCGCAGCCGCGGTAGACCTGGCGCGAAGAAACTTTGAAATCCGCGGGTTGGCAGGTGTGTTTCAAACGGCAGACGCAGAGCGACTCGGTTTTCCTGACGCATCGTTCGATGTGGTCTACTCACATGGCGTATTGCATCACACACCGGACACGCAACAGGCCATCAACGAAGTTCATCGCGTGCTGAAACCGAGCGGACGCGCGATCGTGATGCTTTACCATCGCCACTCGTACAATTACGCCATCAATATTCGTCTGCTGCGGCGCATCGGAGCAGGTCTGCTGAGGTGGAACGGTGGCCTGCAGTTGGTCCACCGCTTAACCGGCGAACCGATTGACTCGCTGGAGGAGCACGCCGCGATGTTAAGAAAGGATCCGCGCGGCTACTTCAAGTCAGAAGAGTTTTTGAGTCGCAACACCGACGGCGCCGGCAATCCTCTGGCTCGGGTCTATTCGCGGACGGAAGCGCGACTGCTTTTCAAACACTTTCGACACGTTGACATGAAAACCTACTTCCTCAACAAACGTTTTATTCCGCTTGTCGGAGGATTGTTGCCGCACTCGATTGAGTCTCAACTTGCCAGTCGATGGGGCTGGCACTTGTGGATCTACGCTACGAAATAGTCAGTTGTCAGTGGCGGTAACGGGCAATTGACCACTGACCACTGACCACTAACAAACGAAATGAAAAATATTCTGATAACCGGCGGAGCGGGGTTCATAGGCTCACATCTTGTCGACCGGTTACTATCCGAAGGCCGGTGGCGGGTAGTTGTGGTTGACGATTTCAACGACTTCTACGATCCGGAAATCAAACGTGAGAATATTCGCGGGTCTCTGCGAAACGAGAATTTCTCTCTCAACAACGTCGACATCCGGGATGGAGTTGCCCTCAAACAAATCTTTGCCGCAACCGATTTTGATTGCGTGGTTCATCTTGCAGCGCGTGCCGGTGTGCGGCCATCGTTGACTCAACCGCAGCTATACGTTGAGACAAACATAAACGGCACTCTCAATCTGTTGGAACTGGCGCGCGAACGAGACGTTCCTCAATTCGTGTTTGGTTCGTCTTCATCGGTCTACGGCATCAACGCGAAGGTTCCTTTCAGCGAAGACGATCCGATTCGCCAGCCAATCTCGCCATACGCGGCCACTAAAGCGAGTGGTGAGTTAATCGCTCACACGTATGCACATCTGTACGGGCTTCGTTGTGTCTGCTTGCGCTTCTTTACGGTCTATGGGGCCCGACAGCGGCCGGATCTGGCGATTCACAAGTTCGCTCGCTTGATGAGTACGGGCAAAGCGATACCGGTTTTTGGGGATGGCACCGCCCGCCGCGATTACACTTTTATAGATGACATAATCTCGGGTGTTCGCGCCGCCATTGATTACGACGGTACTCCCTATGAAGCGATCAATCTCGGAGAATCCAGAACAGTGGAGCTGCGCGAACTCATCTCGCTGCTCGAGAAAGAGTTGGGCGTTGCAGCTAAGCTCGATCGACAGCCGGTGCAGCCCGGTGACGTGCCTCAGACGTATGCCGATATTGAAAAGGCTCGACGTTTGTTGAAGTATGATCCGCAGACGCCCATCGAGGAAGGGATCAGGAAGTTCGTCCAATGGTTTCGGACGAAACAATGAGGTCATCTATGAATTGACGATGGATGTCAAGAACTTTTTTTGCACACTTCAAGCGTGACGCCGGGGCGCCTGAATTTGCTTTGTCGCTTTGTAGTTCGCTCTTTGACATGAGACTGCTAGTTTTAGTTTTACCGCCGTTTGCGGTCCTCAACTGACCAAGGCTATCAAGCCACGATCAATCATCTATGCGGTCATCGTCCATGAGGTTTACTTCGCACTCGCTGAGGCCAGGAGTGTGACCGGGATAACGCGGAGCGCGTATCCCGCAGTCCTCACTTCCGCGATTACTTCTCGCTGCAGTGAGCTAACTCCTGGCGCTCAACAGAGGCTGGCTGCCCAATCAGTACCTCAGGCACTTCAGGCCTTTGACCTCGCCGGGCAAGCCGAGCCTGCGACGGCTCGACGTCGGAATTCCGCATAGTCGATCTCATCACGCAACATAATGTAAGCTGGGTTTTAATATGAATCTCGGCAAAATCTCCGCAAATTTCGAGCGCACCAAGAACTTCGTCTCGATTCATCATTATTCATCGTACTTCGACACGTCTTCGACAACTTTCCAACCGTCAACCTCCCGGACGCAGTCCACCGTGCGAAGTTGCTTACCGTAGCCTGACTTTTCACTGCCGGTCTTTGCTTCAATGACCTGGAGATCGGCTTCTACGCGAACGCGTGCTTTATCCGTTGTTATATTAGGATCAAAACAAAGCTCAGTGAGGAGAAAACACGCAACGCGAATGACACACACGCACTCCCTTCCCATTATCGGAAACTGGCTTGAAAAAATTCTCAGGTCGGCAGTAATATCGCCGAAGGTTCAACAACTTCCTCTTTGGAGATTCAAAGATTGGATGACGACTGGGAGGTGACTTCCGAATTCTTGCTGCTATGTGAGTCGGAGTTTACTCCGACTCACTAAAAAGGCAACACGTTTACCCAATTCACTTCACTGCCCGATTAAAACCAGGCAAAGCCTCATCCGCGGTGGCTCCGCCAGCCGCCCCACCAACACCTGAACCCCCGCAGGTTGAAGCGTGAGAGGAACTTACAAAGGAGACGAAATAGTGTCTCGCCCGCTATCTAGCTCAATCCCCCTAGAACAATTGCGTTCCGGAGAACCAGAGCAGGTCCCTCAACCGGATAGTGGTTCCGAACCGGTTGTAGTTCTTTGGGATCAAAGCCCAAATCGTCGGAAAGCAATCAACCAGTTGGTCACGTCCTGGGGAGCGAGAATTCTCGAAATCCAGGACGTTTCCGAGGTCGATCGTTTGGAGTGTGCGCTGGGAAGGAGTTTGGCGGTGGTTGCCTTAGGCAAGAACTCTGTGCCTGATGCGACCAGTTTCAGTGTTATCAAAGGACTCAAACTCAAGGGTCTCAAGATAGTCTCTTACGAAGACAAAGTGTTTTCCTGGCCGATTGGAACTCGATGTCGAGCGCTACTCAATGGCTCATTCTTATTGCTCGACAGCGAAGCAGAAACTTATTCCACGGAATTACAGACGGCGTTGACCAAAGCGTGGCAGAGTGAGGCCGATAGAGACTTCGAAGAGCGACGAATCAAGGAGCAAATGCGTGAGCTCCGAATTATCGGAGAGAGTCCTCAGATACTTTCTGTTTTCCGCTGGGTGACCCGAGTCAGCGCGCTGAGTGACTTTCCAGTTCTCATTAATGGCGAAACGGGTACAGGCAAAGAGTTGATTGCAAACGCGCTTCATCGATTGGATGTCAAACGGAGCAAAGGGCCATTCGTCGCCGCGAATTGCGGTGCCATCAGCGCAGGCTTGGCCGAAAGCGAACTTTTCGGACACCGCAAAGGGGCTTTCACCGGAGCCGATAACGACCGAAAAGGTTTGTTCCGTTCGGCGGAAGGCGGCGTTCTGTTTCTCGATGAGATCGGCGAATTGAGTCAATCGCTTCAGGCAAAACTTCTCCGCGCGTTACAGGAAGAACGGGTGCTGGGTGTTGGCTTCGACAGAGAAGTCTCAATAGACGTGCGCGTGATTGCCGCAACCAACAAGAATCTAGAAACGATGGTGTGCGAGGGCAGTTTCCGTGAGGACCTCTTTCATCGTCTGAACGTCCTTTCAGTCAGTATTCCTCCGTTGCGTGCGAGGCGAGAGGATATTCAGCCGTTGACCGAACACTTCGTGAGGAAATATTCACCGTTGAGTCTAAGTGCGCCGAGCATAGTAAATCCAGAGTTTCTGGAAGCCCTGAGCCAAATGAAACTGTCGGGAAATGCGAGACAGTTGGAGAACATCGTCAGGCGCGCTCTTTTGAAAGGAGCGGGAAAAGCATCACTGAGCTTAAGCGATCTGACGGTGGCCGAGTGGGAGCAATTGGCTAACGAAGAACGAAGCGTTAGTGAAAACGGCGAGGGTGAGCTGCTAACGCCAACAGCCGACTCGCAACCGAGTTTTTTGAAAATTCTCGATCTGAACGGCTGGAAGCTCTGCAAGTCTTTGGAGTATTGCGAGCGGGCACTGCTGGAATGCGCGCTTCAATTCACTGGCGGCAACCAAACTAAGGCCGCACGCCTCATGGGGATAACCCCGCGCAGCGTTTACAACAAACTGCACAAGCATAAATTGCGCTACCTCGAGCGAGAGCAGTGATTAAATTGAAATGGATATCATCGGCTGAAGAGACTGTGTAAGAAAAGAGACAGTGTAAGAAAAGAACAAGTTGGGAAGGGGGCAAGCGGTCGACAAAGGGATCACACCAAAGAGGTCTCGAGCGCGCCCCCGCTGACTTGCCATAGGACCAGGATGAAACAACATTGATCTCAGGCGTACTTTTCCCAGGAGTTCAACTCATCCAGCGGGGGCGCGCTCGGGACCTCTTTGGTGTGATCCTTTATTCACCGCTTGCCCCTTCCCAACTTGTTCTTTTCTTACCCGGGTCCTCTAAGAAAAACTTTTCCGGCTCAGCAAGAGCGTTCCGGAAATAGTTTTCCACATTTGAGTGGGCCCAGCCCCCATTATTCTATTCCTTCTTCGTCACTCTCCTTTCAAATCAACAGATAGCTATTTGCCAGTCACTATTTGAGTGCTTGGCACGTTCGTTGCCGAGAGACTGGCGAGTCTCAAGGATCGAATGAAGTTTAACGGTGGGATGGCGAGACCTTGGATTTGAAAAACCACATCGTGAATTTCCGAATCTGCGACATCTTCTATCCGGATTATCAACAAGTGCTTTTTGGTCTTCATGGAAATGATGTTCTACGAGGCCGGGTCATTGATTTGTCGGAAATGGACCTCGCATCGTCGTTTGCGGAGATTGAGGTTGATGAACTCGAGCAGAGAGTGATCGTTCCGATTGATAGGATTATTGGCGTCTGTGAATGATTCAACTGTCCAGTCGATATGTCGTTCCCCGCATCGAGATCTTGCGCGTGCCGCGAGGTACAAGAGGCACTCTCGCGACGGCGAAAATAATTGCCCGATTGGTTCAGGACGGGGCCAAAGACTTTTATGTCAGGCAGAAAGCCATTGAAGTTTTCCGAGCCTACAAGGTGAAACCAAAGAACAGAATGGGTGAAGTGTGGGCGCTCTTTGATTTCGTGAAACGCAATATCCGCTACACGCGCGACATATTCCGAGTCGAATTGTTGCATTCGGCGCGACGAATGCTCGAACTTCGGGCTGGAGATTGCGATGACATGACGATCCTTCTCGGGGCCATGCTGCTCTCCACGGGACATCCCGTCAGACTCGTGCTCGCTGGCTTCAGACCTAATCGACCACATGCCTATTCTCACATCTATCCCGAAGTTAATGTGCGCGGTCGTTGGATCGCCATAGATGCAACAGTCGACAAGCCGCTCGGATGGGAACCGCCGGCTCTTTGGAAACGCATTTGCGACATTCAGAAGGAGACAACTAGATGCTCTATCAAGACACGCTGACAGGAATGCTGCACGAAGTACCCGATGGCCAGATACAGGGTTGGGGATTGGGGGAAGATCCTTATGGCGTTGGAGAAGCTCAGATGGTTTACGACGGGCTGGGAAATCCCCTGGGTTGGTCGCTATTCAAGTCGCTCGGTAGGCTGGTCAAAAAGGCAGCGCCTTTTGCCACGTCGTTGCTTGGACCTTACGGACAAATAATAAATCGCGCGCTTCCTATTGTTACTCAGGCTCTATCGGGTCCGGAACAAGCCTTCGACGGAGTCCCCGTGGGCCTGCCGGGACCTGTTTTCCCTTCTCCAATAGCGATGAGGCCACCTTATCCCGGTGGCTGGCAACGACCGTCGGTTCCATATACCGGACCGCATCCACGGAGGCTATACCTGCGGTGTTCAGCCTGGCGAGGGCCACATGGATTGGTACCTGGAGCCGCGGCAATGGGCCCCGCAATCACGCCAACACCAGTACTGCCTGGTGTGGTGGCGCCTGTCGGAGTAGCCAGACCGATGGCGCGACGTCGAGGAAGAAGTTATCGCCGTCGCTAGGTGAAAACTACGCCGATGCAGGTTTCGCATCAACGGAAAGTGCAGCGTGGCCT
>WNFY01016362.1_pt1 | contig 17171 bp, 17 predicted proteins | sample 5400091 | NCBI WGS metagenome assembly WNFY01 (sample SAMN13153364, study PRJNA577476) | soil metagenome | isolation source: 60 cm soil or saprolite under grassland replicate 1 | place: USA:California | collected 2016-06-15
CCGCTGGACGATCTTGGAGCGGTGGATGATGACGTTGTCGCAGATCACCGCCACCACTGGCGCGGCTGGGTAGGCGGCCAGCAGGTGCTCGCAGAACGCGGTGAAGCTTGTGCTGATGGCCTTGCGGGTCACCTGGTAGAACCACTGGCCGCTGGCCAGATCGACGGCGCCGAAGATGGTGCGGCGACGGTTTTGGGGGCTCCCGGCACGAATGTGGCTCATCCGTCGGGAACCGCGGCGCGTTCGTGGGGCAGCACGTGGGTGATCGGGCCCACGGTCAACATGATGAGCGCCAGGGCGGCGCGTGAGGAGTGTAAGCCGTAGGCGCGGTTGACGATCATCCGCACCCGGCGGTTGAGCGCTTCGTGCCGGGCGTTGTTCACGCGGAGTCGAACCGTAGCCAAGATCCCGGCACGGTGCGTGCGGATGGTCTGGGCCAGGGTCAGGAACGGCTTCAGCCCGCTGCGGGAGGCCCGGGAGCAGAACCGGTCGAGCAGGTAGGCGACCTCGGTCTCCTCCAGGTCGCCGGCGAAGACGGCGCGCAGGGCCTCCTTCAAGGTGTAGGCCCGCCACAGGTCGCCGCCGCGGCGGCGCAGGCGGCGCAGGGTGGCGGCCTGGTCGTCGTTGAGGTCGGTGGGGTTCTTCAGCAGTGCCCAGCGGGCGCCCTTGAACCGCTTGGCCGCGGCGGCGTCCAGGGCCCGCATGTCGTTCCACACCTGGCGACGGACCACGTCCAGGGCCTTGGTGGCGAGGGCAACGACGTGGAACGGGTCATAGCAGATCACCGCTGCGGGGGCGTGCCCGTCCTTGCCGACGGACTTGGCGTAGCCGGCCGACATGTCCATCGACACCGCGGTGACCCGCTGGGCGCGCTCGGGGCCGAGCTCGTCGAAGAACCCGTCGAGGGTGGCGGTGTCTCGGCCCTGGGCGCCCCACACCACCTGGTTGGGTGCGGTGGTTGGAGACCAGGGTGAGGTAGTTGTGCCGCTTGCGCCAGCTCACCTCGTCCACGCCGATCTCGAACAGGGACTCCAGGCGGTTGGGGTCCAGGCGATCGTCCATGACCCGGGTGAGGATGCGCCCGACGGTGTCCCAGTCGATGCGCACCAGCCGGCAGATGGTGGTCTTGTCCGCGGTGGTGGCCAGGAACCCGACCAGGTCTTCGAAGTCCCGGGTGAACCGGGAACCGGACCGGGCGAAGGGGACGCCCTCGGTGCGCACCCCGTGGGTCGGGCACTCCAGCCGGCGCAGCCGGGCGCGCACCTCCAGGCGCCACACCCCCAGGTCCAGGTGCCGCCAGGTCGAGTCCACCGGGCGGGTGTCGTGTCGAGACCAGGTCGTGTAGCCGCAGTCGGGGCAGACCAGGCGCCACCGGCGCAGGGCCACGGTGACCGCCACCCGGTCGGTCTCGAAGGCGACCTGACGCACCCAGATGCCGGGCAGACGCAGGAGGCGAGAGAATGCAGTGGTGACACGCACGGGCGGCCGTCCCTGGTTCGGTTGGCTTTGAGCAGCTCCGAACCTACGGCCCCGTGCGTGTCACCCACGAGGGGGAACGGCGGGTGGACGAGCACACGGACAACCTGACCCTGGCGCGGCAGGCCTACACGGCACAGGACTGGGCCACCGCCGCGGCGCGCTTCGACGTGGTCGCGACCGAGCGGCTCACCGCGAACGACCTCGCGGCGTACGCGGATGCCGTGTGGTGGCTCGGCCGTATCGAGGACAACCTGCGGCTGAGCGCCGCTGCGTGCGACGCCTTCCTGGCCGACTCCCGACCGGTCGAGGCCGCGTGGGCCGCCATGGTGCTCGGGATCTTCCACTTGTCGCGAGGCGACGAGCCACAGGGTACGGGCTGGATCGGCCGCGCCGGACGTCTCCTGGAGGGGATCCCGGAGTGCCCGGTGCACGGGTACCTGCTGCACCTGACCGAGGTGGAGGCGAGTCTCCAGGCCGGGCAACCGGCGGCGGCGGTGGACGCAGCACGCCGGATGCAGGACCTCGGCCGCCGGCTCGACCAGCCCGACCTGGTGGCTATGGGCCTCAATGGCGAAGGCCGCGCCCTGATCAAGTCGGGTCACGTGGTCGACGGGCTGAAGCTGCTCGACGAGGCGATGGTCGCCGTCCTGGGCGGCGAGCTCGCCCCGTTCGTGTCCGGCACCCTCTACTGCCACACCATCGCGGCCTGCCACGAGGTCGCCGACATCCGCCGGATGACCCGCTGGATCGAGCTGACCGAGCGGTGGCTGGCCACATTCCCCGCGGCGGTGGCGTTCGGGGGTTTGTGCGCGGTGCACCGGGCTCAACTCCACCTGTTCCGCGGCGAATGGGACGAGGCCGAGCGGAAGGCGCTGCGGGTTGGGGCGGACCTCGACGCCAACCGGATCGACTACGCCGCGGAGGCCTGGTACGTCGTTGCCGAGGCGCGCCGGTTGCGCGGCGACCCGGGCGCCGCCGACGCGTACGACGAGGCACACGCCCGCGGGCGTGACCCGCAGCCGGGACGGGCGCTGCTGCGGCTCCAGGAGGGTGACCCCGCGGGTGCCGCGACGTCGGTGCGCTCGGCCGTGGCGGCGGTCGGCACCGACCCGTTGCGCCGGGCCCCGCTGTGTGCTGCGGCGGTCGAGATCGCGATCGCGGCGGGACGGCTGGATGACGCGGCGGCTGTCGCGTCCGAGCTCGCGGCGACGGCAGGGACGTACGCAACGTCGGGGCTGGAGGCGATGGCGGCCACTGCGCGCGGTGCGGTGCTGCTGGCCGAGGGCCGCGCCGAGGAGGCGCTCCCGGTGCTACGCGACGCCTGTCGGCGCTGGCACGATCTGGGCGCGGTGTACGACGCCGCCGGCACCTGTGTCCGGCTTGCCGAGGCCTATCAGGCGCTCGGCGACGAGGCGTCCGCCGCCGCGGAGGTCGCGCGGGCGGAGGCGACGTACGAGCGGCTGGGCGCGCACCGGCCGGCGCGGGAATTGCCCGACGGGCTGACGCGGCGCGAGTGTGAGGTGCTGACCCTGGTGGCCGACGGCCGCTCCAACCGGGAGATCGGCGAGGCGCTCTACATCAGCGACCGAACGGTCGCCCGGCACCTGACGAACATCTTCCACAAGATCGGTGTCACCTCCCGGACCCAGGCCGCGCGCTACGCCATCGACCACGGGATGACCGGCACCCGGTGAGGGCGACGCGGCTACGCACAACCGCGTAGATCGACCGCCGCCAGTTGGTCAATCGCGCCGATGCCGGAGCGGCGGCGCGCGGCCTAGCGTCCCGGTAGACGTACCGAACGCCGGCGCAGCGATCGTTCAGGAGGAGACCACCATGACTGACGAGCGGATCCACCGAGCCGTTTCCGCCGACGGCACCGAGATCGCTGGACGAGTATGGGGACGGGGGCCGGCGCTGGTCCTGGTCCACGGCGGGATCGGGGATGGCGACATCGCCTGGGAGGCTCTGCTCCCCCACCTCACCGACCGGTTCACCTGCTACCTGCCGAGCACCCGCGGCCGAGGGCTGTCGGGCGACAACCCGGACCACTCCCCCGCGCGCCTGGAGGAGGACGTCACCGCGTTCGTGGACAGCATCGGCGAGCCGGTCTGCCTGGTCGGCTGGTCGGGCAGCGGGGCGTGGGTGCTCGGCGCGGCCGCGCGCAGCGGGTCCGCGGCCGCGGTGGCCGCCGTGGCCGCGTACGAGCCCGGTGTGGTGTCGGTGATGCGCGAGGACGACCTCGCCCGTACGTTCGCGACCATGGAGCAGGTGGGTATGGCGGCTGCCGACGGCCGGCTTGTGGATGCGGTTCGCGCGTTCGCCCCGTGGATCTGCACCGACAATGAGACCGCCGCCCTGGAGGAGACGGACTTCTACGAGCGATGGGCAGGCTGCGTCCCGGCGATGCTCCGATTCGTCCAGCAGGACGCGGCCTACGAGGGGCCCCGATCCACTGACCCCGAGGTGCTCGGGACGGTTGCCGCGCCGGTCCTGCTCCTGCGGGGCCAGCAGACCCAGCTCGGCACCTGGTTCGCCGATGCGGCACGGCACATCGCCCAGCACGTCGCCGACGCGCACGTTCGCGAACTGTCGGGCGTCGGCCACTTCGCCCCGGTGCTGGCACCTGCGCCCCTCGCCGAGGAGCTGATCCGCTTCTTCGAGTCGGTCCGGCAACCGGCCTGACCGGCCCTGCCGGATCGCGACTGTCCCGCGTCGTGGGCCGCTACGGGCGCTTCGACCTGCTCCTGCCCGACGAACTCGGCTATGTACAGGTCGACCCGTGGGGCACCGAACTGCTGTTCCAGATCATCACCGAACGCGAAGAGCGCGCCCCATCGCGATCGGCACGAACCTGCCGTTCAGCGAACGGGCTCGCTCTTCCCCGACGCGCGGCTGGTCCCCGCGATCGTCGACCGCGTCACCTTCAACGCCCACATCCTCGAGACCGGCACCGAGGCCTACCGGCCACGCACCAGCAAGACCAGCACACGCCGCAAGCGCGCCAGCTGACCGGCCGGAACACCGCTGCGCAGGTGGGGCCAAAATCCGCGCCAGGGCAAGTGGGGCCAGATCACTTGACGAAACCCACACGATCACCGCCGACCGATGCACCACACGGCAGGCTGTCCCCGTCAGCCTGCCGTGGACGCCCCAAAGCAGCCGGCGTGTCGGGTCAAGGCCGGCCCGGCGGGGCCGTCCCGCAGGGACCGCAGCGAAGCGGAGGGGCCTTGACCCCGACCTTCGAGCCGGCTGCTACCCGCCCGGCCGATACGGCTCGCGCCACGAGGCTTCCGGCATCCACCTGGCAGTCGCTGCCGGCCACATCGATGCCGGGAGAGCCGGTTTTTGCCCGGGGTCATGACCTGCTGGCGCTGCCCGTTGGGGATCCAGGTGGCCCGCACCTAGGGCAGCAGGTTGATGTGGGCCTCATCCTCGGCCAGCACCACCGCGCCGTCGGGTAGTTCGGCGATGGCTTGCTGCAGGCCGGCGAGGATCTGGTCGCGGTCGGGGTCGCCTCGTGCGACCAGGCGGGGCCGCCGCCTGCGACCTCGCGCACGCGGCGGTGCAGGGTCCGCAGGGAGATGGCGGGGCGGCCAAGCTGCCGCCACAGCCTGGGGATGGTCCAGGCCTTGGGCTGGCGGAGCAGCCGGCGGATCCGCTGGCCCAGCTTGGGGCTGCCGATCCGAGGACGCCCGCCCCGACCGGTCGACAGATCCGCTACAGGGCACCAAGCCGGTGGATCCATGAGTCAGACCGGCGGGGCGAGCACCACCCCCACATCCTCGCAGTGGATCCAGCGGCGCACCGTCGAGGGGTCGTCGCCGAGCAGCCCGGCGACGGCGGCGGCTGGCCAGCCCTGCTGGGAGAGCAGGATCATCACCAGCCGGCAGCCAACACGGTGAGGGCCATGCAGCAGACCCAGCACGTCGCAGGGGCAGGCGGCTGGGCAGGAGGGTTGGCGTACACGCTGGGGGACGCATACTTCAGGCGGCCTCGTCGGTCGGCGGTGTGTGGAAGGCTCAAGCGACCGGCGAGGCTACGTCATCACCGCTCGCCTCACCCAAGGGTGACCCGCAGGACTTCTGGTCCCCGCTTAGCATCTCCATGACATCTGCGCGAAGGTAACCGGCCGTCGCGGAGGACGCGCCATGGAGATGATCGAGGTTGACGGGCTCCGCATCGCCTACGAACGCGCCGGCGCTGGACCACCGCTTGTCCTGCTCCATGGCTATGCGGGAGACGCCCGACGACGTGGCGGCGGCAGCTGGAAGGGCTCTGCGACGAATTCACGGCAGTGGCCTGGGACGCACCAGGGGCCGGTGGCTCATCCGATCCGCCGGAATCGTTTGGCATGGCCGGCTACGCCGACTGCCTGGCCGGCTTCGTCGACCGGCTCGGGCTGGAACGACCGCACGTGGCCGGGCTGTCGTTCGGCGGCGCGCTTGTGCTGGAGTTGTACCGCCGGCACCCCGCCATGCCGAGGACGCTGATCCTGGCGTCCGCCTACGCCGGGTGGGGCGGCTCGTTGCCTGCCGAGGTCGCCGGGCAGCGCCTGCAACAGGCGCTGGTGTTGGCCGAGTTGTCGCCCGATGCGTTCGTGGGTCGGCTACTGCCGACGATGTTCTCCCAGGCGACGCCGCCGGAGTCTGTTGATAGGTTCGGTGCCAGCATGCTGGCGTTCCATCCGGCCGGCTTCCGGGCGATGGCGCGTGCGTCCGCCGAGGACCTGCGCGAGGTCCTGCCCCGCATCGACGTCCCGACGCTGCTGGTGTACGGCGACAAGGACGTGCGGGCACCCTTGACCGTCGCTGAGGATCTCCAGGCAGCGATTCCCGGCGCGACGCTGGTCGTCTTGCCGGACACCGGTCATCTGTGCAACATCGAGGCCCCTGAACAGTTCAACAGGGCAGTCCGGAACTTTCTCCGCGACACGCACAGCTGATCACGCTGTCCGCGGCGCCCGCGGCGCCCAGGCCGAGCAGCGCCCACCAGCCGGCGATCGGGGCGACCCGCTGAGTACCGTTCCTTGGTGCAACGAACCCGGGCTGCGTCGTGGGAGTGCGAGTGGACCGGCGACGGCTCCCACTACTTCATCAGCGCTCGCCGCCCCACGTTACGTGCAGAGCTTCTGGTCAGCTGCTTAGAGCCGCAATTACGGGAGGCGCCGGATGGTCTTGGAGCGTACGTCGGTCGGCTTGGACGTGCATGCCCGCTCGATCGTGGCCGGGGTGATCGACGGGCACACCCGCGAGATACGGTCGGAGCGGCTGGCCCCCACCACTGAGGCGGTAGCAGCCTCGTCCGAGCTACGATTCGGAGCTGAACAAGATGGCCACAAGACGGCATCCGACCTGCTCAGAGGTATCGACCTGGGTGGTGGAGCTGAGGGGATTTGGACCCCTGACCTCTTGCATGCCATGGTCCGCCGGGTCCGGCATGCCCAGTATTGCCGGAATTGGCTATCCCCCACCGCCCGTGGAAGACACGAGGTCACGTGACCGATTGTGAGCACAGGCCAGCCCATACAGCGACGATCCGCAACGGCCTTCCACAGCCCCTGACAAGCGCGTTTGCTGCCCGTCTACTGCCCAGAGCCATGCGGCAAGACGACTGCTGTACAGCTGGGCATGGCCTGGTAACCAGCTTCGGAACTGCCCAGCATCGGCCAGCCGCCGTCTGCCGCCGAGCCAGGGTCTCGTCATGTTCGTTGATGGGCCGTGGTTGCGCTGATGGTGGTTGTTGCGGGCTGTCGGTGTGGTGACTTGCGGTGGTCGGCCGAGCTGCCCAGGCGCAACCCAAGCCGACGGCGGCTGCTGGCAGCGCCACGATGCGCTCGGCCCGCGCTTTCCCAACCCGGCCAAGGAAGCTATGGTTTGCTCCCCCAGCGGTGATGCGGTCAGAGAGGAGCGCCGCGGCCATGCAGCCCGCCTTCGGCTGGCGCCTGCCGTCCGTCTACCGGTTCCAGGTCTTGCTCACCCTCGGCGTCTTCGCCATGGTCGGCATTCTGCTGGCCACCCGCACGTTCCCGGCACCGGCATGGTTCGTTCTGTCCTGGATCGCGATCCTCTGCTGGAACGGCTACTGGTTCTTGCTGCGGATCGTCTACCAGCTCGAGGTGCGTGGCGGCGTGCTGTGGTGGTGGGCGCCGCTGCGCTCGGGGCGGGTCCCGATCACCGAGGTGGTGGCGGTCCGGCCATCGCGGGTCGCCGTGACGGGCCATGTGGTGACCACCGGGCGGGGCACGATCTGGGTGACGTTCGCCACCCCGGGCTTTGCGGAGTTCGCCGCCGCGCTGCAGGCGGTGCAGCCCACGGTGTCGGTGCGCGTGGGCCGTCTGGCCCAGCCGTCTTACCCCAGACGCTGGCTTACGGGCGCCGGCTTTTACCGCGCCGACTGAAGATGCGCTCGAAGTGCCCAGGCCAGTGACACACTTTGAACCCCTGACCTCTTGCATGCCATCCCGGTTACACCAGCGGACGGGACCCTACAGCGGTGTTCGCCAGGCCGGGTTGATCCCACCGGGATGATAGCCTCGGACGCCCGATACGGTCAGACCATGAAGGCTTGCGCAACCGAGGGCGAAGTCGACCCCTGGTGCCGCCCTCCGTCCAGACCGCCTACGTGCAGCAACGCTGCACCAAGGCGGCAACGTCGACGACCGCACCTACCCCAATCGCGACCACGTCGGCGTCGTCGCCGCCGACTCACCCCTGATCCCCGACCTCGTCGGGTGGACCCAGGACTGCGTCGGCGCAAAGCCGGTACAGTCCACCTACATCGGCGGACGGCCCTTGAGAGGTTCCAGGCCTGGACTGTGGACTCGACGCATGGGGGGTGATGCGCGAGCGGACAGGACGCGCTATTGCGGGCAGCCAGACCTGCAATCGACGCAATCGACGCCACCCAAGGAGGAAGCATGGACTTCTCCGAACAACTCGACGCGCTCCAGCAGCACGCCGCGGAGGCCAAGTCGGCGGCACAGGCTGCCGCCACCGAGTCCCATGACCAGCTTAGGCAGCGCATCGGCCAGGCCCAGGTCGACATGAACCTGGCCGTCAAGGACGCCAAGCAGCAGGCCGGGGAGGCCGCCGCCAGCGCACGGAGCAAGTGGGCGCAGATGAAGACCGACGCCGCCGCCAGAATGGACGACCTCCAGGCGAAGATCGACAAGCGGGCCCAACAGCTCGACGCCCGCGCGGCGGCCAGTGACGCGGACCGGGCGGAAGGCGACGCAGCCGACGCGATCGACTACGCCCAGTGGACGGTCGACAACGCGCGGCTGGCGGTGCTGGACGCCATCGACGCCCGCGCGTACGCCGACGAGCGCGCCAGGGCAGCGGGCTCCTAGGCTTCGCCTTCGACCTTGCGGCCAGGAGCTCGGCGGTCAGTCTGATCGCCGGGCTCCTGGCCGCTGCCAGCACAATCGGTGTGACGGCCGTCGCCGGACGTGATCCTGGGCGCCACCGTCAACGTCATCAGGTTCGGTGCCGCTCGCGCGAGCGTGAACGCGGCGATAGTGAGCCGCTTCTTCCACCCGATGACCTGGCGGGCCATGCCATCGCACCGCCATTGACAGCTGACCCGCTTGCCCGGTCAGGGTCAGCCGACCAGCCGCTGGACCCGCTTGCCGGCCTCGCGGATGGAGAACGCGGCGAAGATCTCGCTCACCCCGTAGAAGATCGCCCACACCCCCACCAGCGTCACCAGCGTCAGCAGCGACCGCTGCCAGGACCGGACCGCCCACACTCCAAGAACCCCCTCGGCGATCCCGAGCAGCAGCTGGGTCCACCACCACTGCACCTTGGGACCGGCCAGCGAGGCGACCACGTGCATGACGCCGAAGATGATCAGGTACCAGGCCACGAAGATCGCCACGATATACAGCGTTCTCCCTGGCCAGACAAAGGTGACGATCCCGGCGGCCACCGACAGGATCCCGGCCACGATGAACAGCCAGCGCCAGCTCTGCACCCGGGCGGCCACCGCCAGCTGGGTGATCCCGCCGAACAGGAAGGCCACCCCCACCAGCGCGGCCACCGCGGCCAGGCTGCCCACGCGGTAGGACAGCACGTACATGCCGAACCAGGTCCACAGGACCCCGAGGATCAGAAACCACCACCAGATCCCCGACACGTCGCGCACGCCCGCCCGCATGGTGTCCCGCAGTGTGCCCGAGGGTGTCGCGTCGCTGGTCATACCAGGTCCCCTTTACCCGCCGCTGCTGCCGGTCCCATCAGCCGTCCACCAACTGGTGGCGGCGTGGGCTGGTCGCACGCTGGTGCCGTGTTGCTGACGTACATGAACGGTAACCAAGACGACCATCACAGTGGATGGTCGCCGAGTTTCCTCCCAGATACAAGCGCCTACAAGGCGCCGGGGGTCGCCTCGAAGCGGATGGTCTGCTGTTCCATCGCGATCGGTCTTCTTGGTGTCTGTCTCTGGTCATGCACGAGGCGATCCAGAGTCTCTCGTCGGTTGGTCTCCAGGAGCACGTGCGCGCCAAGCATCGCTCCATAGGCGATGCGGCGGCATCCCGGGGAGTCGGTGGATCTGGCACGGGGAGGGCTCGGGAGGTTACGAGCCGGGCAGCTCGGCCGGGCCGGAGCCCTGGGTCGGCGCGGCGCTCGTGCCGGCGGGACCGGCAGGCGCCCGTGCCGCGCTCATCGCGTGGATCGCCCTGGTGAGCTCCAGGATCTGGTTGGATGCCTGGAGCAGCTCCTCGTTTTGCTGCTCCTCCTCCTGGACCGTCTGCCACTGGTGGTCGGCCAGCACCTGGCGTTTCTCGTCGGCCCGGTTCTGGCTGATCATCACGAAGGTCGACAGGAAGATGGCCTCCAGTGACACGATCATGGTGAGCAGCCCGAAGGGGTAGTGCTCGACCCGGAAGCCGATCCACGCCGCGAACCAGATCACATGGAGGTACACGAACTGCATCGACCCGGCGAACCGGGTGATCGCGTCGGCAATCCGGTTCTCGAGGCTCTGCCTCCGCTCCTCGGCATGCCGAAGCAGCGCCGGATTGACTGGTATGGGAAGCGCCCGAATGCTCATGCAGTCCTCCTGCGATCCTGGTCCGCTGGTGGCGGGCCGACGGCTTAGGGTACGAACCCCCAGAGGATGGCGTCGACCGATATCGCGGGCAGCCAGGTCACGGTCATGTCCGTTCGGGATGAGGGTTGCGCGCTGCGCCCGCTGGGACTGAGCAGAGCGAGCATCGGCAGGGATACCGCCGCGCGGTATCGTTCCGCCCGGGTCACCGTCACGGCCGGGTCCAGGGGATCGAGGGTGGACGGCGAGACTCCAGCCCGCGGGTACGGGTCCGCCTGCTGCGGATGCGGGTCCACCCGCTGCCGAGCCGGAGCGGGCCTCGGCGGCGGAGCCGTCCTGGGTGGCACGAGCGGTCTGGCGCGGGATCTGGCAGCTTATCGCGGCCGTCCTGCCGACGGTTGCGGGGCTGTGGTCCTGCGGCAGGCCAGCGCGCTGGTCCGCTACCTGATCCTGGCGCAGCTGCTGGCGTTCGCGTTGGAGCCAGCCGTGACGTGGCTGCACCAGCGGGATGGCGCAGAGGCAGCGCGGCCGGTCTGCTGCTTGGCGGGATCCTGGTGCTGTTCGTGCTGCCGGGTGCGCTGTTGGCGCCGGCGCTGGCCAATGGGGTGAACGGAGCGGTCAGGCAGCTGCCGTCGTGGATCGACAAGCTCAACGCGTTCACCCAGCAGCACTTCAACACCACGGTGGTGTCGGCGTCCAGCTCGCGGGGGTCGACGCAGGCGGCCGGGAACGCCACCAACTACCTGCGGCAGCACGCGGGTGCTGTGCTGGGGGCGGTGGGCAGCTTGCCACACTCGAGGCGAACTCCTGGCCAACGAGGTCAACCACCTGGCCAGCGACCGGACGTACCTCGCTCCACTGGATAACCAACACCGCACGCGGAAATCGGCGTTAGCGGCTATCTTGCTCCCGGCGATGCGCTCGTGGTTAGTCAAGTCGCATGTCGTGGTTGTGACGCTGTGTGTGACGCGCAGGGTTTGTGGCGGCACTCATGCAGGGTTGTTGGCAGCAGGCGCGCAGGGATCCTTGTGACGCGACAGGTTCGTGTCAGTGGCCGCGACAAGATCGCGTCAGTGAGGTCGCCTGACTCACCGGGCGGGCTCGCGGCCGAGCGCGTGTCGGTTAGGTCTTGCGGACGGCGCTGGTGAAGCCGGCGACGAACAGGGTGGCGAACGCCCCGGCCAACAGCTGCAGCCCCCAGCCGGCGACGCTGAGTACTTGGCCGGTGGCGCTGGCCGTGGTGTCGCAGTGATCCCGTGCCCCGATCTTGCTCAACGGCACACTGAGGTCCAAGCCGACGCCGACCCGCTCCACTGCCGAGCACCGGGTCGCCGCCGGTGATTCGGGATCAGTACGGGCAACACCGCCGTGGGCGCCGAGGGTAAGCGCCAGGATCACCGCGGTCATGGCTACCGCGACGAGGCCCAGCAGCGCCCGCCAGGGCTGGTAGCCGTAGCCCAGGGTCACTCCGGTCAGCCGCGCCCAGGCCCGTTCGCCGCGGCCGGTCAGCGCACTACGGTCGATCTGGGCTTGCCGCTGGGCCATGAGGACCTTGCGGACCTCACCGTCGTGGCCGGCGGCGCGGTGCGCGGCGGCTAACTGCTGGTACGGCTGGGCCGCGTATGACGGAGTGGCCTCCCGCAACAGGCGCAGCCAGTCGTGCGAGGAGATCCGGGCCGGGAGCCCGGTGTAGGTCAGCCCATCCAGGGCAAGCCGAGCTTGGGGGTCGGCGGTGTGCTCCAACCGTGCCGGCGCAAACTCCAGCACGCCGCCGATCCGCACATGTGACAGATCCAGGGTCACGCCGCTGCCCGCGCCGATGGCTTCGAACCCGCCGCGGAGGTAGACATCCTGGTCGACCTGCAGGCCGCCGGCGTTCAGGGCGGCGCCGGCGTCATTGCGGATCGTCGTATCGATGCAGTACAGCCTGCTGAGGTGGGCGCCGCGCAACCGAACTGCGCCGGCCTTACAGTCAGCCGTGATCACCGCTCGACTGAGATCCAGCACGGTGACACTGAGCCGGTTGGCGTCCAGCGGCGGCTGGGAGGGGTGGTCGAGCCGGCACCCGTTGAGGGCAAGCGCCGGCAGCGTCGCGTCGCGGACGTCTAGGCCCTCGCCGAGCAGGCAGTCGGTGAGCTCCATGCCAATGCCGGTGGTCAACTTCTCCAGGTCGAGCCGCCCGGCGATGCGGGCGCCGCGCAGCCGCAGCCCGTGTGGGTCGGGATCTGGGGCGAGCCGGCCGCGCAGGATGTCGCGGAGCACCGCCGCCCGGACGGTGCGGGAGCTGCCCCAGCTCCGCATGGTCGCCTCAGTGACCTGGCCAACCGCCGCCGGCTCGGCGGCGAGGTCGAGCAGCTCCCCGCGGGTGACGTGGTCGACCAGTGCCTGCTCGACCTTGGTCAACGACGACTCGCCAGTAATCTCCGTGACCATGCCGTCACAATAGGGCAAATGGCCTTGATGTGAATGCCCCGGAATGCTCGACGTGGCCGCCGGTGCGAGCGCCACGTCGGTGAGCGCTTGCGAGCCCGCCGCCGGGCCCCGGCCGCAAGCGGGCTGCCTCCTCGCTTTACTGAACGCCGTCGTTTGGATACCCTGCTGCCCGCCGCATTGGTGAACGTGATCGTCTGGATAATGGACTGCGCCGTGCAGGCGTGATGGGAGACCGGACGTGGCAGACGACGCTGGAGCGCTCCCGCACCTCGACGAGCAAGGACCGGGCAGGGAGCGGGCCCAGGCCCGCCGGGGCCGCCCACGCGACCCCAGCGTGGACGCCGCCATCCGGGCGGCCACGATGGACCTGCTGGGCGAGGTCGGCTACGCGCACCTGACCATGGACCAGGTCGCGGCGCGGGCCAAGGTCAGCAAGGCCAGCCTGTATCTGCGCTGGCCCAACAAGGTCGCCCTGGTCGCCGACGCGCTCCAGCACCGGGCCCGCGCCGTGCCCCAGATCCCCGACACCGGCAGCCTGCCCGGCGACATGCGGGCGTTCCTTGGCGCGCTGCTGCGCTCGCGCCACGCGGCATCGCGGGCGCTGCAGGCGGTCAGCGGCGAGATCGCCAGCAACCCCGAGCTGCGCCAGGCCTGGCACCGCGGCCTGGCCGGGATGCTCACCGGCTGCCTGCACACGATCGTGGCCCGCGCCGCCGACCGTGGAGAGCTCCCCGAAGGCAGCGACGTGGAGCTGCTGTCCGCGCTGCCGCTGTCGCTGCTGCAGACCTGGCGGCTGGAACACCACGAGGACCCTGACGAGGCGGTGGTGGAGCGGATCGTGGCGCAGTTCTACACCCCGGCGCCGTCGGCCGTGGACCACCGATACCGGGGAGCGCGATGATGCCCACGACCGGGATGACGATTCAGGCGCACCAGCTCACCAAACGCTACGGGAGCGTCGTGGCGGTGGACGGGCTGAGCTTCCAGGTCCTGCCCGGACGGGTGACCGGGTTCCTCGGTCCCAACGGCGCCGGCAAGTCCACCACCATGCGCCTGATCCTCGGCCTGGACGCCCCCACCGCCGGGACCGCCACCCTCGGCGGCATCCCCTACCGCAGGCTGCGGCGGCCGCTGTTCCAGGTCGGCGCGACGCTCGAGTCCTCGGCCGTGCATCCCGGGCGCAGCGCCCACGCCCACCTGCTGGCGCTGGCGCAGGCCAACGCCATCGGCCGTCGCCGCGTGGACGAAGTCCTGGGACTGGTCGGGCTCGACCGGGTCGCCGGCCGGCCAGCGGGGACGTTCTCGCTGGGCATGACCCAACGCCTGGGCGTCGCCGCGGCGCTGCTGGGCGATCCCGGGGTGCTGCTGCTGGACGAGCCGGTCAACGGGCTGGACCCGGGGGCGTGGTGTGGATCCGCACCCTGCTTCGAGGGCTGGCCGCCGAGGGGCGCACCGTGTTCGTCTCCAGCCACCTGATGAGTGAGATGGCCCAGACCGCCGACCAGGTGATCGTGATCGGCCGTGGCCGGTTGATCGCCGACACCAGCGTCGCTGAGCTGGTCCGGCGCGGCTCCGGCGGGCACGTCCGGGTCCGCTCACCCCACGGCGACCGGCTGGCCGAGCTGCTTCGCGCCCAAGGCGCCACGGTCCAGACCAACACCGACGGCACGCTGCTGGTGCGCGGCAGCGACCCCGCGGCCGTGGGCGAGCTGGCCGCCCGCCACGGTATCGCGCTGCACGAGCTGGTCGCCCAGGAGGCCTCTCTGGAGGAGGCGTTCATGGACCTGACCCGCGACGCCGTCGACTACCAGCCGCCCCAGACAACCCGCGCAGGAAGGGCGTCCTGACCATGGCCACCGCCACCGGCACCGCCGGCAGCCCCGACCCAGCCGCACCCACACCGTCCACGCCGATCGCGCGCCCGCCGGCCGCCCGGCCGCTGGGTCCCGACCTGGTGCGCGCGGAGTGGACCAAGCTGCGGACCGTGCGGTCCACCTGGTGGGCCCTGGCCCTCACCATGGTCGGCATGGTCGTGCTCGGGGCGCTGTTTTGCGCCCGCTACGGCATCGGCGGGATCAGCCCCGCCGACAGGGCCAGCTTCGACCCGGCCGCCTGGAGCCTGAGCGGGTTCTTCCTGGCCCAGCTCGCGGTCGGGGTGCTCGGCGTGCTGGCCGTCACCAGCGAATACGCCACCGGGTCCATCCGGGCGACCCTCGCCGCCACCCCCCAGCGCCGCGCCGTGCTGGGCGCCAAAGCGGTCGTGGTGGGGACCAGCACGCTCCTGGTCGGGGTCGCCTCGTCGTTCGCGGCGTTCCTGGTCGGCCAGGCGATCCTGGCCCACAAGGGCCTGCAGGCCCACCTCGGCGACCCTGGGGTGCTCCGCTCGGTGCTCGGCGCCGGACTCTACCTGGCCGTGCTCTGCCTGCTGGCGCTTGGGCTTGGCACCCTGGTCCGCTCGACCGTCGGCGCCACCGCCGTGGTGGTCGGCCTGGTCTTCATCCTGCCCGGGATCGTGGGCGCGTTGCCGTCCTCCTGGGAGACCGCGGTCACCCCCGACCTGCTGTCCGACGCCGGCCAGGCGCTCATCGGCCGTACCAAGTTCGCGCCCCAGGGCCTGCACCTGCTCTCGCCGTGGGTCGGCTTTGCCGTCGTGTGCGCCTATGCGGCCGCCGCCCTGGCCACCGCCGCGGTGGTCTTGCGCCGGCGAGACGCCTGACAGGGGCCGTCCAGGACCGGATCGGCATGGCGGCGGGAGGTTCGGCTCGGGGCGGCGCAGATGCGGCGGTGCGATCGGGCTCTCCGGACGGGTTGTTCGACAGGTAACGGGCCGTGGCCGCACCCAACAGCAGGAGGCCGATGCCGCCGGCATCAGCCAACGCTACCGCTGGCTACCTTGCGGCTCGGGCCACGCTCACAAGCAACGGTTACTCGACGGCGAGGCTACCCGACACGACCATTCCGCTGACCAGCAACCCGAGGCTTAGCGGACGTTTCCGTTCGGATGTTCCCCGACCGCGGTGTTCTACAGCACGCAGACGTTGACCAGGAAGCCCAGCGCGCTCAACTGGTCCTCCTGCCCTTCGCGGTAGCGCTGGCGGAGCTCGCCTTTTTGGCCGTGGAAGACCCTGCGGGCCAGGGTGTGGCGGGCCTCCTGCCGGTTCTTCTGGGTGCCGACCCGCCGTCTGAGCAGCTCGTCGTCGAAGTAGGTGGCGAGGTAGGCGCTGCGGTCGAGGCGGCCCAGCTCGAGCAGCGCCCGGCCGACCGGGGTGGGGTGGCCGCCGCCGACCAGGTAGCGGAACAGCTCGGCGGGTTTGACCGCGCCGGTCAGCAGCGACCCGGCGACCCGCAAGCAAGTCATCCCAGTGGTCGCCGATGATCGCCGTGTTGACGCGGGCGCGGACCAGGCCCTGCAGTGGGCCGTAGTCGGCGGCGGGGTCCACGCGGTACAGGGTGGCGCTGCCGGCGTCGGCCAGGAGGGGGGCGAGCTGCAGACCCAGCATCCGGAAGGCCCCGAAGCCCATCTCAGCAGGCGAGCTCGATGCCGACGCCCAGCACCAGCAGCGCAACGGCGGCGACCGCCCGCGGGGTCATCCCCAGCGCGCCACGAAGCGGGCGAACACCAGCCCGCCCGCGAAGGTCAGCAGCGCCAGCGCGAGCGCCAGATCGAGGTAGATGGTGCCGGTAGCCGGCCGCCAGCAGCAGCACCAGCGCATCGATGGTGCCGGCCATGGTCAGCCCCACCAGCCGCTCGGTCGGCTCGCCGCGCAGGCAGACGATCCTGCACGGGATCAGCCCGGCCAGCAGTGCCAGCGCGGCCACCAGCCACTCGTTCACCAGCCGATCGCCCCATTCCCGTCCGCGGAGTGCCGGCCATCGACCAGAGTGAATAACACCGCTGTGGCGGCGTCGGCCCTGGTGAGGCCTACCCGGCCGGTGGGGGCCTACCCGGCGGTGGCGGGGCTTCCGCGGCGCTACAGCAGCTCGGCGATGAGGCCCGCGGCCCGGGCGGCGCCGTCGGTCTCGACCGGCCGGGAGTCGACCGGGCGGCCGATCTCATCGGCGATGGCGGTGGCGATGGCGTCGGGGTCGCTGGCCGCGTAGTCCATCCGCCGGCCCGCCCGGTAGCGGTCGAGCCGGTAGGCGACGTGGAAGCGCTGCTCGAAGTGGTGGGCCAGCGGGAAGTACAGGAACGGCCGGCGGTTGGCGGT
>WNFY01004026.1_pt1 | contig 17168 bp, 11 predicted proteins | sample 5400091 | NCBI WGS metagenome assembly WNFY01 (sample SAMN13153364, study PRJNA577476) | soil metagenome | isolation source: 60 cm soil or saprolite under grassland replicate 1 | place: USA:California | collected 2016-06-15
CCAACTCAACTCAATGCTCAGATCAAGCAGCAATCAGACGATGTTGCCGCTGCTCAGGCGTACCTTACCTCTGTCTCGACCAGTGGCACTGCGAACAGTATTGCCCAGGCTCAGCAACAATATGCTCTGGTGAAGAGTAAATATAATGCGCTTGTCGCCGAGTCGTCGTCTCTTTTATTGCATGATGGTAACCTGGTCTCACCTATGAACGGTGTTGTAACAACTGTGAATATTAATCCCGGTGAAGTCTTTGCTGCTGATACTCCTCTACTTGTTATCATGGATGAGGCCACAGTTATTGTACATGTGAAGATACCACTTGCCGATCTTTCACAGATACATCTCGGGCAGCAAGCAATGGTGACTCCCTCGGCGCTTCCAGATCTCAACTTTAAGGGAACTGTTAGCGCCATTGTGCCTCAAGCAGATCCTCAGACTGACACATTTGAAGTATGGGTGAGTACCGAGAATTCTGACAGAGTTCTTTTACCCGGTATGAGTGCTTTTGTTCGCATCCAGTCTTCAGACCGGGCCTTTGTGGTTCCTCGCCTCACTATACTCAATCCTGACCAGGAATCTATTGCTTTTGTCGCGCGAGATCAACAGGTGTATATAAGGCATGTGCATGTAACAGGATATGTTGGAGATAAACTTCTAGTTGATGATGGTCTGGCGGCTGGTGATAGGATCGTGCTGATCGGGCAATATGAGTTGCGCAGCGGTCAGGCTATTCGGGTCCGATCTGTAGAGATGTAGGTCTCCTGGCAATTGGGTAGGGGAGAAATATGGTTACTATACATAATATGTTTACTCTGAAGCGGTCTATTTCGTGTGATCGTTGTGTTATTTCAGCATTAGCTGGTTGTTCTTTGCTCTGTGCTAGCGCTTTGCCATGGCTCAAAGAGCCGCTTGGAGGAGTCTATTCCGCCTGGCAACTGCCTGTTTATCCTGGTTGGCTGGATCGGACAAATATGCTGAACTATGGCCTGCTTTGTCTTGTTTGCGCCGTATATACCTTTCTCGTTGCCTGGGCCGGTTGGAAACCATTTAAAGGTCACAAATACTTTGCACATTGTTATGATATAGCATGCTGCTTATGTGTCGTTCCTGTAGTGCTATTTTTGTTGCAATACCTTTGTATCGATGTATCAGCTATCGCTCTACTTGCTCACCATAAGATTCAGGTGTTGCTGGTACAGCAACATTTTGGTTATCAGGCGACTACTCAGCTCCTTCCACTCAATCCACTTAAGCTAAGTACTTCGACTTTTATAGGGAGGCTACAACTTTTGTTAAACCAGCTATCGTTTGGACCGCTTTTCCTGTGTGTATGTGCTATGCTCATCCCTGGTTATAGCTTTTTTCATGTGTTATCTATGCATCCTGCCATATGCTTACGATGGTATAACCTTGTGTTGTCTGCCGTCTGTGTTTGTGGGCTGGTTGCGATACTTATACGTGCTCCCGTAGGGATGCTATGTGAATATGCTGCAAAGGAGGTATTGTCATCAGGCAACTATACCTGGGCATTGAAATTGCTGAATGCAGCGCACTCTTTTACTCCTGAGCTTGAGCAGGTTGCTTATTATCACAGAGAACGAGGAGAGGCACAATACTTTCTTTCTCCTGATCAACCGACCGTTGATAGCCGTGTATACCTTGCGGCTACATATCGTGAGCAAGGAGATTACCTTGATGCTTATCAGCAATTACTGGTAGTCTGGCGCGCAAATCCTGCTGTTCCCTGGGTGGTCGATGAGATGGGAGCAACTCTTGAGGATCTGACTGAAGCTGCACGACCGCTGCGTGGTGTACCTTTGACACGCAGGGCCAATGATGATACTGCCCTGCCCTGGTTGCAAACTCTCATAAAGGTTGATCCTTCTAACATTTATGGCTTCTATTTTGCAGGACGTATTCAATACGACTTGCATAATTATACTACCTGCATTGCTTATATGTCTTCGGTTATACATTTGAGTTCCGAGGCTGCTATACAATCGTCAGCGTACACCTACATAGCCTTAAGTGAAGCTGGACTGGGTAATTATGCTGAATCACGCTTATTTTTGTTTAAAGCCGTGTCGCTTGATCCGAATTATCACAATACCACTGCTCGCGAAGAACTATCAGGTTTGCATTAGTGGAAGAATGGGTGGAAGATGTTTACTTTGCAACGTACTATGTGGATCTTTCTGTTGCTGGCATGTGTAGGGGCCAGTTGGTTCGCGTATCAATGTTTTCTCGTACCACATCCAGCGCGCTTTAATCCCGATTGGCAGGGAGCTCAATGGATACAGGCGGCAGATGGAAACGCTCCTGTAGCCTATTTTCGTCATGTTACCAGCGTTGACATTGTACCTGATGCTGCATTTGTAACGGTTGCGGCCAGCCAGGTCTTCCGTCTGTATGTAAATGGCACCTTCATTGCCTCGAATGCTCTTGATTTTTTGCATGATAGTTCTCCAAGAGCTTATATATACGATGTAAATACATTCCTGCAATCAGGCACCAATGTGATAGCTGTACGTGTTGCCAACGTTGATAAACAAATACCCTGTGTGCGTGTCAGTATGGGCTTGGTCAGGGGGAAGTTTGCCTCTTATGCCATATCGAGCACTGGATGGTTGGCAACAGGTCTGAGTACGTTGGTCTACCCTCGCTACTCAGCGAAGCCGAATGCCTGGACTACAGTCAATTTTACATCTGCTATCTGGCATCTGGCCAATATTGCAAGAAACCCGGCAGTATCGCCATTAGTAACGGTCAATCCATTATTATATGAACAACCTGTCGCCCTTCGCTGGATCAGTGCAGGTGCTACCCATGATGCTTATTTTGTGCGTCAGTTCTCGTTGTCTGAAAGTATTACTGACACCTGGCTACGTCTTGTTGCAACTGGTGGTACAGCGAGCGTGTTTATTAATGGCCATCTGCTAATTATCTGGAATGGGGAGGCTCCTGTGCCTAGACAAAATCTAGCTAGCTACCTGAGTAATGCTGGGACAACTTTGTCGTATCGAACAGGTCTTGCCCTTGGTGTCTACGATATTTCTCCCTATATCCATCCTGGTACAAATACGCTGGCTGTGCATGTATCAGCACCGGGAGTAAGTGCGGCGCAAGTAGGCCTGGATAATTTAAGAACTGCTTTATCACTGGATATGCTGACGAGTGATATGCAGGGACGTAATACCTGGCTTATGTCCGATATGACCTGGCGTGCATCCCCTCGCTCCGTAGTTAACTGGATCAATGGAAGCGATGCTACTCTTCGCTGGTCGCTGCCTCTTCAAGTTGCTCGTCCAGGCGTAAGTCGCACATTTTATCTGCCCGAAAGTATTACTTCAAGAAATACTCAAGTGTTTCCCTTGTCACTTGTGTGTGAAGTGATCCTGCTCAGTTGTGGGGGAGTGATCAGCTTCTGGCTATTGATGTCGCTGATCTTGACACATCGTTACTACGGTTCTTACAAAACTGCACTTGAGACGTTGAGCATTGCCTACGTTCCTGCCCTTGCCTGCGAGGCGGTATTGCTTGTCCTCTCTCGTGAATCGCTGTTTCCGCTGCCCTTCCCTTATACTCGCTTCTGGGGAGGAATTCTTATCATGATTGTTGTTTCTAGCTATGTTTTGCTCTGGCTTAATGCGCGAAAAAGGCTTGTTACAACTTATCGCTCTCTCGGAGAATTGTCTTTTCCCTTCTCCCGGCTGGCTCAATTACGGGCCAGATTAAATACATTTCGTCAATTGCATACTCGTAAGGTCTATCCTTATATTCCAGCACGTGTAGCTATATGGTTCTACCACCACTGGATAGTTATCCCACTCATACTTAGCGCGCTTCCTTTAGCCTTCTACAACCTTTCATACGAGCCCTATTGGCAAGATGAACTGTCAAGCTACTATGCTGCTCACGGCATATTGGCTCATGGACTTCCTTTCTTTCCATCGGGTTTTCTCTACGAAAAGGCTGAACTCTATTCGTATTTCCTTGCCCTTTGGACTGCACTCTTCGGCGATTCGGCTGTACGTTTCATCAGCGCTATTGAGTATATCGTGAGTATACCCTTGCTCTATTTCGTTGGCTGTTATTTCTTTAGTCGGCGCATTGCTTTGTTAGCAACTGCGACGCTGACCCTTTCTCCTGCGGTATTGCTATGGGAGCGTCAGGTACGTATGTATGAGCAGGCGCAACTTTTGACGTTGCTGGTTATGTACCTGTTCTATAGAGCTGTTCAGGAGCAGAGACGCATTCGTTTTGTGTATATGGCGATGCTTTGTCTTATCATAGACTATTTTAGCCATGAGGAGACATTCATTATTTTACCTGCTCTGGTTGTTTGTGTGCTACTGCTTAGTAAAAGGGCACATCGTCGTTTCCTCTCAGTGCTCTATCAAAAACAATGGTGGTACGCTCTAAGCGCAGGTACTATCTGTATCGCTGTACAGGTGCTACTGACTCATCTTACTCATCCTCCTGTACTGGGTACAGATAGTAGTGAGCGGCCTTTCATTCAGTTTTCGCTGGATAATGTCCCATTCTATCTGAATTTGCTATTCTTTCCCTCGGCGTTGTCAAATGGAACGTTACCATGGATTACTCTGAATTCAATCCTGGCTACGATCGGTTGTATCTGGGCGAGGCATGATGATAATCCATGTGCAAAGTACTGTGCCCTGTTCCTGAGTATATCCTTCTTTACCTTGATGCTAGTTTTTACTATGCAGGCCGATCGCTATTTTTATCTGTTACTCCCAGTCTACTACTTGATCGGTTCCTATGCATTGATGAAAATGCTAGATATTGCCTGTACTTTTGCCCGTTCTCGCCTGACGCTACAACGATCTCTGTTGGGAGCAAGAATGGGGGGAGGCGAGTACCTTTCCTGGCAGATGTGCTGGACGCTCAGATGTACTATGCTGCTCATCTGTGCTTGTGTATTGGTTGCACCAATGCTACCTATGAGCAACTACAATCTCTTTATCAGCCGACTCGCGGGTCTCTCATATCATCGTCATTACCCGGACTATGATGCAGTTGGGCAATACATGCAGCAACACTGGCGAAAAGGCGATGTCGTTATCTCAGTGGCTCCTGATTTCAGTGTTTTCTATTATACTGGACATGTTGACTACTTTTTTTCTATTGATCGTGCATTGTACCTGTTTGAGCGTAATGGCCATATTGTTGATACCTCTATCGGTGCAAAGGCGCTGCTTAGCCAGGGGGATTTTCGCTCTGTTCTTGCTGCACATGCACGTATATGGGTTATTTCAGATAACGCCGAGTATCAGGCCCAGGTTGCGAAACGTTTTGCGTTTCCACCCGATTTTCGTATTGTGTTCGAAGGCTATGGTTCTGCGGTATATTTTCGCGGGGATTAGCGTCTTCTTGCGTCTTCAGGCCTTTTTCATTCGTGAATATATCATACAAGTATAGTTTTGGGATATATCAATCATGAAGAAAGGGGTCTAAGGATGCTACAAGAAAAAGCGAAGCCTATGGTCGGCGTATCGATTCTCGTTAAACATGGTGATCGTATATTGCTTGTGAAGCGACAGAATGTACATGGCGCGGGCACATGGGCACCTCCTGGAGGCCATCTGGAATTTGGAGAGTCATTCGAGGATTGTGCTGTGCGCGAGGTTGGAGAAGAGACAGGTGTAGAGATTAATGATGTGAAGTTTCGCGTGATTACAAACGATGTCTTTGAAGCCGAGCATAAGCATTATATTACTGTCTGGATGGAAGCAAAATATGTCTCTGGCGAACCCGCATCGAAAGCTCCCTCTGAGGAATCTGAAGTAGGCTGGTTCACATGGAGAGACCTGCCACAGCCGCTCTTTTTGCCGTTACAACACTTACTAACGGGTGATACTTTACCCTCGCAGACAACAGAAGAGAAGTTAGGAACTTCACCTGAGGCACCCCATCCCTTAAAATATTAGAGAAACTCATCTGGAAAAGAACTTTATTGCAAGATACAAAAAAATGTTGACAAACCTGATGAGGCATGGTATTATTCACCGTGTTGAAGGAACCGCCTGTATGCGCAGGTGAACCGGTGATTATAGCGAAGAGGGTACACCCGTTCCCATCCCGAACACGGAAGTTAAGCTCTTCAGCTCCGATGATACTTTGGGGGCAGCCCCACGGGAAAATAGGACATCGCCGTTTCACCCGCTCACATGGGCGGTTTTTCGTGCTCAATAAAGCAGTAATGCTTGTTAGATGAAAAAAGAAGGTTGAACTTCAGGTCAACCTTCTTTTTCCTATGTGAGTATGGAAGAATATCTAGACCTTGATCTGATCCACGTACTTCTCGGCATAGTCACCGACAATTGGAAGTTTGAAGTAGTTGCCCTGAAAGCCGTTAATCATCAAAACAATCCAACCTACAAGCCATACAGGCCACACTATCCACCCTAGAAAGCCGATGAAGGGAATTCCGATGGCCCCGACAACACCAATCAGGATGTTTAGCACCGTCAATCCACCAAAGAAGAGGATAGATTGCATAGCATGGAAGCGCACAAAGCGATTTTGCTTCTCCGTGAGGAAGATGATGAGCCCTGAAACCCATGTAAACAGGTAGCTTATCCCTGCTGCCGTGTTCTGTGTCAAACCAATAGAGGTAGTGGAGGCTCCTGGCGCTCCAAATGGTTGTTGATATCCGCCCGGCTGTCCATATTGCTGCTGGCCATAATTTCCACCGGGCTGCTGATACCCGCCCGGCTGACCATATCCGCCTGGTTGCTGTTGATAGCCACCTTGCGGCTGATTGTAACCGCCTGGCTGTCCATATTGCTGCCCACTGTAGGGATCGGTTGGCTGCGGCTGTGGTGGAGTGTAACCGCCATATCCCTGATTGGGGTACTGACCTTGCTGGTTTGGATCCTGTCCCTGATAGCTCATGATAGAAGCCCTCTCTTTACAAAGAATATGAGATCATTTTGATAAGAGATATGTGCATATCCCTTTTTCAATAAAAACGGATAGAAGAACAACGTTTTCATATCCATACTTCACAACATCGATAGATGCGTCTGTAAGCGTATCTGTAGTATACCTCTAAAGACAACTATTGTGAACTGCCTCGCTTCTCCGATTTCTTGTATCTGGTGTACTACTACCGCCTGCTTAGCGGCATGAGAGGTTAACGGGCATGCCTCCAACTTGCCACTGACATTACTTATCTACTAGTAGAACGAACCAGGCAAGCTTTTATATAGTATCAGTATTATCAGGCTCCGCGCGAGCTTGCGGGTAAAAATCAGGTGTCATAGAATCGGGAGGCGGGATTATGAACGCGGACGAATCCTGTTCACTACCATTCAATTCATTTTGCTCATCTGCAGATACGCTATTGTGATGCAGATTTTGCTCATGTAGCAGGGGCACACGTTCGTCCAGGGGCAGAGAGAGTAATTCTGTTTCTTTTTGCCCATTTAGTTCTTGCTCTTCTCCGGTCGAAGAAGGCGCGTCGAGCAGTGCTACGTGAATCACCTGGTCCATGTTCTCTACAAGGGTAAAATGGATGCGTTGGCGGATCTTCGCAGGGATTTCGGCAAGGTCTTTCTTATTTTCGGTAGGGATAATCAATTTGGAAATACCTGCCTGCTGAGCTGCCAGTACCTTTTCTTTCAGTCCTCCAATAGCCAGTACACTGCCCAACAGGGTCACTTCGCCTGTCATAGCGAGATCACCACGTACTGGCCGTCGTGTGAGTGCTGAGACAAGTGCAGTTGCGATTGTGATACCCGCCGATGGACCGTCCTTGGGGATGGCGTTCTCTGGCAGGTGGATATGCAGGTCGGTGCCATCCTGGAAGCTTGGATCAATGTGCAGCATATTCGCACGTGTACGAATGTAGGAGAGCGCAGCCATTGCTGATTCGCGCATTACGTCTCCTAGCTGACCAGTAATCATCAGGTCTCCCTTACCAACCATTGTGACAACTTCTACCGGCAGTAGGATGCCTCCGTTTTCAGTAACTGCCAGCCCCATTGCACTGCCTACCTGAGTTCGTAGCAATGGAGGAGTATTATTATAACGCGGCGTCCCCAGGTATTGCTCCAGGTTATTTGCTGTAAGTCGAATATGGGTATTGGGTTTTTCAAGCACGCGCCTTGCAGCTTTGCGGCAGATGCTTGCCAACTGGCGCTCAAGATTGCGTACTCCGGCCTCACGCGTGTAATCAGTGACGATACGCTGCATGGCAGGTTGCCGTATTGTGAGTTGTTCTGGTGCCAGGCCATGTTCTCCAAGCACTTTAGGTAGGAGATGGCGCAAACCAATACTGACTTTCTCTTCAAGCATATAACCCGGCAAATCAATGATATCCATACGGTCTGCCAGGGCACGTGGAATCTGGTATTTGACGTTGCCTGTACAGATAAAGAACACCTCAGAGAGATCAAAAGGCAACTCGAGGTAATGATCCATGAAACCACTATTCTGCTCAGGATCAAGTACTTCTAATAATGCTGCCGCAGGATCGCCACGATATTCAGAAGAGAGTTTATCGATTTCATCGAGTAGGAAAACTGGATTGCGTACTCCTACCGTTTTCATACTTTGAATAATACGCCCCGGTAGTGCACCAACGTAGGTGCGGCGATGGCCGCGAATCTCAGCCTCGTCATGCACTCCACCCAACGAAATACGTGCAAATTTGCGTCCGAGCGCACGCGCAATAGAGTAGCCAAGAGATGTTTTACCGACACCCGGAGGTCCAATAAAACACAAAATCTGCCCCTGGCTTTCGCTCTTGACCAATCCTCCACGACTGGCAAATTGCTGACGTAGCTGGCGAACGGCCAGAAACTCGATAATACGCTCTTTGATACCCTCCAGGCCATAATGGTCTTCATCGAGGATACGACGCGTTCGCTCTAGAGAGAAAATATCTTTACTACTTTCGGTCCAGGGTAACGCTAATATCCAGTCGATGTAAGAACGTATCACGGCTAGCTCAGCCGATTGAGCAGGTGTGCGTTCCAGGCGATCAATCTCTTTGCGTATTTTTGCCGCGACCTCGGCTGGTAGTGTTTTTTCTTTCAGCTTTGCGCGTAACTCCTCGGCTTCCGAGGATATCTCCATACCCAGTTCTTCCTGGATGGCCCGTAACTGCTCACGCAGGTAGAACTCTTTTTGCGTACGATCTACCTGTGAACGTACACGGCTACGGATGGTTGTTTCAAGTTCGAGAATCTCAATCTCGTTACCCATAATCACGCAGATCTTCTCCAGGCGCTCCAGTGGATCGAACGTTTCTCGTAGATCCTGCTGTTGCTCCATCTGGGTAACAAGGTGCGCGGCCAGGGTATCAGAGAGACGAGCCGCTGTCTTGATGGCGACAATCGAGTTGATGTCTTCGACTGAAAAGCGACGGTTCAGTTGGGCATAGCGCTCAAACAGATTGGTTGCATGACGGACGAGTGCATCAACCTGTGGACCCTTAACCTGAGGTTCCGCTGGCATGCTTACTCTGACGCTAATGAATGGCTCAGAGTCGAGATACTCCTCGATTTTGACACGGCTAATGCCACGTACCAGCACTTGAAGACTTCCGTCTTGCTGACGATGCATTGTTGTGACTTCAGCAAGCGCACCTATAGGGTAGATATCTTTGGGCTCAGGGTCATCAATATCCGCGGCACGCTGCGTCGTGGTAATAAGTGTCCGGTCAGGACGCATCATTGCCTCTTCAATAGCACGTACTGTTTTCTCACGTGCTATGTTTAACGCATGCCGATTATGCGGAAACACAACAATGTTTTTTAACGCCACAAGTGGATACACTTCATTTGTATCCTGTGTTGTATCCTGGCGTTCCTGTTCACTCATTGGTTCCCGCCTGTCTATTCTGAACTGGTCAACTGCAAGGTTGTGCAACTCCAGACAAAATTAGATGAGTCTGCTCTAGGCAGACTCATCTTCAGAATACGCCGCTGCACGATCGCTTCGTGTGACGAGCAATGGTTTATGATGCGACGTTATCACATCCCCGTTAATAATGACTTTCTTTACGTCCGCACGGGATGGGATATCATACATTACGTCAAGAAGCACATCTTCTATGATGGTGCGTAACCCTCTTGCCCCTGTACGCTGTTTCAATGCACCTTCGGCTGCAGCATCCAGCGCGTCATTGGTAAAGACAAGTTCGACACGATCAAGTTGTAAGATTTTCTGATATTGCTTGATGATGGCGTTTTTGGGCTCCGTCAAAATGCGGATCAGCGCCGCTTTGTCAAGACTGTCAAGCGATACTGCAACAGGTAGACGGCCCACAAACTCAGGGATCAAACCGTATTTAAGCAGGTCATCTGGAATCAGGCGCGTCAGGATGGATTCTTCTTGCTTTGCGCCCTCAGTTTCCGCTGTATTAGCACGGAAGCCTATGCTCTTATTGCTACCCAGACGTTGCTCTACAATTTTGTCAAGTCCCTCAAACGCTCCACCGCAGATAAACAATATATTAGCGGTGTTGATCTGAATAAAGTCCTGGTGTGGATGTTTACGTCCACCCTGTGGTGGAACATTGGCAACTGTTCCCTCAACGATCTTGAGGAGAGCCTGTTGCACACCTTCACCAGAAACATCACGTGTAATCGAGGGGTTATCCGATTTACGGGCAATTTTATCGATTTCATCGATATAGACAATACCCCGCTCAGCGCGTGCTACATCAAAATCTGCTGTCTGGATAAGACGCAGCAAGATGTTTTCAACATCTTCACCAACATAACCTGCTTCGGTCAGTGCCGTAGCGTCCGCAATGCAGAAAGGTACATCTAATACTTTTGCCAGCGTTTGTGCTAGCAGGGTCTTGCCACAACCGGTTGGTCCAATCATCAAGATGTTGCTCTTGCCAAGCTCTACATCGTCGACCTGCATACCCACACCGATGCGCTTGTAATGGTTGTACACGGCTACCGCCAGCGTCTTTTTTGCTCGCTCTTGTCCGATGACGTAGTGGCTCAACTGATCATAAATCTTCTTTGGAGTCGGGATCTTGCCAGCCTGGAGGCGTGGTTTGGCGACGGTCGCCTGCTCCTCCTCGATGATTTCTCGACAGAGATCGATACACTCATCACAAATGTAGACACCTCCGGGCCCTGCGATCAGTCGTTGGACCTGGTCCTGACTTTTGCCACAAAACGAGCAGCGGTAGGTCGTACGCATATTTTTCGAGTTTGCCACGTCTGTCACCTTTCCTGCAAGTGCAACAACGCACCTGTTGGTCGCATTTCTACTCTACTTTCTCAGCAGTTGGTTCGCCTGGTAGAGATGTTGCTTCTACAGACGCCTCAATTTTATTTTCTACGTCAAGGTCATCCGCTGAAGCATTTTCGCCGACAAGAGCGGCAGCTTCGGCATTCTCTACAATAGCCTCTTCTGCCTCTTCTACATAGCTTTCTGCATCAGGGTCAGGATCGGTCGTTAGTTCTACTAAGCGTGAGAGAGTCTTCTCCTGTCGATAGCTGATCGCCAGCGCCCGTATCTGGGCTTCCGTTTGTGGCAATTCCTCTCCCGCCTGGGCATATGCACGGAAGATCTGCTCTAGCTCGCCAGCTTCAACATTAATGTTCTCTTTCTGCGCTACCTCATCTAATACAAGTGTACGCTTTACACGTTTCTCGGCATCGGGTCGCAGGTCGTTACGGAACTCTTCGCGATTCTTACGAACCATCATCAGGTATTGATCCATCGAGAGGTGCTGGTGCTCTAGCGAATGTGAGAGCCGATGTTCCATCTCTTCCACTTCTTCATCGATCAGTAAAGGATGGATGGTGATTTGCGATTGCTCGATGACGGCATCCAGGACCTTTTCACGCAATTCATCACGGACACGACGCTTTTTATTTTCAAGGATGTTGTCGCTGACTCCCTTGCTCATATCCTCTATGGTCTGGTACTCGTTTTCGCTTACTTTGACCGCAAAGGCGTCATCCAGTTCTGGCAGGCGCTTTTCTTCCACTTTGTGGAGCGTTATTGTGTAGTCAGCCTGTTTCCCGGCCAGCTTTGTATTACTATAGTCCTGGGGAATGGTGGTTGTGAAAGATTTGGTCTCACCAGCCTGCATTCCGACAACCTGCTCATCCATGCCGACAAACAGGCCATGACGCTCCTTCGTAAGTTCAAAGGGGTTGTCTTTCAGGTCTGAGATGCTTTGATCTTCTGAAGTGAGTTTCAAATCGACCGTAACGCGATCATTGTAGTCTGCGGGTCGTTCAACAACGGTCCATTCAGCCAGGCGATTACGAAGTGCTTCCAACTCTTTGTCGACTTCCTCAGAGGTTACATCGACTTCTTCGCGATCGAAGTGCAGCGAATGGTAATCACCGAGGACAACAGGAGTAATAATAGGAACAGTCAGGCTGAAGTGATACGGCTGTCCTAATTCGAAATCTGGCGCGTCCATTTTAGGTTGTGAGATAGGCGTCAGTTCGTGCTCTTTTAGCGCATCGCGATAGGTCTCTGAGATAAGGTCATCGAGACCTTCCTGGTAGATATATTCCTTACCTAGCTTACGTTCCAGCAAAGAGCGCGGGGCTTTTCCTCGCCGAAAGCCCTGTACTTCGACCTTCTGTACCAATTTACGATATGCCTTCTCTGAGGCTTTCTCCATCTCGTCCCAGCTTATTTCTATATCGAGGACTGCCTCACTCGTTGGCAATTTTTCAACAGAGACCTTCACAATTCCTCCAAAGGTTCTTCTCTAAAATCCATTTGATAATATTGTACTGCACAGTTCTGAAACTGTATTAATGATACTATACCGCAGGAAGCACAGAGAGGCAATCACCACCCATAGACCACCCCACGACAGAGCTAGCAGTCTTTACCCTTTTCAGCATTCATTAAAGCGTTGTGATCTATGTCTCGCGTGGGTTGCATATGTACTTGCTTGCGGAAATACAACCATGATGGCTGTCCTCCACCAGACAGATTGGAGCGGGAGACGGGGATCGAACCCGCGACTTTCTCCTTGGCAAGGAGATGCTCTACCACTGAGCCACTCCCGCAACACCGCGAAATCACGTCAGGATAGTGGGCGGTGAGAGACTCGAACTCTCACGGTTCATCACCAACAGATCCTAAGTCTGTCCTGTCTACCAATTTCAGCAACCGCCCGTCTTCAGTAGGAAGTTCCCACTTGTGGATAATACATCAGTAACTTCCCCGCTGTCAAGACAGTTTCCTTCACTAAGACTTTTAGATCATTCCATGTGTATAGAATGCATTGGCTGCTTCTACTCTGATAGTTACCTTTTTACCACTTACCTATCTAAACTCTTGTCAGAACCGCTTTATTCCCGTAGCGGCATGCCTTGCGTGTGCCGGACGTCCCTACAGAGGAGACGTTCCTAATTTAGAGGAGACGTTCCTTCGCCCGGGGGACGTCCGGCACACGCAAGGCATGCCGCTACGGGAAGTAACCCCCGGATTGCCAGTCTGTATGTTACACTATATAGAAGCCAAAAGCTCTTTTGCGCCGTTCTAGCATCGGATGATAAAATATAGTAAACCGTGCAAATAACAGGACCACTCACGCCATGGATCACAACAAATCACTGGCTCCTTCGGCAGGGCCGGACCTGGAGCAACCCGATCTTTACATCAATCGAGAACTGAGCTGGATTGCTGAAAGACCAGGTTGCTTCGCGCAAATCGCCGCGTAGTCCTGATGGACGTACTGCTGAAGAGCAACTGGCTGCCGTCCGACAAAGCCTGGCTCCCCTTGTCCAGGAAGTACGTCAATATTGGCGTAATGATCTCATGCCGCTCCTGGCCGAGCAGCATATTCACATTCTCGATTATGAACAGTTGGGTGAGTCGCAGCGTGATGTGATGCGCGAGTATTTCGAGAACGAGATTTTTCCCGTTCTCACACCACTCGCTGTCGATTCCGGGCACCCTTTCCCACATATCTCTAATAGGAGCTTGAACCTGGCCGTTGTGATTACTGATGTATCACATGGTGAGAGCTTTGCACGCGTGAAGGTTCCTCCGACGCTCCCACGCCTGATATCGGTTCCCAATGGCTCGGATGAGGCACAGGCGGCTGCTTTTGTGTGGATTGAACAGGTTATTGCGGCTAACTTGAGCATGCTCTTCCCTGGCTTCGATGTGTGGGAATCATATCCGTTCCGTGTGTTGCGCGATGCCGATATTGAATTGCAAGAGGACGAAGCCTCTGACCTGCTGGAATATATCGAACAGGAGGTCCGCGAGCGGCGTTTTGGGGTGGTAGTCGATCTGGCTGTCAATCCCTCTATGCCTCCACGTATTCGTAGCCTTCTGCTTAACAATCTGGAGATTACATCGCAGGACCTTACCGTGATTGATGGACCACTGGGGATGGGTGATGTGATGGAATTGCATAACCTGGAGCGGCCAGATTTAAAGGATACACCGTTTACTCCGCGTGTCCCTGCCTTCTTGCGCAAAGGAGCTGACATGTTTGCGGCTATTCGCAAGCATGATATCTTACTGCATCATCCCTATGATAGTTTCAATAGCGTGTCCGAGTTTATTCGTGCTGCTGCCGATGATCCTCACGTGTTAACTATCAAGCAGACCCTTTACCGCGTGGGAGCAAATTCACCTATTGTCAGTAATTTGTTGCAGGCTGTCGAAAATGGGAAACAGGTGGCGGTCCTTGTCGAGTTGAAGGCACGTTTCGATGAGGAGAATAACATCGGGTGGGCGAGGGAACTGGAAAAAGCAGGGGTGCATGTCGTCTATGGCTTGATTGGTTTGAAAACGCATGCCAAGGTTGCCCTGGTGGTGCGTAAGGAGGAGGAGGGTCTGCGTCGCTATCTCCATCTGGGGACAGGTAATTATAATGCTACGACTGCAAAAATCTATGAGGATCTTGGTCTTCTTACATGCCAGCCTGCTCTTGGTATTGATGCAACTGCGCTCTTCAATGCATTGACCGGCTACTCGCGGCAGAACTCCTATCACAAGCTGCTGGTGGCGCCGGTGGGACTACGTCACGGTATTGCGGAACGTATCGAACGTGAGATCCACGTGCACAAGGAACATGGTAATGGACGCCTTATCTTTAAGATGAATGCGTTGACTGATCCCGATATGGTTCGTCTTCTCTATCGCGCTTCGCAGGCTGGTATCAATATCGATCTCATTATTCGTGGTATGTGCAGTTTGCGCCCGGGTATTCCTGGCGTGAGCGAGAACATTCGTGTGCGTAGTCTTGTCGGGCGCTTCCTTGAGCACAGTCGCGTCTACTGCTTTGGCAACAATGAAAACACGGAAATCTATCTGGGGAGTGCTGATCTGATGCAGCGCAACCTGAATACTCGTGTCGAAACGCTCTTTCCCATCGATTCGCCAGCGCTCTGCAAGGCGATTCTGAAGCATATGCTGGGGCCGCTGCTGACGGATACTGTCAATGCTCACGAACTGCAATCCGATGGCACCTATATACGTGTTTTCCCCGCTGAAGGTGAGGAGCCGTTTGATAGCCAGTCCTGGTTTATCACGCATCCCCTGTTTGAAATGAATGATGACGAGGATGAGTCCTCGCCTGACACAACCATTAGCGCCATACCTTCAAGCGCTTAATTGCATTTTTGCATACCTCATATGGAGCACCCCTACGGGTTTTTTCAGCGCGAAACCCGGGGAAAGAATGCTGACACACGCTGCTGGTACTCTGCATAGGTAGGGTGTTTTGCAAGCAGATGGCGTTCCATAATAGGGATGCTAACGCCCAGGAAGAGTAGCAATATGGCAACTGGACCCACAATTGCCCACCAGAAGCCTGGATACGCCAGCGGCACGAAGAGATATAGTCCCCACCAGAAGAGTACTTCACCAAAGTAGTTCGGGTGGCGCGAAGCTGACCACAATCCTGATGGAATCACCTGCTGCGCCGCATCTGGCTTGCTCCGAAACCGCCGCATCTGGAGATCTGCTGTCCCTTCGATGAGTATGGCTGCTAACATGACCAGCGCGGCCACGCCATCCAGCCATGTCAGTTGGGTATTGCGGTCACTCAGGATGGGCCACAGCGCCAGGCTTCCCAGAAAGACCAGGACGGTGGGCATCAGGTGAATCCCGAGAAAGCTGACAGGCCAATAAAAGGAACCTGTCTGTTTCCGAATATCCTGATAGCGCCAATCTTCGTGGCCTAACCCACGCCACTGCATAACCCAATTGGTCGTCAGACGAAGCGCCCACAAGCAGAGTAGTGAGAAGATAAGGACATGGCGCGGATTGGCGAAGCCATTAGAGCCAGGCTGCAACAGCCAGAAAAGTGCGATGGGGACCGGCGCCACACTCCAATAGGGGTCATACATGCTGGAATTACGCGTGATTACGCTAAAGATGAAGACCACGATGGTTGCCGTCAGGTCGGCCAGACCAACAATAACGATTGGCTGCTGGGCATGAAACCATATTCCCGTGCCTACTGCTGCTACACCTGCCAGCACATAGACGACGATCACGATCAGATACGCTTTAGCCATGCTCATACTCCTACACCGCTCGTTTGTTTGCTAACGACAGGTCTGGTGAAAGGATGCTCATTCAGCCCAAAACGGAACAGGATGAGCAAAGGGAAGATGATCCACGAAGCGTTGGCAGCGATGACCAATGCCAGCTGCGATGTGTGATATTGCCCGAAGGCTTCTTCGCTCAGAATCATGATCACGCCCGATATCATCGAGACCGCGTAGATGATACTCGGCAGGCGAATCCATTCTTTGCCTTTGATGTAAGCGTAGGTGGCAATCACATAAAATGGCCCATAGAAAAGGTTATCAAGCCAGATCGTCACTTTGAAAAAGACCGGGCGGGCCATGAGCAGCGGGTCAAAGTTGTTGCCCCACCAGTGAACTGCGTCAATCACCGGTCGGGGAGGCCAGATAGGATAAGTAAAATGCGCAGGATTGGCGATGACGAGCTGTTCGGTATCGATGAAGTACGAAACGAACAGCAAATTGATGAGGAAAAATGCCACAAGAACGATGTCGAGGCGGCGCTGGGAGAGCGGTATGGTCTCTGCCATAAGTACGACGCTCCTTTGTTCTGATGAACGGCGTTGTAGGATGACGCGCCCGGTCACTGCCGACTACCAGGTGTGCGATGCCAGTGAGCAGGACAAATCAGACCCTCATTATAGC
>WNFY01002583.1_pt1 | contig 17160 bp, 15 predicted proteins | sample 5400091 | NCBI WGS metagenome assembly WNFY01 (sample SAMN13153364, study PRJNA577476) | soil metagenome | isolation source: 60 cm soil or saprolite under grassland replicate 1 | place: USA:California | collected 2016-06-15
GTCAAGCTACGATTGGTAATAGCCCAATTATAGCTATCACTCACAGCGATTGCTCGATCAAAGTCTATCAGTGCTTCCTCGTAGCGTTCCATTGCTCGATAGGTTTCGCCACGATGGGCGAAAGCCCAACTGTTCTTATCGTCCTGGACGATTGCTCGATCAAGGTCTACCAATGCTTCCTCGTAGCGTTCCATTGCTCGATACGTCTGACCACGATGGGCGAAAGCCCAACTGTTCTTATCGTCCAGGACGATTGCTCGATCAAAGTCTATCAATGCTTCCTCGTAACGCTTCATTAATCGATAGGTTTCGCCACGATGGGCGAAAGCCCAACTGTTCTTATCGTCCTGGACGATTGCTCGGTCAAGGTCTACCAATGCTTCCTCGTAGCGTTCCATTGCTTGATACGTCAAGCTACGATTGGTAATAGCCCAATTATAGCTATCATTCACAGCGATTGCTCGATCAAAGTCTATCAATGCTTCTTCGTAACGCTTCATTAATCGATACGTCTGACCACGATGGGCGAAAGCCCAATTATTCTTATCGTCCAGGACGATTGCTCGATCAAAGTCTATCAATGCTTCCTCGTAGCGTTCCATTAATCGATAGGTTTCACCACGATTAGCGATTATCCAGGCGCTTTTATCGTCCAGGACGATTGCCCGGTCAAAGTCTATTAGTGCTTCCTCGTAACGCTTCATTAACCAATACGTCTGGGCACGGCTAATAATGGCGAATAGATGTTCATTATCAAGGGTGATCGCCCGGTCAAAGTCTATTAGTGCTTCCTCGTAACGCTCCATCAGCCGATACGTCTCGCCACGCCGACTGATTGCCCAGGTATCTTCAGCAACATAATCCAGCGCTTTATCAAAATCAAGATGTGCTTTTTTCCACTCACCATTCTGTCGATAACACTCACCACGATAAGCATACACATAACATTTCGCTTGTGCTGAGAGATTAGTCATAGCACATAACTGATCAAACATCTCGAAACCATCCTGCAAGCGTCCATTCTTCATTGCGCTCAATTGCTTGCAGAGCAAATCTACTAGATTATTTTTCTTTTGAGAAAGCTCGCTATGAATATCATCAACATTCAGCAATTCGCCTATTTCAATAGAAAAATTCCGGTGTTTACGTACTGCTAAAGCAAGCAGATCTACTATCTCGTCCCAATGTCGTGTAGGATCAGATATAAGGTAGTGATAGAGGTAAGAGAGCATATCCTTTCGCCACTCCTCACCTGCCCACTCATCCCCATCGTTATCACATTTACTTTTATAGAAATTGGCCAATAGAGCGTGTATCTCTCGATAGGTAAGGGGACTTGTCTGTCGTTGATGTTGCAAGATCATACGTCTTACCACATCATGATAGTGCCACCCATCAGAACGTTGTTGCACAAACGGCATCGTCTGGAGCCAATCAAGTGCAGATATTCCATCAGTATCTTGCAAGCGATCACGTAAGATAAGATTTAGAATATCAACATTGAATGTACGAGGTATTGCTGCTAACAGAGCTACCTGACGCCATATAGGTTCGGTAACCCAACGAAGAAATCGCTCGACAATATCCCGTGTTGGCACTGAAAGGTCTGCTGCATCTCCTTGAGGAGCAGCCAACCAACTCATAAGTACAGGTAATCTACCTGACCATTCTAGAATTTCTACTCGGCGTTGCGTATCTGTAATACCATAAACATCAAGCATAGCCTCCGCTTCTTGCTCTGTGAACACGTCAAGATTTATTACTTTTGTGACACTTCTTAGGGCATCCCATTTTGCCCCTGGTCGATCACGACCAGCAATCGCTATGCGAATATTTTGAGAAGGCCTATACTCTGGTAGGCGCAAGAGCCATTCTTGTAATTCCTGTCGGGTAGCTTCAAAGTTCTCAAAGCAAAGGAGTATGCACTGCCTCTGAGCTATTTGTTTCAAATCTTCAAAGAAAAGTGAGGTCAAAATGGGTACAGGGTTGCGCACTAGCAGATTTTCATCTTTGTTAGTGAATTTCTTGGCTAGATATGTTGCCCAATCACCTGCTTGTGTTTCTAAGGATTCTTGTGGAACGTATTCCAGTCCCTTCCGCAGACCAGGTACCATATCTCCAACAATATAGGTAGTTCGTATCACGGTGCGTCCAAGTATAGCTGCCCAATCTTGAGGTGCCTCTGGGTCACTTTCAATCTCGTTCATTTTCTGACGATATATTTTATACCGTTCATCAAAGCGTTTAAGATGGAAATCTTGCTCAGCCATCTGTCGGGAGAAACGTCCCAAAACTGCGGGTATCTCTCGCTGCAATTCGTCACAATCAGTCAGTAGAAAACCAGCATCTCTAGCAATTTCTCGATAACGATTCAAAAGAGTCGTCTTTCCTACACCACCTTGTCCAGTAATATAGAAGATTAAGTAACGGGGAGGAGTAAGGTTAATCTGTCGACGAAACGTATCTATCTCCTGTTCTCGTCCAACAAAGCGCTCGGCATCTTCCTTATCAATGATATCGCCCCAATCGCCTACTATAGTCATAAACACCACCCTATCTATCAGAGGATTTCCAATTTTGTACTGTAGTACAAGATACAGATACCAATAAAGATACACAATACAAAAAGAAACATCAAGATATATGACGATAAAGTTCTCAAAAGATCCAAACAACGAATTAAAGCCTCGACTTGAAGAAGACCTATCATCGCTGAATTATCCAAAGTGACAGATTTATTCTGCCGATCGTAAAGCTATAGAATATTAGTAATATTCCACAACTCCAATCGGCTCTCCTTACTAAAAAAAATAGGGGTCTTATCCAGTATATTCCTTATCCCAGACCATTTCCTTGATCATCCACGACTCTCTTGTCTTTCGCACGGTCGGCAAGAGTCAAAAGGGATACCGAACCTTGTTTGACGATCATTCATAGACCTTCCTCATTAGCCTTGAGTATCCCTTCTTTCGCCTCTTTCTTTATATACGTGCTACACTTCATCAATGACTATACAATGGTTTCAACTCGCCACCATGTCGTGAGCATGCTCCCTGGATTCCCCCAGATTTAGAATACATCCCGTCAACACATTCATCTACATAGCCCCGTCCATTCCAGAAACTCTGGATACAATTGAAATACCCGCTGCTGCAAAAGTCAGTTGGTGGTGAATAGATGAGATTGCCAGGAGTAAAGTCATAGCCCCAGGGGTTGCCATTCACACCCGTATGTACTGGTGGTTGCGTAGGTGCCGGGGGTTGTGTTGGTTGAGGCGTTGGTGGTTGTGTTGGCGGAGGTATAGGAGTTGCTGTTGGCGCCGGTGTTGGTACTTGCTCTGGTGTTGGTGATGGTGTTGGCATGGTAGATGTTACTTGCTTTATTGCTGTTGCAACCGGAGCGATCGACGTTGCACCCGTCGTTGGTGTCACTGGTGGCATAGTACTCGCATCGCTTCCTGCAGAGATCGTTGATGGTTTTGTCGTCGTTGCCGCTGCACCAGCTATAGCACACGTGCAGATGGACATCACAAGAAGTAGTGTGAGACATCCCAGCCCCCATTGTGTTCTCCGCTTTGCACTCCGAAATTGCCGCCAGAGGCGCTGGTGTGGCAACGGAGGTGGAACAGGTGCTGGTGGTGGATATCCTGGTCCAGGATACGTTGGTTGGTTATACGGATTCGTGTACATAATATCTTTTCTCTTTACTATTACTACTTCTATCACTATCGAAATTATTGATGTATAAATTATTATAGTCAAGAGCGCCAAATTATTCTGTTAAGAAGCGGTGTAATATCAGTAAAGAAGATGCAGCTTGTGTTATGTTTTTAGCTGTTATTGAGAATTCTGTTTGATATCATAGATCATGCGAGAATATTCAGCGCTTGTAGGCATTTACCACAGTGTAGAGGAACGGTTCAAATTTCTAGAAATCGCTCCAGTTTTGCATGTGTCGCTGCAAGCGGCGTGTAGATCATGATCCTGACATCGGGGTTGCTGAGAACCTGCAGGATGATATGCCAGGCGCGACTTTGCTTATCGTCTCGATAAAGCGCTCGTCCGTTTGGTGGCTTGAGAGAAACCGACTTTGGGTAAGTGGGTCACTTTCAATTTCGGCTTTCGGTCCCAATCGGATCGACCGGCTCCCTACTCGACATAGCGAGCCAGCTTCTCTAGTGACGACTGCGTGCCAGCCTCATTGTCCTGGGGTCGAATGCCCGAGGGAATGTCCTTGAAGAAGAGAGAGACTGTTGTTCCGCCGTCTTCGGCCTCAAATGTGACCTCCATGATCATCACGCCTTCGAAGGCCAGATCGACCGCATCAAAGGTTATCGCTTCGACGATTCTTCTCGGTGGCGTCAGTTCCACAAACCGTGCAGTATATCTATCTTCCCTTTCTCTCGTCTTGCCTCGGGAGGTTGTTTCGGAGGAAGGATAATACAGCGACATCTGATACCCTCCACCAACCCTGTAGTCGAAACTATGGACTTCGCCGGTCATGTCTCCAGGTGCAAGCCAGGCAGCCAGGGCTGCGGGATCGGTAAAGGCTCGATAGAGAGCTTCAGGCGTCGCCTTGATAAATTTCTCGTTTCGCGTGCTGGCACGTGAGTGCGCATCTGTCATGGGCGTCTCCTTTCGCAATTTCGTCGGGAATGGTCCTCAATCATCATACGGGCGTTTACATCAGTTGTCAACCTGAAGTGGGATTTCAATCTGACCCACTACCCGACTTTGCAACAGCCCTATCTCTGGGGGATATCTGCTTGACTCTCCAGTAACTGGAGAATGTACACTACTATCAGGAAAGCTTTCAAGAAAGGTCCACATAGACATAACGCGCGCGGAGTAAAGAACTATGCTGTCAATTGGTGATTTTTCTAAATTGAGTCGTGTATCGGTGAAGACCCTGCGCTTCTATGACGAGATTGGTCTCTTCAAAGCGCTCGAAGTGGATCGCTTCACCGGTTACCGTCACTATTCTGCCAGCCAGCTACCACGCCTCAATCGCATCCTGGCACTCAAGGATCTGGGCTTCTCTCTGGAGCAGATCGCGCATGTGTTGCACGATGAACCGTCTCTTGAGCAACTGCGAGGGATGCTCCGCCCGCGACAGGCGGAGATCCAACAAAAGATGGCCCAGGAACAGGAACAATTGACGCGAGTAGAAGCACGGCTGAGACAGATAGAAATGGAGCATACGATGTCAGGCTACGATGTGATTGTGAAAAATGTGGAACCCCAGCTAGTTGCTTCAGTGCGCGGCACACTGCCGAGTTATCAGGATATTGGTCGCCTCTTTGGTGAATTGTACGGTTACCTGCAACGCTACGGAGTCGATGGTTTGACCGCCGCCATCTACCACGACGAAGGCTACAAAACCAGCGATATTGATGCCGAAGCAGTCGTGTACCTCAAGAGCCGCGTGCCGGAGACGGAACTCGTAAAGGTCTACGAGTTGCCTGCGGCACAGATGGCAAGCGTCATTCACAATGGTTCTTACAATACACTGAGCCAGGCCTATGATGCTGTCATCAAGTGGATCGAAGCAAATGGATACAAAATCGTTGCTTCCAACCGCGAGCTGTACCTGCACAATCTCACTCCTGTACGCCAGGACGACGAGAGTTATGTTACCGAGATTCAGTTCCCGGTGACGAAAGTCTAAGTACAGTTAAACAAGCTTTGCGGCATTGTACACTCTTATTGAGCAGATACAATGCCGCAGAAGTTTGTTGATTGTACTTATGCAGTTACAGGCTGCATTTATTAGGAGGAACAAATCATGAACGCTTCAACGCAAAAAACAATAACATAGATTGCATGCCTTCATTCGGGAACAGGGTTATAAATTTGATGGCATAGAGCAAAAGCACCACGAGATCTATCTCAGCGACCCCCGTCGTGCCGCACCCGATAAGATGAGGATGGTGATCAGGCAACCCGTGAAATCTCACCATCCAAGCAGCAACCAGGAGATCAGTGCGACAACAGGCATCCACGCTCCCAGCACAACGCCAGTCAGTGCAACCTGACCCCATGAATGGCGCTCAATACGATCATAGAGCAAAGGCAACGCCGCCACGATCAGACCTTCAAATAGCAGCACATAAATCGGAGTGTGTCCAATCATCAGATGCGTTGCTCGATAACGCCACCAACCACCATAGTAAGCCATCTCCTCATACAGTGGTATCTGGACCGTGCCCCAGATACCACTCAATAGAGCAGCCTTGCGCCATCCCAGCAATGCCCGCAACCTCCACGCCACATAGCCCGTACCGGTCAGAATAACCATCCACGACAGCGGCATATACAAAGGGGAAGTCCACAGGCTTAACGCGCCCGCTGGATATGTCAGAGAATGTACCACATATTGTCCTGAAGCATCGGTAAACAATTCGCATAGTGCAGCAATAAATCCGGCAAGCAACAGCCTGCCCACCAGGGGCCGTATATTCCGAGCCAGCAACAACGCCAGCAGATACAGCGACAGAACAACTTCAATCGCGCCAACATACCAGTGACTAACAGTAACATCGATCAGGGACAGAACGAAATCCGCGAGTATAACTACAGCAATCGCAATATCCAACCAGGTTATTTTGTGTACAGCGGCCTTCTCTGCCAGATATTTTTCAGTACCAGTTTTCGCGAGTGCAGGAGGAGTTAATCGTTTCAATAATGATGTACTTATTTGTAGCATAGAGTTTAGGTGCCAGGGGAATGACAATCTGGTCTTTATGCTAAATTATAGGATTCATCATGCTTAAATGTCCACAGGGACCAGAGATGTGCTATTATAAATACATCGATCGTCAAGGGATGAAGAGGGTGAAAAAGACAGGCCATGACTACAGAATCGCAAAAGCCATTAAAGCTATTCTACTGTTATGCTCGCGAAGATAAAGCTTTACGCAATGAACTGGACGTTCATCTGAGCAGCTTAAAGCGCCAAAATCTGCTCACCAGTTGGTATGACGGAGAACTGAGTCCAGGCTCTGAATGGGAAAAGGAGATCGATATCCAGTTGCGTACCGCCCATATTATCCTCCTGCTCGTAACCCCACACTTTATGGCCTCAGACTATTGCTACAGTGTTGAAATGAAACGCGCCCTTGAACGACATAAAGCTGGCACTGCTCGCGTGATCCCCATCATCCTGCGTCGCACATTCTGGGAAGATGCACCATTCAGTTCACTCCAGGTTCTTCCCACAGATGCCAAACCTGTGACACAATGGCAAGACCGCGATGAAGCATTTTGGGACATCACGGTCGGAATACACAAAGCAGTCAAAGAATTGCATGTACTCTTAAAGACAAAAGGGGAATGGCTTGACGAAAGCATTGCTCTTGCTGACCTCCAACGTTTTCATGCTGACCTCCAACGTCATTATGAGGAAGCTCTCGTCGTCTCTGATCAGGCCATCCACCACGATCCTAATAATGCTGTTGCCTATTACAACAAAGGTACTGCTCTTGGTAGCCTTTTCCGTCATGAGGAGGCCCTCGTCGCCCTTGAGCAGGCCATTCGTCTCGACCCTAACAATGCTGCGACCTATACCGTTAAAGGATTGAGCCTTATTGTGCTTATGCGCCATGAGGAAGCTTTAGTCGCTCTTGAGCAGGCCATTCGTCTCGATCCTGACAATGCTGTTGCCTATACCACTAAAGGATTAAGCCTTGATGCGCTGGTTGGCTGACAAATTTAATATGCCTTAAAAAAAGATAAGCGCGCTCAAGCGGCCTGATACCTACGATCAGGAAAGAATCGAGCCAGAGTGTCCAGCTTACCCTGCTGTCCGTGGGGTGCAATGAACTGTCTCCCAGAGCGGCTTGCCACCACAACATTAAATTTGTCAGCCAACCAGCTTGATGCGCTTGAGCGCTATGAGGAAGCTCTCGCTGCTCATGATCAAGCCATTCGTCTCGATCCCAAAGATGCTCTTGCTTATGGCAACAAAGCCTTTGCTCTTCTAAAGCTTGGAAGAACAAAAGAGGCTCAAGATTGCCAGGAAACACAACACAACCTTATGCAGAAGACCATACATACAACAAACCTGGACAAAAGATAACCAACTCTCTCCAATACCAAACGTATTTAAGATAAATACAATGAACACTCCACGCTAGAACATAACTCCATCAGGAGAAATAATATGTCTGAAATGGACCCCACTCAAAGCGAACACAAGGACGATGGAGAGAATATAGAGGAAGAAGACGAGGGTACTCGCATCAGAAACGAGCAAAGCGCGCGCTCGTTCTTCGCCTTGCTCAGTTTCTTCGTCGCGATCATTCTGCTGGCGGTCTTTATAAACAATCCTCTGGACGGCTTCTCGCGTCTGCTGGTTCTCTGCACAATAATCGCATTTGGTATGATCGGCACGTTGCTCCTGGATAGGAAACGTAGGGCCGCATCCAACAGCACGCTTGCGAGCAAATCGAAATCCCCCGATGAAGAGGATGAGGAAGAATCAGACCTGGATGAGGCCGACGAGGAAGATATAGAGCCACTCAGCCCATTTGTGCAACTGGTTCAGGAGGCTCTAGAATCGATCCCGGCAGAGTTTCATGAGAAGATGCAGAATCTGGTTGTGATTGTGGAGGAGGAGCCGGATGTGGAGATTCTGACGCGTGGAGATGTGGAGGAGGGCTCGGTGCTACTGGGCCTCTATCACGGAGTTCCATTGACGGCCCAGGGAAGCAATGGTCCTCTACTGCCTGAGCGTATCACTATTTACCAGCACAATATCGAAAAAGTCTGCCACAATGATCCAGAGCGTATCCGCGAGCAGGTACGCGAGACTGTACTGCACGAGGTGGCACATCACTTTGGGATGGGGCATAAGGAGATGCCGATCTGGATCAGGTGAAGCCGTGAGATGAAGATTTACCCAAACGTCCTATTTCAGTAAGTATCACGAAGTACAAATATACACAAGCGTGTATACTGCGCTTAACCAATTACTTTCTGAGAAGAGATACTTATGGGGAGACACTTGGCGAGTAAATACGCAAAAATAGCGCTAACAGCAAGTTGTATCTGTTTCATTTTATGCTTATCCGCCTGTCAAAATAGCGCAGGTCAGACTGGATTACATACATTCTCCCCAACAGCCACACAGCAGACCGGCGCTATGGCTCTACAGGTCCCAGGTCAAAAGGCGACTGCAACACCCATTCACAGACCTACACCTGCTACCAGTAGCTTTCAGCCGGGAATAATTTCATCTTCTGCCAGTACAACCCGTCCCGTATTAGCTTTCTATTACGCGTGGTATAGTCCTTCTACATGGTCAGCGAAGACCATGTCTAGTCTTCCTACTATCCGCTATAATTCCAGCGATGATACGACCATCGAACGCCAGCTTACATGGGCTGCGGGCGCGGGTATCACCGGCTTTATCAACTCATGGTGGGGAAAGGGCGATCAGACGGACAAGAACTTCGCGCGTCTGCTCACACATGCAGCCAATCTAGAGAGCAGAACGGGCTATCGCTTCGCCTCGTCGCTCTACTTTGAAAGCGATGCTCCGGCCTTGAGTGGGACCACAAATATGATCAATGCACTGCACTATATAGTCACACAATATGCCAATAATCCGCATTTCTTCCACTGGCAGGGCAAACCTGTCCTTTTCTTCTGGGACCCGCTGGGCAACGGTCGTACACTTGCACAATGGGCCTCTATTCGCAGCCAGGTCGATCCCAACCACCAGATGATCTGGTCGGCGGAAGGAGTAAGCACAAGCCTGTTGAGCGTCTTCGACGGTCTTCACCTCTTCAGCGCAGGCTACTGGGGCATCCAGAGTAACAACATGACCGCAGTTGACCAGGGTTTTCGCGCGAAAATTAATGCCTATAATAGTGCCAACAAAACCCACAAAATCTGGGCGGCTGGCGTCTTGCCCGGTTACGATGATACACACGTACCCGGGCGCACCGGAACATACATTGTGCCACGCAACAATGGAGCTACTTATGCCACCAGTTGGACCGCCGCCATAGCCAGTCACCCCGAATGGATCACTATCACCAGCTTTAACGAATGGTTCGAAGGCGCCATGATCGAACCCGGCGTGAACTATGGAACACAATATCTGAGCTTAACGCAGCAATACGCAAAGCAGTGGCACGGCTAATCGAGTATAATTGGTGGTAAGAACCTGATTTCATCGCGTCCGCCGATTTATCGATCTCCATCCCATTTATCCGAACGTTATCATGTGAATAGGCGAAAGGATAGTACTATGCCACGCGTATGTGTCTTCGATGTCAACGAAACACTCTTAGATTTAGCTGCCCTTGACCCTGCCTTTGCGCGTATCTTTGGTGATGCCACTTTACGTAAAACATGGTTTACTCAACTTCTTCAATCCGCCCTCGTAGCAACTGTCACCAATGTTTACACAGATTTCGGATCGATCGGGATTGCTGCCCTTGAGATGATCGCCGCTCGCCAGAGGGTCACACTCACTGAGGAAAATCGGCAACAGATCCGAGATGGTATGCAGCATCTACCACCACATCCTGAAGTTAAAAAAAGCCTGGGAAGATTGCGTGCTGCAGGATTGCGCATGGCGGCGCTCACGAACTCGACAGCGAAAGTGGCTGAAGCCCAACTGAGCAACGCAGGCCTTACCAGCTATTTTGAGCAGATCCTTTCCGCCGATACCGTCAAACGCCTGAAACCAGCTCCAGAGCCGTATCACATGGCCACCCAACGCGTGGGGGTGGGTATCAACGATATTCGCCTGATTGCTGCCCATTCCTGGGATATCGCAGGTGCCTTACGAGCAGGTTGCGCTGCTGCTTTTGTAGCCAGGCCGGGCATGGTACTCGATCCCCTGGTTGAGAAACCTGACGTGATAGGGTCCAATCTGGAAGAGGTCACTGACCAGATTCTGGCCCATGAGAGTGCCTGAAGCTCGCACTGCTGGAACGCAAACATAAAATGACTTGTTTTTGTTGCCAGGACGACGAAGAGATTATTGAATAGCGGGGTGGAAAATGTGGCAAGCAGAACTTTTTGATGAAGACTTCTCAACAGGAATGGTAAACGTAGCTTCCGTACCAAATCTGAGTCCTTTTCGATATCCAGGCGGCAAAACATGGTTTGTGCCACACATTCGCCGCTGGCTCTTACCTGCCGTTCGGCAAAGGCATAACCTCACTCCTATATATCCAGAGCGCTTTATTGAGCCGTTCCTCGGAGGTGGTAGTATTAGCTTGACTGTGGCAACCGAACGCCTTGTACAAAATATCATCGCTGTAGAGATCGATGCGGATATAAGCGCCGTCTGGCAAACCATACTGAATGTAGAAGACGGGGAATGGCTTGCAAACAGAATTTTGATGTATAACCTGACTCTTGAAAACGTTGAAATATTACTGAATAAAGATCCTGTTACACTACGAGAGCGCGCGTTCCAAACAATCGTAAGAAATCGAGTAAATCGTGGCGGCATTCTCGCTCCTGGGGCTGGGCTGCTCAAATTCGGAGAAGGTGGCAAAGGCATCCTCTCCCGATGGTATCCTGGCACGTTAGCACGACGTATTCGTCACATAGCTTCTGTCCGAAACCATATTACATTTATACATAATGATGGTCTAACAGTGCTAGCCAGGCATGTGAATGATCCTGACGCAGTGTTCTTTATTGATCCTCCCTACACTGCTGGCAGGAATGGGAAGCGGGCAGGTCAACGTCTCTATAGCTATAATGAGTTAGATCACGAGCAGTTATTTGACTATGTGAGCCATATTCAGGGCGATTTCCTGATGACGTATGATATGCAGGAGAGGTACGAAATCTTGCAAGGCAGTATGGCCTGGACATGCGGCTTGTGCCAATGAAAAGCACTCACCATGCGAACATGACAGAACTCCTTATTGGACGCAACCTTGATTGGATGGCACTGCCTCAACCGTAACCTGAACTTATACCATCATAGGCCTGCTATCTTCCTTGACAGAACCGGACTATGATGGTAGTATCTACGATAGATTATTACATTTTACTAGCTTTGGAACAGGAAAACGATGGAAAGAGCATTACCACTCGCAGTTTACTCAGCCGCATGAGCGACCACGCCGGGCTCATGCGGCTGGAAATGGCTCTACATGATGCTTTTGCTCACTCTATGCCGAGTGAGTGATTTTCCTTATTGGTTCTAGCATCTTCTCAGTCCTTTTCCTCCGTTAGTTAACTCTCTTCTCATGGCGTGTGTCGCCGGGCTTTCTCGTTGCACGATTGTTCTGCGACACCCTGTGCTTCCCGTCACATTCATGCGCGAGAGTTTGCCCATTTAGCAATCCGCGCCTCAGCTTCTTTTTGCCTGACCGGGCGCACTCAAACAACATCTTTAACCGTTATAATCATGCCTGGGAAGCACTTAAAGGAATATATATGCTGCAAGTTAATCATATTCATCTATCATATGGGCCACGCCTCATTCTGGACGATGTCTCGTTTACGGTTGCGCCAGGAGAAAAAGCTGGCTTGATCGGTGTGAATGGCGCCGGTAAGAGTTCTCTGCTCAAGATTATCGCGGGTCTGCAAGAGGCTGATGGTGGCACAGTGATTCTGCCACGCACATATGGCTACCTGTCACAGGATGTCGCCCACGAGGCTCCGGTTTCGGAGGGAAGCACTGTGCGCGATTTCATTTTCACCAGCACGGGTCTCGATACAGCTATCCGTACCTATGAAGAGCTGTCTATCAAGGTTGCTGAAGCTACCAACGGCAACCTGACAACTCTGTTGGAGCATTTTGAGCAGGCTCAGGATGCACTTGAACGCCTGGGATACTACGATGCGGATGCACGCTGCGAACAGCTCATCAGCGGTCTGAATATAGGCGGTGTGACGCTGGACCGCCCCGTCAGTACCTTGAGTGGTGGCCAGAAAACGAAACTCGCCCTGGTGCGCCTGCTCTTCCAGGCACCCGAACTACTCCTGCTGGACGAGCCAACAAATTTTCTGGACGTGGAAGCAACCGGCTGGCTGATGGAATTCCTGGAGAGCTATAAGGGCGCACTCCTGATCATCTCGCACGATCTGGATCTACTGGATCGCAGTATCAACAAAGTCTTGAGGCAGAACGAGTTCACCCACAAGCTCGAAGAGTATCGTGGTACCTACTCAAACTACCTGACGATAACGGGCGATGCTCTGGCCCTTATGGAGCGCACAAAACAACAGCAGGAACGCGACATTGCACGTCTGCGTAAGACTTCGGAGAAGCTGCGTGGTTATGGTGCTACGCGTGTGAAACAGCGTATCGCGATGGATAAGCGTATCGCCGCACTGGAGAGCAGCAAACCACAGTTGCCGCAGAACAGTCGGCGCATCCATATCGATTTCCCGGTACGTCAGTCGAGCAGCCTGCAGGTAGTACGCGCGGACCATCTCAGCAAGCGCTACGGCACGAAAGAGATCTTCCACAACATCAACTTTGATGTCGAGCGTGGACAGCGTCTTGTTATCGTAGGACTCAACGGCGCAGGCAAAACAACGCTCCTACGCACGCTGCTTGGCATCACACCGCCCAACGGCGGCAAAGTGACTATGGGCGACCGTGTACGCATAGGCTATTATGCACAGGAGAACGAGGGCCTCGATTACAATAATACTGTACTCAACGAAACGACGAACATCTTACCAGGGGATACCAAACGCGTACGTGGCGTGCTGGGACGCTTCCTGTTCACAGGCGATCGTGTTTTCCAGCAGATCGGGACGCTCAGCGGTGGTGAAAAGACGCGCTTAGCACTGGCAAAGATGGTCCTGGATGGTCCTAATCTGCTGGTACTCGACGAGCCAACGACGCATCTCGATGTGCTCTCGCGCACCATCATCGGCGAGGCTCTGGGCAACTACAACGGCACCATTATCACCGTCACCCACGATCTCGAGTTCGTGCGCCATCTTAAACCCGATACTATCCTGCTCATGCCGGAAGGGCGCGTACTGCTCTATGATCAAAAATACGATGAGTTATTGCAAAGAGCATAGGTGGTGCGTTACCCCTCGCCGCCTGCGGCGGCTCGCCCTGCTTTGATGTGGATGGCGGGGGCTGCGGCGCGAGGCCGCAGCCCCCGCCATCCACATCAAAGGGCTTGCGAAGCGCCAGAGGCGCTGAGGAGTCAGAGAAAGAAGGCCTGAAGAGTTACGAAAATTTAACATTCAGCAATGCCAAATTGTTTTCCTCTGGCGTTATATTGAATGCTTAGTAGCAATGTGACGTGGGGATATATTTTCTACTTGCATCTGTTACTGCGCAAAAATACGCTGAAGGAGTAGTCATGCATCGTAGATTGAACAATCAGAAAGTAGCCCTTATTTCCCTGGTTATCATCTCGCTCAGCATTTTTCTCACTGCCTTTACTTTCGTCCAACACAGTCCACCATCGGCGAGCGCAGCACCTTTAGACAGTTACGCACGCCGCCATCACACACCAACACCGGTACTCTCACTCACATCGATAACGACGCCTATTGCGCAAAGTGGATTGCAGGTATTTGTCGAGCCAGCCGCTGGTGAACAGGTTATTCTTGATGCGATCAATAACGCGCAGCAATCGGTCTGGCTGGAGACGTACCTCTTGACTGATACCAACGTCATTCAGGCACTGGAAAAAGCTACTGGCAGAATTCAGGTACGCGTGATGCTGGAGCCGCATCCGGTTGGCGGCGGTTCGCCTCAGTCAACGCTCGATGCTTTGAATGCTGCTGGAGCCAGCGCGCAGGATAGCAATCCATCCTTTAGCCTGACGCACGAAAAGGGCATGATCATTGATGGCAAAACGGCGTTCATTATGACCAGCAACTTCACTTACTCGGCTCTTAACGGCAAGAACCGCGAATACGGCATCATTGACACTAATACACCCGATGTCCAGGGTGTCATTGCTATCTTCAACGCAGACTGGAACCGCACGCCAATCACGCCGAGCGATCCCAATCTTGTGGTCAGTCCGACGAATTCGCGCACTGCTCTGACAGCATTCATCAATAACGCGAAGAGCACACTGATCATCGAAGCTGAAGAGATGCTGGACACCAATATCGAGCAAGCCATCGCTAACGCAGCCCAGCGCGGAGTGAAAGTCCAGGTCGTCCTACCAAAACCTCAGTCATCGCCAGATCCCAATGCCTCTGGCATCTCGACCATCAAGTCTGGCGGAACGCAGGTCGAAGAAGATCCGCAACTAATCATGCATGCCAAGATGATGGTAGCTGACGGCAACGTGGCATACGTAGGGTCCGAGAACTTTTCCAGCAACTCCCTCGACAGCAATCGCGAACTGGGCATTGTTTTCTCCGACCAGCAGATCATTTCAACGCTGCAAAGCACCTTCCAGCAAGACTGGAGCGTCTCCCAGGCAGCTTAGGAGCCTTTCCTGATCAACCATTAACAACCAGGGGCGCGATTTCACCATCGGTAGGGGCGCGATTTCACCATCGGTAGGGGCGCGATTTCACCATCGGTAGGGGCGCGATTTCACCATCGGTAGGGGCGCGATTTATAAGCCCGTGGATCGGCCTGGAGAGCACCGCGGGCTTATAAATCGCGCCCCTACCTTTGATCGCATTCAACCTCTTTAAGGGTACAAACGTACATTAGATATGCTATAAAATAAACGCACTACCATAACGAATCATAGAACATGCCTGCACTCAAAGGAGAAATTGCAGTGGCACACAACAGCAATACACAGCTTAGCGTCACACAAGTGCTCAGTCCTGAATATCTTGCAAACCCTTATCCACTTTACCATCAGTTGCGCGCACAGGACCCTGTTTTGTGGGACGAGCAGGTAACGGGCTGGGTACTTACACGTTATAATGATGTTGCTGCGGTCCTGCGCGACCCGCGCTTCTCCGCTGCACGTATGTCTATTGGTACGGAATGGATTCCGGAGGAGCTGCAAGCAAAGCTCGTGCCTCCCGTGCGTGCTGTGATGCGGCAGATACTGTTTCTGGACCCACCAGATCATACGCGGCTGCGTGGTCTGGTTGTCAAAGCCTTCACCCCGCGCGTCGTAGAATCTCTGCGCCCACGTATTCAGGCCATCGTCGATGATCTCCTGGACGCAGTTCAGCCCTCTGGACGCATCAATTTCATCCAGGATTTTGCCTATCCACTACCAGCTATTGTGATCGCAGAGATGCTGGGCGTCCCTCCCGAGGACCGCCATCTCTTCATAAAGTGGACCAACGACTTTGCCAGGCTCCTCGACGGCTTCGAGATGACCTTTGAAGATGTGATTCAGGCTTTGTCTGGTGTCTCCGAGTTCATGGACTACTTCCGCGCAATTATTAAACAACGACGTACCGAACCCCGCGATGATCTATTGCAAGCCATGATCACCGCCGAAGAGCAGGGTGACAAACTCACCGAAGAAGAGCTGCTTGGCAACTGTGTCCTCTTGCTCGCCGCCGGACACGGCACCACAACTCACCTGCTCGGCAACGGCATGCTGGCACTCTTACGCAACCCCGACCAGCTTGAGCTATGGAAAAAGCATCCACAAATGGCATCATCCGCTGTCGTGGAACTTCTGCGCTACGACAGTCCCGTTCAGTTGACTTCGCGCCACCCTAAAGAGGATATGGAGATAGGAGGCAAACAGATCAGCGAGGGACAGGAAGTCATACTCGGCCTGGGCGCGGCCAATCATGATCCCGCCCAGTTCTCCAACCCCGACCAGCTCGACCTGAGTCGCCCGGAGAGCCGCCACATGGCATTTGGCCTGGGCGTCCACTTCTGCCTGGGAGCACCTCTTGCACGCCTGGAAGCTGAGATTGCCTTTAATACGCTGCTGCGTCGCCTGCAGACTCCCCACCTGGCTACAGAGGAAATGGAATGGATGCCCAGTATTGTCTTTCGCGGACAGAGGGAAATGCCCATCGTTTTCGCGTAACAAGGATTTCTCCTGCCAGTAGAAAGGTGGAAGCTATATCTCCTGAAATTCTTTCAAGAAAAGGGGTTACCAGTGAAAATGCAATAATACTATTACTATTACCAGGAGTAGCAAAATCAGTATCAAAGGTAAGACAATCACGATACCTTTTCTGCGAGAACGTGCTGCTGGCATTAGTGGCATTGGTGGTACTGGTTCAGTTGAAGTATACGGATCATTTGACGAGT
>WNFY01002584.1_pt1 | contig 17157 bp, 14 predicted proteins | sample 5400091 | NCBI WGS metagenome assembly WNFY01 (sample SAMN13153364, study PRJNA577476) | soil metagenome | isolation source: 60 cm soil or saprolite under grassland replicate 1 | place: USA:California | collected 2016-06-15
GAATGAGGGGGCCGAGGTCAGTGGTGTCGTCCATTGGATCGCCGATTTTGAGATTGCTAACTCCGGCAAGAAACAGGTCGCGGAATTTCATGAACGCTGGACGCTCGACCAGAATGCGCTGGACCGAGATGCAGGTCTGGCCGGCATAGCTGAAACCGCCGGTGACACAGCGTTCGGCCGCCCATGAGATATCGGCATCGCTGTGTACGATGACTCCCGCATTCCCACCGAGTTCGAGCACAACCTTCTTCTTGCCCGCGCGGCGCTTGATATCCCAACCCACGGCAGCGCTGCCGGTGAAGCTGATCAGCTTGATGCGATCGTCGGTCACAAGCAGTCCGGCGTCTTCATTCGAGAGCGGGAGCACGTTGAATGCGCCATCCGGAAGGCCGGCTTGCTCCACGGCTTCGGCGAGAAGAAACGCGGTGAGCGGAGTTTGCGGTGCGGGCTTCAAAATGATGGGACAGCCGCTGGCTATGGCAGGCGCGACCTTGTGAGCAACTAAATTCAGCGGGAAATTGAATGGAGTGATTCCAGCTATCGGTCCGAGCGGAAAGCGGCGCACGATTCCCCAACGTCCAGAGGTGAATTGCTGCCAATCGAGCGGCAGATATTCCCCGGGAATTCGCGTAGTTTCTTCGGCGGCGACTGTGAACGTGAAGATTCCGCGTTCGACTTCCGTCCGCGCAGCCTTGAGCGGTTTGCCGGCTTCCTGCGCCAGGGTGCGTGCGAACTCTTCTTTCCTTGAAGTGATGTGGTGGGCGATTGAACGCAATACGCGCTGGCGCTCGAACGCAGGAAGGCGTCGAGTGCTCCCAAAGGCGCGGACCGCCGACTGGATTGCGCGCTCGGCATGTTCCCGCGTACCTTGGAAAATCTGCGCGAGTGGAGTGCCATCGTATGGCGCGCGAATCTCAACCGGAGTTCCCTCTTCCAACCACTTGCCGGAAAGATAGAAACCTTGCGTGCGGACTTCGGTAGTCGTCATCTGCGCCATGGCACTTTCCCCCCCCAAATTCTAGCCGCGGATTGACGCGGATAAACACGGATCGCTCAGAGAACAGCAAACCGGGAAATCCGTGGCTGTCTTTCGCCTGTGATTATAGGCAAGGACGAACAAGATTGCGCGCGGCACGATAAGATGGCGCGAAATGAGTTCGCGTTCCATTGCGGAGACATCCCAACTGATTCGCCGCGGCGAAGTCTCTCCTATTGAGATAACGCGTGAGTGCCTGAAAACAATTGAGCGTCTGGATCCTGCGCTTAATGCCTTCATTACCGTGACTGCGCAACCGGCCTTCGCTGAAGCCAAGGAGGCGGAAAAAGAAATTCAAGCAGGGCGTTGGCGAGGGCCGCTGCACGGCATTCCCATCGGGCTGAAAGACTTGATTGACACTGCTGGCGTGCGCACAACGGCCGCAAGCGCGGTCTATAAGGAACGCATTCCAACCAAAGACGCCGATGTAGTTGAGAAGCTGAGAGCTGCCGGCGCGATCTTGATCGGCAAGCAAAACCTTCACGAATTTGCCTACGGCGGCAGTTCGCTGATCAGTCATTTTGGACCAGTCCGAAATCCGGTCGATCAAGACTTCGTCGCGGGAGGATCCTCGGGAGGCTCGGCAGCCGCAGTCGCTTCCGGAATGTGTTATGCGGCGGTCGGAACGGACACCGCAGGATCGATCCGTGAGCCAGCCGCTTTATGCGGGATCGTAGGATTAAAGCCAACTTACGATCTCGTGAGCACACGCGGGATCATTCCTCTTTCGCAGTCCCTTGATCATGTTGGGCCGATCACGCGATGTGTGGAGGATTCGGCGGTCGTGCTGAATTGCATCGCGGACACAAAAGCAAATTACCGCGACAGTCTCAGACGGGGCATATCAGAGTTCGTTATTGGTGTTCCGCGAAGGTTTTTCTTCTACGACCTGGACGCCGACGTTGCCCGAAGTGTTGAACAAGCAATTGACGAGTTTCGGCGCATTCGCGCGACGGTCCGTGATATTGAATTGCCAGTGAGCACTGACCGCACGTTACAAGCTTATGAGTCGTACGCGTACCATCGCGACAAAGTCGCTGCCAGCCCGGAACTTTATCAGGCGGAGACTCTGCGGCGAATCAAGTCTGGCGAGAGAATCACAGAGGCGCAGTATCAGGCGGCGCTCCGAGAATTGCAAAAGACCCGAGCCGAAATTGCTAACAAGTTTCGCGAGATGGACGTCCTAGTTACCCCGACAACACCGGCTCCTGCACCGCGGATCTCCGATCTAAGCTCGGATCAAGCTTTGCTTCGCCCCACAGAGCTCTTGCTGTTGCGCAACACGCGTCCGGTGAATGTTTGGGGATTGCCGGCAATCTCGGTTCCGTGCGGATTCACGTCAGCAGGACTGCCTATCGGGCTGCAAATTATTGGGCCGCATCTGGGTGAAGTGAAGGTGCTCCAGGCGGCCTATGCGTACGAGCAGCAGGCGGCTAAAGTCAAAAGCGTTTAACCGCAAAGAACGCGAAGAACGCGAAGAACGCAGAGAAAGCCGCAGAGGACGCGGGTAAACCAAGACTTGTCATCTCGAGCGGAGCTGTGCGTCGGGTTTGTGGACGCACCGCAAAGTCGAGAGACCTTGTGTTTGGCGAGCGAGCAGTGCAAAATCTCGCGAGTTATGCGGATGATGTTTGCTGCACAGGTAGGAAGCACGAGGTCCCTCGATTGCGCATGATTTTCCGCTTCGCTCCAAATAATGCTTCGCTCGGGATGACAGAGTCATTGGCGCGCGAGCGCGCCTGGGCGGGTGAGGGCACCCGCCCCTACGTGGGATGTCGCGAAGTGAACGAGCAGTTAATCCACTGAGTGCACGTCTTCGGGCAGCGTCATCACGAAGTTGCATCCGCCGGTCTTGCAGGTGAGGACGCCACGGCGCAAGATTTTGGTGGGTACGTCATCAGGGAACGCAAAATCTATCTTTGACCCGCGCAGGTTTTCGGTGAGCGGCTTCAGCTTGTCTTCTCCAGTGATGAATTTTGCAGACTCGATTTTCGTGCCCGCTGACGACGACGTCATTACTACGAAGAAGTCGGCCGTGCCATCTACGGCAGAGATCTTGCCCAGATTGACGGTCTGCAGCTTTTGCAAGTCCTGCTTGTGCTGCTCCACCGCGGTTGTAGCCTTCGAATCGCCGCCGACCAGCGCTGCCAAGCGAGTACGGGTCTCAAGCGTGGGCCGGAGTCCCGAGAGCGACATCGCATAGGTGCGGATCGCATCCTGTTTGCGCCCGCGTTTCTCGTAAACCTGGCCAAGGTGGTCACCTACTTCGCCGTGTTCTCCCAGCACCCAGGCGGCGTTGATGTACTTTTCCGCTTTGTCGAAATTTCCACGCGCGAAATAGACCCAACCCAGGGTGTCCCAATTGGCGTCGAGCTCTGAGACCATCGCAAGATCCCGGTCGGACACCTGCTCCAGTGAAAGATTGCGCAGAGAGTTTGCAACGGCCGTAACGGCTGATTCGGCGTACTGCTGCGCGCGATCAAGATGCGCCTGCTTCAACGACAATTGATAAGCAATGTTGTTCCAGACCGCGGGCGTTGCGGAAATCTGAATGGCACGGTCGAACGCGGCGAGCGCTTTGTCGTCCTGACCCAGATTCAGGTAGGCATCGCCCAGGCTGATCTGCAGGGACGAATCGTCAGATTTGAGCGACACCGCTTTCTCTAACTCCGGCGCAGCTTTGTCGTACTGGTGCGCCTCCTGATACATGCCGCCCAGTGCGGCATGTGCGTACTGGCTTAGCGGATTGATCTCGATGGCTTTGTTGAATGCCTCGGCTGCCTGGTCATACTTGCGCTCAGTCGTATAAGCCCAGCCGATGGCGCCATAAGCATATTCATCGTACGGATTCAATTCAGCCTGCTTCTTGAAGGCCGCAACGGCATCGTCACTCTGGCGCAACACCATGTAACTGCGGCCCAAGTCCATCCACGCGGTCTTGTGCTTGGGGTCGGCTTCGACCACACGCTTGAATAAATCGATGGCCGCTTTGTAATTTCCGCGTTCATAAGAAGCCTTGGCGGCGTCGTAGAGCTCGTCGCCCTTCAGATCGGTCGCCAGCGTGGGCGCGCCGGCTGCGGTGCTGTCAATGGAAAGATGCTGTTCGGCATCAGCCATGACGGCGCGGCGGAACGAGATGTAATCACTGGCGCGGGCCGAGGGAAGCTCGTTCATGGTCGTGACCAGCGTGCGTTCGGCGGTAAAGGTGTTGCCGTCGGCCCTGTAGCTGGCCTCGTAGTGCCCGTAGTCACGCTTCATCGTGAAAGGCAGGGGCGCGCTTTCGGTGTATTTCGGAGGAAATTCAAGATGCAGGTGGTACACATACTCTACTGGCGAGCCGACCTTGACCGGGTCGGTGTCGTCTTCATCAGCGTCGGCCATGCTGATCTGGGAAAACGGCAGCACCATGTCAGATTTCTTTTTCGACCAATCGAAGAAATTCGGGGAGTCAAGTTTGTAGGAGATTTTGAACGCGCTGTGAGTGTCAGCCGGATCGCTCACGTCGAGCTCGGAAACTTCTCCGGCCACGCCCGTGTAAGAACTCATGTTCTTTACCCACTCAGTCCACTTATTGCGCGGGACGTGGCGAAAGAGCATACGCATATACAGCTCGCTATCTCCGCGGAGTTCGTAGCGGACGTGCGCGCTTAGCTTGCCAACCTCAGTCACCCTGCCGTCGATTTCTGAATACTGACGGTTGACCATGGGTGGATCGGGCGGCGTCTCTTCCAGATGAGGGGTGCCGTCCAGCGGAATAATCAGCGCCTGTTTTTTGCGTAGCTGGGCCGACAGCAGCTGAAAAGGCGCAACTTCGGTCGTGCTGTCCATCCAAATTTCGTCTTTGCCGAGCGGCACGAGCGTGAAAACGTGGTCGAACTGCGAAGGTGAGGGAATTTCGGGATCGAGCTTGCGGCCGGAATTAATCAGCACCGACGATGCGTGATAGCCGGAGGCTTCGAGCAGTGATGCGAGCAGAGTGTGCTTGTCTTTACAGTCGCCATATTCGTTGTGAAGGACATCGGCGGCGGCATGTGGTTGAAAGCGACCGACTCCCAGCGAAAGACTTACGTACCGGAAATTCGGGCCGACAAAATCGTATAGCGCTTCGATTTTGTCGAGGTCATTGGTCTTACCCTTTGTCAGTTCAGCGGCGCGGGCGCGAATTTCAGGCGTGGGCTGGCGGCGATCTTTTTCGAGAGCGGCATACCACCGGCCCATCTCTTCCCAGTTGGCGAACGTCGTCATTTGCACGGCTGGCACTTCGGGTTCCTTAGGCGCCTTCTTCTTTTTCTTGTCCTTGTCTTTGTCCTTATCCTTCTCATCTTCATCAATGTGTGAACTGCTCCAGGCGTAAATGCGGCGTCCATTGGCTTCACTGATTTTGGGGTCGTTACCCGGCTTGGTCTTCAGCTTAATGACCCGCTCTTTGGGGACGTTAAGCTCGAGCTGCTCGTCGAGGACCGTGCCGCTCTTGACGAAGTCATGCTCCATCCAAAACTGGCCCGCAGCAAGCGGCGTATGCGTGATGGTCACGAAGTTATACTCAAGCTCTTCGCCTGGCCTGAGGCCGGGCACGGTGATGTGCTTCTGCCGGTAATCGGTATATACCGGCGCCTCGCGCTCAAGAGGAATGCTCAGGTCCTGGACCGAGTCTGCCGGCGCAGTAACGGTGGAGCCGTCAGCCTTGTGGACGCGCACGTAAGGGATTTCGACGCGCTCGTTCGCCGAGTTGTAGCCGACCACTAGTTGCCCCCACTGCTCCACCCCGGCTTCGCTTTGGATTTTTATGCGCGCGGTAACTTCGCGGCGGGCAGTGCCATCGTTCTCAAAGCGATAGGCGTATCTGAGTTTTTCGACGACAAAGGCTTCCTGCGAATGGTCTGGCGCAGGCGTAACCAACTCCGGCTTGACCGGCGGTGCAACCGGCAATGGACTGGGCGGTGGAGGCGTTTGCGCCAGCAAGGAAATGCTGACACAGAAGAGGGCAGGAAGAGCCAGACGACGCAGCATATATACTGCGCCGTTTGTACCGTATTGGGGAGCGAGATGCAAGTGACGGGGGATTTACAGCACTTGGCATTTGGTCCTTGGCACTTAGCGCTATGGCCAAGTGCCAGCGCCTAGCTGCCAACTGCTACGCGCACGAGAAATAGCAACACAACTCACTGACTCGTCAGTGCTTTCTCGATAAATCCTGCCTCGTCACCCTTCATTTTCTTAAGGCTCGCGGTCGGCAAGTAGACCATATGCCCGGACTCGTATGTGGCGTAGGAAACCTGAGAACGGTACTTCTCCGGGAGGTTTAAATGGTCGACAGTGTAGTTCGCGGCGTAGTAAGGACACGCTAGATCATAGTAGCCCTCCATGACCAGGACTTTGAGGTAAGGATCTTTGACTACAGCACGCCGCAGGGCGCTGGCGGTATCGGGGAATCCCTCACCTGCCGATCCCCAGTCCCACTTGTCCTCAAACCCCTGCTGTTGCGCGAAGACGTAGTAAGGCATATCGGTCTTGTAACCGAGCTCAGTGCGAACGTAGTTATTGAACACGGTGTTGTACGGAGCGATGATGTTTGCTTCCGTCGGGTCGTAGAATCGGGTATCGAGAAGGCCATCGGGATCAGGCCCGGTGTAGCGGCCGTCGAGGCGGCCCACTCGCAACTTCTGGTCGATAAGTAGATAGTGGGTGAACTTCGGAACATCAATACGCAAATTCGCTTGATCGACGACTTCCTTGGTAAGCCCGGTATAGCGAGCCATGTCGGTGACCACTTTGTCGCGCTCCGCCGCAGACATGGCATCGCCTTTCGCCAGTGCGTGCGCATACTCGCCTGATGCCCACCGTTCCGCCTCCTGCCGCGACTTGTTCAAATCCTGCTGCAGGTCGGCTGGCAGCTTGTGATGATAGCCCGCAATCATGGTGTACGAGGGAATCAAGTAGATGTAAGGCTCGTCATTGGTTTTGGTATCTTCGAGGCTCTGAAAGTTGAGCACCATCGAGAGTAGGGTGATGCCGTTGAAATTGATGCCCTGCTCAGCCATGTGTCCGGCGATTCCTGCGGCGCGAGTCGTGCCGTAGCTTTCTCCGAAAAGGAATAGCGGCGAACTCCAGCGTTCATACCGTGAGATGTACATGCGGATGAACTCGCTGAAAGCCTGGATATCACCTTTGACGCCCCAAAATCTTTTCGATGTTGCCAGATTCTCGGCGCGGCTGAATCCGGTGCCGATTGCGTCCACCATGACCAGGTCGCTCTTATCGAGTAGCGTGTGCGGATTATCTTCAACTCGGTACGGAGCCGCCGGCAGGAAACCATCCGCTGATAAGGCGACATGTCTCGGACCGAGGGCACCCATGTGCAGCCAGATGGTCGCTGATCCAGGTCCGCCATTGAAGGCGAAGGTGAGCGGCCGTTTGCCTGCTTCTTGCCCGTCAAGTGTGTAGGCAACGAAGAACATTTCGGCTTCGATCTTGCCGTCGCCACGCTTGATTGGCAGCCTGCCCGCGGTGGCCGAGTATTTCAATGTCTTGCCATCCATTGACACCTGATGGTGAGTCACGACCGGAGCGACCTCGGTCATGTCGAAGTGCTCTTCTTTCTTCTCGTCACCCGGCTTCGGTTCCGGCTGGGGCGGGGCGGGCTCGGTGGGTTTCGCGGCCGGCTCTTCGGGCTTCGCTTGCTGCGGCTGCTGCTTGGCCGGCTTCTTCTGCGCCTGAGTCTGCTGAGGCGGCTCGTTGCTCTGGGCCGGTTGTTGCGCAGCAACTGCCACGACGAGACAGGCCGCAAATGGTAGTGCGAACAATGAACGCATATTTATCTCCGAATTCGTTGTTAGGGCAAACGGCAAATTATACGAGAAACTGTAGTTGCTAAGATGGTTGGGTGAAAGTCGAATTCTCCCCCAAAGGCAAGACAGCTATTGACGTTCTGCGAGCGGATTCGTTAGCACGAATTCCATGGCTGGTGCACGGCTTCAGCACTAGAACGGGCGGGTCCTCAAAAGTCAGTGCCAGAAACGCACTTAATCTTGGATTTACTACGCAAGACTTAAGAGCCGCGGTCGAAAAGAATCGTCGGGCTTTCGCGTCTGCAGTGACGGAAGGTCGGCCCCAGCATTCGTCGGCTCGGTCTTCCTCGAAGAGTGTTTGGCCGGTTGTCACCGTGCGGCAGATTCATTCCGACCTGATTCATTGCATCTCCCAAGTTCCGCGCAAACCACTCAGTGGGGATGGGCTCGTCACCAATGCGCCCGGGATTCTGCTTGCGGTACTCACGGCAGACTGTTTGCCCGTCATTCTGGTTGATTCAAAGCGGCGCGCGGTGGGTGTTTTTCACGCCGGGTGGCGAGGGACTGTGAAGCGCATCGTTGAAAAAGGCGTAGGCGAAATGCAGCGCTGGTTCGGCACGCGGTCCGGCGACCTGAAAGCTGCGATCGGTCCCGGAATTCGCGGCTGCTGCTATCAGGTCGGCCCGGAAGTGCACGCTGAGTTCGCATCTCAGTTTGGTTATACGGATGCGCTGTTTCGCGAAACCAAAGAGCGAGATGAGATACACGAAAAATATCCGCTGCTGTTTTTGACAGCGCGGGCACCGGGACATAGCGAGTTGCCGAAGCAGATTTTCCTCGACCTAGCAGAGGCCAATCGGCGGCAGCTTTTGGATGCGGGCGTCGCCACGAAGAACATCGCGGACCTGGGGCTCTGCACTTCCTGCCGCGTGGATGCGTTCTTCTCGCACCGCAAGGAGAAGGGTGTAACGGGAAGGATGATGGCGGCAGCGGGGATTAGAGAATAATCCAAGAATCAGCGGGTCAGCGCGGTTTCGGGCTCGTTCACCACAGCGTCGAGATGTTGCAAAGTCTGCGGAACACTCAGCGAATACATCTCGCGGCCCACGCCCTCGCCGGATTCGAGTGCGGTCTTCAGAAAGTGCCCGGCAATCGCGATTGCGAGAGGATCGGTAATGGTCTTGCCCGCGCGCTTCTTGTATTCCTCCCATGCCGGCAGAGGCAGGGCTATCCAGACGGGCCGACCATCCACCAAGAACTTGATGTCCGTAGCATCGGCGTGGCGCGTGGCGACGGCAACGATCAGCGCCTGATACAGGCAGTGCACCTCTTTCTTAGTCCAGCGATCATGGGCGTGAAAGTCTCGGTACAAGATGAAAGTAGAATAGCAACGTCAGGAAGCCGTAAGCAAACGCCGCTGCCTGGCACTCAAAGCATTCGGGTGTTTGATCAGTTCGTGTGGTATCGTTTGCGGCGAAATGAAATCGCAAATTCTGCTGCTTCTCATAGCCGCGTTCTTGCCGTCCAGCCTCTGCGCTCAATCGAGTGCTCAAGGTTCCACGCAGTCCAAACCAGCGGTTAATCCTGCAGCTGCGGCCCAAACCGATCCTGACGCCTTTTACCACCTCGGTCCCGACTCGCTGCCACAGGAGGGTGTTCCTAAGGGCGAGATTCGCGGGCCGTTCACACTGCCCAGCAACGCCTACCCAGGTACGCAGCACACGTATTGGCTTTACGTCCCCGCGCAGTACGATCCGGCCACTCCTGTCAGCCTGATGATTTACAACGACGGTCAGGCGTTCATGAATCCTGAGGGCGACATGCGCGCGCAGAACGTCATGGACAATCTCATTTTCCGGCGCGAGCTGCCGGTGTTGATCGCCGTGTTCATTAATCCTGGGCGCCGTCCCGATCAGCCGGAACCGAACGCCAGCGAATGGGGCGACCACACCACTAACCGGCCGACGGAATACAACACACTTGACGACAAATACGCGCGCGTCATCGTGGATGAGTTGTTGCCCGTGGTGTACAAGCAATACAACATTTCGCACGATCCCGAGCGCCACGGCATTGGCGGCTCGAGCTCGGGCGCGATCGCGGCATTCACCGTCGCCTGGGAGCGGCCCAATGAATTTCGTAAGGTGCTGAGCAATGTGGGGAGCTTTACGGATATACGGGGCGGGAACGCTATCCGGACATCATTCGGAAGAGCGAGAAGAAACCGATCCGCATTTTTCTGTGCGATGGCCGCAATGACAATCGCGCATTGGATCCCGATGGTTCCTACGATCAGGCACGGGACTGGTTTTACCAGAACGTGCGCATGATGCAGGCACTCAGCGAAAAAGGATACGACCTGAACTATGCCTGGGGCATGAACAAGCACGGCCAGAAAATGGGAGGAGCGATTCTTCCTGAGATGATGCGCTGGTTGTGGCGCGACCATGAGTTCTCAGACGATCCGAAGAACACTCTGGAGCGGTCATTCAATTTCCCGAAGGAAAACACGGCTAAGCAGTAGAGGCTCAAGAGTCATCCCGCAAGGGCAAGCGCGGGTGCTTTTAGACCACACTCAGAAAGTGACCCTGGCCTTCCAATCTCATGGCATAATGTCATGCCAAAGTTTCGATCCGGCACCTCTCAATGTATTCATCCTCTCTTGTCTTCACGATCTCCTTCGCAACTTTGATTTGCGGATTCCTGATCACCCCGATTTCCGCACAGCAACCACCAGCGTCCGTTGCCATTCACGCCAACGACAATCGCATTCCCGCGGGCGAACTGAAGGACGGAATTCTGACCTTGCGCCTGGAACTTACGTCAGGCAACTGGTATCCGGAAGCGGACGACAGCCCCAGCATGAAGATCGAGGCTTTCGCGGAAGAAGGTAAGGCGCCACAAGTGCCCGGGCCGCTGATTCGAGTTCCGCAAGGCACCGAGATTCGCGTTTCGTTTCACAACACCTTGGCGGCGAGTGCGATCATCCACGGCATGCATCAGCATCCTGGCGATGCCAATGACGTGCTGCAAGTGCCTCCGGGCGAGACGCGTGAAGCACATTTTCTGGCGGGTGAACTGGGAACTTATCAGTACTATGCCAGCGCGGATGGACCGATGACCCGTCCGCGACCGTTCCGCGAGGACAGCCAACTCAGTGGAGCATTCATTGTTGATCCGGCAGGAAACGTGGTGCACGATCGCGTGTTTGTGCTCGGAGTCTGGCGCAACGAAACGGCTCCTACGCTGTCCAAAGATGTCGCCGTCATCAACGGTAAGTCCTGGCCCTATACCGAGCGCCTTAATTACATCGCGGGCGAAGAGGTCCGCTGGCGAATGCTCAACGCCAGTGATGTCAATCATCCGATGCACCTGCATGGCTCCTATTACCAGGTGGAGAGCATGGGTGACGGCGAGCGCGATCACATTTTTTCTTCTGCTGATCGGCGCACAGTTGTTACGCAACTCCTCACCCCGGGTTCGACCATGACCAGCTCGTGGACCGCTGTGCCGGGACGTTGGATTTTTCATTGTCACCTGATGGCACACGTAGCGCCATCGCGAACCATGGCGGTCGCGCTTTCGCCAAATCCCGAAATGATTCACGAGCACGGGGAGAATCACATGGCGGGTCTGGTGTTGGGCATCACAGTGCCGGGGGAACGTCCCCAAGTTGCTGCACACGGACGCGCGCGCAAATTGCGGTTGCTGGTGCGGGAGCGACCGGCGCTCAACGGCGTTGCTGCAGGTTTCGGCTACCAACTCGAGGAGTCACACCGATTGTTCCCGGCCGAGATCGGCCTTCCCGGGCCAACGCTGCTTCTGGAGCGCGGGCGTCCGGTTGAGATCACGGTGGTGAACCAGCTCAAGGAGCCTACCTCCGTGCACTGGCACGGAATGGAACTGGAAAGCTATTACGACGGCGTTGTCGGATGGGGAATGCGAGGGCACGGTCTCACTCCCACCATCGCACCAGGGCAATCCTTCTGCGCGCGATTCACTCCGCCGCGCACCGGCACGTTCATCTATCACACGCATCTGGATGACGAGATCCAGCTCGCGGGCGGGCTGTATGGCGCGATGGTTGTCGTTGATCCCGGCGCGAAGTTGGATTCGGCGGACCAACTATTCGTGATCAGCGGATGGGGAGGTCCCCGGTCGGCAGATTCGCAAATCCCAATATCAGGTTTGCTGAACGGCAGTCCACAGCCCACGACCCTTCATTGGCAGGCTGGGAAAAGCTATAGAGTGCGCCTTATCAACATCAGCAGCGCGATGGTTGGCTCGTTCTCAGTGACCGGAAAAGACAGCCCAGTGCAGTGGCGTGCTCGCGCCAAAGACGGTGCCGATCTCCCCGCGGGCCAGGCTGCGCTTCAGGATGCAAAGCTGACGATTGCGCCGGGCGAAACTTATGACTTTGAATATCAGCCGGGTCATCAAGGTCCGCTGAAGATGGAATTCAAAGCGCTCGCAGTTCCGGTGGACCTGACTCAGGCAATCGAGGTTGAATAGAAGCATTGCCGCAACTGCTCCATGACGACACCTTCCGCCGCCTTTGTCGCGGACGCGATCTTCTTGCCGCCGAATACCAATCGCGTGTTCTGCTACAGCAAGCAGCGCGCGAGGCCTGGCTTTCGGAATTTCATTTTCATCGCCTTTTCCGTGCGAACTTCGGCGAGACACCGCATGATTTTCTGACCCGCCTGCGCATGGACCGTGCGCGGCAGATGCTTGCCTCCGAGCGCACTGTGACAGAAGTCTGCTTCGAGGTCGGCTACGAAAGCCTGGGTTCGTTCTCAAGCAAGTTCCGCGCCCAGTTCGGCCGCAGTCCCGCGGCATTTCAACGCGAGATGCGCCGCATCTTCGGATATAGCGCTCCCTGGCGCGTGCTGATGGTTCCGGCATGCTTTCTGCACGCGTGGGCGGTCGACTAAAGACCCTCCAGGCGCCCCGTCCAAAGTTCGCCTGGGCGGCGATTTCTCCCGTCGGACATCAAATAGCAAGAATCGAGAAGCATTCTCCCGCCCGCTTCGCTAGTCTTTTCTTCCAACGATCATTCATTGAAGGAGAAATCATGATCCAAAAAATGTCGCACGCCACCATTTACGTTCTTGATCAGGATGTAGCCAAGGACTTCTATGTCGGCAAGCTGGGATTCGAAGTCAAAGTTGATTCATCGTTGCCCAACGGTTTTCGCTGGCTGACAGTCGCTCCCAAAGGACAACCCGATCTTGAAATCATCCTGATGAAAGTCGGCAGCAGCAGCGATTTCGTAACAATGAAAGGCGAAGACACAGCAGAAAAAGATGTCGAGACAATTGCCGGACTATTGAAGAGGGGGTGGTTTGGACCGGGAGCATTCCAAACTGCCGACTGCCGCAAGACTTATGAAGAACTGAAAGCAAAGGGCGTAGAGTTCGTATCAGAACCGAAAGATCAGTTCTACGGCGTGGAGGCCGTGTTCAAGGATCCGTTCGGCAACTGGTTCAGCATGAGTCAGCCGAAGAATTACTGATGGCACAGTTCAGCGACGGAACGAGTTCGGCAAGCTCTCGATTCTGAATCGAAAAGTGAAGCGAGAGCTACTCGTTGAATTCTTCCAGAAAGCGATCCAGCAGTCGCCGAAAAACGATTGCGGTGGGCTCCCAGTCTCCTTGCATCGCTTTTATGCCTGCTTCTGAATATCCTTCGTCGGGGCGGGGACGCAGGCGGACAAAAGGCGGCAATCCATAACGTACCGCAATAAAGTTGGCCCACAGCCGCGCAGTCCGACCATTTCCATTCGCAAAAGGATGGATTCGCACCCACTCGGCATGCGCCCACGCGCACAAGTCGAGAACTGCATCGAGCCGGTCGGGGTTGAGCTTCCTGCCGACCGGAATATTTCGATCTAATTCGGCAATTGCTGCTTGAACAATCTCCTCGAAATTCTTGAGTTCGTCAGCGACTCTCGCTGCCGGAGAGCCACGAAAACGTCCGACCTTGACTCCGGTTCTCTCAAGACCCGGCTCGCCGCGAAAGGCTCCGACGTATCGCGGTTCAGCCTTCAAACCTCGCATGAAGAGTCGCTGCCACCGACGAGCGAGCTCCGCGGTCGGAGTCTCGCGCCGTTCGGCTTGTTCGACAATCTCCCCGAGGATGCGTGTGAGATTTTGCCGTAGCTCGGGACTGTCTTCGTCCCAATCAGGCACCCAGGACCTCGCGAACCCTGCTTCGCACCGGGCCGGCCGGCTTTGCAGAATTCTCGAAATCGGTTTCTTCAAACGGCTCGCCCTCTAGCGGATCTTTCACGGTTGCTTCTGCATCCACGAGCGCGGCAATGGCACGCTTGAATCCCAGGTCCTTCTTTCGATAGGAATCAAGGCTCTCTAAGCTGGCCTCCAAACTGCGCTCCTTGGGACCCTTCTGCCGCAGAAAGATTTTGATCGCCTCATTCAGGAGCTGATTGATGGGGCGTCCTTCAATTTTGCTCAGGTGCTTGAGCGCGTTTCGCTCCTGAGTGTCAATTCGTAAAGTGAAAGCGGCTCTGCTCATGCCATTAGCGTACGCTTGTTCGATGATGATGTCAATATTTGATTATGACGTCACGCCATAAAGTGCCTTTGCACGGCCGTATGCTACATCGACACACTTGTAATCATAATTTGAAAGGAAACCTATCAATCCCTTTTCGACACAGGCGGAATGCCTGAAAGTGGACGCCTTTCTCGAACCCGGGGGTCTCCGGTGCATTCCTACAACGATGATTGTTGAGGACTTAGCTGGCCTTCGGTAATCTCGCATTCCTGGCGGCTGAGACGCATAATTCGGTTGAGACATATGCCGTATCTCCCTCAGTTGCAGTCACAACCTTCCGGTCGGCGGGCCGAGCGCGTCCGCTTCGAAGAGAGTACCCCTGTCGTATTACGATTTCCGGATGGCAGGCGCTCGTCCGGGCAGTTGCAAGTAATCTCCACAACCGGCGGTTTGCTCTGCTTGCCTCAGCCTCTACAACCCGGCGCTGTCGGAAAACTGATGTTTTTGATTCAAGGCGGCGGATCGGTGCTCGGCGAGGCACAGATGCTGAGCCCGATGTCATGGGAGCGGCAGCCGTTTCGTTTTCTGACGCTGCACGAAGATGACCGCACGCGCTTGCAATGCGCAATTCAGTCTCGGCTTGCGCAAACCAAGCGACAAAGCGAGCAGAGGGGTCGGGAACGCGAGCAGATGGAAAATTTCAGGGCGTGGTAAGGAAGTAGTCAGCACTCAGCATTCAGCCAAAACAGGCCAGCAGAACTCACCCAGACTAACTCTCTTCTTCGCGTCGCTGCTTGCGAATATCAATCCCTAACTGCTCGGCTTTCTTGTAAAGATGGCTGCGCTCAAGCCCGAGGGCTTTGGCTGCGTTAGTCATGTGAAACCCGGCGCGCCTTAGTTCGGACAAAATTACTTCGCGCTCGAAGCTCTCGACCCGAGTCGCCAGTGTTCCAGTTCCCAGGCCGCCGCTGGAAGTCTCTGCGCTTGGCGCAAGCACAGATCGAACCGTCTGCACATCTACTTCGTTTCCGGTTGCAAGGAGCATCAGGCGTTCAGCCGCATTTCGCAGTTCCCGGATGTTGCCCGGCCATGGATACTGCTGCAAAGCTTCAATCGCTTCCGCAGAGAACGTGACCGGCTTCCAGTTATTCTGTGCGCAAACCTGCGCGGCAAAATGCTGCACCAGAGACGGCAGGTCTTCGCGCCGTTCCCGCAGTGGCGGTAGTGAAAGTGGAAACACGTACACGCGGTGAAACAGGTCCTGGCGAAATTTGCCGTCGCGGACCAGGGCTTCCAGATTGCGGTGAGTGGCGACGATCACGCGCACATCAACATGAATCGGTTTGGCCGTGCCAATGCGCTCGACCTCACCCTCTTCGAGCACTCGGAGGAGCTTGGCCTGCATCGGCAGCGGCATGTCACCGATCTCGTCGAGAAACAGGGTTCCTCGTTCTGCCTGCTCGAATTTTCCGACGTGCCTGGCTGCTGCGCCGGTGAAGGATCCTTTTTCGTGGCCAAATAATTCGGATTCAATCAGCTCCGACGGTACAGCCGCGCAGTTGAGAGCAATGAATGGTCCCGAGGCTCGCGGACTCTTTTCGTGCAGAGTGTGAGCGATCAATTCTTTGCCGGTGCCAGTCTCGCCGAGAATGCACACGCGAGTCTCAGTGGGAGCCACGCGGTCCACCTGTGCCATCACTTTCTTCATAGCGTCGCCGGTCCAGACGATTTCGTGCCTGCCAAGCCGCTGTCGGAGCTGGCGATTTTCCGACTCGAGACGGTGCAGGCGGAGCGCGTTTTCAACCGTGAGCAGTAGTTTTTCGGTGGAGATCGGTTTTTCCAGGAAATCGAGAGCGCCGAGTTTGGTGGCGCGTACGGCCATTTCGATGTGTGCCTGACCCGACATCATCACTACGGGCGTATTAACGCCGAGGGATCGCAGTTCTTCCAGAAACGTGAGTCCATCTTTTCCAGGCATTACCACATCAGAAAAAATCATGTCGAAATGATCGGCCTTCGCTAGCTCTACCGCTTTGGAGGCGTTGTCGCAAACGGTGGCTTCGTGTCCCGCCAATCGAAATGCACGCGAGAGCGATGCCAGTGTGCTGGCTTCGTCGTCAACGATTAACAAACTGGCTTTCGCGGGCAAAACTTCTCCTTAGACGTTCGTACCTTGCGCAGCCGGAACTTTATCCAGGTTCGCCGGCAGTTCGATGATAAATGTTGTGCCGCGGCCGGGTTTGCTGGTGACGCTGATTCGTCCTCCATGGTCGCTCACAATGGACTGCACAATCGCGAGACCAAGCCCGGTGCCGCCCTGCTTGCTCGTGTAGTACGGAGTGAACAATCGGGCACACTCTTCGGGTGCAAGTCCCTGGCCGGTGTCGGAAACCTCAATGCGTGCTGAACTCTGTTCCGGACGAATCCCCAGAGTGAGTGTTCCTCCTGCGGGCATCGCGTCAATGGCATTGAGAATGAGATTGGATAGAGCCCGGTGCAATAGTTCTGGGTCGGCGGCGATTGGCTGAGCTTGCCCTGGGACAGCCGTGGGCGGCTGTCCCCACATTGCCGAGGTCTCGAAGTGGACTTCTATATTTGCCTCGCCGCATTGAGCTTTATGTACTTTTACGATGTCCTGCACTATTTCATCCAGGTTCACAGTCTGAAAATGGGGCTGAGGCATTTTGGAGAATTCGCTGAAGCGGCCGATGATTGTTTTCAGATGTGAGATTTCAGAAAGTAACGTCGTCGCGCTTTCACGGAATGTCTCATCGAACTGCTGTTGTCCCTGCTCGCGAGCGCGAAGAAGATTTTCCA
>WNFY01002587.1_pt1 | contig 17152 bp, 22 predicted proteins | sample 5400091 | NCBI WGS metagenome assembly WNFY01 (sample SAMN13153364, study PRJNA577476) | soil metagenome | isolation source: 60 cm soil or saprolite under grassland replicate 1 | place: USA:California | collected 2016-06-15
GCCGCCAACCGGTCAAAAAAGCGCGCCCTCGTCACAATCTATCCACCATCCCTCTCAAACTCGCCCCACTTCTCATCTCCCTCGTTAAGACTCCTCGCCCTTGCTCTCAACGCAACCCTTCGTGAATAATCCGGGCTAGGCGCTCGCTGAAGCCGTTTTCATTTGAGATTCTGCACGAGTGTGTGCTCTGGCCTACTCAACCTTGAAACCATTCACCGCACCACACTAATTTCTTATTACGTTTTAGGCGCAGCAAATGTGACCACACTCACTATTTCTCTGCTGGATCATTCTCCAGGAGAACTTTATAGTGTTGCGGCGACACTTTCACAGGATCTTGAGCGGACATCATGCTGGATGAAATAGCAAAATCCAGTGTCGTCAGCAAAGCGCCTGTTGCCATACCTGCAATCAGATGAACCACTCGTTTCATATGCTATGTCCTCTTTGTCAAAAGAAATAACTGCATTCTTCTCCCACTACGCGGGACTTCGGGCTATAGCGCCTAACGTCAGTGCGTTACTACGGTCTGCTCAGCCCTGCCCAGCGACACCTACTCGACAAAGCCAGACAAGCTCTTTCTTCACTTCACGCGCAGCTCAGCGCAATGGCGGTGGATGAGATGCGCTACGGCTTGATGACCTGCTGCCGCCCATCTTTGTTGACGAGCTTTACGAAGGGGTTCGGGCCTCGCGCCAAGATCTGCACATACCCTGACTCGCCGCCTAGAACGAGCCCCGATCCGTCCTCGGTCGCCACGAGCTTAACGTTAGGGCCACCTTCCGAATCGATCAGGCGCAATTGCACTGCCTCTGGATATCCCGTCGTGCCATCGGGCATCTTGAACGTAGGCTGCGCCGGGAGCACCTTGATCTCCGCACGAACACGTCCGCGGTCGTCCACGAGCTCCAACGCACGACCGCGAAGGACGGGCGCAATGGTGTCGGGTTGATCGGGCCGACCCTGTACAAGCTGAAACCCAAAAAACGCGAGATTCACAATGACGAGGGCGGCAAAAACATGCTGAGATTTCATAAACTTCCTCTCCTTCTCAACTAACTTTATCCGGCGATGTTTAAATGCTGTATGTCAACGCGAACGTGGAAACCGCAAGACGAGCGGCAGCTGCGTTGGACATGTTCAATGCCGAAGGTACAGTGCAGCCAGAGCCTGTCGAAATGGTAAACTGACGCCAGAGTCAGGAGGAGAGAATGCCCTTAGAAATGGAAACAGTCGAAACGCTGGAAGCAGCAGCTTTACATTTGTCGCCCGGCGAACGCGCGAGATTGGTCGAGAGGCTCATAGCCACGCTTGATGCCGATCCCGAAGTCGAGGAAGCCTGGGCTGCCGAAGTCGAGCGGCGCCAAGCTGAGATCGAGATCGGAGCGGTTTCCTTGCTACCCGGTCCTGAGACCTTAGCCAAACTGAAGGCGGAGTTTCAATGAACTATTCGCTGCACCCGGAGGCTGAAGCTGACCTCCGGGACGCTGCCGAGTTCTATCGGGAGCGCGCTGGCAATAGTCTTTCGCAATCGTTGCTGGCTGAGTTCGAACAATCCGTAAATATCCTTTTGCAACACCCCGGCTTGGGTTCACCATGGCGCAGTGGTGGTCGGCGGCGTTACCTCATGAAGCGCTTCCCTTACTCAGTCTACACAGTCTCCGGTGAAGAAATTCGTATCTTAGCTGCCGCTCATCACAGTCGCCGCCCTGGTTACTGGCGTGGAAGGAAGTAGTCCTGAGTGTTCCTCACTGAATTGGTGCTTTCCAAATCACCTTTCCCCCTTGTCGAAGATGACGATCGAAGCGGCAGACATCTTGCGACCCTCTCCTGTCTTTTCGGCCTCAAGCTCCGTCCTCCCGATGGTTGTTTGGAAACCCTGTTCGTCTGTTAGCTCTATAACCGGCTGCGAAGACATGCTCAACCTTGGCTTAAACTCTTTATCAAAAAACGAAATGTTAGCCCTTCCCAGCCACATCTGTGAATCCGCTTTTCTGTTAGCTTGGGTGCCGGACATTCTCATAAGAACTGCTGTAAGTTTCGTCTCTAAACATTACGATCCCTAAGCAGAAGCGACCGCTGTACGCAAATAGGGACTTCGGGATTGTCAAGAAAGATGAAGTTTACTTTCGATGGGGAAGTAGTTGCGCTGTTGCCACGATTGACGACATTTATCAAATGGGCCTTGATGATGAGAAAGAATTCCGAGCCACTCCCATCATTCGTCTCGAACTGGCCGACCTCACGCGTCACGTAACTCTAGGCTCTTCTATTCGACTCGAAACAGTCAACCACGAAAATCAAAATACAGATTATCCAGATGCAGTGAATGATGATCAGAGTCTGCTAGCCCGCATTTTGTGTGCGAATGTTTGTGCGGTTCGAAAAATATGGTGCCCCCGGCGCGATTCCAACGCGCGACCTTCCGCTTAGGAGACGCTGTGAGCATACCGTGAGGGAACTCGCTGAACCACTGCGAGCGTGGAAATTCCCATTTTTGTTGGCGATATGCCTTAGTGAGTAGTGTAGAATCCGCTACACACGTACCGAGCATTAGCTCGAAAGCGGGAGTTCAAAGCGGAGTGCCGCACAGCTTTGGTCCTACCAGGGAGGGAACATAGCGATGGCCAGGGAACGCACCGGCTTCATTGTGAGCCAGGTCCACGCGACGGTTGAATACACTGACGCGAACGGACAACATCAAAAGATCAGCCAGACCGCGAAAGCGGACTCAAAGAACAACCGTCTCACCGACGCGGAAAAGCAAAAGCAAAAACTCAAGCACGCCGATCAGATCCTGCGCAACACGATCGCTGATCTGAAAAAGGGCGGGGCAACGAAATTCAAGAGCTCGATCGACAGTCGGCTTTATGCGCGAGTCGGGTACACGGACGATCACGGCAAGCGGCATGATGTTGTGCGCGCTGCCGAGTCTCTCACACATGCGAGAGAGATCATTCGCGACGTCCTGCGAGACCTCGAGGAACCCGGAGGCAAGACACTTGACGCCTCACGAATGACGTTTGCGGACCTCGCCGCGCACTTCGAAAAACACTACCTCAAACCAGCCGAGTATCTCGACGGCCGCAAGGTCGAAGGCGTGCGATCGCTCGTCTCCGCACAATCTGCGGTCAACGCTCTTAAGCGTCACTTTGCCAAACGTCGGCTGCAGAAGATCACTTATGGCGAGGTTCGCGATTATCGTGGTGCCAGGCGGAAACAGCCAACGCCAGGCGACATTACGCGGCACAAGCGAGCTCTTGCGGAGGATCCAAAAGCTGAGATAGTTGTGACGCGCAAGATGGCCACGATCAATCGAGAGCTCTCCAAACTCCGACGCATGCTGAACATCGCGCAGCGCGAGGGCTGGATTCAAAGAAACCCGTTCGCGCTGGGTGAACCATTGATAAGTTCGGCAGATGAAACCCCCAGGAATCGCATCCTCACCCGCGATGAGGAACGTCGGCTGCTCGCAGCCTGCTCTGATCCGCGGCGGCTTCATCTGCTGCCGATTGTCGTTTGCGCGATCGATACCGGTATGCGTCGCGGTGAGATCCTTTCCTTAAGGTGGGGCGACGTTGATTTGGAGGCTGGCGTGATTAACGTGCGCGCCTTCAACACGAAAACGATGCGCGAGCGTCAGCTGGCCATGACCACGCGACTATCGCAGCAGCTCGCCAGGCTTTATGAACAAAGCCCGAAAGATCCGGTGTTCAGGGTCTTTGGCATCCTCGACAACGTCAAGCGTTCGTTCACCGCAGCGCGTACAGACGCCGGCCTGTCCGATGTTCGCTTTCACGATTTGAGACACACGCACGCCACGCGCCTCGTGGGCGCTCACATACCTCTGTCGGAAGTTGGTCGAGTCCTGGGCCACACACAAGCGAACACGACCTATCGCTACGTGAATGCGAACGTTGAGACAGCCAAGCGCGCAGCCGCAGCGATCGATGCTTTCAATGCCGAAGGTGAACCGGCGCCGGCGCCAGCATCTGATGTGGTAAATTGACAACCTTCGGCTTGCCTTACGTGCGCCTGGCCGGCGTGCGGAAACGTCGCGCAATCCCTGGGCGATTCGGCAGGCCGTTATTTTTCTTTCCAGGGAAACGGGCTATCCAGGGAGGCCACGGATGAAGCAAAAGCGGAAGCCATTCAAGAGGGAAACAGAGTGGCGGATCCTAACGCGTGACGGTTGGAGTAGAGTAAACGATGAGGCGCAGCACGCGCTCGACGCACACAGCGAGCGATTAACCACTGCTGACCATCTTCGAGCGGCATTACGAGCTTGGGGCAAGGACCCTGATGCGCTTGTCTTCGGTGCTTCCGAGGAGATTATCGCGGAGCTTCATGCGCTCGGAAAGGCGCTCTCGAATAAAACAGCCTTGAGACGCCAAGCCCACTTAAAGCGAAAGAAAACCGGAGGCCGACAGCCCACCGATCTGAGCTCGTTGCTCGACCATTACGATTCCTGTGAGTCAGAACTCTCGCAAGCCAAAGAATGGATCAAAGGGAGATTTCCCGACTGGAAACAACATTCGACGCCCTGGCATGACCTTGTGCGCCAGGCGTACCCAGCGCTCGCCAAAGTTGATGACGACCTAATTGAGCGGCTTTCACCGTCACCAAATTTGGGAAACAAAATTTCGGTTTTGATGGACCAAAAAGACCATGACTCGCCGGCGACGTCACACATTGCGTTGGAACACGCAGCGCGGAGTTGCGGATGCGAACCCTACCAAACTGGCACGCGCCATCTCTTTCAGACGCTGCGCAAGCAAAGAAGCCAGTGAACTTTGAGCGGCAATGTTTCAAACTTCACTCAGACCCCGGGCTCCAGTGAGCTTCCGTCCTTAGTCCTGTCAAAGCTGTTCGACCGATTTTCTGAATCCCGTTATCTTCCGTGCGTCCGCTCACGTGTCTGTCAGTGGTAATGCAGACCAAAGCGGACAGCAAAGCGCGAGGGCGCCCGAACGGAAAGAGAGGTAAATCTCAGTTGGCAACGACAGAATTTCAACCAGAGCATGGCGGTAACGGCAGCGATGTAAAGACGATCACAGAGCAAGAGTTTTGCAAGCAGGTGGGCATTAGCGTGAGCACGGCGCTGGCGCTCAGAAAAGCTGGCAAGCTCGCTCACTGCAGAGTCGGTCGCCGCGTGTTGTATATTTTTCCGCGTCACATTTCAGAATTCCTCACACAGGTCGAAAGGAAGCCAAGCAGGAAAGCAAAAGCTGCATGATGGACCATCGCGGGCCTAGCCAGGTCAAGCCCACGGTTCAAAAAGGAAGTGTCTCTAGTGAGCGCAGGCACGATCCGATTTTCGTTCATTCAACGCTTGACGACTACGGCCTCACACTAATTGAGTTTCGTATCTATGCCCGAGTAGCCAGAAGGGGCTCATGCCGTGAGAGTCTCGGATCGATGGCTAACGATTTTCGGGTGTCGGAGCAAACAATTCGCAGAGCGCTTCGCGTGCTTGTAGCCGCCAGGCTATTGAGCGAGCAACAGCAGATTGGCCGGCCCACCGTCTTTACACTGAGCAGTTTTGCCCAGCGCGCCCCGTCGTCAGAGCTCGAGCAAATTCGGAAAAGTATCTTTGGCAAGTCGCGAAAGCGCCGGCACCCACCCGGGCGAAAGAAAAACGTCCGAGCAGCCCCGAGTTCCAGAGTCACCCCTGACACCGGAGATAGGGGTATCACCGGAGATAGGGGGGGTGTGACACGGGAGATAGGCCCACCCCTGACACCGGGCAACGACGAAGGTACTCCCGTTGAAGGTACTCCAAAGAAGGTACTCCCACACACACAGGCGAAGGATCCTCGTAGTGAGCGAGGAAGTGTGTGTGTGTCCAAATTTTCAGAGGACGTCCGAGAGCAACATGCCGAGGCCAACAACCTTGGTCCTGGCTGGTGCGTTAAGAGCGCCAGTGGCGTCTACGATCGCGAGATCGAAAAGGCTCTTGCCAAGAAGCGAGTTGCTGAGCAGCGCCGGCATGACGAAGCGCGCCGAACAGAACTGCAGCAGCAGGCAACGCCGCCCAACTGGAAGGGCACTCCATTGCAAGCGGCGATTGAAAACGCCAAAAAGAAAGGCGCGCATGTAGCCGATAGTTGGTTTCGCTTTGAAGGTGAAGCGGAGGATGGCGCCATTCTCATGAGTGCACCGAGCGAAAAGGTGCGCCAGTTTATTGATCATCACTATCTCGATGTGTTCAGTCATCATCCAGACGGCCGACCGTTGCGGTGGGTCGAAGCAAAGAGCCAGGCGGCCGCAGCCTGAAACTCAAACCACAACCAGCAATTTGTTTTTGGACGGAGGGAAAAACCGAATGAGCACAGGAGAAAGTATTTACAGCGCGGCGATGAAGAATCAGCCGGTCGACACCGCGAGCGCAAGCCTTAACCTGCTGCGGGCAATGCCGCAGCGAATCGTCAATCTGCTAAACGAGCATGGCCAACAGCGCCCGCGAATCAATGCAGCGCCTCGACTGGCCAGCGGAGCGACCGCAGATCAAAACGTCGCAGCGCAGCAGCAGATGACCCGAGATCTCGCGGCACTGAACCAAAGCACGCTCGAAAACATTGTCAGGCTGCGCACTGAGACCACAAGCCTCGAGCAGACCACGGTGACTTCTCTCAACAGAGAACTGGGTCGGCCGGCGCCGAGCGATACGAACGAAGCCCTCTTGCGAGAGATCCGCGAGCAGCGCGCCTGGGATAGAGTGCGGCCGCTGCTTGATCAGGTTGAGCCATTGGCGCTCGATCTCGCAGTGAGAGAACACGCAAGGACCGCGCTCGCAATGAATGATGATGACACCTTGTTTGCGCTTCGAGCTGAGCTGCCGGCCTATGCGAAGGCGAAGGGAGTATCTGAGACCGCGCCTATCATACTCGCTGCTTTCGATGAAGAGATGGCGCAGGTCCGGCCGAGCATTTCAACTGCGCTACAGGCAAAGCGCGAGCTCGAGACCGGAATGCGACGGCTCCAGGTGGGATTCACGCAAGCTGAATACATGGTCAAGCGTGGCGAGTTTTCTACCGTGATCCCATCGTGGGACGCGAAGGTGCCCGACCTGATTGTAAACGCCGGGCCAGTCGATCAGATGTAAAGACAGGTGAGCACTCCGAAACCCAGGTACGTGATCACACTTGAGCCGCAGGCCTGGACGACGCCCGAGATCATACGGTTGAGGCGGCTGCTTAGAGTCGCCTTGCGCTCATTCGGGTTTCGGTGCGTGAGCGTAAACAAGATCGGGGCGCTCGCCCCGCAAAGTGAAAGCGGAGGACAAGACCGAAAATGCAGCCAACATTCATTAGGTTATTTGCCGACGACAAAGAGCGAGGCACGGAGTACCTCGCGATCTCAACGATCACCCAGGTCAGAGTTGAAATAAAGCCGCTTGGGAGAGGCGAGCAGCAAACCAGCGTGGTGATCTCCACACTCGAGGGCGCCACCAGGGTGATCACGGGCGCCGAAGCTCAGCAGCTCATAGACACGCTTGACAGTCTTTCGCCTGTGCTAACGCGTGTCGGAGTCGCTTAGCAGTCTGCCCCAGCGATAGAGCCCAGGGCTACCTTATGCAAATTAGAAGCGTGCAATGAGTTGGTGGGGCGACCGGACGAGCTGGGATGAGGTTTGCCGGCGCGCTGCGGGCCGTCGTCGCTTCAATGAGCTGCGCCGGATGCGCAAGCAAATACGCCGCTGCCAGGTCGCAGAGATGTTGATTGCCTATGGTCCCTGGACCCGCGGCGTGCGAGCGCGCATTGCTCGCGAGCTGGGCGTTAGCGACGCGACCGTATGCAGAGACGCCCAGGCCGTGCTCGGATCGAAGCTCGATGGTGTTGCTGTTAACACCGCTGAAACAATGCTCGGCGTCAGACTCAAACTCGCGATCTGATGCTGAGAATATATTGCACAGCAGCGGCTACTAGCGATCGATTGTGCACTCTCATGCTACCTTCGGAACTGTGGCCCTGCCCAAGTGCTGACCCCGCCACTGAGCCATTGTGTGATGAAAAAGTTACACGATGGCACGAAACATTGAGCAAAAGCACAACTTATTTGGAGGTTTCGAAACAAAATGATCGAGCAAGAGCGCTTGCCGCTATCAGCACCGCCGCTTGAGTCTGCCGTTCTCGCACACCCTTTGGGAATAGCCCCTTTTCGGGGGGCTGTCGAGTCACAACTGCTGCTGGATCAACTACAGGTTGCCAAGCGGTTGCAATGCAGCGTGCACACCGTTGTGCGACTGCGCCGCACCGGACAGCTTGCCTTCGTGAGGATCGGGAATCGCCTGGTGCGATTCCGGGAAGAGGACCTCGCTGATTATCTGGCCGCCTCTCGGAAACTCTCTGCGGTCGCTTAACTCGGAGTCATAAGCGGAACACTCACCCCACAGCCTACCAATTTGCGCGGCGATTCCAGCCGCGACCCCTCGCTCAGGAAGCGAACGACAACCCCAAAAAGGAGCCCCACCAAGAATGGCAATCAAACTTTCTGAACTAATCGGAAAGATCGCCAAGCGCTCATTTGAGTACGAAGGCGAAACCGTCAACCTCGAGGTCTTCACTCAAAAAGTCTCGCCGGCTTACCGGACAGCCTGGCAACAGGTCGAAAAAGATCCGGACCGCGAGGCGCGCTGCCAGCTCACTGCGGATATGGTGAAGAGTTGGGACGTGCAACAGGACGACGGCGAGATGCAGCCGGTCAACTACGAGTTTCTGCGGCTTTGCCCCGATGCGTTTCTCAACAAACTTGTTGAGCAAATAGAGGACGTGGTCTTCGGAAACCCTACGAGCGCGAGCAGCTCACCCTCTGGCTCGCAACCTACAACGACCCCGCAGGAAAGCTAGGCAGCTGTCCCGAGTGGTTCAAGCTCTATGAAGCTTGCGCCGCGATGAATTGGGCAATCCCTCCCTGGGTGATGGCAGAGATGCCGGCACAGTGGGGCCAGTGGGCCATTGATTATCAAATCGCCTGCCAGGAGGCAGACGCGATGCGGCGGCAGATCCAAGCTTCACGCGGAGCCGTACGCTCAAAAGGTCAAGGTGGTTAGAATGGCACTCAGCGCATTTTCGTTAGTCGGAACCGTCGAAGCAAAGACGGGGCAGGCCGAGGCAGGTCTAAAGCGCGTTGACTCCGACCTGCAGCGCCTTCACTCCCGCTTTCAGAAACCCCTCGCCAATCCTTTTCGCAATCTCAATGAGATTGGTCGCGGAATTTTCGGGCAGCTCACCGGCGCTATTGTTGCCAGTGACATACTGACCAGGTTCGCGGCGACCCTGACTAAGGGCGGCGAAGCTGTGATCAATTTCAGCGGCCGGCTTGAGCAGGCGAAGCTCGGTTTTACAAATCTAATCGGTAGCGCCGACGGCGCGGCAAAGCACCTCAAACAACTCGAAGATCTGGCAAGCCATAGCGCCTTCTCCTTTGAAGACGTGGTCCAGGCATCGCGCCGTTTTCATGCGATGGGAATTGAGACTGAGCGAGTCGTTCCCTTGCTTACGGACGTGGGCAACGCTGTGGCCGCGATTGGTGGCGACAGCGAAACGATAGACCGGGTAAGCACAGCGCTGACGCAGATGTCAGCGATCGGGCATGTAACAGCCCGCGAGCTGGCTCTGATGGCCGACACCGGGATCAGTGGAACGAAGATTCTGGCTCATGAGTTGGGCGTCACCAATGCCGAAGCCTTGAAGATGGTGGAAGCCGGCAAGGTTACCTCTGACACTTTCATCAATGCTTTCCAGAAGTTTTCGAGAGAGAATTTCGGCGGGGCGATGGAAAAGCAGTCGCGCACTTTCCAGGGCGCGCTCACTCGCATCAAAGAGGCGCTGCTTACTACCGCCGCCACAGCGTTCGAGCCATTCTTCGAAAAGATTAGCGAGATCGGTGGACGTATCTCACAAGAGATTCAGGGCACTGATCTGGCCACCGTCATCGAAAAGTTGATGCAAGGCGCCGGCGAGGCCGCCGGCAGCGTTTCTTTTGAGGTTGGCAAATCTCTCGCCCAGCAGATGAAAGAAGGCTGGGAGCAAGGTCAGAAGTTCGATCTTGATTATTTCATCGCCCAGGCCAAACGCATCGCCGAATTGAGTTCGCCTTTCGCGATCGGGTTTGCTCGCGGCATAGCAAGCGAGATCACCGGCAAGCCTACTCAACAAGGTGGACCACTAACGATCGACGCCGGGCCTGGCACCTATGAGCCGATGCTGCCGCAAACCAAGGCGCAGAATGTCATTCGCGGCATCTTCGGTCAGGACTCCGACATTAAGAAAATTAAAGAGACCGCCGATCTCGTTGCCAATCTAAACACCCAGCTTGCCTTCCTTGGAGACGAGAGTGAACAGGCAGCGACTCGCCAAAAGTTGTTGCAAATCGGAATTGATGACACGTCCGACGCTATGGCTCGCGAAGCAATGGCGCTGGCTGGCATGATGGATCGTCTCAACCAAACCTTTGACGAGCAGAAGCGCCGGAGCGAAGAAGCCTTAAGCCGCAGCATGTCGTTGATCGATCGAGTCGGCAAGATACCGGAGGAGATCGCGGAGCTGCAGGCATCAATGCGTGGCGGGCTCACCGAAACTGAAAAGTTCGATCTAGCGATCAAGCGGCTGAAAACGCTGCCTGCGGCCGGTTTGATCAGTCAGGAATCGCTTAACACGGTGGAGGCCTTTCGGGATCAGTTCAAAGCTTTGGACCAAGCTACGGTAAACCTTCGCGTCGATGAAAAGGTGAAAGAGATTGGCGATAGCATTTTCCAGTTGGGCGGTGACATTGAAAACGGACGATCGCCACGGGAGGAATTGCAAAAGTGGCTACAGGAGCTGGGACCGCAGGCAAAGCTCACCGCAGATCAGATCGACCAACTGACAGATGCTGCTAACAGACTTGGCAACGCGCAGTTTTCCAACCGCCTCAGTCGTTCCCTGGCCTCTATCTCCAAAGATGAAACGGCGAAGGTTCGGCGGCTGCAGGCGAAGGATGAAGGCGAGCCCTCTGCGCTCGCGCAATCGCTGGCTGCCATCCCTGAATTGAAAGTTGAACCCAGCGCGTTCGATCCGCTGATCAAGCTTTTTGCTGACGCCAAGGATGGTGCTGTCAACTTCTACCAGGCGAACGAAATGGTGGCGAAATCCTTGCAGCACTTAAAAGCGACGCTGGGCGATGCGAAGTTCGATCAACTCACGCAAGGCATCACGAAAGATTGGTTTAACGTCAACCAAATCGAAAAAGCACAGCGGGCTGACGAAGCTCTCAAACACTACAGCGACACGATGGCTGAGCTTAACGGCATCATGGCCGTGGGCATCTTTCACACCGAGCAGGATCGCGTCAGCAAGTTGCTGCTCACCGACGCTTACAAAAACCTGACCGACGCACAGCGAGAGAATTTGAAACTGCGCGCCAGTGAGGCCGACGCGCACTTGCATCGTCTCAAAGAAACCGAGGAGCTGCGTGACAATCTGCAACGAATGGCAGATGACATAACCGGCATCTTCGATAACAGCGGGCAAAAGCTCTTCACCGAAGGTTGGAAGGGTGCGTTTCGGGAGATAGGCCTGGGGTTCGCGGACATGCTGCGTCAAATGGCGAATGATCTAACGAGGTCAACGGTGCTCAAGCTACTCGAGCGCATCGCTGGCATCCAGCCGGATCCAAACGCCAAAGGCGGCGGCATCCTCGATGTCTTGTTGCAGAAGTGGGGCATTCTCAAGAAACCGAAAGTACCAGGCGCGCCTGCAGGTGCCGGAACGACTGTCGGAACGGGTCCCGGAACCGTTCCCGCGTCAGTAACCAGCGCTCTCGGCGGCGGCAATGATGCCTGCTGCGCCGGTCTGAAAGATGCCGTCAATAATTCGGCTGACAAGATCGTTAGTGGCCAGCAGGCGCAGACCGCTCAGATTAGCCAGCAGATGGCTGCCAATACCGATCGCACGATCGATGCTCTCACGCCGCGCAAACAGGGCTTCCTCAGTGGCCTGCTCAGCACCGTTCTGTCGGCAGCTGCTGGCGCTGCTGCTGGCGCTGCAACCAACAAGCTACTGAACCCTGACGGTGAAGATAGCGGGAGCGGCGGCAACACAGTGACAGTGCGTGAGGCTGACACAGGCGAAGTCATTCCTGGCGGCGGTCCTTCTCAAAGCCGACCGCGCACCGTTGGACACCGCGCACTCGGCGGACCCGTGGCTGCCGGTCGAATGTACCTTGTCGGTGAGGAAGGTCCGGAGCTGGCACGCTTCGGCTCATCCGGCATGATCTACCCAAACAATCACCCGCTCACGCAGACCGCGCTCAAGGGCGGGGGCTCCAATAGTTCAACACTTCCACCTGGGCGGCATTCACATTCGGGCCACAGACGCTCAGAGCGTCAAGCGCTCGCGTGGCCAGATTGAGCGCCAGATGGCCTCGAGCCTGCGCAGTGCGGGCACTCGCCTGGCTGCATAACCTTCGACGCAGCAGCGAAGGGTCAGTGACGCAATTACCGGGAATCAGCAGCAGGTTGTGACAGGCAGGTCAGCTTTGATCTCCGCATTTGTCGCAAGAACCGCTGGACGTCGCGATCAAACGCAACTCGGTGCCCGGGAACGCTCGCATGTCGGCGGTCGGCATCGAGGTGGCAATTGTGCGCAATTCGGTGCCCGCATCCAGGAGCGCAGCGGCTATGCCAGCGATGGGGCTTGAGAGACTGGTATCGAGCGGCGCCGTTGGCTCGGAGGCTTGAAGGCGCATCAGCGACATTACCAGCAGCGCCAGGCTACCCAGGGTGACAAGCAAAGCGCCAAGCACATAGATAATCTTGATGAGCTGCGCGGTAATCAGGCTGCGGAATGAGAAAAAGTCGCTCATAGGGTCAACGTTTCTTCGCTTTCTGGCCGGCTGACTGAGATGGCCTGCCACCAGTCTCAGGCTCGTAATTCTCTACATCGCTTCGTCGCAGGAATTTCTGCCCACCTATCTCTACAACGGCCAGCTTGCCTCGGGCGACCAGGCCGTAAATAGCCTCACGTGAAACGCCGCGGATGCGCGCTGCTTCTGCCTGGGTCACAAGATTCTCGAGATCTGCCTTCATTTTGGCCCCTTTGCCTCTCCTCGCGCTTGGTGAATTGTTTGCAGTCCTAAACCCATTGACAACACAAAGCGGTTTACGGTAACATCTTAGCGTTGTTAACTAGATTCGTCAATAGAAAGGGATGCCAGATTATGAAGAAGAAATTGACTCAATCGTGCGCGCAACGATCGCTCAGCCAAGCTGAGCGCCAGTCTTTTAGCCAAGCCAACAGCCGGGCGTTAGGCCTGATCCATGTAAGGCTCGACCGTATCCAACGCAGAGAAGCGTTGGATCCGAACGCGAGGCGAGAGAGCGAGGCAGAGCGCATCGTCAACGAATGGGATGACGGAGGCTACATTCAGTTCGTCAAGCTACTCGAAAGAGCGAGCCAGGGAGCGATAGCAACGCCAGAGCGGGCAAGAGCCCTGCTGCCCACGCTCTTAGAAGTGATCGATGAAGAGACTCAATTTGATCGCGAGGTCGAGCGAGCCGCTGAGCGCACGAAGTTTGGGATTCAAATGCGGCGGGAACGGGGCGAGGTATGAACGGGCAGCCGCTGCCAGGCAAAGGCGCCCGTCAAACCGAGGCGGCCGCGCACCGGGCGCAGACGCTTCGAGTGCTGACAATCGCGCAGCTGATGACGCCCGCGCAGTGTGCAGAGTTTCTGCAGGTGAAGATCGAGACGCTTTACGTCTGGACTTCAAACCGCAAGATTCCGTTTCGCAAAGTGGGCGGCGCGCTCCGCTTCCAATTCGATGAGGTCAATGAGTGGACCAAAGCGCTGCCGTGACCGGCGTGCGGCTGCTACGCCGCTGTTTATTGGGCGTCACAACAGGCGCGTGAAAGGTGACCAATGATGGATAACACTTCTGACTTTCCAGAAATTACAGATGAAGAATGGAACGCTCTGGCCGGCAAGTTCTCTGTAGTTGTGCAGTTGCCACTAAGACAGTATGGCCCTGGGGAAGATGACCCGTTAGGACTAGGCACAACGGCCGAGCTCGAGCACCGGCATGAAGTCGAAGCCTTGCTGCAGCAAGAGGTGTGCGCACGTTTGCGTCAAGGGAGTGTTGACGGCGGCGACATCGGAGCTGGCACAGCGAATATTTTCATTGAGGATGTGATCGATGTTGACTCGCTTGTCGAAGCGACTGTGGCCGCGATGTTGGAAAGCGGCGCCATGCGGGAAGGGGTCGTAATCGGCTACAGGCCCATGCAGGCAGGCTGGCGGGACTTTGGCTCAGAGCCATATCGAATCCTATGGCCCAAAGGCTCAAGCGGCGACGTTTTTCTTTGGGGAATGCCTGACGATCCGATCCAATGACAGGGGAACGCCGCCCCGCCCGCAGTGATAGATAGGGCAGCGTGCGCCTGCTTAGCGCCTGTTTATCAGGCGCTACGCTCATTGCGGACATGAAAGCGGAGTGGTTGGTGAAAAGTGGTGCCCCCGGCGTGATTCCAACACGCGACCTTCCGCTTAGGAGGCGGACGCTCTATGCAACTGAGCTACGGGAGCACACGGAAGAATAGTACAACGTCAGTTGTCAGTTGTCAGTTGTTAGTCGCGAATTCAATTTGGAAGTGCAACGCGCATTAATGCAGCGGGCTTTGGATTTAGCGCCAACGGCGCGGAATAAGGTAGCCAGGGGCAAGCGCTGAGCGATAGCGAAGCGCGCCGCCCCTGGGAGCCGCACCAAATTGAACCGAGCTCTGAAGGAGCGACAGAGCGTGCGTGTTCAGAGGATTTCTATTTCGCACTTTCAGTGCTCGCGGCCTTTGACGCATCGATCCAGGGGCGTCGTGCTTCGCTTCGCTCGCACTTGCCCCTGGCTAACATATTTCGCGCCTTTGGCGCTTGAGGTTCGCATTTCTCAAAGTTGCACTTCAAACTTGAATCCACTAGTTATCAGTTGTTAGTTGTCGATCGTCGCACTCCCTTGCTTGCTTGCCATTGACAACTAACAACTGACTTTCAAGATTGATACTTAATCAGCGACCTTACGTCGTACCCTTCCAACTTCTTTCGGCCCGACAGGAATTCTAATTCGACCACAAAGACCAGCCCTTCGACTTTCCCGCCCAGACTCTCAACCAGATCGACAACGGCCTTTGCTGTCCCGCCGGTGGCCAGCAAATCGTCGGCAATGATCAATCGATGCCCATCGCCGATTGAGTCCCGGTGGATCTCCAGCGTGTCCTGACCATATTCGAGGTCATAGGAAATCGAAGCCCGCTCGGCCGGTAATTTCTTTGGCTTGCGAACCGGCACAAAGCCCGCACCGAGGTGATATGCGAGCGCCGGCGCGAAAATAAAACCGCGGGCTTCAATGCCGACCACGGCGTCAATCTTCATTCCCTCAAACTCTGCGGCCAGCGCATCCACGGTTTTTCTTAACCCTTCCGGATGTTTGAGCAACGTCGTAATGTCATAAAAATTAATGCCGGGCCTGGGAAAATCGGGCACTTTGCGAATTAACTTTTTAAGTTCGTCCATAATGTCGAGAATCAGCCGGCGTGCCTTTGGTCAACAATCTGCTTTCCGGGCGCGCCATGATATCATTTTCTCGTTTCCCCCGGGCCGACAGCAACACTCAAGTTCAAACGACTGAATCATGCCATTATGCAGTGTCCGACGCGGGCTTCTTGTTTTAGCCATTTCCTCGACGTTCGCTCTTACTGCCGGTGCACAGCAAAAGCAAACTCTATCAATTCAGAGCGAGGAAGTAATCAAAATTGATACAACCCTGGTCCAGACCGATGTCATGGTCTTTGACAAGCAAGGCAGCTTTGTTGACGGTCTAAAACGCGATCAGTTTGGCTTGAAGATTGACGGCAAGCCGCGCGAGATTTCATTTTTCGAAAAGATTCAAGCCGGTAGCCGTAGCGAAGAAGCTCAACTGACTGCGGCTCGTGGCAACGCCGCTGCGAATCCATCCGCCGGAGGTGGAGCGGTTCCCCTTGATCGAGGCCGAACGATTTTTTTCTTCGTCGACGACTTGCACGTGGCGGCCACGAACATGTTTCATCTGCGTACGTCATTGGGCCGCTTCATAGATCATGACATGCGCCAAAACGACGAAGTCGCGATCGTTTCAGCCAGCGGACAGATTGGCTTCCTGCAGCAGCTCACGGATAACAAAGCTGTATTGCGATCAGCCGTCGCGCACCTTAGCGCTAGGACTTACCTGGTCCGTTCCCTGGACAGCCCGCCCATGTCTGAATATCAGGCGCTATTGATTGATAGGAACGACCAGGACGTGCTTGATTTCTTTGTAGATCAATTGATGAGACAAATGCCCGGTCTTTCGCGCGCGGCCGTGGAAGAGAGCGTGCGAAGCCGCGCCTCTCAGATGTTGCACGAAGCCGGCGCTATTACCACTAATACGCTGGCTTCCCTCGAGAGTCTCATCCAGTCAACTCGTGAATTACCTGGTCGGAAGATTATTTTTCTGCTCTCTGATGGGTTCTTTATCGACACAAGGAATTCGGACGCCTCGCAGCGGATGCGGCAATTAACCGCGACCGCAGCGCGCGCCGGCGTAGTGATTTATTCGATTGACACTCGCGGATTGTTTGCCGGAACACCGGATGCAAGCAGCGCTGTTCCGTCGGATCCATCCGGCAGACTGCAAACCGGAACAGCCGGCGAAATTACGGCATCGCAGGACGGCCTCAACTCAATCGCGCGCGACACGGGCGGCCGTCCGTTCTTCAACAGCAACGAACTTCCAGTTGCCGTATCGACGGCGCTAAAGGAAAGTTCTGTTTACTATTTGTTGGCCTGGCGGCCGGAGAGCGAAGAGCAACGCAATCCGAAGTTTCGACGGATCGAAGTAAGCATTATGGGCCGATCCGATTTGATAGTCAGGTTTCGACGTGGGTTTGCTGAAATGGTTTCAGAAACAAGTTCTCGTTCGAAACACCGGCCTTCATCCGAGCCTGCCAAGACCCCCAGTGAAGAGCTGCGCGCTGCTCTTCGTGCACCTTATCCTCGCAGCAGGTTGCCGGTTTCGCTTTCACTTAACTTCATCGATCTGCCTCAGGGTGGACCAACATTGGCCAGCTCGATCAAGGTTGCGATGACTCCGTTAGTTGAGCAAGCGG
>WNFY01008421.1_pt1 | contig 17151 bp, 17 predicted proteins | sample 5400091 | NCBI WGS metagenome assembly WNFY01 (sample SAMN13153364, study PRJNA577476) | soil metagenome | isolation source: 60 cm soil or saprolite under grassland replicate 1 | place: USA:California | collected 2016-06-15
CTGTCAAGTGGAGGTATATCATGTCTCGCCTGGCTCTATTTTTACTTGGCCCGCCCCGCATAGAGCGTGATGGCGTGCTTATCAACGTTGATACGCGCAAAGCGATTGCGCTCCTTGCCTATCTCGCGGTCACTCACCAGAGGCACAGCCGTGATGTACTGGCATCTTTGCTCTGGCCTGAGTATGATCAGGCTAATGCGCGCAGTGCCTTGCGCCGCACCCTCTCAACACTCAATAAAGCACTCGCTGGAGATTGGTTAGATATTGACCGGGGAACTATCAATTTTGATACCAGGTCCTCATCCAATGTCTGGCTTGACGTTGACCACTTTTATAATCTGCTTGCCGGGTGCCGGGTGCACGGCCACGCGGCCTCCGAGGTATGTCCTGCTTGCGTGTCCCCTCTCACTGAGGCAGTCGCGCTGCATCGCGATGATTTCATGGCTGGCTTCAGTCTGCGTGATAGCCCGAACTTTGATGATTGGCAGTTCTTTCAGGCCGATAGCCTGCGCCACGATCTTGCTGCCGTCCTTGAACGCCTGGTGTACTGTCACAGTGCCATGGGAGATTTCAAGCTGGCCATTGCCTATGCCCGGCGCTGGCTGGCCCTCGATAGATTGCACGAGCCAGCGCATCGTCTTCTCATGCAATTGTATGCCTGGGCTGGTCAGCGTGCTGCTGCTCTTCACCAGTACCGCGAGTGTGTGCAGGTACTCGAACAAGAACTGGGCGTGACTCCGTTAGAAGCGACAACCCAACTCTATCAGGCTATCAAAGAAAACCAGGTACCACCTCCGCCCATATCTCTGCAGATTGCTAACCCTGTATCGAAACAACAAGAAGTAGGGAGCAGTATACCCTTAACGGATCCCTCTCCTGGTCCATCTCCGCTTTCCCAGGCGCCGTTTACCAGCCATTTAAACGCTAACTATCCTATCGTTGGGCGAGCAAAGGAATGGTCGGCCTTAGTTAATGCGTACGAGACTATTGGCGGTGATGGTCATGTGGTGATCCTTGAAGGGGAGGCTGGCATCGGCAAGACGCGACTGGCTGAAGAGTTTCTCGCTCATATTCAGGCCAGGGGTGCAGCCGTGATTGCAGCACGATGCTATGAAGGTGAGACTCATATTGCCTATGGTCCCGTTGCCGCCGGTCTGCGTGCTGCTATCGCTGAAAAGAATAACGTTTACCAACTGGAAAAAATACCCACACCCTGGTTGGTTGAGGCTTCTCGCCTCCTCCCTGAACTCATGGCTTTGCAGCCAGGCTTACCACCGGCCCCACCACTTGATAGTCCAGGTGCTCAAAGCCGCTTCTTTGAGGGGCTCAGGCAGGTATTACTCAGCATATGTAATCCTGATGGTAAACATCCAGGTGTTATCTTCTTCGACGATCTCCACTGGGCTGATGGAGCTTCGCTTGACTTGCTGGCCTACCTTTTGCGGCGCCTACGTGAACAACCCTTGTTCCTCATTCTCACCTGGCGCAGTAAACGCGCGGCCAGCGATCATCGCCTGTATCGTCTATTGACTGAGGCCCAGCGGTCGACTCATACCACTGTCATATCTTTGTCCCGCTTGAACCAATCCACTGTTCAAGAATTGGTGAGGTCTGTCTCACCAACTGGTAAAACTCTACCTCAGGGACTCGTTGAGCGTTTGTATTCAGAAACAGAAGGACTGCCTTTCTTCCTTGTAGAATACCTGATGGCCTTGACAACAGGCGTCTTGACGGCTGACAATGACGACTGGTCGCTGCCCGGAGGAGTACGCGACCTGCTCCATTCGCGCCTGGTTGATGTGAGCGAAACTGGCTGGCAGTTGCTCAATACTGCCGCGGTTATTGGACGCTCTTTCGATTTTGATATCTTGCGCGAGGCCAGCGGTCGCAGCGAAGAAGAGACGGTAGTTGCCCTGGAAAATTTGATTGCCAGGGGACTCGTCGAAGAGGTGCGCAGTGGAACTGCGGAACGAGCGTTGACCTACGACTTCAGCCACGAGAAACTGCGCGCCCTGGTGTACGAAGAAACGAGTCTGGCCCGGCAACGCTTACTTCATCGACGTGTTGCCGAAGTACTCGTTAATCATATGCGGGGCTACCGTGATGGTGCTCTCGCTGGACAGATTGCGTATCATTATCGACGAGCTGGCAACGAACAAGCTGCGGCGGAATACTACAGGCTGGCAGGAGAACAAGCACGCAGCTTGTACGCCCATAGTGAAGCGCTGGCTCACTTGCGCATGGCCCTCACCCTCGGACACCCTGATAGCGCTGCACTTTATGAAACTATTGGTGACCTGCATATCTACCTGGGAAAGTACAATGATGCGCTGAAAAGCTACGAAACCGCGGCTGCACTGTGCGAGCCGGCCGCTCTTGCTACTTTGGAGCACAAGTTGGGCATCGTCTACCAGCGACGTGGAGAATGGGAACGCGCAGAAAGCCATTTTGAGGCGGCACTTCGCGCAGTTGGAGAAACTGATTCGGCAGGAGAACGCGCCAAGATTTACGCTGATTGGAGCCTCACCGCCCATCATCGTGCTCAGATCGACCGTGCACAAGACCTGGCTCTCCGGGCACTGGATTTAGCTGAAACTGCCCATGATCGGCGCGCCCTGGCCCAGGCTCATAACATATTAGGCATTCTCGCCAGCAGTCAGGGGGAGTATGAGCGAGCATGTCATCATCTGGAACAGAGTCTTGCCCTGGCAGAGGGCCTGGATGACCTGGGCGCTCGCGTTGCTGCGCTCAATAATCTGGCCCTGGCCTACAGGGCAAGCGGAGCGATTGAACATGCGCTGACATTGGCTGAAGCCGCCCTACACAATAACCTGGCTGACCTCCTTTATGCCGCCGGGCGTTCGGAGGCTGCCATGTCCCACCTCAAACAGGCGGTTAGTATCTATGCTGAAATCGGCGTCGAGGCAGGCACCGTGCAGCCTGAGATCTGGAAGTTGGCAGAATGGTAGACAAATTTCTCTACCTCTTTCTCCATAACAGAAGAGACCAAACATCTGAGTTGATGTTTGGTCTCTTCCTCGCGGGCGCTAAAATATCTACCTGACTTGCTACTTTACCACTGAATGAACGTCACACCAGAGCCTGGATGGAAATGTACGTAAGTGACCTGGTACGGATTTGATCCCCAGCTGGTGTTACTCGCCAGCACGCTGCCATCACTATAGACTCTCTCTACCACTGCTACATGCCCCAGGCCATAGGCCCCCTGTACCCACGGCTGTAAATTTATGATAGCGCCGTAACTCGCTCTACTGGAAACTTGCCAACCAAATTGGTAAGCACGTGCTGTCCATTGCCATGCATTTGAATTGGTGCGCCATGGCACATATACACCGTGTATCTGATGGTAACGTTGATCAGCCCACCACGTACACCAGGGATAAGGGAACCAGTTGTAGGCCCCCGTGGGCGGCATATTCGGTGTATTCTTGCTAGCTAGCGCATGATTAGCCGATGCATGATATCCAACTTGACTTTGTGCATGGGCTCCCTTGACGCTTGCTCCTAAGGTTCCCAAAAAGAACAAACCAAGCATTACTACGAGACTTACTTTCACTACAAAACTTACGGTCTTAGGTTGCCAGAAGAAATTCCCGGCTGCTTGCTGAAAACGCAAAATGTCTTTCTTTCTAGTTGCAGCACCCGTTGGCTGTTTCCCTCCTTTACACACGCGCAGGCAAAAGCTTCCGAGAAGTGTAAATAGGGGAACGCGCAAATCATAACATTACACCGGTGAAACACAATGAAACGTCATGAAACATAGCAAAAATGGGCTATATATTAAGATGTTGCGAACAGGCCAAATAATAGTTCGCGTACGGGGGCAAAGCTTTTGCGGTGTAGCGGTGTGGCGCCATGTTGGCGCAGGGCAGCCAGGTGAGCAGGTGTACCGTAGCCTTTGTGTTGATCAAACCCGTAGACAGGGTATTGCTCGTGAAGTTGTAGCATGAACCGGTCGCGGGTCACCTTGGCGATGATCGACGCGGCTGCAATGGAGAGGCAACGGCTATCGCCCTTGATGATTGAGCGTTGTGGCAGGGGGATATCGGGCAAAAGTAATGCATCAAGTAGAAGTGCCTGTGGGGGGAGCGAGAGCTGGGCAAGAGCTGAACGCATGGCATATTTAGTCGCCTGTAGAATATTACGCTCATCGATCAGTTCAACCGGACCAATGCCAACGCTCACTGCCACTGCGTGCTGCATGATAACCTCAAACTGGCATTCTCGTACCGCCGCGGTTATCTGCTTGGAATCACGTACACCGGCAAAGCGGGTGAGCAGATCGTTGTCATCAAGCGGTAAGATGACAGCGGCGGCTACTACAGGACCCGCGAGGCACCCACGCCCGGCTTCATCAAGTCCTGCAACAAAGGAATAGCCCTGCTCAAACAGGGCCATTTCTTCTTCTAGCGTTGGTATTTGTTTCTTATTCGCCTGCACTTGTATCAGTCGTATTGACGGTTGTAATAGCAGTATCGGCAGTTCTGGCAGCCCTGGCAGCCTCTTTTGCCGCTGCCTCTTTACTTGTCATCGGACGGATTTCTTTTAAGCGAGCAGCCTTACCGGTCAAGCCGCGTAAATAGTAAAGTTGCTTACGGCGTACGCGAGCATGTCGTAGTACTTCAATCTTCTCTATCCGGGGAGAATGAAGCAGAAAGGTACGTTCAACGCCAACCCCGTGGGTGATGCGGCGTACAGTGAAGTTCTGGTTGATACCGCCGCCACGCAGTCGCATGACCACACCCTCGAAGGGCTGTAGACGTTCGCGGTTCCCTTCAACAACTTTTACTTGCAGGCGTACCGTGTCACCTGATTTAATCTCCGGTATATCTTTACGCAAATGAGCACTTTCGACAGCAGCCAGCAACGCCTGCCCTGCTGGCTTCGAAATGACTTGTTTATCGGCCATTCTACACCTCCTGTGCGCTTCCCTTCCTGCTCGGCCTCAGTAAAATACTTGGGAGCATGGAGCGCAAGATCCTACCTGGTTGCGTTAAGCTGCTTCATGAGGCGCGATTTGCGGCGAGCAGCATTGTTTCGATGAATAACCCCTTTTTTGGCTGCGCGATCCAGTTCACTCACTGCCGCACGTATTGCCTCTTCAGTGGATTCGGAACTCGCGTCTGAGGCGATAGCCTGGCGAGCCTTGGTTATTTGTGTTTTAACAATTGATTTGACGCTGCGGTTGTGCTGGCGGCGTTTTTGCTCCTGGCGCATGCGCTTTGCCGCAGCCGGATTATTGGGCATATGAGTACAATTCCTCCCCAAAACAAAACATCTATCTGCTTATTTATCCCCTGACTGGGGCTAAATCTACAAAAAATGCCGACTTTATGTCGGGCATAATCGCCCATGGATTATAGCAGATAGGCGATAGACATGTCAAATAAAAAAAACGTTAATAGAGTATCACCGGCGTTCCCCAGGCGATTTGTGGATACAACCAGGCAATATCGTTAGTGTTCATGTTGATGCAGCCGTGGCTTCCGTTGCCATTGAACTGGGTAGTACCGCTTGAATCTGCATGTGGAAAGTTTGTACCGGGACCGAAATTGGCTCTCCACCATGCATCATGTAAGAAGTAACCACCAGAGTGATACTCCATCGCGTATTGAATGGGTGTAGGCGGATACCAGAATGCCGAACCAGGAGGCTCAGACGATTTGAACTTTGTCGGGCTTTGACGCAGGATGATGCTCCAAAATCCCGGGGGCGAAGGTCGCAAATACTGTCCAGTGACAATGTTGAACGCTCTAACCAGCTTGCCATTATTGTAATAGCGTAGTGCCTGCTCAATGAATGACACGACAAGTACCGGGCCAGCGTTGGAACCGTAGACATTGTAATGTTTCATCAGCTGGATATCGGTGGCGTGGGGCTGGTTATAAGCTGCTTTGTCGTTGTAATCTGCCTCCATGGCTTTCAGGTGAAGGAAATTGTTGTTGATGATATCAATAGCCGCCTGGTAGTCGGATTGAGCTCCAGTGGACTGTGCATACTGTAAGGCCGCCCCACCATCAAGGCCCGCGCCATTTACACCGTACTCATAATCCAGGTTATATACACCCCCATCATAAGGATCATGATATTGGTGTGTATTGCCCCAGGTATCCACCTCTTGATTGTACTGATTGAGTAAGGAGTTAGCATATCCAGCGGTCAGAGCAAATTGCAGTGATGCAATGTCATGATCGATTTGTGAAGAGACCTTTACGTAATCACTAATGGATTTAGCCTGCGCAAGTGCCGTCTGGTCTGCAGTGAGACGCTGCTGAAAAGATGTTGTATTCTGTCCATATTGTTTGAGTTTGACGATATCTGCACTAAACTGCTGCAACTTGGCGGCACCCACATACGGAATAGCCAGAGTAGAAAAATCGGATGTTGCCTGCAATTGCGTAGTCGATTGATTGATCAGTTGTGAATAATCCTCCGGTTTATTGGCGCTGCGGAAGAGTTGGAGATCCTCTTGATATTGTTGATTGAGAGCAGTAGTATCCAGGTGCGATGCCTGCAGTTGTTTAATGTCCTGTTGCAGTGATACCAGATTGTTGTATGCAGGCCCCATTAACTGTAATGCCAGCGTAGAACGCTTGGCATTATAACTGATTTGCAGGTAATCTTTAGGATATTGGGCCCTGGCGAGCTGGTTTTGGTCTTGAGTAAGTTGATTTGCAAAGATTTTAGCTTCAATAAAGTTTTGCGCCCGTCGCTCTGCCAGGGCATTCTCCAGGGTCTGAATATCCAGTGAGGCCTGATAATAAGCTGTTGTGTTGTCTGAAATTCCAAACCATGGACTTGCACCGCCAGAAACTGGTAACGCTGTGTTAAATTGCTAGAGTAATCGGTAGCCGGTTGACCACTGAACACGGTTATAGGAGCATTTGTATTACTTAATTGATCTTCCTGCTGTATGATAGGTTTTAGCATTGCATCGGGTACGCCAATACTCTGTGCGTGAGAAATGAGGTTATCAAGGTCTGCCTTGCTTTTATTGGCCTGCTGCTGTGTCTGTGGGTCGCCGCCACAAGCGCTCAACAAAAGCGTCACTAACATGACCATGCATACAATAAGTATGCCATTCCTGGCCCTCCCCCAGGCGCCGGTAAAAAAAGTCATGACGAGCATCCTCCTAAAGATGGTTTATATCGCATATCATTATTTACATCGCATGACTTCCGTGAAAGTAACAGCTTAAAACATGAGTCATCGCCAACGGACCGTTCATCATGTTATGCTAGCGCCTGTTCCAGGTCTGCCAGGAGATCGTCTACATCTTCGATGCCAACTGAGAGACGCAGCAGCGTATCGGTGAGACCGCGAGACTCCCGAATATCTTTTGGAATGGAGCCGTGAGTCATAGATGCCGGGTGGCAGACAAGCGAGTCGACACCACCCAGGCTCTCTGCCAATCCGAAAACCTTGAAGCGCCGTACCACCTTATCCACATCGGCATATACACCTTTAAACTGGAACGAGACCATGCCGCCAAAACCACTCATCTGGCGTTTGGCTAATGCATAATCAGGGTGTGCAGGCAGGCCAGGATAGTAGACCTTCTCCACTCGCGGATGCTCGGTCAGAAACTTCGCCACCGCTATTGCATTCTCTTCGTGCTGGCGCATGCGCACGGCCAGTGTTTTGATGCCACGCAGCGTTAACCAGGAATCGAAAGGCGAGGGAACGCCACCGGCAGCATTTTGATAAAACTTGATGGCCTGGTAGACTTCCTCATTGTTCAGCACCAGAGCACCACCGATGATATCACTATGTCCATTGAGGTACTTGGTCGTGCTATGTACGACAATGTCGGCCCCTAGTTTCAAGGGCTGCTGAAAATACGGGCTGGCAAAGGTGTTATCAACCACGAGCAGTAGATTATGCCGGTGTGCAATCTCTGCCACGGCCTGGATATCTATCAGGCGCAGCAGCGGATTCGTCGGCGTCTCCAACCAGATCATTTTGGTGTTTGGCCGGATAGCTCGCTCATAGCCTGCTATATTGCCTGCTGCCACATAGGTGGTCTCCACATTGTAGCGGCGCATAACACGCTCAAAGATACGGTAGCTGCCACCATAGAGGTCATCACAGGAGACCATGTGCTCGCCGGCGCTGAGGAGGCTGAGAATAGCACTTTCGGCAGCCATACCGGAGGCAAAGGCCAGCCCATAGCGCCCTTCTTCGATGGCTGCCATACACTCCTCCAGCGCGCTGCGCGTTGGGTTTTGTGTGCGTGAGTATTCAAACCCTTTATGTTCACCAAGTCCTGCCTGGACATAGGTAGATGTTTGAAAAATAGGAGCTATGATCGCCCCTGTCGATGGATCAGGTTCCTGTCCAGCATGAATGGCCTTTGTTGCAAACTTCATAAAACGCTTCCTCAATAGTTAGTATGTTCAACAGTGTACAAGACTTTCAAATCAATAGACATTATAGCATCCTTTGCGTCAATCTAACCTCATTCCTGACATCCTCTCGTCTTCTTGTATTCTTCTAAATTATAATACTGACCAATCAAAAGGGAACAGAGAGGATCTTATTACAACGAAAAACAAAGCTCACTCGTATACTGAGTAACGACGTCTGAATGTTCTATTGGTTAGAACATAACAACAGCATCGCGAGGAGCTAACATAATGGATACGCCCCCTACGTCCCATGACACATCTCATTCTTTAAACAAGCCCACTATCGGTGTCTTGCTGGTGCATGGGCTCAATGGTGGTAGGCGTGATTTTGCAGAACTGGAGCTGGCGCTCCAGGATCGCGGGATGCTTACTAATAATATGTTGTTGCCAGGGCATGGCACCCATATACGGGAGGTGCTATCACTTGGCTGGCAGGATTGGGCGGATGCCGTGCGCGCTGAATTGATCGCCCTCAAGCAGCGCTGTGATGTGGTGTTCATCGTGGGACATTCGTTGGGCGGTTCGCTTACCTTGCATATCGCTGCCCACGAAGAAGTGGACGCCTATGAGGCCTGTTGCAAGCATGCTGCAATTTTTGCCAACACTGCGGACCGAATTGCCAAAGGTAACTGCGCCAGCGCTGGTTATGATCTCGATTCACGATCATGTCGTGCCTGCTCGTGATGGACGCGAGATTTACCGGCATATCGGTTCCAAAGAAAAGCATCTGGTCACCTTCCATCGCTCCTATCATGTCATCATGAAAGATTATGATCGTGAGGAAGTATTGGCCAAGACGACGGCCTTTATTCTACATCACGCTGGCAGAGCGAAACCTCATAAGAGAAATACCGACCAGACGGCGTAATGAGATGATAGATATTCACATCACCGCCTGTTTGGGGTATACTTCATTTTGTGAAGATAACAAGTGAGGGAATAAAAGGACGTTGACCCAGCAGGTAAGTAAACCACCAGAACAAATTGAGTTGCAGCCCGATATTTCACAGTCGTTGCCAGGTCAGCACAGGCGCTTTTCTAAAGCGGGAATCTATATTTTACTTGTGCTCATTGGTTTACTCATCGTGTCTTCTGCTAGCCTGCTCATGGTCAGTCTGGCACAGGGATTGACCCATCCTGTTGCGGGTGCAGCGACACTTACCCCGACACAGCAGCCTTCAAGGGCTCAGACCGTGGCACCTACAGCAACAACGGATCAAAATGTTACATCCACGCCTACCCCTCCAATCTTTACGCCAGGCAATACAATCGTACCGCCATTGCAACTGCCCAGCGGCCGTTACCTGGTCTACGAACAGCAAGATAAGTTGTATTGGGTCTCTAGCACAGGCGGTCTACCTCAAGTGATAACCGCCCCTGGGTATCTCTACAATCAGGCCGTACGTCCCATACTGACATCCTCAGGTCAACTTCTCTACAGTGGAAATGGTATCTGGCTGACTGACATTTTTGGTGGAACGCCGCAAGAGATCGCTACACTTGATCCTAATAAAGTGATTACCTCGATGGCGCTTAGTAGTGATGGGACGACCGTTGCCTGGAGTACTGAACCTGCAGGCGGAGATGGTGTGATTGATATTTATGCAGGTTCATTGACTGCTCCCACCAGAGTCTTTGAGCAATTGTCAAGCAATTGTCCTTGCTTCCGTGTATTTGCGTTTATGAATGGGCAGGGAAAACAAGGGAATACGACACTGCTACTCACGGATGGTCAGCAAAGTCATGAGGCCATCCAGCTTGGTTTGTGGTCGCTCAATATTACTAATCCCACGCCACAACCCCTCATGGATGAAGAAAACTCACAACAAGGTCCGTTGGCTCTTGCTCCTCATAGCAACATATTGCTGTATTCATCCTACGAAGGTGAGGTTCCGATGCCCAGCGATAACAGTGTGCCTGATGACGTTGCTACACTGAATTATCCCAATAGCCTGGATATAACCACCCTGGATGGGCAACCATTGACAATGAATACATCGCAAGTATTATTGCCAGAGCAGCATGGTCTGAGTAATAGGGCTGTTTATCACTGGGTGACCACGCCTGTATTTACCTTAGATGGTCATATGTTGTTATACGTTGAATTTTCTAGCCAGTCCCAGGCTCCCTATGATCGCAGCAGCGCTCTTTTCGAGGCACAGGTAAGCGGTTCAGGGAAGCACTTGCATGTGAGCAAACCACAGTTAATGGCAGGATCGACGGCCAGACTGCTGGAACTGGGCCCCTGGCTCAATAACCACATTCTTTCTTTTTACGCTGATGGTACGCTCTATGCATTGGATATCCAAAGTGGAGCGGTGGCCACCATTGCTCAAACGAAAGCCTATGCCCGCATTATCGCTGTTGTTGGTTTGAGTGGTTCATGAAAACCCGTCTTAGTCGTATCGTCATTTTTCTATTTTGCGCAGAGCAGAAATGTTATACTACCGTAAAAAGCTGATGCTCCAGAAGATTCTTTCACACTTTTTGATGGAAGAGGATGAAAAAGTATGTCAACACAAGCAGGGAAGCTCACCGACAATTCCCAGGGAGCAAATGTATTCAACCCAAGCGAAAAACTCTTCCGAGCCCTCATTGAAAACAGTTCAGATGCCATTGCATTAGTTTCTCATGAGGGACTCTTTACCTATGTCAGTCCATCCGTTCAAAAAATTTTAGGTTTCACACCTGAAGAATTGCTTGGTCATAATACGCTTGAACTGTTTCCGCCTGACCATTTGCCTGCTGCATTAGAACAATTTGATACCGTCGCGAAGACCCCGGGGTTAACTGTGACGGTCGAGCATACATGCATCCATAAAGATGGCTCACTCCGCTGGCTGGAAAGCACTATAACCAATCATCTGCATGATCCACATATTCAAGCATTTGTTGCCAATTTTCGAGATATTAGCGAGCGCAAACAAGCGGAGGAAAGACAGCACATACTTGATCAGGTCAGTAATCTGGTCGTGTCTTCCCTTGATCAGCAGATTACCCTAACAGAGATCGCACAGCTGCTTGTGCCATCCCTGGCGGATTATTGTCGCATTGCCATACTTGATGAACAGCACGAGATCCAGGAAATAGCGGTCAACCACACTGATCCTGACAAAGTAGCTCTGGTACAAGCGTTGTATGACCAATATAAAGATCAAGCAGAGCCAGTCTATGGTGTTCAGAAACTGCTGCGAACAGGGAAGCCAGAATTGATCTCCAATGTTTCTCAAGATGTCTTAGCTCATATACAAGTTCATCCTGACATGCTCGAAATTCTCAGGAGGCTTGCTCTGAAATCCTATATGGGTGTTCCGCTCATCGCACGCGATAGGATCATAGGAGCGATCACCTTTTCTTCCGTTCAACCCTCTCGAGAGTATACAAAAGCCGATCTGTACTTTGCTCAGGAATTAGCACGCCGGATCGCGTCGGCTCTGGATAACGTCCACCTGTATCGACAAGCACAAGCAGAAATCCGGGAACGGAAAAATGCAGAAGAAGCGCTCAGAGAAAGCGAAGCACGCAAAGATGAATTTATCAGTATGGCAAGCCATGAGCTCAAAACCCCACTGACCAGCCTGAAAGGCTTTACGAATCTGCTGCAGCGGCGCCTGACCAAACAAGGGGATAAGCAGGCCCTGCACTTTCTGGCCCGCATGGAGGAACAACTGGATAAGTTAAGCAAGCTCGTCAGCGATCTGCTGGATGTCACGAAGATGCAAACGGGCAAGCTCGAATTTCGCGAGGAACGCTTTTTCCTGAACGAGCTTGTGCGCGAAACGCTGGAAAATCTTCAAGGTACAATGGAGACCCATCATCTTCAACTGGAGGAAGTGACAGATGTCCAGGTGCTTGGCGATAAAGACCGACTTGGGCAAGTGCTCATTAATCTACTGACCAATGCTATCAAGTACTCGCCTGAAGCAGACACGGTTATTGTGCGTGTTTCAGCTGACGAGCACAACGCCATCGTCAGCGTGCAGGATTTCGGGATTGGCATTGCAGAAACGCATCAGGAGAAAATTTTTGAGCGCTTCTATCAAGTGAACGACGGCACAGAGAAAACGTTCCCGGGGCTGGGCATTGGCTTGTATATCTCCAGTCAAATCGTCAGAGGACACCATGGCCGCCTGTGGGTGGAGAGTGCAAAAGGAGCAGGGACAACTTTTTATCTAAGCTTGCCCCTCGCCAGGGAAGGCTAGCAGGTCGGTTCTCCACTGCACCTGGTTTGATAGGTAGGATCAAACCAGTTCCAACAGGTATTCTGATTAAAAGTATTTGTATGTTGCGGATACACGACTACGAAGGAGCTGAGTGTGAGTACAAAGACGATCCTCATTTTTCAGGGCGGCGGCGCGCTTGGTGCCTATGAGTGTGGAGCTTACCAGGCATTAGCCCCGCACTTAGACAATCTTGCCGTCGTAGCTGGTACCTCGATTGGTGCCATCAACTCAAGTCTTATTGCGAGCCACTATCAGACAGCGGATCGTGGTGCTGCATTTTTGAAACAGTTTTGGACAGAAGTTCTCGCAACGTCTTCTCAGCTCTTCTTTCCTCCTTCCGGTGTCTGGCGGAGATGGAATGCGGTCTGGACCAGCTTTTTGTCTGGTAACCCCCACCTCTTTACGCCCCGTCTTTTGGGCTCATTACCATGGATTTTCCGTGCACCCGTCTACTGGTCTGAAACCCACTTTTATCAAACGCAGGCCATGGAACAGACATTACAGCAATACTTTGAACCCTATGGTCCGAAAGCTGGAGATCCCCGCTTAATCGTGACGGCGGTGGATATCGAGGCAGGTAAGTCTCAAGCCTTTGATAGCTGGCAAGACCGCATTACGGCTGAGCATGTTGTTAGCAGTGGCAGTTTGCCGCCTATGTTTCCCGCAAAAGAGGTTAATCGCAAGTTCTATTGGGATGGGGGGCTATGGAGCAATTCGCCACTGCCAGAAGTGCTGAACGTTCTACAGAAGACAGGACCAATAGATGAGAGCTACCAGGTCTACATTATCAATGTCTTCTCACAGCGCGGGAGTGTGCCACAGAACAACTGGGAAGTCTCGCAGCGGATCAGTGAGATTACTTATGCAGATAAGACGAACTACGATGGTAAGTCCTGCGCATGGGTCAATCACTACATCGACCTGGTGAAGACACTGCATGAGCAGGTGGATCTGCTTCCAGCAGGGCTAAGAAACCAGATTGAACAGGAGTATACGAGGATATGTCTGGAGAAGCGGGTTCATTTGGACATCACTATCATTCAGCGGGCGGCTTTTCCAAATGAACAGGCTGAGCAGGTATCGCGAGAGCTTGATTTTTCTCCAGAGAGGATAGAGGAATTAATGAGTCAGGGATATAGAGATGCAAAGCAAGCTTTGGAATAGAAAAACCTGACGTTGACCGGCTCCGCCTTCGCCTGGTAGCATCCTTAGCGGCTGGCAAGCGCTTCGTCCATCTCAGCATCCCTCAACACTCGGCGCAGATTTCTCAGTGCTGCCTGAATACGCTTTTTGAGGGTGTTTTCTGATATCTGCAACGCCTGGGATATTTCTGGTAGCGTCATCCCTTGATAGTAGTGAAGGGCGATGACCATTTGCTGCTTCGCGGGCAAATTCTCTATGGCTTGCGCCAGGTCCCAATTGCGCTCCATGTAACCCTCATAATAATTTGTTATTTGAGACGCTAAATCCGTTTCTTGCTCAGAAAATGATTGACGTAGAAACATCGTAGATCGTGCGAGTCGTCGCTTAAAGCTAATACACTGATTTACCACTATGCGCAACAACCAGGAGCGCAGAGCTCCTGATTCGCGCAGGCTGGGGAGGCGTTGCCATGCCAGGATGAACGCATCTTGTACAGCGTCCTCTGCAATATCTGGATCTTTTACAATCCTGTAGGCGGTACGGTGCATCACTCTATTATATTGATCGAAGATATCATCAAAAGCCTCTCTATCCCCTCGCAGTGCGCGAGCCACGAGTAGCTGTTGTGTGTGTTGTTCAGGCCCTGCATCAGTTTCCACCTGATCTTGTTGTTCAACAGACGATTCTGCGTATTCATTCTCCACCCAGCTGGAAATACGCTCTGCTGGTTCACAAGTGATAAGCGCTGCCATACATATTGCTCCTTCTCATTTACATTATACAAACTATATACAAACATATAACACAAACTATACGTAATAGCAAGGTGTGTCCGCTCAGGTTTTTTGCTATGAGAGATTTTCTCCTGTGACTCTTCATGCTTTTGTATCCTTTTGTTGGCAAACGGATTTCCCCAACCTGTACCCATGTTTCGGTTCGCATGCATCTTAAACAAAAGTGGCTGAAAAGCCTGACAGCTGCGAGGGCCATGAGGATGACCCTTAGTCTTAGCAAATATTATGCAAACTGTAGACGTAAAATACGAACTATGCTATAGTTTCCGTAATGTTCAAGCAACAAGCCACGCTAAAAATTCACCGCCGGGTATTGGAACCCATGGGGGAGAGTGTTTCATGGTGCGAGAAAGACATACTGAGTGGCCACACCTGGAACACTACTCTAATGTTCCTCTCTTCAATACGAAGGCTGTGGTACAACAAACAGGCATAACTGCTCCCACGTTAAGAGCTTGGGAGCGCCGCTATATGATCCTCTCGCCGGAACGTGCTCAAAATGACTACCGCCTGTACTCAGAGCGTGATATCGCTATCATTCGCTGGCTCAAAGAGCGCGTTGATGCAGGAATGGCCATCAGCCAGGCTATTGCCCTCTTTCGTCATCTTGAGCAGGAACATCACCAACTCCATCGAAAAGATTCTTCTCCAGGGAGTATTTCACCTTCCCAGATGATGTTATCAACTACCTCTGGGGTTGAACACGAACCGATTGAAGGCGACGTGCAGGTGAAAAAAGGTGCACCTCAGCCTGTCCTCCCGAATGTGCAGAAGCTTGATGCTGAGGTGTTCGTGAACGGATCTCAGACAACGTATAACTTGCGTTTCATACAAAAGCGTTTGCTTGAGGCCTTCAACATACTCGACGAAGCTACAGCCAGCCAACTTATGGCCTCGATATTGGCAATCTATTCAATTGAGCAAGTCTGCACTGAACTCATTACGCCGACATTATGGGAGATTGGGCGGCTCTGGGAGCAGGAGCTTATTACCGTTTCAATAGAACACTTTGCCAGCGCCTTCTTCCGTGGCTTGTTGACCAATCTGCTCCATGTCACGCCTACCAGTAATACGAGCCCCTTGGTGATTGCCTGCTGTGCCCCTGGCGAAGAACACGAGTTGGCACCACTCATCTTATCGCTGCTTTTACGTCGAGCTGGCCTGCGTGTTGCCTACCTGGGTCAAAGTATTGAAACCGAGGGTCTCCTGCAGACAGTCAGGCAATTGACTCCCGCGCTGATCTGTGTCTCTGTGACAGGCACTGCTTTTGTGCAAGCGGTGACCACACTGGGACAGAAGTTACAGGGATTACCTCCTGTATTTACCTTCGGCGGGCAGGCGTTTGAGCAGCACGCTGATCTCATTGCACAGGTTCCTGGCGTATATGTCGATGGAGATATGCAGACTATCATCGCCCAACTAAGACGAATGGCCTTTCAACAAGTCGAGCATAAGGATTAGTTCAGTGTCGTTCGGCTTCAGCAGGGACCGTATCAAAAATGAGGGGGAGCGCTTCTGGCACTCCCCTTCCTCAGGCCCTTGATCTTATCAGACCAAAGAACCTGGAGAAACGTCTTTCTCTATGACGCTAGTGGTCTTCCAGGAGGTCTTCCACATCGGTCTGGCTCGGATGGTAGGGATCGGTCTGGGTGCTATGAATGGGTACATCACCTTCGCGCTCGATATGAGCCTTTTCCCGCTGAACCGCCTCTGAGATCTGTTGGGTCTCCTGGACCTGTCGCTTGCCAATAGCAACCTCACCGGTTGCCACCGTCTGCTTCGAGACATTCACCTGTTCCTCACTTACCGGAACCCGAATGGTCTCTCCCTCACTAATTGGTTCATTCGATACCTCGCCGGAAACCGGCCGGCGTTCGATCACCACTTCCTCGCGATTGACGGGGACATTGATTGACTTTTGCTCGGTTACAACCTCTTTGCGAATGCCAACCTCACCCGTCTGTATGGGCTGCTTATTGGCCTGTAACTGCTCCTCACGCAACTGAACCCTTTCGGCCCTATTGGTATCCAATGTCCTGTCTTGAGCATAGGTATCAGCTGCTTTTATGTACCGAGTACCGAATCTGGTCATTTGTGAAGCCGGCCTGCTGGAGATCACTCATCGCCTGCTGGGCTTGAGCCTCATCTTGAAAAACGCCTACTGCAATTGGGCTACGAGTTGTAGTCACAAGTTTTCTCCTTTCAAAAAATGCTTCTTTTTTTGACATGTGGAGTGCACATGGCTCCATGCGCCTCCGTAAGGGATATTAGTAAGGCTACCGCCTCCTCATCTGGTCAGCCTGCCTTTGTGCTCCATCGCTTGTTGTGCGTTGATTTGAGAAGCAGCAGAGCTGACCGTATTTTCGCTCCGATTAAGCAAACGTTGCGCTGTCTCGCGTCCTCCCAGTCCAAAGGCCAAACCAAACGCAAGAGCAGCCGCTGCGACAATAGCCCCGAATAACTCATTGAGTAAGGCTGGCGCGATTAAGACTCCTTTCAAGTATAGTGTGTAACATGTTTGTTCAACGTATATATACACTTTTTTCGATGTTAAAAAGTTTC
>WNFY01016905.1_pt1 | contig 17148 bp, 15 predicted proteins | sample 5400091 | NCBI WGS metagenome assembly WNFY01 (sample SAMN13153364, study PRJNA577476) | soil metagenome | isolation source: 60 cm soil or saprolite under grassland replicate 1 | place: USA:California | collected 2016-06-15
CAATCCCTGATAACGGCCATCCGGCAATTCAACGCCTACTGTGTTTAGCAGACGAAGAAGGCGTGTGTAATCGAGTTCTGCGCTATTCCAACGAGCCCTCTCTTCTTCCAGGAGGTCAGCATCGAGTATCAACCGCTGCTCAATTGTACGTAGCAGCGAATGTGGGGAAGAAAGATCATCAAAAAGACCGGCATGCGTGGTAACTACTATTCTGGCTGCTTTGACTCGCTCTTCTGCCCGCCTTACAAAGCAATATCCTTTTTGCCGGTAGAGGCACCTTTGATATGGAGCCTCATGCCTACCATCTGCGAGGGGAACACGTTCTACACCAGAAGAGATACGCTCCCAAGCAGAAATTTCCTGGGGCAAGAGGGTTAATTCACTGCGTTCGCCAGTCAGGGTTTGCTGTGCCCACAATGCCAATTTGGCTAATCCTCGTGCTTGCTCTGCGGATAGTTCGCCACTGGTGCGTCGCAAAGCTGATCCAAACCAACGATGAACACAAAGATAGCCATCTCGCTCAGCCAAGTAAGCTACCGGCATCTGATCCTTAACATATGCTCGCAAACGCGGTAAAACATGTTCGATTAACCGTCGCGCCCCCTGTTGGTTAGCGCAGGCAATGATGAGACGCCTGGGAGTTGGATCCTCATCCACAGCACCGATCAGTGAGTCACACAGCCACTCCAAGGCAGGTATCAAAACCGGGGAGTAATCATTCGCACCAATAGTAACTTCGATGAGCAGAGATTTATGATCCTCCAGCGCCTGGCGCACTGCTTTATAGGCTGTTTGATAACCTACATGCATGTGTGGATGCTGGAGTCGTGTATCCTGCGGACTTTGCCCGGCTAGTGCTTGTGCCTGGAAAACATTAGCGGTAGAGAATAATGCCGAATCTTGCGGACCTTCATCGCTATGATGCATATCTCTAGAGAATTTAGAGGATGCTACAATTTCCTCGGGAATTACTTCAACGAGAGTTTCCAGGCTATCAGTGATTGGTACATCTACCGACGAAGCCAGGATTGAGATTGGTATTTGATCTACCTGGGTATTTTCAACGACGATCCCTTGCGTCTCCGCGCCCTCCGGTTCGGGTACTGGCTTATGATGACGAGAAATAGCGAATGAAAGTACACGAGGATCCATTCCCAACTGCGCTGCAAACCTATCGCCCAGACTTCCACGCAGGGGAGCCTTTTGCAAGTCATCCCTGGCTATCCTATCGAGCAATTCCTGGCGGAAAAAAGCCAGGAGAGGCCAGGTACGAGGAGCGTCCAGGTTCGCCAGGTCTTTAAGAAGCGCAAGATCAACATCCTGGAGTCGTTGATGCAGTGCTAAAAAAACTTGCATCGCCAGAAGAGAATCTACCATTGCACGATGCCGTTCAGACGCCACTCGTATATCTAGAGCTTGAGCCACTTGCCCGAGGTTATAACTCGGTAAAGAGGGAAGCAAGACTGCCGCCAATTCAAATGTATCTATAAGGGGATTGTTACGAACGAGTCCTTGCCGCCGCAAAAAGCCAACATCGAATGGTATACTATGACCTACAATAGGGTAATCACTAAGAAACAATTGCAGCTGCCGGGCAATCGACTTAAAGTCGGGAGCATCGGCTACATGTTGTGGAGTGATACCCGTTAGTCGTTGCACACGAAAAGGGATGGAACGTCCAGGGGAAATGAGCGTCTCCATCTTATCCAAAATCGTGGATCCTTGAAACTTGATCGCTGCAACCTCAAGAATTGCATCTTGCTCTGCATGTAGACCCGTCGTTTCAAGATCAAGTGCCACGCGAATTGGGGGCTTTTTTACCATGAGCGTTCCTTAGCTTCTCTCTGGATGGCCTTGAGGATCACCCTACAGATAAGGCCAGTCTTCAAGCAATTTACGAGCCGATTGCGCGGCACGAGCACGATGACTGATACGATTCTTTAGTTCTGGCGCCAGTTCAGCAAGTGTCTTTCCAAGTTCAGGCAAGAGGAAAATGGGATCATAACCAAACCCGTGCTCTCCTCTAGGGCTATCGGCAATCACTCCCTCAATTACTCCATCGACAATACGAGTATAACCAGATGGTTCAGCCAAAGCGATTGCACAACGAAAGCGTGCGGCGCGCTGTTCCGTCGGAAGTCCTTTCAACTGCTCCAATATTCTACGGAAGCGCTCCTCATAAGATGATTCTCTGCCCAGATAACGAGCAGATTGGATACCCGGTGCACCACCAAGCGCATCAATCACTAAGCCAGAATCATCGGCAAGGGAAAGCATACCTGATACATGAGCATAAGCACGTGCCTTTAGTTCTGCATTTTGCGCAAAGGTGGTTCCCATTTCCTCTACTTCTGTATCCAACTGAAGATCCTTTAGAGATAACAGTCGCCAAGGCAGGTCAGAGAAAAGTGCGCAAAACTCCTCTAACTTATGTGGATTGCTTGTTGCCAGTAATAGTGTACGCAATGGATTCTCTCTAGATGCTGTGGCCGATGGGTCTGTAGCTACCAGTTCTATTGGCTCACCTAGATGCAAGGACTGCCTAGGGCTTCTTAAATCTAAGCAAGCACTCATGAACACATGTAGCAGAGCTTCATTATCTATTGATTCCCCTTATCATAGCGTAAAGAAGCCATTCCTTTAACATTGGCCCATATATTACCATATCTACGATTACTTGTCGAGCTTGGATACAAGAGACTTCATCACAAATGAATAGATAAACCAATATTAGATCCGAGACGAGCTAATCGAATTAGATGTTAGCAATAAAGCTTCGCATCTTGCGCCTATTTTTATACATTCAGAAACGCTACGACCGCAGCTTGCTTATCAGCAAGCAAGAAAGTATTAGAGCAGAAAGTACTAGTAACTAGCAATAGATTGCTTTTTTTGAATACTTTACGCTATATCAAACGTATATTAAATACCAAACTCTGAAAAATGTAACGCTTAAACGTACATCTTAACAAGCGCCCAGGAAAGCCGCTTACTCCATCAGGGAGGATCTAAAATGAATACCGGCTCCCTCTCATTAGAGAGCGTAAGTGATATACAGAGCTGGATTGGCATTTCACTCCAAATTGCACCATTCCAGGGATTATTTACTCCCTTTCATGAGAGTTGCAGTCCGGATGAAGGTAGCTACTCTGTACATGTTCAAAGTATATCAGATAGCATGGCAATCGGGGAATTTATGCAACTTCGAGAGAAACCCTTGTTATATGAGCTTAAGCAAGAGCATACTCATATTCTTTCTAGGCTTACACAGGTAATGAGAGCGAAAGATGCACTTCTCTACAGGCACTCATTGCGAGTACAATTTCTTGCGCTTACTTTGACTTCTGGACTACATCTACCCGAAGACGAGGGATTGACGATTGTGTTGGCGGCTTTCTTACACGATATTGGTAAAATTAGAATCAATAATACGATATTATTCAAAGCTTCACGTCTCACGCGACAAGAGTATGAGGTAGTTAAAGCGCACACAGCCTATGGTGCAGAGATGCTTAGCCAGTTTAAGATGTTGAAGGATGTGGTACCCCCAGTATATCATCATCACGAACGTTGGGATGGTAGAGGATATCCTGACGGGATACGGGGCGACGCTATCCCCTTGGGAGCGCGTATTGTTGCAATTGCTGATACATTTGAGGCTATGACATCTCGTAGAAATTATCAGAATCGACGTACACCCATCCAGGCCATAGAAGAACTTTATAAGCATGCTGGAACACAATTTGATGCGCGGTTAGTGAGACTTTTCAGCCAGTCTCTAGAAACAGCTCTCAAGGACCCTACCTGTGCGCGGTAAGTTGAGCAAGCAAATCTAATAGATCATTGAGTTCAAATGGCTTTTTGAGGATGTACATTACACAGACAAAGAGTCATTGTGAATGTAAAATGATACTACCTGGCATTTTTATTTTTTAATTCGCGTTGAATCGAGCGATAGCACCGACGCAGATACTCTTCAAGCTTAGCCCAGTCAGACTCAACATCAGTAGATGTATGGTTGGTGATCAAATCAACGGTAATAGCAGCAAGCAAACGCCATTCCGCAGACTCCCGCACTTGTTCTGGCGACAATCCAAAGATGGCACTGTGCAACTGAATAAGTGTTTGCAGAAACTCTTCTTTCTCGGGGTTCCCTGATAAACGTCGGTGTACATCAAAATACTGCAGTTCTAAGACTGCTACCCTCACCGGGTCGTACTTCAGACCTGAATAGCGCCGAGCCACTCGATAGAACTTTTCGAGATATGCCAGGATCTTTCGCTCGTCATGTTCGAGCGGTACCCAAGCCAGGGAAGCACGCGTGGTATAGTAAGCTGCTATAAGCGACATAGGAAAGGGTATGCGAAACTGTTCCTGACAAAGTCCCACAATTAAGCGCAGCATTTTTAGCCAATTTCGGTCATAGTATGTACGCCAGCCCGCGGCTTCGAAGTAAGACACGCGGTCGGGGTCAAAATCAAAGGTTGTTGCCATCGTAGATTTCCATGCTTCTTTATCTCAATCACAGTAGAACACTTTTCTTCATACAGAGTCCCGGCCGACGAGCGGTGAATGCAATTGATTAGCAGTATACAAAGCGAGACATAGCGGGCAGATTCCCTCATACCACAGTTCGACAGACGCGCCATCATCCTCAAGTCGTGCTGCCTTCTGCCGACGATAGGCTGCTAGCCACAGTGCAAATGCGACCACAAACAGCGCCAGAATCACCAATACCACCGTTGCTAATGGTAACACATGCCCGATCAGAGAGAAAAGGGACCCTCCAACATAGCCAAGGGAGAAGTGGAGACCGAGAAACAGAGTGCTTCCTACAATCAGTCCCGGCAAAAAGGTTCGCAAAGGCATATTCGCCAGCCCTGAAGCGGCAATAGCAGCTCCACGAACGCCTGGCACCAAAATAGCTATGCTGATGCCGAGCACACCGCCTTTTTTGATTTTGTTGGAGGCTGCATCAAGACGACGGGACGTCAGGCCAATATAGCGACCAAAGCGATAAAGCAGTCCACGGCCAGGGCCTCGAGCTAGCGCAAATTGTATGAGTCCTCCCAGGATTAGAGCAATCAAGAGAGCAATCAACACTTGCCACAAAATGAGCTTACTCTGGGCTGCGCGAGCTGCTGCCGTAAGTATAATCAGATCGGCAGGTACTGGAAAGGGTACCCCGGCAGATTTCACGAACAATATTATGAAGATGGCAGCAAGGCCATACTGTATTAGAAAGAGGTCAATGCCATTCATGATAGTGTCTCCCTCTACTCTCCTTTTTTTGTCGTTATTACAACATTACGGGAAAATACCACGATAGGATTACTTTTTATTGATACCTCTACATGTACCACTTTTGTGGAGCTTTACAATTGACTTTCTATGTTCGTAAGCATTGACCTTCCTCGGAAGAGGTGTTCGAGTGTAAGCATTGCCACGTTTTGTCTGTCCACTCGAATCGTTCCTGAAGATTGTGATCGCTTTGTGCTGATTACGTAGTCTTCTGTGATGGACTAGTGAGAGCTATGTGCTACTGTTCTTAGGTGAAATCGCATCAGGGAAAGGACAGCGTTTGGAAGACTAAAGCCAGGAGGTGCAATGATGAACTCGGCTGCCAAATTAACGGAATTCCTGCTCATCATGGAAGAAACGGATGAAATGGGGCAAGTGCATGAGGAAGTGGTGAGCCAAGCAGCTTCGCCACTCTCCACCTATGATGAAGCACTGCTTGAAGAATTGCTTGAGGTAGGAGGTCTGAAGTACTCCTGCTCATCGAGGAACTCAAAGAGGGAACCGATGCAGTGCTATGCGTGTCGCGACAAAACATACGAGCACTGCTCCTATTGTCTGTGTCCTGTCTGCCAGGAGCATGGAAGGCAAGTCCAACTGTGGATTTCTTATCGGCAGGTGATGGTCTGTACTCCTTGTCAAGCGCAATTGCGGGAAGTTGCCCAGCGGGAGCAGAACTTTAACTTGGCATAAAATAAAAGTCCGCTCTCTTGGTTCTGTCTTCGCCCATGATCAGCAGCGATGGTGAACCCACTCAAAGGGAGGTGCTTCGGATGGAACAATTCATCGATGCGCATGTCGTGGCAGGCATCACCCTGGTAGGAATGACGTTCGATCTCGTCGGGGCCTTCTTGCTAGTCTTCGACTTACTGGCCGAAGGGAAAGACAAACACTTCTATACGCTGACGGAATTGCTCCTATATGGGGTGATCGGGATTTTTGTCGGCTTTGTGTGCTCCGCAGCCCTCTTCACACTCGCAGTCCGCTTCCACTTGCGCATTTTGACTGTGCTCGGCTACCCTGCTACCTTTGGCATGGCACTAGGTTATGGTTTCGGCAGCGGCCTGGGCTTCGCTTGCGGCTATGTCTTCCATCAGCCTCACCCCTCTCAACACCTTGCACCTTGGTTCAGAGTGCTCAGTGGGGTCGGGATAGGCGTTTGGTTGGGGCTGGGTCACTGGCTTGGGGGAATGCTGATCGTTGGGTTGAAGCTGGCACACGACTTTTCCAGCGGACTGCTCGCTGGAGGGATCAGTACCTTGCTCGCTGCAAGTGCCTTTGGCTTTGGTGTCAGGCACCTCCTCGTCCTCAAGACTGCGAAGTTTGATACGCTTGGTCTACTCGTTGGGCTCGTGACGGTCTTGACAGGAGGGACTCTCACTGTAGTGGCCTATGAACTCATTTTTGGGGCCGATTTGCTTCCTCTGCTGCTGCTTGGGGGTGTGGTCGGGATCCTGGGCGGCCTCACCCTCGGCATCATCATCAGTCTCACTCCGCAGCTCGAACGGGGAGGATATACCCCCAAGCAAATGGGTGTGATCGGGACCATCCTGCTCTTCCTCGGTTTCTTCCTCCAAGCGATCCCCTACGTGGCCAAACTCTTTGTTGTGTGAGGCGAGTTCCTCTCGACTGATGCCTGGCGATCATGCTTTTTAACTTTTTTTATCAGGATATAGGAGTATTATCTCTTCAGGGGAACCTGTGTTTGTGATGAGATTGTAGCTAAAATGTGACAAGGGAAGCCGTGCTTGTGATGTGGTTGTAACCCCCGAGTGCTATCATAGGTAGTGGAAGCAAACCGATGGTGGTGAGCTTCCAGAGAACGTTCAAAGATTGAACGAAGGAGGAAAACAACAATGACGTTGATTTGGCGAGATCCGTTCGAGGCAATGATGCCACTCCGTGAGGCCGTTAATCGACTGTTCGAGGAGAGCTTTATCGGGCCGCGCTTTGAGTTCCTGACCCCGCGCACCTTCCCGGTCGACATTTATGAGTCAGAAGATAAGCTGCACTATGTGATTGAGGCGGCTCTGCCAGGCTTCAAGCCAGAAGAGTTGCACATCACAGCAGTAGGTGGCACACTGACCATTTCTGCCGTCAAGAAGGAGGAGAAGCTGGAGAAGGAACTGTACGTACGCCAGGAGCGCTATACGGGTGAGATGACCCGCACCTTCACGCTGCCCACTGTGGTTGACGTAGAGAAGATCGAGGCCGTCTTCGAGCATGGCGTTCTGAAGCTCTCCATTCCCAAAGTTGAGGAAGTCAAGCCAAAGGAGATTCCTATCAAGGTCAAGGAATTGGCTGGAGCCCGCTGAGGGATAGATGACGGCAGCCGCATGGCATGTTGAGGCATGCGAGGCGATAGGCAGAGATCGCGATCTCTGCCTATCGCCTTTTTACATGAGCTTGGCTTCGGACGCTTGACACGAGCAATATCCAAGGGGTATAATCGCCTACGTCAGGTATGCTTCTTGTTGCTCCTCCTAGGCATTCAAGATGTGATTGGAGCAAATACCAAGCCGGTGTAGCTCAGTTGGTAGAGCAGCCGTTTCGTAAATGGCAGGTTCAGGGGTTCGAGCCCCCTCACCGGCTCTTCTCTTTTATTCAGGACCTAACATTTCCTCCTAAATATCGAACTCATGGATCCCCCCCAATGGCGTTTGGCACGGCAATTAATATGTAGCACATCGCATTTCTTGTTTCAAAGAAAGAACACGCGAAACTTAATAGCACCAACAATGCGCCAGAGAATTGCCAGTGGAGGGATTAACAGAGACGTCACGATCATTTCCGAAATATGGCGTAGTGAATGCGAAGTGTTGTCTAAACGTAGCAGGCAGAAACGTGCGGTCATCAAAATCCACACGCTTAAGGCTCCAAGTGCGTATAACCAGAATCCAGCAATGGTGCTCATCAGCGCGATAAGTAAGGCTCCTAGAATACAGTAATAATGCCAGGGGGGCGCAGACTGAATTCTCTGGCGATAGAGTGCCGGGTGCTTTTTATACAAAAGGGCATTAAACATGCTCTTGCGCTGCTGTTTCAGGCTCACCCCCCAGGATGCCGGACGTATGGGATGGACGACGACTGCAGCGGGAGCATACAGCAGTGAAGAGGTGCTACCCGATGAGAAATGATCTACTAGTCTAAAGACGAGATCGCTGTCTTCTCGCCAGGCCATGCTGAAGCGCTCATCAAAGCCTCCCACCATTGCAAGGGTTTCGCGCCGGTAAAAGCAGTTGGCCGTGACGAATTCGGCTTTTGCAAGCAGGGCAGCATTGCGTTCATAGTCGGTCGGCGTATGCTCTAATGGCACGATTATCTTTCCAGAGACACCCATGATGCCATCACGAAAAGCCGCCAGACCTGCTCGCAGCCAGCCCGGTAGAGGCAGGCAGTCGTCATCGGTAAAGGCAATAATCTCTCCACGAGCAGCTTGCCAACCTAGATTACGTGCAGCAGCAGGCCCATGAGGACCATTGACCGGAAGATAGCGTATAGTATGTCCACACCCTTTTGTACACTCAATCCAGCACTCCACCTGCCTTCTGGTATCAACGCAAGCCGCATCATCAACGATAATAATCTCATAGATAGCAGGGTCAATATCCTGTATAGTAAGCGCACTCAAACAGCGTTGAAGTTGATCAGGACGTTTAAAGGTTGGTACGACAACAGATACTCGATAAATCATGTTTGTCACTGGCAATCCTACAATTTCTCCAACAAGAATGAGCCAATCACCAATGCATCAAGTGGCGAAGTCCAGAAACACTCAATGGCATCGCGGGGCGTACATACAATCGGCTCACCACGGGTATTGAACGAAGTGTTGACCAGAACAGGTACACCTGTACGATCCTGGAAAGCTTTCACAAGGTCGTAATACAGGGGATGCTGGTAGCGATTTATGGTTTGAATGCGTGCCGTACCATCCACGTGTCGTACTGCAGGAATGAGATCAGCCTTCTCTAGTAATGCATGATAGACGAAGAGCATAAACGGAGAGACACTTGCATTCTCAAACCAGTTGCCGGCCTCCTCTTCCAAAACAACCGGAGCTACCGGTCGAAAATCTTCGCGGTCTTTGATTTCGTTAAGACGTACCTGCATCTCAGCATGTAGAGGGGATGCCAGTATTGAGCGAGCGCCGAGCGCTCGCGGGCCAAATTCCATGCGATGTTGAAACCAGCCGATGACTTTGTCCTGCACTAGCAAGTCCGTAACCTGCTCGACAATGCATGTTAAATGCTGATATGGCAGTTTCGACCATTGTAGAAACTGCTCAATCTCATCATCAGTAAAGCCAGGCCCAAGAAAAGCATGATCCATGCGAAAACGCCGTTTATTGTCCCCAAGCACGATGCGTTCCTGGGTGTCGATCCAAAGCGCAGCTCCGAGCGCTGTTCCGGCATCACCGGCGGCAGGCTGTACCCAGATGTGTTCAAATGGACCACGATCACGCAAGTGAGCGTTCATGACGCAATTTAGTGCTACCCCGCCTGCCATGCACAGGTTCCTGGTGGAAGTTTTCTCGTACAGCCAGTGCGCCAACTCCAGCACCGTTTCCTCGAGCACAACCTGCAGCGAATGCGCAATATCATAATGACGCTGCTCTAGAGGCCCACCTTTCAACCTAGCCGGCCCGAATCGTTCCTCAAAATGTGCTGGCTGAACTGTGTATTGACCATCCGAAGCGAGTTGAACGATCTTACGAAAATCAGTAACATAACGAGGCTTGCCAAATGATGCAAGCGCCATCACTTTGTATTCATCCGAGGAATGCAGAAATCCCAGGTAGCCTGTAACCTGCTCATACAGTAGGCCAAGTGAATGGGGCATATTCACCTGCCCGAGCCATTGAAGCTGATTGCCATTACCCATATAATAGCTGGTTGTAGCCTTCTCGCCGCGTCCATCCAGTGTCAGAACGGCAGCATGGTGGAACGGTGACGCATGAAATGCGCTGGCAGCATGCGCTAGGTGATGCTCTACAAAATGCCAGCGGTAATGGCTTTTCTTACTTGCCTCCCTAAAGCGAGCTTTAATGGCAATGTGATTCTCGTCTCATCTCGATGACGACCAAGTAGCAGAAAAGGGTCGTAAGAGTAAGCGAGATGATCGATATCAACGAGAGCAATACCAGCCTCACGCAGGCAATAATCAATAGCATGAAATGGCAGTTCGTAGGTTGAAAAGGGTATAGGTCGCTTGCCGTGCTTCACATGTGTAAAACGCTCCTCCTCAGCTGCTGCGATTACTCTTCCATCCTGTACAAGGCACGCTGCAGGGTCGTGATAAACAGCGTTGATACCGAGGGTATACATTCATGCTCCTCCTGCAAGTTGAGCTACCTAGTGATAGACGAACGCAAAGGTAAAGACCGGATCGCCAATACAGTTAAACAGGCTGCTTCTTACTTCTACACGAGAAGTAAGCCTCAGGCGTTTCATGTGTATCAAAGAGCTGTGCTTAGTAAACGGCAATGTGCGGAGGAAATAAAGTCAATCAAAGAGAGGACATGATGTTCGAAACTGTCGCACCAACTTATCCACTTCAAACATGGGCATGTGCATTGCCGGGGGTGTGATCAAATTCAAATTAAGTATCTTACGGTTCAGTTGGCGCAACAATTGATCGTATTCAGTAGCAGCCTTCTCCACTGCATGATTAAATGCCCGCTTCTCGCTGTCAAATGGTGGAACACGCCGCGCGCCCAGCCTCTTCCGCTGGTGACGCAATTTGGAGAGTTTCGCTTCAGCCCTCTCGTACTCGGAGCGAATTTCCTTTGCGAGTTCGATTTCACGAGGTGCAAATCCGTTACTTTTGAGCAAGCTATACGCCACAGCTTTGTCGCCAGTAAAAAAGTTATCGTCGAGTTTGAGAGGCTTTCCCGTGCCCTGCAGATTATCAAATTCGCCACGCGCCTGGGCCTCTTGAATTTGCTCCTCAATATAATCAAAGTACCGCTTGTTCCTATATTTACCGATTTTAGGAGCCTGTGACTCCTCGTTAGTCTTGTCAGATGATTTTCGCCAATCCTTGAAATCCATGATTACCCAATTTCAGTCCTTTGAGCACGATGTACGAGTCAAGTTTATATTGTTTCTCAAAGTTTTATAAGGATTTTGATTCGATTCTATCATACACATGATAGTGCATGCAGCGGTATTCCGTGCAACCAGAGGATGTAATATCCCCTGGTACTCTTCTAATAAGGAAGGAAAATATGGTGTATCTATCGCTCATTTTGCGCGATAATTTTTTCCGGCGCGTCATCTAACCTGTACAACTCATATCAAAGTAGAGTTGTCTCAATCACTTGTTTTGCAACCTCGTACACTTCTTCGAGTGGAAGGCCTTTTTCCTGGGCTAGACGCTGGCACTCTGCATATTCAGGTGTAGCACTGATGACACGCGTTCCCAGGCGTTTGACTTTGATTTCCATTGGACCAATTGGTGTCTCAAGGCGTTCAAACGTGCGTTGCGCCTTGAGACGCTGTACTTGAGAAATGCGCACACCTAAGGTGCTAGATTCACTGAGAAGCAATCTGGCCATCATATTGCCCTCTTCTACGTGACAGATGACCATTACCATGACGGCCGGGCGATTCTTCTTCATCTGAATGGGGGTGTAACTGACATCTAAGGCGCCAGCAGCTAGCAGGCGATCCATAAGCCCGCCTAACAGTTCTCCCGTCATGTTGTCGATGTTGCTTTCAATGACGGTGACCCAATCGGTATCTGGAAGCTCATTGTATACACCCTCTTTCGCACCAGATTGAAGTGAGCCTCTTAATTGCCCCAAGCAGAGGCGCAGGCAGTTGGGCCAGGGAAACTGTTTTCGTCCAAAGCCGTATCCTATGCGTTCGATAGTAATGGCTGGTGTTTGAAATTTAGCCAGTGTTGCCAGAATCGCGGCCCCAGTGGGAGTTACCATTTCGCCCTCGGCAGAAGATTCCTTCCATGGTGCTGCAACCTGTCGCAGAATTTCTAAAGTGGCCGGCGCAGGAACAGGTAATTCTCCATGAGCAGTATGTACATGGCCACTGCTTAGAGGCAATGGTGAAGCGTAGAGCTGGGTTATACCTAGCGTTTCGATAGCGATTGCTGCTCCTACGACATCTACTAACGCATCAACTGCTCCCACTTCATGAAAGTGTACCTCTTCAACACCTGTACCATGTATGGTCGCCTCGGCCTCCGCAAGGTGCTGAAAGATTGCAAGCGCGATCTCGCGCACCCTGGGGGAGAGTGATGAGGTATTCAAGAGTGTTACGATGTCCAAGAGGTGGCGCGTTTGAAAAGTAGTTGAATCTTGCTCAGATAGCACTACCTCAAAGCGTGAGCCGCGGATGCCTTTGTCAGAAAAAGGCTCAAGCTTCAATTCATAGCCATGGAGGGGTAAGGCAGCCAGCCCATTCATAAGAGAGTCTAGTGAAAACCCTGCTTTGAGATCGAGCATCGCACCTAGAAACATATCGCCGCTAATGCCGGAATGGCAATCCAGATATGCAATGAGCTGTGGCATAGACGAATTTTTCTACCATTTCCAGTTTTATAGATGAGAGAAAGAATTCTTAGATATCCCTCCCCCACGGGGCGCTGTCGGATACAGTCCTTCTCCCCCATTTCGGGACTGTTCCCCGACAGCGCCCTCCCCTAATGCCTATAGTTACAATTATAAGCCCTCTTTTGTCAGAATACCGAGCCAGGTATCTTTCTGCTCGTTGGACAGGTTCATGCTCTGCTCAACCGCCTCCCGAAAGCTCAGTTTTTGCACGTTGGATCGCAGTTCCACACGATAGGAGGAAGATGCTTCCGCTAACCCCTTTGTTATCTGCTTCTGTTCTGCCAGTCCCAGGTACATCTCTACAGTAGCAAGAGGTTGCTGTAAAGCTTTTGCTAACCGCTTACACGCTTCAATTGGAACAGTTGTAGAATCGATGATGCGTTTATCCAGCATAGCGAGGATATCTGTGCTTAAACCTATCTCCATGGCCAAATGGGAGAACGATTTGCCTAAACTGTTCGCTGCCATCTGCAACGTATTGATGGCATTATTAGCAGCACTCTCAGAGTGCAATACGCGCTTCCAGGCATCATACAGGGCCGCACGAGAAGTATGAGAAAGTGGAGACGCTAGATCTATTTCTTCAGGAACATCCAACTCCGTTGCATGATAATATGATACGAAATCGGCGATTGCATCGGCATATTGTGGATAGCGGGATAGGTAATCGCTCAAACGCGGTTGCTGTCCTGCACGAAGTTCTGCTATGTAGCGAGCAGTAATACGCAGTACAATCTCTTCCTGTTCTCTATCCATAGATAGTTCCACCCTCCGAATCAAGAATATCACGCAGCGACTTCAGAGCTTCATGCAGCCTATTACGTACAGTACGATCAGTAATGCCCAATATCTGAGCGGTATCTTTTTCTGTTCTGCCTTCCCAGAAAATCAATAAGATCACTGATTTCAGTTTCTCTGGCAGGCGTGATATGAGGTATGGTAGATCACCCTGTTCGGCAGAGAGTAATGCACGCTGTGCATGTTCATCTTCAACATCCTGCACCCACAACTCTCCATTTGCATGCAGTACAGGCTGATCTAAGCTATCGATTAGCACACGTGGAATGCGGCGAGTAACCATTCCATCCGCATGCTGATTATGCCAGCGGCCCTCGCGGATCATAAATGCCTGATAGACATGCTTTCGTTCGAAACTAATACAGTGCTGAAAGTTCTCTTCCCAAAAATGGCGCTTCGTGTCCATCAACGCACGTATTATGCGTTCACACAGGTCAGCATACAAATCATGCACAAGTATCCTTCGCTCCTCTGACCGCAAATGAACACGGTCGAGAACATGATTAGCCCAGTATTCATTTGATGGCTGGGTACGGCGGATTATCATTGTGATGATTCGTTTACGGTCTATGTCCTCTCCACTCGTCATAGCGAGACGGAAGCAACGCACTAAAACTTCTAGTGGTAAAGCAATGCGTAAATCTGGTTCTTCAATAGCATTCCAAAATTCGACTGACCCATAGACGGGAAGAGCTTGATACGCCCTTGCCAAAGCAGCACGCCGCCTGGCAAGGTCCTTGTAACTATCCGCCTCAAATTGAGAACCCTTCTGCTCCACGATACCCAATACCTCCGTTCGACACAGTTCTACGTTGACCCCACTTAGTATAGGCGTCTTCGTTACAATCGTCAATTTGGCGGTGAATTGGGCTATCGCACTCTATTTCTTTCCATACATACCGCGTAAGGAAAAGCGGAAAAGCAACCGTGTTTTTCCGCAATTGCTCTTATGATTCGTATTACATAATTGAAATAAAAATTCTTCTTGGGGGAAAAGAGAACTATGCTAAATCAATTAGCCCAACGAGGCACATCGTTAACGCCAGAACCACTTCTCATTAGCGAATTGCAGGTAAATGCCGATGTACGTGGCTGGTTATTTGCTATTGAAGTGCAAACACGCCAAGCTAAAAATGGTAAGCCTTTCCGACAACTTAGATTGCGCGATCAACGGGGTAACGAAATCAAGGCGATCCAATTTGACCTTCCGCGTTTAGAAACCCTTGCGCCGCAAGAAGGGAAAGCCGTTTTGCTAGAAGGAGTGGTCGAAGAATACCATAACGAGATACAAATCAAGCTGAACAATGCCGAAGCAGATGAATCTACTTCGCCTGACCTATTCATTGTAGGTACTCGTCGCAAGATAGAGCTGCTCGAAAATCGCTTTCAGGAACTGATGAGTAAAGTGAACCATCCAGGGCTACATAGACTGCTGCTTGATTGTTTTACCACTGAAGTGATGGAGCGTTTTCGTCACTGGCCTGCTGCTGTGCGACATCATGGAGCTGTTGTCGGCGGTTTAATCGAGCACACGGTGAATGTCACTCTCATAGCCTTTACCGCAGCTGGTCGGATGTTTGGTCACATAGTCCTGGGTATGCGTTACGTACAGGATCAAGCCAGGCAGGTAGCCGAGCTTGATGAAGCAACTTGCCAGGACTTGCTGCATATTATTCTGGCACATCATGGTACACACGAATACGCTTCACCCATTTGCTCAGCGAATATCGAGGCTTTGATCGTTCACCAGGCGGATGTGGCAGAGGCGAAACTGACAGGTTTTCTAGATCATTGTGACCGGACCTCCAATGCAGATGGCTGGTCTTCCTACAGTCCGGCATTTGGAGGGCAGTTGCGCATGCCCTAAGAAGCTTCTCATCTAAAGAAAGCACTACCGAGCATGCTTAGCTTACTTGCCACTCTTATGAAATGCTATGGCATTGCGGTAGACCTCTATGTAGCGTATGGCTGATGCCTGCCAGGAATGGTTGGCAGCCATACCACGTCGTTGCAGGGTTCGCCAGATGTCTTTGAATCGATAGAGTTCCAGTGCGCGCACTATCGCAGCGAATAATTCCCAGGGATCATAATTGGTGAAGGTAAAGCCATTTCCCTCACCGGTATGCGGATCATACTCCTGTACGGTATCGGCCAGTCCACCCACACTGCGCACAATAGGCACGCTGCCGTATCTCATGGCAATTAACTGGCCGAGGCCACAAGGCTCAAAACGCGACGGCATCAAAAACATGTCGCTGCCAGCGTAGATGGACTGAGCCAGCACGGTATTGAAGGTAAGAAAAATGGCAACCTGGTCTGGATAGCGGGCCGCCAGATTCTGGAATATTTCGTGATAGTGCTGGTCGCCAATACCCAGGACAACTAGCTGGACGCCCTGAGCTAACAACGGCTGAATGATCTGCGCAATCAAATCAAAGCCCTTCTGATCTGCCAGACGCGAGATCATGGCTATGAGCGGCGCATCTGGCTTTACAGGAAGGTGCGCCCGCTCCTGTAACGCTCGCTTATTTTCTGCACGTTTTTCAAGCGTCTCTTGATCAAACTGCGTGTGAATATAGCGATCAGTCGCAGGGTTCATTTCTTGATAATCAATGCCGTTGAGAATGCCAAACAAACGCTCGCGGCGGGAACGCAAGAGTTGATCTAATTTCTCACCGAACGTGGGTGTGAGTATCTCCTGGGCATAGCGTTCGCTAACTGTCGTTATAGCATCGGCAAAAAGGATGCCTCGTCCCATAATATCGACAACATTGGCGAGTTCGACGATCTGAGGATAGAGAAATCCACCCGCGGCAACTCCTGCAACTTCCAGAATGCGATAGCCGAAAATGCCCTGGTAGGCAAGATTATGGATGGTATAGACCGTGGCAGTGTTGGCAAAGAACGGATCATCACGATAAACGGTATGCATCCAGTTAGGAACGATACCGGTTTGCCAGTCATTACAGTGTATTATATCTGGAGACCATCCAAGTGCACGCATCGATTCAAGTGCGGCCCGGCAAAACAAGATGAAACGCTCGCCATCGTCGGTATAACCATAAATATTCTCGCGATCAAAATAGCGCGGAGCATCGATCAGGTAGAGCGGAATCTCATCGCCAATGCTGCCCTGGCGCACGCTTACCTGCTCCTGGAAACTCGACATGCTGACCGTTAGGCTATCCAACACGGTCGTCAACTCGAACCGTTCAGGATTGATCTGGCCATAGCGGGGCATAGCCACCCGTACATCATGTCCAAGTTCATATAATGCCTTTGGCAAGGCCCCTACCACATCAGCCAATCCCCCGACTTTTGCAAATGGTACAACCTCGGCGGCAAGGATCAAAATCTTGAGTGGCGCGGGCGCATTCGATTGGGTTTCTAGATTCTGCATGTCTGTTTGTTTCCCCATGGACTGTGTCACCAGTATAACACCGAGCAACAAAATGGCGAAAGGTTTAATACCCCTTTCG
>WNFY01003850.1_pt1 | contig 17147 bp, 22 predicted proteins | sample 5400091 | NCBI WGS metagenome assembly WNFY01 (sample SAMN13153364, study PRJNA577476) | soil metagenome | isolation source: 60 cm soil or saprolite under grassland replicate 1 | place: USA:California | collected 2016-06-15
CCAGCCGCCAGGAACGTCGCCGCTCGTTGAGAAGGAACGAATCAAGTGTGTCACGGGCAAGGGTTTGCTCGGGGACCGCTACTTTAATCATGCTGAAGACTACAAGGGCCAGATCACATTTTTTTCCGCAGAGGTTTTCGAGCGGCTCTGTGCCCACTTTGGAATCAGGGAGAAACCGGCGGGCGTTTTGCGCCGCAACGTTATCGTCTCTGGGATCGATCTTCTTTCCCTCATCGGTTGTGAGTTTGAAATTCAAGGTGTGAAGTTTCGAGGGACGCAGCATTGCGCACCCTGTGAATGGATGGATGTCGCCTTCGCCCCGGGGGCGAAAAAATTTCTCAAGGAAAACGCGGGGGGCCTGCGCGCAAAAATTCTAAGCGATGGCGAACTTCATCTCGGCGACGCCCAGCTTCGAATCGTGAAGGAAGCAGAAGCGTTCCCATCAAACGCCTAAGGCCCATCGTCATCCCCAGCGAAAATGCCAGTCCGGCTCGGACCGAGGGATCGGTAGAGAAATCTTTAAGGTACTTTGCCGGGATCCCTCGATCCGGCAGCGTCCGGACTCGGGATGACCTACATGCGATTCAAACGCGATTCCCGGAGTGCTTGTGGCGATCTTTAAAGGTCAGTTCGGCAATTCCTGATTTGTCGAGTTCGCCCAGACCTTGCGCGATCATGGCGTCGTACTGCTGTTTGGTGGCGCGAGCGAGCGGAAGCTCCAAACCAAGTTCGTGCGCGAGATCGAGTGCGATTCCGCTGTCTTTGGCGGCGTGCGCGGCCGAGAAAAAACAGCTGTGCTCACGGTTTTGCATGTCTTCGCCGTCGGTTTGCAAAACGCGCGAGGCCGCGCCCGTTTCGGAAAAAACTTCACGCAACATTGCGAGATCAAGACCAAGTGCTTCGCCTAGGCCAAGACCTTCAGCCAAACCAGCGGTATTAATGTTCATCACCATATTGACCAACGCTTTTACCTTCGCCGCTTCGCCGGCTTTCCCAATGTAACGAACAGTCTTGCCAAGCTTTTCCAAAATCGGCTGTGTGGCGCGAAACACCTCCTCATCTCCCCCGCACATTAAATAGAGTGAGCCATCACGGGCCTGGGTGATGCTCGACGCCATACAGGCTTCGAGGGAACGCGCGCCCGCTTTTCCGGCAAGTTCTTCAACTTCGATGTGCACCCGCGGCGTGATCGTCGCGCAGTTAATGAATAGCTTGCCGTTCGCATTTACGAGAAGGCTGTCGCCTGAATTCGCAAAAATCTTACGCATCGCCGCATCATCGCTCACCACCGTAATGATGACGTCGGACTGCGCGGTCACTTCTGAAAGGTCCTGGCAAGCGGCGCAGCGCAGTTCGTCGGCCAGTTTCGTTGCTGACGCACGGTTCACATCGTAAACCGCGGTGACGTGAACGCCGCAATCAACAAGGCGGCGCGCCATATTTGCCCCCATTCTGCCAACGCCAACGAAACCGACATTCATGTTTGATGTTTGATTTCTGCAACTATGTCTCGACACTTTCATGACTCCCCAAACTGTCATCCCGAACGAACGTGAGGGACCTCGCATATTCACGCACCGCGCGTGAGGTTCCTCGCTGTCTACGCAGCTCGGAATGACACCGCTGAGAAAAAGTATCGCAGCGGCGACATGTCAAAGCGTCAATCACGGCAGCCACATCAGACTTTGCCCGCAAAAAACGGATTGTGCATCTTCTCTTCCCCGACCGTCGTCATCGGGCCGTGCCCCGGACAGATGATCGTCTCGTCCGGCAAGGTGATAACTTTTTCCAGATTATTCTTTATTGCATCCTTGTAGGAAACATTCCCGCCGCCCATTGAGCCGGCAAAAATTGAATCGCCTACAATCGCGATCGGCCGCGCTAGTCCCGTAACGAAGAAGGTCATTCCTCCGCGGGAATGGCCCCAGGTCAGCAATGCTTTTATTTTCAAATTGCCAACGTTGAATTCATGACCTTCGGAAATCGCTTCCGCGCCCGGAATGGATTCGCGCTCGGAAATATAAACCGGCGCGCCGGTTTCTTTTTTTAACCGCCCCAGATCGGCAATGTGATCGGTGTGCGCGTGCGTCAAGAGGATCAGTTTGACCGCCAATTTCTCCTTTGCGGCTCGATCGAGCATCGGACGACAGTCGGCGCCGGTATCGAAGGCAATAGCTTTGCGCGGCTTCGGGTCCCATACGAGAAATGCATTCACGCGCATGTCGTGGAACGGCGTGTTGAACATGGCCAGACCATCAATTTCACGCGCAGCCGGGCGGTATTCGTTCTGCGCGAGATCGCTTAGCGCGCGCGCGCCAAGCCCAAGCACCGGCGCCACGCGAAACAGTGCCAGCTCATCAAAATGTCCACCGCGTAATTTTCGCATCGTACTCGCGTCCAGGCGCGCTTTTTCCGCCAGATCGGAATCGGAAATTTCCAAGCCGCGCTGCGCCTTGCTGATGACGTCGCTGAAATTATCCTCGAGTGGAACGTTCATGCGCCAGTATATTTTAGCTCCCTTGGGAGCGGAATGTTTATAGTCTATCGTCCCAAGAACAGCCAAGCTCTATCGGAGCGACAGGCGCGGATGCGCGATCATTCCTGTGTAGGTGTTAGCCATTCATGCATTCACATGCCACGACAACTATAAATATGGCGCGCCTATGGCGCTGGCGGAACGCGCAACTCTGGGATCTTACGGGCAATCAACTTTTCAAACGCCGCCGCTACTTCGATAACGGAAACGGGTCTTCGGGTCTCTGTTTCGATCGATGTCATGGCAACGTTCGAAATTCCGCACGGCGTGATCTGATCGAAGGGCGAGAGATCGCCACACACGTTTAGTGCGAACCCATGCATGGTGATCCAATGCCGAACACCCACGCCGATGGAGGCGATTTTTCGTTCCTGAACCCAAACACCGGTCAATCCCTCGCGACGTTGCGCTTTAATTTCGAACTCGCCCAAAAATTCGACCAGCAATCCTTCAATCCAACGCAAATATTTGTGCAAGTCCTGATTATAATTGCGTAGATCGATAATGGGATAGCCCATTAACTGGCCTGGCCCGTGATAGGTCGCCTGCCCGCCACGATTGATTTGGAAAAAGGGATGCGGCAGATGTGAAGCGCCGCGCAAGCTGGTCTGGTCCGGTGTCCGACCAATTGTGTAAACCGGATCGTGCTCGAGCAACAGGATGGTGTCGGCGACGTTTGGTTCGTTTCGTTTTTGCGCGACGATGGCAGATGTGAAGCGCCGCGCAAGCTGGTCTGGTCCGGTGTCCGACCAATTGTGTAAACCGGATCGTGCTCGAGCAACAGGATGGTGTCGGCGACGTTTGGTTCGTTTCGTTTTTGCGCGACGATGTTTTCCTGCAACTGCAGCGCATCCGCAAAATTCATTCGGCCGAGCCAGCGCACATCGAGTGGAGCATGGAGGGCGGAGCTCTGCGACACCGGAACCGCCAGTCCAGCTCGGACCGGGCTCGCAGAGCTCGCCCCTCCAAGTTGCTCCGCGACATCAACACTCATATTTGCGTTGCTCCCGGGATTCCCAATCGTGCCGTTTCCTGTGCCCGCAAATGGGTGAGCGCAATCGCCAGCGCATCCGCTGAATCCGCATCCGGCGTTTCGGTTAACCCCAGCAATGCCCGCATCATGAAGGCGACCTGATTTTTCTTCGCGCCGCCAGCTCCAACGGTAGCCTGTTTGATTCGTCTGGGGGCATATTCGAAAACAGGCAGCCCGTTTTCCGCAGCGGCGAGAATGGCGGCGCCGCGTGCCGCCCCGAGCAAAATCGCGGTTTTATAACTCTGCACATAAATCACGGCTTCGAGAGCGCAACAATCCGGCTCGTGCTCGCGAATCAATTGCGCCAGCCGATCGCGAATCGCGACCAGACAGGCTGAGGACTTGAGGGAAGTGGCGTTATGGATGGTACCAAAAAAAACCGCGCGCGATTTTCCATTGCCTCCATCGACAACCGCGACCCCGCAGTTGCGCAGCGAAGCATCGATCGCGAGCACGCGCATGGTTTCAATGTTGAACAAAACCGAGGGCGAGGAAAATGCAGCCTATCGCGCCGAGGATCATGCTCACCATCCAGTAACGTCTGCGTTTCGTTAAGACCGAAATCGCTGCGACCGCGATTGCGATTTGCAATAGGGTTACGCCGCGCGCGAAGACTTCGTGCTGATGAAAGTTTTGCTTCGCTTCCGTCTCTTTCGCGCGCGCTTCTTTTTGAATTTCGCTTTGTTCTTCGGAATATTTTGCCGCCTTCTCCCGGTCCGCATCATTCGTTGAACCGGTCAGGCTCATTTTGGCATCGAGCACCGCCGCCTTGATGCCCTTCGCCTGATAAAACGCCCACTGATCTGCCGATTCGATCTGTTTCATCATTGCTTCGTTGGCGTGACTGCCCGAAAGCAATCCGGTAATCGCCGCCAGCACCGCCAGAATGGCCGTGCTCAGCGCCACCCACGAGATCCATTTCTCGCCGCCATGTTCTGCGTGATGATGAATCTCTTCGTGCAAATGTTCGAGTGGGACCTCGGCTTCCTCCATCGCCGCCTAGCTTAGAATCGCGACTGCGAGGTTCAAGATTGATCTCTGCCGCTCGGCAAAAGCTAGTCGCAATCGCTATCCGTGCCCTGCGGGTTTCAGCGCCTCGATCAATTTCGCGCGCGAAGCTTGGAGTCGCCGCACCATCACTTCGCTCATTCTCTTAAATAATTCGTGGCCAAGAGTAAGATCTTCCTTGCAGACTTGGTGCAGAACTTCGCCGTCAAAAAAAAGCGCGGTAGTGGGCTTGATCGCGCGCGCATCATAATGCCAGAGATAGGGCGGGAAGAGCCACGACCATCCAAGCGGTTCTCCAGCAGACACGGAATCAGTCGAGATCGCACCGTGCTCGAAAACCGATCCTTGAATCGCAACCGAGCCGTTTTCAATCAAATAGAAGCCGTTGGCCGGTTGGCCGGCGCGGAAAATAAATTCATCTTCCTGAAACTCTTTGACCGAAGCGGACGTAGTCAAAACTTGAATATGATGAGGGCTCATTCCGGTCAGGAATGGATGAGCCGTCAGACGAAGCTTAAGCTCTATGTTCCGTTCCACATCATGAATTTGCCGGGCACTTTCTTCTTCGCTCTCCCATTTTTGGGAAAGATTAACCTTTAATTGTCAAGCTGGCGTTTGTGATTGCTTCAGCTGTTGTGGATGAGATTCTAATCAGTACTCATTACCGGGACCGATGAAAGATCACGTCTTCACTCTTGGTATTGAGGAGGAATTTCAGATCGTCGATCCGGAGACGCGGGAGCTGCGCTCCCATATCCAGGAGATCATCGCCGGCGGGAAAATCATTCTGAAAGAGCGGGTCAAGCCAGAGATGCATCAGTCCGTTGTCGAGTTAGGCACAGAGATCTGCAGCGATGCCTCGTGCGCGCGGCAGCAAGTGATCGAGCTGCGCAGTGAGCTGGCAATGTTGGCGGCGCGCGACGGATTGAAGATCGCGTCAGCGGGGACGCACCCGTTCTCCCATTGGATGGACCAGCTCATCACGGCCGATGAGCGGTACGCCACCATCGTCAAAGACATGCAGCAGATTGCGCGCGCCAATCTCATCTTTGGCCTGCACGTGCACGTGGGAATTCCCGACCGTGAAGAAGCCATCGATATCATGAACCAGGCGCGCTACTTCCTGCCGCACCTTTACGCATTGTCGGTTAACTCGCCCTTTTGGCTGGGACAAAACACCGGCCTGAAAGCTTACCGGCAAATGATCTTCGAGCGTTTTCCCCGAACCGGCATTCCGGACGCTTTCGAAAGCCTATCCGAATACGAGGATTACCTGAAGTTGCTCGTCGCCACCAATTGCATCGACAACGCCAAGAAGATTTGGTGGGACATCCGGCTCCATCCTTTTTTCGACACCATCGAGTTCCGGATTTGCGATGCGCAAACGCGGGTCGATGACACCATCGCGCTGGCAGCGTTAATGCAAGCCATCGTCCTTAAATTGCAGAAGCTCCGCCGCTACAACGTCACTTTTCGCAGTTATCCCCGTCGTTTGATCGACGAGAATCGGTGGCGCGCTTCGCGCTATGGTATTGATGGGAAACTGATTGATTTCGGCCGCAAATGCGAAATGGACGAACGGGAATTACTGCATGAGATGCTCGAGTTCGTTGCCCCGGAAATAGATGAACTAGGCAATCATGCCGAGATTGCGCACATCGAAAAAATCATGCGCGAAGGCACAGGCGCGGATCGACAATTAGCCGTTTGGGAAAAGACGCATGAAATCAAAGCGGTTGTCGATCACATCGTCAGGGAAACCTATGAAGGACTGAACTTTGCCGTCGGGGACGCCGCCTGAATCAGGAGACGACCCCGTGCAGATCTTGCGACCCGCGTTGATTGCAACAGCGTGCTATTCGAAATACTCAGCGATTTCCGGTTTGCCGTGCGCTTATTAACTTCTGGCGCGCGGCTTGCAGCCTTCGCAGCATGACAACACTCATTCGTTTAAAGAGCTCGAAGCCGAGAGAATGATCTTTCTCGCAGTATTCGCGCAAGATTGTGCCGTAGAAGAAAATGGCGTCGGTCTCTTCCAACGCCCGCGCCGTGAAATGCCAGGCGTAAGGGGGAAAAAGCCATGACCACCCGAGCAGATCTCCATCGTGTATTTCCTCGATCGGAATGGGCTCGCCCAAGGTTGACGATTCCAGGCCGACCTTGCCATGAACAATGAGATAGAAGCGGTTGGCGGCCTCACCTTCGCGAAAGATAACGCCGCCGGCGTGGAAATGGGAGCGCATCGCACAGTCGGCGAGCAATCGAACATGCCGGTCGCCCATGCCAATGAGAAACGGGTGTGCGGCGACCTCTTTTTCAAATTGAGCGCGTTCTGGAGCAACCCTCTTTTCTTCCTCTTCGTTCATGTCGCAGTTTCCGGGCTTTTTTCCACGACGGGGCGACTCAAGCTCACAAATGCGTAATGTCCAGATGCCAATCTGTTCCATCGGTAACATGAATGTCGCCATTGGGCCGATGGGTATAGGTGATTTGGTCAATCTGGACGCGCGCGGGGAGAATGTTTACGATGACCGCCTCATTTAGGGAGATAACGCGCGTACGCAGCTGTTCTCGCCGGACAAATTGACTGTTGGTCGAATCCATGGCGAAAAGATAGCCTTTCACCCGCATGATTGTGCCCTCATGACTTTCCACTGTCCCGACGAAATGACGCTGAGCGTCCTCCCGGAAAAGTTGCCGATGAATAATGTGAACGTATTCGCCTGTATTAAGAATCATAAATTTTTGGGGTTACGTTGCTTTCATTGTGACAAATCGATGTTTTCAAGTCGGCTAATCGCCGTTTAATCTTTGGGATCTGGCCGACTCATCTCGCAGATGGTTTCAGTTCTGACGCGACGCGTTCTTGATCGCCTCACTCAACTTTAGCCGCGCCATCTGTAGGCGTCGCATCATCACCTCGCTCATTCGCTTAAATAGTACGTAGCCCAGCGCCGGATCTGCTTCGCAATAGTCCCGCAGTATCCCGTACAAAAAGATCGCCGTGGTCGGCTCGATGGCGCGCGCATCGAAATGCCACACGTACGGCGGAAAGATCCACGACCAGCCCAGCAAATCGCCGCCGCTAATTTCGTCAATTCTGACGACTTGACCACCGGCTGACGACTCCAGCGCTACTTTCCCGCGCTCAATCAAATAGAACCGGTTCGCCGTATCGCCTTTGCGAAAGATAACTTCCCCGGCCGAGAACTGGCAGCGCATGGCGCAATCCGCGAGTAATCGGATGTGAGGCGCGTTGATACCAATGAGAAAAGGATGCGCCGCTACTGCTGCTTCAAGCTCCCGGCGGTTTGCCCCAACCAGATGCAAGTCGTCTTTCGTCATCCGTGTTTCCTCCTCGCTATTGATTGGTTGGTTTCGACTACTCGAATCCTGCCTTCCATGCGCTGCCACGTCACTGAAAAACGCTGCGCATTTTTACGGAAATTCTCGATCCTGCTTGCCTCGCCAAGCGTTTTTCAATCAATAGAGACGGGTGCAAACGCCCATTCGTCAATCTGCCCCACATCCGACCAGCCGATTTCAGTGGTGAACGTATCGCCTGTATTAAGAATCATAAGCCCATCAAAGTCATGTTTTGCATAGTAGGTGCGGAGGTTCAGGTTTTGTCCGAGTGGAGACTGGGTCGATGAATTATTTGCCCGGCGCTCAGGTTCCAGCCTTCAGGAAGGCAAGAATTTTTTTGTGTTCTTCCGGCGTGAGATTGGCCCGAACACGCATGTGGGTCATGACTACTTCCCACTGCGCCGGGCTGTAGTTACTGGGTGACCTGATATTGTGACAGCGGATGCAGTTCTCGGCCCAGAGCTGCGCGCCGCTTTTTTCCGCGGCTGATGGAGTTGTTCCGCCAGCAAGCTCTCCCGATTTCTTATTGCTGGCGCAACCGATCAACCAGGTCAGGGCAGCACATGAAATAATTATGACCGCTCCGGGCAAGTCGATCCACTTGCAGATTCGCGAAATGATTCCTTTCATGGCTAAAAGCCAACCGCTACCTGCATCATGAAGGCATCTTGATCCCGGGCGCCTCCGTTCTTATCGTCGAATTCGTAAGCCGCCTTGATCACTGTGCTCGGCGTAAGCCAGTAGTTTAGACCGAGGGTCCACCGCTGTTCATCAAAGCCGACCGGCGTGTGCAGTTGATTGAGCCGATCGTAACGAAATACACCCTCGAAGTTTTTGATAATGTCGTTGTCGATGTGAGTTGGCCTGTAGGAGAGTTGCGCGTAACCACCGTTGCGGTTGTTGTTGAATTCGAGCGGGCCGAAGCCTTGGCTTCCATCCGGATCATATACGAAATCGCCGACGTGCGACCACCCCCATTGCGCGCGAAGATTGATCAAGCCCTTGAGCAACGCTGAATCGCTCACGTAATTAAAATCGACGGACTGCAAGACATTCACGACAGCTTGGTCCCGCGGGCCGACTTTTGAGCGTTGAATCCCGTACCCGACCTCCAACTGCGGAATCGGGATGAATCCGAGGTGACCTCCAACCGCGACGTGTCCGCCGAAGTTGCCGGTGTTGGGAAAATCAAGCATGCCCAACTCGCTGAAATCTTCCGGAGCAGTGATGAGACCGGGAGCATTTGCGACGAAACCGACATACTCAAGCTTGGTCGGGCCAATGGGAATGACACCCCGCAGCTGCGCGCCTAACTGCGATTCGGGAAACAGACCGTCGTAGACGGCCAGCGGCTTGTCGGGAAGCTTGTTTACCCAGTTCATGTGTTGCCGCTCGACAAAGAAATCCATCGGGTTTAGAAACCGGCCGACACCTATCGTCATGTAGTCATTCAAGAGGTAGGAAGCTTGCGCGACCTCCAAGTTGATCGTCGTAGCATTGTCCTCGAACTCGAGCTCCATCTCACCTTCGAAGAAAAGCCGGTCGCTCAGCTTCCAGAGAAAAAGAGCATTAAAGGAGGCATCGAAAAATGGATCTTCACCACTGCGCGCGGTGAACCCGGCAGTGCCATAACCAGCAAGCAGAAACTTCGTCGATCCGGGAAATGTTTCTTTGACCTCCGTCTTGAGAGTTTCGACTTCCTGCCGCAGCTCATCCACTGCCTGTGAGGAAGGTGTGCTTACAACTTGCTTGCTTTCCGGCACCGTCTTCGTCGGGCCTTCAGCGGGCGCCGCTGGCATGGTGCCATTCGCCATCTGGCGGACGGCCGCTTTCAGCGTTTCGAGCTCTTGCTTCATCGCTTCGTGTTCCGCTTTGAGTTTGTCGTACTCCGAGCGCGAGACGTAGTCAGATGGCGGCGGGGAGGTGGCGACAGCTTGCGCAGTCGCTGCCGATGGATTGAGCAAACAGGTCGCCACTGCAAACACACCCGCGATCGTGTGGTTTATGGTGGGCCGAATTGTGCGATCCATTTATTTGCCCCCAAGGGTCTTGATGTAATTCACCAACTCCCAACGCTGCGTTTCGGTGAGCGATCCTTTCCACGAAAGCATCGGCGAGCGGCCTTCCGTAATTTTCCAAAACAACTCGCCGTCAGTTGCGCCCGCTCTGATCCGCGCACCCAAGTCTGCCGGCTTTTTCTCCAAGGCGGCCGCGCCTGGACCATCACCTCTTCCAGTTTGGCCGTGGCAAATCATGCAGTTTGAAACGTAAAGTTTTTGTCCGAGCGCGATCGTGTTTGCGTTTGCCGGCACCGGGTTCGGCCGGTTCACTGCCGTGGGGGGAGCTTTCCAATCCGAAGTCTGTGCAAAAACGAGGGTGGTCGCGAAAATAAACGAAAATCCGAGGCCTCTTGCAATCCGGCCACTCCAAATCGATGAACGAGTTGCACGCCCTAAGCTCGATTCCCACACGAACCGGAGTGTGATCAGAAACTCAGTTCACCGACTACGCATTTTTACGGAAAAAATTTCGGTGCTCTCCCGCGTGGCCAAATTGCAGGCCGTGTCATTAGCTTGACACGAAAGATTGACGTTCTCAACGTTGCCGCATGAGCTCTCTGAATCGATTTGCAGATCCAGTGTACTGTGTCGTGCGACTCATTATTGGATTGACCTACGCCTGTCATGGCGGGCAAAAGCTTTTCGGCTTTCCCGGCGGCGGTCACGGCACGTCGGGCCTCTTTTTGACCGCCGGGGCCATCGAGCTCGTCTGTGGGCTTTTTATCGCGTTTGGATTGCTCACGCGGATCGCGGCATTCTTAGCGAGTGGCGAAATGGCGGTCGGCTATTTCATGTTTTACGTGGGAAATGAAAATTTACCCACTTTCGAATCCAAGTTCTTCCCGATCATGAATGGAGGCGAATTGGGCCTCGTGCTTTGCTGGATCTTCTTTTTCTTTATCTTCTACGGCCCCGGACGTTGGAGCGTCGATGCTCTGTGGGGCAGAGGCAGAAGCAGCGCATCGTCCACACAGTCTGACATAAAGATCGCCCCGGTATAAACTGCATCGTTAAATGGAATGGTCAGGGTGCCAACTGCGTCGCTAACACCTAGATGAAGTAATCCGAAACTGTGTTGGCGATTTCCGCGTGAACTTTTGAAAGCGCGATTGAACTGCGACAGTGATTGAATAGCCGACCGCAAACGCGACCTCGCTTACACGTAGATTTCGATCTCGCAAGAGATCGCGGGCTTTCGCGATTCGCATTTGGCTAACGTAATCGACAAAGTTTACGCCGGTTACTCTCTTGACCTTCTCGTTCAGATAGTTCGTGCTTGGATTGACCGACTTCGCGATTTGGTCAGCGAAAGCGAAAGCGCTCCGCTAAATCCTGAGATTGGCTGGTGTTATTTCCGCGAGATCAGTTTGCCTCGTGCGGCCTGGAGACGCCGCACTATTACTTCGGTTGTGCGTTTAAAAAGTTCGTTGCTAAGGGTGAGGTCATCGTCCCTATGCTGCCGCAGCATTATCCCAGAAAGACAAATTGCAGCGCATGCCTCCGTGGCGCGCGCATCAAAATGCCAGAGATACGGCGGAAAAAGCCATGACCATCCCAGCGGTTCACCAGCCGAAACAGTATCGATAACGACCGGTTGCCCATCACTCGTTTTTCCCTCGAGCACAACAGTTCCAGTCTCGATAAAATAAAACCCATTGGCCGGATCGCCCTCGAGAAAGATGATCTGGCCCGCGTCGAACTCCGTCGGCATTGCGCAAAGAGCGAGGAGCTCAAGATGATGTCGACTCATGCCCTTGAGGAAGGGATGAGCAGCCAGTCGCCGCTCAATATCTGGATAGCGGATAGAGCGCGGTTCGCCTCTTAGTTTACTTGCCTCACTCTCTTCAAGCCGCCATACCTTGGAGCCGTTCGGCAATACTTTGGTCGGCGGAGGACGAATCGAAATATAGCTTGGCCGGATCAGATCGAAGTTTACAAATCGTTGCGCCGGAAATTGGCGGAACTCTTCTTCTGATTTCAAATAATCGAGCGCAGCGGCCATGGCAACTTCACCCGCCAATTCCATTTTTTGAGAATCCGTCAACGCCGAAACCTTAACGTGTTTCTTATTACCGCACGACGTGAGCGTTGTGTCGTCGATCTCGATGATCAGATTTGCGGTTGCTTGCGGGCTAGCGTGGGCGCGAGCGTCGAGGGCAAAGGCGACATGGGCGAAAAAGCAGTAAGGTTTCATAATCGGTAAAGAAGTTCGTCAGCTTCTTCGCCACGTTTCATTTTCCCTTGCCTATGCACCGTTGAAGAGATGGCGTTGTTGACTTCGGCATCGCGGGACGATCTGACGCGTTTGGTCGCTATTCAAGAGCTTCAAACAAAGGAACGCGCGAAAGTAACAGTATTACATTTTTAATGTTACAGTAAGCCTCGGGTGCAGCACGGCAGGAGTGTCGCCAGAGCCCAACTCATCGACTACGCATTTTTACGGAAAATATTTTCCTTTAAATTTTGATATCGACCCCGCTTCGTCCCCGTGTTTTTGCGAGGGAATGGCGATATTGAGTCGGCGACGTGCCCGAGAGTTTCTTGAATGTGCGGTTGAATTGCGACAAGGATTGAAACCCGACCGCAAATGCGATTTCGCTGATGCGGCGGTCGCCGTTTTCCAGAAAATCGCATGCTTCTTCGAAGCGGACTCGCGCGACGTACTCGACAAAGTTTACCCCGGTTACATCTTTGAATTTCTCGCTCAGATAATTCCCGCTCATGTTGACTGCTTGCGCTACTCTGGTCAGCGAGAGCTCCTCGCTCGAATGTTCCTCGATGAATTTTCGCGCTTTCCAAATCTCAACCCGCTCTGCCCGATCGCCGTTTTGTAATCTGACTTGTTTGGATTCATGTTTGGGCGACATCTTCATCACCCCCAAGCCAGTCAACGCCGGCTGGAGTGAGGACGCTCACCATCCCTTGTCGAGTGCTTGTCTGATTTTGAGTCGGCGGAAACTTTAGGGCCTTCTCGGCTGCGCAATCTTTGCAAAGAGAAAGCCAACTCGCGTGGAGCGCGTTCTTCTCCAGACCTTAGTCTGTCCCGTAAAGGAGGAGTTTATGAGAAGAAGAGTAATTTTAGTTTTGGATGCCGACGCAGATACGGCCGGTACCGTCGCGAGCGCCGCCGCAACCGGCAATTGCGATGTGCGCTTCGTGCAGACCTCAAGAGAGTTTTTCCACTTCTGCAAGGAAGAGTTCGAAAATGTCACCGCCATCGTTCTGGATGTGGACCCGGGAGTGCATGGGATGGCGGTCCTGGAAGCATTGGACGCGTGCGAAAACACTCCGCCCATCATTGTTGTCTCAGCCCTCGAGGAACATCGTTTGAGCTCGGTCGTGCAACGACATGGAGCGATGGCCTGCCTGGGAAAGCCTCTCAGCCTTAACCGGTTGGCCCGAGTGCTCGATCAAGCTTTGGGGCGTGCGGCCGCACCGCGTTGTGATCTGTGGGGTCATGTCATCAACTGCACCTGTCGCAAAACGAGCGTCCTTCAACAATTCGCCGCAGCAAATTAGCCAACTAAAATCTATGGAATACGTAATTGTGTTTACCACCACCGCGATGATCGCGTTGTACGCACGGATCATCGGACGCTGCCTCCACGACGCCTAGCGAAACTTTCGACAACCAGACCGTGATCGATATGCTTGCGGCTGGTGAAGCTTGGCAACCGGCAGCTGGTCGAGAAACTGACGCGCTCCGCGATCTATCGCGATTACGCCCGCGCCTTCTCTGATACAACGGGAATGTCAATCGCCTTGCGTGCGGTCGAGCATTGGCACCCGGCGATGCGCGGCGCCGCCAACGAAAATCCATTTTGCGAATTGATGGCGCGCTCGAATCGGACGTGTGCCGCCTGCCTGGAAGTGCAACGCAAGCTGACAGAGAAAATCGGCGATCGTTCGCGCACCGTCACTTGTTTCGCCGGTCTCTCCGATTCCGCCGTGCCGATTCGCGTCGGCGATCAGCTCATTGGATTTTTGCAAACGGGACAAGTGCTGCTGAATCAGCCGACGAAATTCCGCTTTGATCAAACCGCCAAGAGATTGGTCGATTGGGGAGTAAATGTTGATTTGCGCAAAGCGCGCGAAGCTTATTTCCACACCAAGGTCCTGACGCGAAAACAATATCGCGCCATCTTGCGGCTGCTGGAAATTTTCGGTCGGCATTTATCCATCCTGAGTAATCAGATCGCGCTCGAAAATTCCGACGCCGAACCCGCCGCGGTCGCGCACGCCAAAGAGTTCATCGCCCGGAACCAGGACAGCGCGCTTTGTCTCGCCACGGTCGCCAAAGCGGTGAACACCAGCACATTTTATTTTTGCAAACTCTTCAAGCGCGCCACCGGATTGACCTTCACCGACTACGTGGCTCGAGTGCGTGTTGAAAAAGCCAAGGCTTTGCTGCTGGAACGGAATCGTCGGGTGAGCGAGATCGCCTACGACGTCGGCTTTCAATCGCTCACCCATTTCAATCGCATCTTTCGCAAAATCGTCGGCCAATCGCCGACCGATTATCGGAATTCAGTCACGGGTAAGAAATAGGCGGCCCAAGATCGAATCTCTTTGGGCAATGTTCGAGTCACACCTCTTCCCTCGCGTCCAGCCCAAAATCCCGAGCGCTGTGTTCAAGATTGAATCGACAACCCGCTACGGTCACCCTTAATTGCGGACAATGGAAGCGACGGCGTCGCGAAAACTCAATTGCCAGATTTGTGGCCGGTCGTTCCTGCCGCAAAACGGCGCCATCGGCGAGAACGTGCGGCCTTCGCTCGCCGAATTCATCAAATCGCAGCGGCCGAACTGGGATCCGCAGCAGTTCATTTGCTTCGCCGATCTCGGCACGTTCCGCCGAGATTACGTTAAACACACGCTCGAGTGTGAAATTGGTGAGCTAACGGCACTCGATCACGAAGTCATCGAAAGTTTGCGGGAGCATGAAGTGCTTTCCGAGAACATCGAAAAACAATTCGAGCGCAAACTGACTTTTGGTGAGCATTTGTCGGATAAAATCGCGGAGTTCGGCGGTAGTTGGAAATTCATCATCACTTTCGGCAGTGTTATCGTCGTCTGGGTCGTACTCAACGCGCTCCTCCTGCTCGACCGCGGCTTCGATCCTTATCCGTTTATTCTCCTTAATCTGATCCTCTCCTGCCTGGCTGCGTTGCAGGCGCCCGTCATCATGATGAGCCAAAACCGGGCCGAGGCGCGCGATCGATTGCGGGCGGAGAACGATTACAAGGTTAATCTCAAAGCCGAGCTCGAGATTCGGCACCTGCACGAGAAAATCGATCACCTGCTGCGGGGGCAATACAACCGGCTCTTCGAAATTCAGCAGATCCAGATCGAACTGCTGGAAGAAATCAGCCAGCGCAAACGCGGTGCTCCTCGCGAGCAACCGCGGCCTCCTGGTAATTCGCTGGCCTAGTACGTGTTTAGCGCTGTTTAGGCCGAGAGCGCGCTGAAACGGTCTCCTCTCCTCCTCGAGCGAGGAGAGGGTTAGGGTGAGAAGTCGAAAGAGGAAATCCCATCCTTGGAATGAGCCCACCCTCGAAGGAGAAGATCCCTCACCTTCCTCCTCTCCCTTTGGCAAAGGGAGAGGCAAAAGCATCCAGCAACGAACGCTAAACACACACCAGGCCTAGTTTTCGTCCGCAGCTTCCGCGAAGGCGACATCGCCGGAGCGCAAGTCGAGTTCGGCCTCCGCCGGCGTGCCGAAGACGCGCGCCCGATTATCATCGAATTCGCCCTCCCACCGCGCAATCACCAGGGTGGCGAGGGCGTTACCAATCAGGTTCACGCACGATCGGCCCATATCCATGATCGCATCGACGCCGAGGACGATAGCGACGCCGGCCGTCGCGACCGGCGCCGGGATTAGATTCGTCAAAGTCGCGATGAGAACCAGAATGGACGCGCGCGGAACACCAGCGAGCCCTTTGGATGTAATCATGAAGGCAACCATCATGGAAAGCTGCTGCGCGAAACCAAAGTGTTGCCCCACGCTCGGACCAGCGGCCTGCACAATAAAAATCGAAGTGACGGCGAGAAAAATCATCGAGCCGTCGAGATTAAAGGAATAACCAGTCGGCATCACGAAACCGACGATGCGTTTCGGCACGCCAAGGCGTTCCATCGCCTCCATCGCTCTGGGCATGGCTGATTCGCTGCTCGTGGTTGCGAAAGCGATTGTCGCCGGCTCGCGAATCGCGCTCACAAATTGCCGAATCGGCGCCTGGATTACCACCAGGATGAGTCCGAAAACGAACACAATGAAAATGATCAGTCCAAGGTAGTAGCTGAATATGAGGTTTCCCAAACTAACGAGCACGCCCGGACCCTGGGTGCCGATGGTATGCGCCATGGCCGCGCCGACACCAATGGGTGCAAATTTCATGACGTAGTTCGTCAGCTTGAACATCACCTGCGAGAGACTTTCCATTCCGCGCAAGAGCGGTTTTCCTTTGTCGCCAACCGCCGACACCGCCATCGCGAACAGCACGGCGAAGGCGACAATTTGGAGAATGTCGCCGCGCACCAGCGAATCAATGACACTCGAGGGGAATACGTGCACGAGCGTTTCGATCAAAGTCTGCGGATGAGTTTCGCCAATTTTCTGGACCGTCTCACTCGCCCCCGCCACAAGCGGGACTCGCGCACCCGGCCTGGTTAAATTAACGACCGCTAATCCAATAAATAATGCGGCGGTGGTGACAACTTCGAAGTAAATGAGCGCTTTCACGCCCATCCGCCCTACCTTCCGTAAATCGCCGCCCCCAGCGATACCGACGACCAGAGTCGAAAAAACAAGCGGACCAATGATTGATTTGATCAGATTCAGGAAAATGTCGCGAAGAAAATAGACGTTGTTTCCCCACTCCGGCCGTATCCAGCCGACCGCGACGCCGACAACCAGCCCGATCATAATCTGCGTGGTCAGCGATGGACGGTACCAGGGGCGGGATGGGCGGCGCACGGAAACGTTTTTAGTCATGCGACGATTGGATTAACACAATGCGCACAACGGATCGAGTCTTCGGCTACGCAATCTTAACGGTTTTGCCCGGTAAAACGTTGGAGAAATGTGCCGTGTTTCTGTTCTTCCGGGAGCGCGTGTGGGAAAAGCGCCGTCGTCGCTTCG
>WNFY01002591.1_pt1 | contig 17138 bp, 13 predicted proteins | sample 5400091 | NCBI WGS metagenome assembly WNFY01 (sample SAMN13153364, study PRJNA577476) | soil metagenome | isolation source: 60 cm soil or saprolite under grassland replicate 1 | place: USA:California | collected 2016-06-15
CCATATCGCGTCCCAAGGATACGACAATTACAAGTACATCAACTATGTGATTGACCGTAAAAGCCACAGGACCGATTACACTAGCGATCCTGTTACTGGAAACGTGACCCAGATCAAGTATCCGCTTACACCGGATGACACGCCGGGCCAGGGGAACACGCGGCCAACAGTCAATTACACATACACGAATAATTACTACCTTCACACAGTTCAGGACGAAGGCGGCCATACCACTACCTTTACCCGGGACGGCAACAGCCGGGTTACCCGGATCGATTATCCTGATGGCGGCTATGAGACGTTTGCCTACGACGCCGCTCATTTCTATCGGCTCAGCAGCCATCGGATGAAAACGGGCGGCACGGAAACCTTCGCTTACGACGGGTCCCACCGGTTGCAATACTACTCTGATCCGTATCACAGCAACCCCGGCAATTTCAGCATTCAGTATTTTTATGACACGCTGGGCCGGGTGAATGGAGTCTTCGATACCCTTTATCATCCCACCAACTTCGATTACAACGATCGGGGCCAGGTCACTATGACCACATTGACAACCGACCCGAGCGACAATCAGCGACACACCATCGTCAACGCGTACAATCCCGATGGCACGTTGCAGTACAGAACGGATGAACTAGGCGCTTATGCGGGTGACCCGGCGCACTCGACGAGTTATACCTACGATGATTATCGCAGGGTCAAAAGTGCGACGACGCCTGTGCGCGGCAACGGCGACAACGGCACATACATCACCCGGTACTTTTACGATACAAACGGCAGCGGCGACGACTACCGCTACACCGATTCGAACTTTACTTATGTCACCCTTCCCAGCGGCAAGAAGATCAAGACGGTGTACGACGACAACCGGCGCAAGAGCACAGTGACTGTAGGGTACGGCACAGCCGACGCCGCCATTACCAGCTACGGCTACGACAATGTGGGCAACGTGACTTCGGTTACCAATCCGCTCAATAACAACAATGTTTCGACCGTTTATGACGAGCGCAACCGGCCAAGCTCGATCAGCGTGGGTAGCCAGACGACCACCTTTACGTACGATACCGCTGGCCGCAGAAAGACTGTCAGCCGGCCCAATGGCCAGGTCATTACCTACGACACCTTTGACGCCGTGAACCGGGTCACCCAACAAACGGCAACGCAAAGTCCCGATCCGCCAGCAGTGACCAAGTACACTTATTACACGATTTGGGATGGAGGGGATGCTCCTGTGGGATTGCTCAAGACCATGCAGGACCCGCGACTAGTAGCCATCAATAGCCCGTACAAATATACTTACGGCTACGACCTGATGGGGCGCAAAATCTCGCTGCAGTATCCTCCTGATTCGGGGAATCAGCAGCGCACCGAGCAATTTAGCTATGATACCGTTGGCCGGCTCCAGACGTTCATCAATCGCGACAGCAAGACCCAGACCTTTACCTACGACGCGTTGAACCGCATGACTAGGTTCAGTTGGAACGATGGGCTCACCCCGAGCGTCACCTTCGGATATGATGCGGCGTCGCGCTTGACCAGCATCAACAACGCCAACGCGAATATCTCCAGGGCGTATTTCAACGATAATCTGCTCCGGCTGGAGACCCAACAGATCACCGGCGCGCCAGGCTCCAAAACGGTGACGTACACGTACGACGCGGATGGCAACCGGGCGAGCACTCGATATCCAGACAACTCCACGTTCAATTACACCTACACCGGGCGGAATCAGCTTAAGACCGTGGGGCCTGGGTCCCTCGCCACGTACGATTACGATGCGAGGGGGAATCTCATCACGCGCACCCTTGGCAACGGCACCCACAGTGATTACACGTACGACAGCTATGATCGGATCACACAATTGCGGCACTTCCTTAATGGCACGACGCGCACATTCAACTACGGCTACGATACCGTGAGCAATAACCGGAAATGGACCCAGCGGCTGGGAACAGTGCAGGGGAACATTGGCGACGTTTTCGACTACGATTTGAACGATCAAGTGATTGCCACACAGTTGAACATCGCAAACCCCGATACCACGCCTGCCGGCAACCAGACGATCATTTACGATGCGAACGGGAACCGGACATCGTTTCATCCCTACGGCCCCACCGACACTTACACGACAAACAATCTGAATCAGTACAGCCAGCGCAATGCCACCAATGCGACCTACGACACCAAAGGCAATATGACGCAAGGCTTCGACGGTTCCGGGTACCAATACGACGCCCAGAACCGGTTGACCCAAGGCACGAAAAACGGCGTGACCATGAGCTTCAAGTACGACGGGTTAAATCGCCAGGTAAGCCGGACAGTGAACGGGACCATCACCTACAGCGCATGGGACGGCTGGGATTTAGTCACGGAGTATTTAGCGAATGGAAGCACTACGGCGGCATATCTTCATGGCCCTGACGGAGTGGTGAAAAATCTCACCAGCAACCAGTTTTATTATCACGACGGCAACGGCAGCACCTCGCATCTGGCCAACAGCAGCGGCCAGTTACTGGAATGGTACCGCTACGATCTCCAAGGCACACCGATCTTTTACAATTCCAGCGATCAACAGATTAGTGCGAGCGCCTTCGGCGTGCGCCATCTCTTCACCGGCCAGCAATGGTACAGCGATATCGGCCTGTATGATCTGCGCAATCGCTTTTACTCGCCCGACCTCGGCCGCTTCCTCCAGCCGGACCCCATCGACTTCGATGGCGATCCGACGAATCTTTATCGGCATTGCGGTAATAATCCGGTCACCAACGTTGATCCAACTGGGGAGTACTACAAATTAATATCCAATGGCGGTAATAATTACACAGTCCAGATACCGATCAGCTGGGATGGCCCTGGCGCTACGGCGCAGGCGATTGCAAGCTTCACCAACGGAATCCAGGGCCTTTCAGGCAACTACGGGGGATACTACGTGTCGTTTCAAGTGACGAGTCCGCCTTCTGGTTTCGCGCGTCTTTTTTCTGCCTACAACCAAGTAACCGTCAACGCGGGTTTTGGCGAGAATGGATTTGGCTGGGAAACAGGTAGTGATGAAGCAACGTGGTACGCTGAAGGAGGGACAGCCTTTGGGTTTTATTGGACGTCCGAGTTCGGGGCCGCACACAGTGTCTTTCATTTCTTATACTTCCAAGACGGGTATGACCGAACCGGCGCGCTCTTACCCGGCGTCGATCCGGGAGATATCCTGGGCGGCCGTCCCGGGAGCGCTCCAACCTTAGAAGAAATTCTCAAAATCATCTTCAAGGGAGGCGGCGGCAGCGACTCTGGCGGCTTTCTTGGCAGCGGCTCGGGTGCAGCTTACGTGGGTAACATAGTCGATCGCGCGGAAAGATCAGTGTATTGGGGCGGCAGCTACGGAGGGGGATACGGGGGCGGCGGCGGCTCGGGCGCATACGGAGGCGGAGCAGGTATCGGCTTCGGTTCGATCGGTTTTTATGGCGCATCGTTAGGGCTACCTGGCTCATTCAGTATCTTTGGGGGCGGCGGCGGCGGCGGCATCCTGCCGCTACTGAAATATCTCTAGAAGAGGGGCACCTTGATTTGTTCATACGCGGCGCCACGATGAGTCCAGAAGCTAGAGAGGCGATAGAAGACAACTCCGCCACCACTAACATTAGTAGTGGCGGCGGTTCCCCAGCGGTGGCTTTGTCGTCCTAAAGTATCTGTAAAGAAATGAGCCCGCTTGAACCCGCTAAAGCTCTTCTCCGACTGTTGATGGTGCTGGCTTTCGGACGATAGGAACTGAATTCATGGACCGCATTACGAACACGGCACAGGCGGCGCGCCAGCGAAGCAGCGGTGCAGGCGGTCATCTTCACACCTTCTTGGATGCCTGGAGGCGGCCCCAGCCGGTCGCAGGATATCATGGTCTTTCACCAGAGCTAGAGTTACATCGAGGTCGATCGTTTCCTCAGCCGACGCCTAACACGCGGTATGACTCCCTCAAGAACGAACTGATCTGTGGCCCGAGACGGCTTTGAAAATTAAACTGAGACAGCATAATCCGTGAGTCCTCTGTTTATCTTGGCCACTTGCGGCGGCCAGGTCGCCATCACCAGCGATGAAATCAGGTATTGCGCCGGCGGCTTCGGGATTGGGGTCACGCTTGCCCTAGTTCTTGTTAGTTGGCACCGGCGCTCGTTCGCATGGGCGCCGCTTTACGTTCCGCTGTTGCTGCTGCATCCGGCTTGGATAATGAGCCTCAGGGCTGGCGACTGCGGAATGGGGATGCGGTTTCTTTCGGTTTCCAGCTCGCTCATCTTAGCGGCGATGTTGATCTGTCAGATTTTTTGGCCCTACCTAAGCAGGCGACGATTTATTTTCAGCCTTTGTCTCATCTCTTGGGCGACCTATTTTGCAGGTGTGGTTTTGCATCAGTTTAGAATGGGGGACTTCTATGGTGGAGTTGCTGCGCAGGCCTTAACATCCTTCATATTGGGAGGCATGCATCTCCGTTCCGTAGCGCTTGCATTAACCTTTGTGTGCTTTTTTCAAGGGCTGTCCGACCGTATGCACCATAGACGCTCCCACCGATCGACTCTGGAGAACGCGGCGGCTGACAAAGATATCCGCAGTTCCGAAGACAAACTGCATCCGCGGTCAAGATTGGCTCTTCGAATCTTCTCGTCAGCGCTCTCATTGCTCTTGATAACTTGGGTTGTGTTGTATCTTGGTGGCTTGGTCGGAGATTGGTGGCTTCCTAACACGATCGCTGCGGTATTTGCGCTTGGTTGGAGCGTGATCCTGATCATCGCTGCGGTGCGCGGAAAGTTTCCCGGCTGGGAAAGTGAAAGGGAAGGAAAGAAGGAAAGGGGAAAAGGGGTCTGAGCCTACTATCGACAGTCATAAATTATTCCTCGCAATTGTTCGCAGACGGTTATTTGCTCAGCGAGCGCGACGTGCGCGTTGCTTGTGCCGCGCTCCCGTGCGGGGGCGCAGTGTTAAGGTGATTGGCAAGCCCGGATACGGTTCCGCTTTGCGAATGCGCGCTTCAAGATAACGACGATATGTTTCGTTCATCAGCCAAGGATCATTCACGAAGAGGACGAATTCCGGACACTGTAATTGTGGTTGTTCTTTTTCGCTTGTTTGCGCAGCGTAAAACAATTTGAGGCGCCGACCCTTCACCAGCGGCGGCGGATTTGCTTCAAACGCCTGTCGGAGCAAGCGGTTCAGGACCCCGGTGCCGATGTGCTGCCGTGCGGCGCGTTGGATTTTCTCGATCGAAGCAAACAACCTCTCAACATTTTCTCCAGTCAGCGCAGAGGTGATCAGCATCGGTGTATATTCAAGGAAGAAAATTCTCGCACGCGTTTCCTCGACAAGTTGGTTGGCCGCCTGTTTTTCTCTGCACCTCGGCCTAACTAAGTCCCATTTGTTCAAGACAACGATCGCCGGTTTTCGCGCCTTTTGAATCAAGCCCGCAATCCGTTTGTCCTGCGCAGTTACACCCATCGTGAGATCGACAATGAGAACGCAGAGCTCAGCGCGGCGAATGCTTCGCTCTGCGCGCATGACGCTGAAAACCTCGACTGAAGTCGAACGTTTTCCACGCCGGCGAATGCCGGCGGTGTCGATGAAAACGAACTTCCATCCATGGCGCTCGTATAGAATGTCAACGGCATCGCGCGTGGTTCCGGGCAATTCGCTCACGATCGCGCGCTCGCCGCGCATGATGCAATTAATGAGCGAAGACTTACCAACGTTTGGACGACCAACGATCGCTACGGCTAGTGGATACTGGATGCTAGATGCTGGATGCTCGATATCAGTGGTTGCCGGCAGGCGCCGATCTATTTGCTCAAGTAAATCCGAAATGCCGCGATCATGTTCCGCGCTGGTCGAAAAACTTGGTTCAAAGCCTAACGAAGCGAACTCTGCTGCCAGCGGCTCGTGCTTTTCGTTGTCGATCTTGTTAATCACCAGCAACACCGGCATTTGGGATTTGCGCAGCATGCGCGCCAGGTCTTCATCGATGGGCGATAACCCTTCCTTTGCATCGACAACGAAAAGAAGAAGATCGCTGTCGTGGAGCGCTTCCTCCGCGGCGCGCCGCACTTGCGCGCTCAGTTCATCCCGCGACTGCGGGACCGCCAGCCCGCCGGTGTCCCACAGGGTGAACGCTCGCGCGCCACGAGTGCAAATCGTAGAAATCCGGTCGCGTGTGATTCCGGGTTGATCGTGAACGATGGCAATCTTCCGGCCGACCAGACGATTGAACAGCGCGGACTTGCCTACGTTTGGCCGGCCGACGATTGCAACATTCGCCATGATGTTCGCGTGCTTCGCCACAACAGGCCGAATCTAACGTTTCGTCGCGTGGGCGTGGCCTGCAGCCTGTAATTGCCGGACGCCGTCTGTGACGTAAACGATTCCGGAGATCAAAGTGAAAAAGCCGGCTGCGATCACAACATAGAGCAGAGGAAACAGTCGTAGTTGCAGCATGACCCAGCCGATGGCGATCATCTGTAAGACAGTTGCTACTTTTCCTGTCCAGTTCGGTTTCACGTGTACTTTACCAATGAGCAAATACAAGACGGCTGCGCCGACGAAAAGGATCGCATCGCGCGAAATCACCAGAACGGGGAACCACACTGGAAACCTGCCGTAATCGGGCTCGACCTCGCTCCAATTGCTGATGCTTAATGTGATGATGCCGCTGAGCAGCAATCCTTTGTCGGCAATCGGGTCGAGGATGACTCCCAGCGAACTCCGCTGATTGTACCGGCGCGCAACATATCCATCCAACCCGTCACTCAATGAAGCGATCAGGAAAATAGCGATGGCAGTAAAGCGTTCCCACTCCAGCGGCGCGCCGCCCTGAACGCTTTGGCCGTAATAAATCGCCATCGTGACGAAAGCTGGGATCATTAGAATCCGAATGACGGTAATCTTGTTGGCCGTGGTCATGGCGGTCAGCAACGTTCAAACCGCCATTGGAACTTGCAAGGTAATTTGACCGCGATCGGCAATCGCGCTGCCATCCTAAGCCGGACATTGAAGGAACGTTCAGCGCTTTTTCGCTATCGCAGCGCCGTGCGCTGCTCCGGACGGGATTTTGAATCCTTCGATTTGTTTTTTGATTTCGTTGGCGAAAGCTGCCGCGCCGGCGCCGTTTACAACCCGGTGATCAAATGTGAGTGACAGCGTGATTACTTCTGCGCTTTCGTTTTTGTTCTTGTTGGGAATCAGTTCGCGGTGCGCTGTGCCAACGAACAGTGTGCCGACCGACGGCGGCACGACAATCGGCGCGCCCGCTTTCACTCCAAACGCGCCGAGACTTGTGATCACCACAGGCGCGTTCATGGCGTCAAGGCGGCCGCCGCGCGTAGCGGCGACGGCCTCGCCGTAAATCTTTACGAACTCCGGCCAGCTTTTTTTATTTGCATTTGTGATTACAGCCGTCGCCAGGCGATCCCCCTCGAGGGCGACTGCAATGCCCAAGTCGAAATCGTCATTTTGCACAATCTGATCGTCTTCGAGAATTAACCGGCGGAAAGGCGCATGTTTTTCCATCGCGCGCACGACCGACCACGCGATCATCACGGAAGGAGAGGGTGGATTCTTTGGCTCTTTCTTTTTCGCTGCCTCGCGGGCTTCTTGAATCGCGTCCCAGCGCGCATCGATTTGCAGGTTCGCAGGGATGACATGGCTGAGCTTGCGCGTGATCGTGGGCGAAAGCGCCGGCTCGATGTTGTAGTGGCGGGCGTGTCGCCCGCGATCACTAGGCTCCGCAGCCGACACGGCTGCCTCTACAGTCTTTCCCTCTGCTGAAACTTCAGCCACGTGAAATTGATCCGCGAGCGATGCTTCGCCGGTGAAAAGCGTGCCCAGTTCCTGACCGATCTCCACCGTGTCGCCCACTTTCGTTTTCCATTCGCCCATCACTCCGGCGAACGACGACTGGATGGGATAAACGGCTTTGTCGGTTTCGACTTCGCACAGTTCGTCATCGAGCGCGACGGGATCGCCCTGTTTTTTCAGAAGGGAAACAATTTTTGCGTTGCGAATTCCTTCGCCCATCACAGGCACGGTAATGCTTTGCACACGTCGGCTGGCAATGTCTGCTGTAGGCCGGGGCGCTGATGCCGGCCGAATAAATTCCGGTTCTGCTGCAGCACGGCCACGGTCAACGCCAGCGGCTACAACTGCGCGTTCGTGTTTGGTTGCAACTGAACGCCTGATCGCAGCGACAATGCGTTCCACGTCTGGCAATGCGGCGTACTCGTAGATCGGATTGTAACCGATCATGACATTAGCTTTGCTGACAAGAATCGGCGGACTGATCAGTTCATCCCAGAGTTCGGGTGTGCTCGTGACGTGGGAAATAATCATTTGCCCGACGCTGCAGTTCTCAGTGTCTTCTTGCACCACAATCAGTCGTCGAGTCTTGTGCACTGAATCTTCGATCGCAGTCTTGTCCCACGGGACAATCGAGCGCAGATCAATCAGCTCGACGCTCATTTCATTGCCGATTTTCGCAATTGCTTCGAGAGATTTTTCGACCGTATTTCCCCAGGCGATCAGCGTCACGTCGGAGCCGTTCGTGCATTGACGCGCACGCCCGAGTGGAACCGCCCGGATTGGCTTTGCGTATTCGTGTTCGGCCCAGAGGAGATGTTTGGGAATTAAAAAAATCACAGGGTCTTCACCGTGCATTGCCGTCCAGAGTAATCCCGCGGCGTCTGCAGGCGTGCTGGGAATCACAACGTTTAGGCCGGGATAATGCGCGAGCGCCGATTCGTTTGCCTGGCTGTGCCACAAGCTTCCGCCCGGCAAGTACGCGCCATAAGGGGCATAAATCACGGCGGGACACTTCCAGTTTCCGAATGATCGCCAGCGCAAATTCGAGATGTTGGTAACGAGCTGATTGAAACCCGGATAAAGGAAATCGATGAATTGCAGCTCGAAAACGGGGCGCTTTCCGTACGCGGCCAAGCCGCAGGCGACTCCGAGAATGGTCGATTCAGCAAGGGGCGAATTAAAGACTTGGTTCGAAAACTCGGTCGAGAGCTTCTGCGTGAGACGGAACACGCCACCTTTTGGATCTTCAATGTCCTCGCCGAAGAGAATTCGTCGCGGATCTTCCTCCAAGCCCGCGCGCAAGGTTTTGTTCACCGTATCGCCAATCCGATATTTCCCGGGCGGCAGGATTTCTTTGTCGATCTTTGGCGGCGGTTTGGTGACGTTCGCGAGAAGCTCGTTGGGCGAGGGGTCCTCGGCCTTTTCGGCCTCGCTGTATTCGCGACGAATGCGCTCCTTAATTTCGTTGTCGAACTTCGCAAATTCTTCTGCGGTAATAATGCCTTCCTCGATCAGTTGATCCTTCCAGCATTTAAGCGGATCGAATTTTTCGAGCTCCCGCAGTTCTTCCTCCCTGCGATAGAGTTTTTGATCGTCAGAACTGGTGTGACTGGAGAGCCGCTCCATCTTGATCCAGAAAAAGAACGGCCCGCCGCCGGCGCGGATCTTGTCGAACGCTTCGGCTGTCGCGTCATAAACCTGTTGCACATTTTGTCCATCGATTTGGCGCCAGTTCTCTGAATCGAGAACACTCAACGCCAGGGGGTTCGTTTTGCGTGTGGGCATGCTGATGCCGTACGCGTTATCTTCGACAAGAAAGAGCAGCGGCAGTTTCTTCTCTTTGGCGAAACAGATCGCTTCAAAAAAATCTCCCTGCCGAGTGGCGGCGTCACCCACTGTGGTCACGACCAGATCTTTTTTGCCGTCGAGCTGAATGCCCCAGGCGATCCCGCAAGCGGGAAGCAGTTGCGAACCGGTCGGCGTGGGCACACTCCAGATGTGCAGGTCCGCATTGCTGTAATGCGACGGCATCTGGCGCCCACCGCTCCCGGTGTTTCTCTTGGCGAAATATTCGAGTCCCAGCTGGCGCGTCGTCATGCCGCGTCCGAGCACGAGTCCGCGGTCGCGATAATACGAAACGATGTAATCGCCGGGTTCCATTTGCATGGAGACTGCCGCCAGCGCCTCGTGACCCATTCCGGAAACGTGAAAATGTCCCTTGCCTTGCCGATTTAGATTCTGCTCGCGCAAATCCGCATGGCGACTCTCAAGGATCGTGGTTAAGAGCCGCAGCTTATCTTCTTTGCTAAGGGCGGACATACGGTTGACTTTACATCGCGCTTGTAGATCGACAATCGGGCGGATTTGCTTCGGATAAGAAATCTAGATGCACTCGGCAATAGCAAAATCGCAGCGGAGCAGGGGAGTGATCGACCGTTACCGTGAATTTCTCCCAGTCTCTGCCTCGACGCCGATTGTCTCCCTGGGCGAGGGGAACACACCGCTGATTTATTGTCAGCAATTAAGCAAGCGGGTTGGCCGCGGCTGTAGGGTCTTTGTTAAAAACGAAGGAGTCAATCCGACGGGCTCGTTCAAGGACCGCGGCATGACCGTGGCCGTGTCCAAATCGCTGGAGCGCGGCGCGAGAGCCATCATCTGCGCGTCAACCGGGAATACTTCCGCTTCGGCATCCGCTTATGCGGCACGGGGAGGAATTTCATGCGTCGTAATTCTGCCTGTGGGAAAAATCGCGACGGGAAAATTACTGCAAGCTTTCGTTTACGGAGCAAGAATCGTCGCTATCGATGGCAATTTTGATGACGCCCTGCGAATCGTGCGCGAGCTCGGCGAAAGCGGCGATTTCGCCATTGTAAATTCCATCAATCCAGACCGGATCGCAGGACAGAAGACCGCGGCGTTCGAGATTGTCGATGAAACGGGCGATGCGCCTGATCTTCATTTGCTGCCAGTCGGCAACGCCGGAAACATCACTGCGTATTGGGCGGGATACCGGGAGTATCGCGCACGCGAAAGATCTACAAAACTGCCGGCGATGATTGGGTTTCAGGCTGCTGGGGCCGCGCCGATTTTTTACAACCAGATCATCGAAAAACCTGAAACGATCGCATCGGCAATTCGAATCGGCAATCCGGCAAGCTGGAAACAGGCGTGCGCGGCAATCGCCGAATCACGCGGAACGATAGATGTGGTAAGCGACGAAGAGATTGTCGCCGCCCAGAACTGGCTGGCGCAACACGAAGGAATTTTTGTGGAACCGGCGAGCGCAGCGTCAATTGCCGGGCTTTTCAAATGCTGCGAGTCACATGAAGCGGCGTACTCATTCCAAAAAATTCCTGAGGCGAGTCGGATAGTTTGCACAGTCACAGGGCACGGCTTGAAAGATCCCGACGCGATAATCCAGCGAATGGAAGAATTGAAACCGGTTGCCGCGACTACGAACGATGTGCGACGCGCAATTGGGTAATAGCCGATGCTCGAAAACCATCGCCGTTCGTGTTTTCTTCGATTTAATTTTCATCTGACATGCGCTTGGTAGTTCAAAAGTATGGCGGCACTTCCGTTGGGACGCCGAAGCGAATCGGCAAGGTCGCGCGCCGACTCCTTGAAACACAGCGCGAGGGGTGTCAGGTCGTGGCGGTCATCTCTGCGATGGCGGGCGTTACCGATAACTTGCTCAAGCTCGCACACGAAGTATCGCCGCATCCGACAAAGCGCGAGCTCGACATTCTGCTATCGACCGGCGAGCATGCCGCCACCGCTTTAACCGCCATGGCGGTGAACGCACTTGGCGGACGAGCCATTTCACTGACCGGTGCGCAGGCGGGAATTTTAACTGACCGCAACCACGCCACGGCGCGAATCGCGAACATCAGTCCAAAGCAAATTCACGGAATGCTCTCGGACGATTACATAGTGATCGTCGCCGGGTTTCAGGGGCAGACTCCAGAAGGCGATACGACCACGCTTGGACGCGGCGGCTCGGACTTGACGGCGATTGCGCTGGCCGGCGCATTGAACGCAGATGCGTGTCAGATCTTCAGCGACGTCGATGGGGTTTTCACCTGCGATCCTCGAATTGTGAAAGAGGCAAAAAAACTGCACGAGATCGCTTACGAAGAATTGCTCGAAATGGCCGGTAGCGGCGCCAAGGTGATACAATCGCGGGCCGTAGAATTTGCGAAAAAGTTCGGCGTCGAATTCGAGGTGCGCTCGAGCTTCACCAAGAGCGGGGGAACAATCGCGAAGGAAGAAAGTGCCGGTATGGAAGATGTGGTGATTCGCGGGATGAGCCTCGATCGCCACCAGGCGAAACTCACCATCGCAGGAGTGCCCGACAAGCCGGGAATCGCGGGGCGAATTTTCTCCAACGTCGCCGCGGCGCACATCGTCGTGGACATGATTGTGCAAAATGCATCGATCAGTGGAACGACCGACGTTTCGTTCACGATTCACGAGGACGAACTGGAGAACGCCCGTAAAATCCTGATGCCGGTAGTCGGAGAGATCGGCGCGAAACGTTTGAATACATCAAGCGGCGTGGCCAAGCTGAGCGTGGTCGGGATCGGGATGCGATCGCACTCGGGTGTCGCGGCACGGATGTTCGAGTGCTTAGGCCGCGGCGAGATCAATATTCAACTGGTTTCCACGTCCGAAATCAAGATCGCGGTCGTAATCGACGAAAAAGACGCTGAGCGCGCAGCTCGCCTGATACACAGCGAGTTCGGTCTGGCTCGATTGATGTCCGCCGCCGCTGCGGCGCAGCCGCTGACGTAAAGCGCACTGACATAGATCAATTAGGGCGTTTTCACCGGATTAACATAAAATTCCGGCACGCCCTGAATTCGCATCTTGTAACCGAAACCCGTCCACACAACTGCCGCTCCGGGATGGTCGATCGGACTCGGGCCAGCGTGGTCATCTATGTTGGCTTGCTTCCAGGCCGTTCCGTCTTCGAACTTGATCACAGTGTGGCCCCGGAGACCGGCAAACGAACCATCGACTCGGCTCACAACCGGCTCGTGGTGGAAGAATGATCTTGCAACTCTCTTTTCGGTCTTTTTCTCGGTGACTTTCTCGGTAGTTTCCCGGTATCCCTGCAACCAGGCATTGAGCTTTTCGAGCTCTTCGGACGAGAGCTTATTTAGGCCTGCAGCCTTAAATTCCTCCGGAGACATCATTTCCTTAATGCTTCCGGAGAGGATCTCCTCAGCTGCCCAGGCTGGCCCCGCGAAGCCAGGAATGAAAAGCGCGGCGATCATCAGACAAGAAATCGAACCGCTGCCCAAAGTCTTCATCATATCTATACGTTACCGAAATTTCGCGACGCTAACACCGGCCGCAGGAACGTCAAGGTAGTGAATAGGTGCTTCGGTTTGCGTGGTTTGACACGATTCCGACAAGCGTTTCGCGAACGTGGCCGAGCACCGAAGCCAAAGTACTGCCAATTTTAACGCCCCGAAAGCGGAGCGAGCGCGTGGAGCGAAGGGGAAGCTACAAAAGGAGCGCCCAGGCGATGCAGTAGCAAATAACATCAGACAATATATGTCATATAAACTCGACAGGTGTTGGGGTCAATTCAGCCGTTCTCCCGTTTGCCGAGCCAATAGGCTTCGGTCATTTCGACTACCCGTTCTAAACTCCACGGTTTTTCTTCCAATCCAGCGGCTACGGCTGGCGTGGTTCCAAGCGTGTGATGTTTGCGCACGAAGTTGTAAACGCCGAAATGGAGCGCAACGGCCAGCTTGTGCATTTCCAAGCTCTTGCTGTAGCCAAGCCCTTTGCGCTCAAATCGCTTCAATTCCTGCCGCACGGTCAGAAATGCACGCTCTACGTGGCTCGTGGTGAGGCTTTCTAAGTCCGGCGAGCCTATCACTGCCGCGCGTTCCGCTGTCTGCATCTTACGGACGCCCTCATTGCGTCCGAGACGCGCCAGCGTGCCGTCTGACAGCTTCGGCTCGCCGAATACCTTCGTTTCTGTTCCGTAGTTGTAACCCTCGTATCCGAAATGTTGACGGATGTGAAAAGCGTATGGCCTGTGATTATCCGTTGCGATCTGGACGGGAAGCCTCACGCGGTTGCGAACGTCCTCAACAAACGTATTGCCAGTCCACCAATCGCGCTTTCCTACCTTGTGCGAAATGACCAGCTTCGTGTCCGCGTCGATGCAACACCACAGCCAAAAATCGCCGCGCTCGTTTTCGGGCTTTAGCAGCCTGCTCCCGTGCGCGCCGACATACTGCCATTGCTCGTCCATTTCGATTCGCAGGCATGGAAGATCACGGAAGTTCTTGTCCATGTAGTCTGCGAACGCCTCGCCGGTTTCACGGATAACACGCCCGATTCTTTTCTTATCTGTCTTGAACATGCGGGCGACTGCTCGCATCGGTGTCCCTTCACAGAGCGCCGCCAGAATTAAAGCGCGCTTTTCTTTGGATTGTCTTTTGTTTGCCATATAAGCTCCTTGACTACTTGAAAGAATACGTATAGATTCAAAGTTAGTCAATAGAAAAAATACATATTTTTTCAAATGATAAAGAAGCAAAGAGGCGGCAAACGAAAGGGCGCTGGACGAAAGCCAGAGGGGAAAGCTCCGTACACGGTGACCTTGACGGAAGCCAACGTTGATCGAGCTAAGAAGCGGGAACCTAACTTTTCCGGCCTTCTTGACCGTCTTTTGGCGAAGTGGATTCGCCAGATTTGAGATGCTCTTTGGCTTCGCGTAACTGGCGCTTGAGTTCTGACGACTCCAAAAGATCGTCGCCTTTGACTGGATCGGAGTCGGTAGCGTGTTCGACTTGATCGAGAGCCTCTTTGTTAGCGTCACTCTCTTCCATGAATCTACATATACGATTTTGTTGCATACTTGTCGAATTATCGGTTTGCCAGAGCCGCTTGGACTTTGATCTACTGTTCCTTGATGAACCCTTTGGAGATCGCCAAAGAAATTTTCGGCATCGCAGCCAACGCCGGACTGAAAAAAGACGTAATTGATCTTTTGGATAAGAAGGTCGGTTTGCTTACAGAGGAGATTGCTACGCTCAAGACGGAGAACGCGAACCTCAAAGCTAAGGTTTACGATCTTGAGCACCAGCTTGAGCAGCTTCGTCCAACGACGAGCGGACTCGATGAAACATCCGAGAAACTCCTGCAACTTCTTTCGCGTCCACGAGCGCCAACGTTGGAGCAAATGGCAAGGCAGCTTGGAATTGAGCAGGTTGTAGCTTGGTATCATGCGGACAAACTGGTTGAGAAGGGATTGATCGAACTAGCGGGATATTCCCCGCACATCGGAGGAACGGTGTGCGTTCTCACGCCAAAAGGAACGGCGTATATAGTCGAAAATAAACTCGTCTGAGAGTCGATGAGTCGCCGCAGATCAAGAAAGCACGAGCATCTTAAACCTAGACCGTCACCGGATAGAGCTATCACTCTGAGCAAAAAATCTGTGGCGACATCCCAGCTCATGACAGCAATTTCACTGTGGTTTCAAAACGGAGACCCGATTTCGATTCTGATGCTGGCGTTTAATGCGCATGAGATTCTTAATGCGCTTGGCAAAGCGATGGGCAAGCCGTCGCAGTTCCAGACGTGGCTGGAAACTATGCCCAAGGCCTTCCAAGCTCGCTCGACGTACGTAATCCGATTCTGCAAACACGCGTACCGTGACCTGAACGAGGAGACCCCGCACGATCCGAGATTGGCCGACGTGCTTATATATTTCGCCGGAAGGTGCTACCGGGACGTGATCGGAAAGCCTCCGGCGATGATGCTTGCCTTTGATCTCCGGTTTGGTCTTGAAGACCCCGACGTTGTCACTGGAGACGCCAAAGAGGCATTCTCCAAACTTAGAAACGTTTATAATGCCGCGACGATCAGCCGCCAAGAGTTTCTGGATGAGTACCTGCCGTGGATCGAGCTTGGACTGCCGCAGTTTCATTCAGGAATCCTCCCTGAATTTCCATAGCGAGAGCGGGGCAACCGACCCCAACACCACTCGACAGGTGTTGGTGCTGATTGGTTTTGACTTGTTCTGCTCTGGCTGGTTTGCCTAATCTGGCTCTCGCCAATGAGCGAATCCGAGCCAATTTGGGTAAAATCCAAGTGGACAGCCGCCGCCGAATTGGATAAGCAAACAATCGAGTTCCGCATCCCGCTAAAAGGAGGCGGAATAGCCTATGGATTCGGCGCAACTACGTCCACGAAATGAGGTTGAATGAGCATGGACAGCGGCCAATGCGATGTCTGTGGAAGTGGGCGCCTGAGCGATTTGTTCGCCGCAGACATTTGTTCGGCAGTATGAAAATGCTAGCCAGCCAAATCGAACGCGAATTGCAAGCTGGCGGATGGAAGCATTGCGCGATTTACGAGGCTGAGTTGCTACGCGTCTGGCCGCTAGACGAGCCTGAGCGCGAAGCAAAGATCGCCAAATTTGCAAAGGAATATGGATTCCGCCTCCGGTTCTATCGGATGGGAATGTGCGCGATCTTCGACAAATGGCCACCAAGCCAAAGTTTGTAATGCTTTTCCTGCCAAATTAGGGGCACAACCTCTCGACTCTGCGTCCGATAAAATCTCACTTGCTTGAAAATTATATGTCATATGAAATTGGCGACACCGATCCCGCGTATTTAGGAAGCAGAAACCTCGGACCAGTCTCCTTAACTAGCCGGCCCGATCGTCGCCGTTCGTTTTTCGGCCAGATACGCCCAAACCCGCCTTGCACCTTCGCTTTGCTTAAGCCTGATAATCGATCCTGACCCAGCATCACCCCCACCAGTGAAATGCAAGACCACGTACTCGCCTGTGCGCTCTGCGTACGTGAGGTGATCAAGATTTATGACGCGGCCATCGGGCATGCTTACAAGATTCATGGCCAATACTGACTATCAGGTCCGAAGGAAGCACACAAAGAAAAAAAGAATCAGTGAGCGCCGCTCACCCTGATTTGCATCTCTTGCACGGCAGGCCCACGGGTTTTCTCGACGTTATTAAATCCGGTGTTGTCGACGATATCACCGTTATCATCCACCTCAACCCAGCGACCAGCGCCGATACGCGTATTAATATCAGGGGGAATCCAAACCATGTGCGTGTGTTTCTTAACCGACGCCGTCTTTCCAGTTAGACCGAAGTTGAGTTGGGTGGCTTTATTCAACTGTGTCTTGGCGTCGAGGATCGCTGCTTTGACTTGCCCATTCACAACCAGGGTCACCTTATAGGTGCCAACTACCAAGCCATCGGCGACGTAATGGCCGTTGGCATCGGTCTTAACAATTTTGGAAGAATTCTTCGCT
>WNFY01002592.1_pt1 | contig 17137 bp, 12 predicted proteins | sample 5400091 | NCBI WGS metagenome assembly WNFY01 (sample SAMN13153364, study PRJNA577476) | soil metagenome | isolation source: 60 cm soil or saprolite under grassland replicate 1 | place: USA:California | collected 2016-06-15
CTAGGCCCCTTCGCAGAACCCGAAGAAGCGTCAGGCCGGCTCCGTGCCGAGTCTCAGATAGAACCGTGGTTTGCGCGCGCGCGAAACCGTCGTGCTGGCAATTCGTCCAAGTCGGACCGGCCGCTTGAGGGAGGAGACGCATGCGGAAGAAGACTGCTCTGCGAACACCGCAGCAGCGCGAGACTTCGGTACGCAAACCGGGTGGGCTGATTGATCGGGGCGAGAACGCTCAGGACTCACCGACGGCGAAGTCCGCCCTTACCAATCGCTCTCATAGAACTCATAGTATGCGCAGTTGTCGGACTCTCCAAAACCGACCTGCCGTGCAAGATAATCCCCCGCCCAGGTCTTGCACCGAGCTGACCTAAGTGCTCGCTAGTCTGCAGGCTAACGTGTTGGGAGAAATCGGCGGCATTCGGGGAATCCTTGCAGGCCACCAGGCATAATCGCCACGCGGCATAATCCCGCACACGGGGCATCGTCGAGGGAAGCGGAGGGCACAGGACTCGAACCTGTACGGGCTTGCGCCCAGCGGTTTTCAAGACCGCCGCCTTACCAGTTAGGTCTAGCCCTCCCGAACTGGAGGCAAACCTAGCCGAGCGCCCGCGCGCCGGTCAACGCTCGGCCGGCGGGATGTACCCGTAGCTGGTGTTCTTGAAGACCGAATCGGCCAGCAGCAGGGCGCGGTTCGCGACCTCCGGCTTGGTCGGCCGCAGCGCCTGCGCCAGCGACTGATACAGCAGCCCGTACGTCGCGAGGATCCCTTCCGACGGCCGGTCCACCCAGCCGCGCGGCCGGTGGCGCGCGGCGGCGTCCGAATGATACACCCCGAACGCAAGCGCCTCGCTGCGCGGCAGGTTCACGAAGCCGAACACCGGCAGCAGCTTGATGCTGTCCGATGCGGCGAGCGGCTGCTGGCGCAGCTTGCGCGCGAAGCCCTGCCCCTCGAGATACCCCGTCAGGCCGAACTGGTCGGCGTAGGGGCCGACGGTGCGCGAATAGTAAATCGGCCGCTTGCCGAGCTGGTCCTTGATCGCTTCGAGCACGATCACATCCGCGCGCTCGAGGTACTGGCGGCCGAGCTGCTGTGGATCGAGGGTGATCGTGAGACCGCCGAAGTTCACGTACCGCTTCTGATCGAGCCAGTACACCGGCTGCAGGTTCGCGACCTGCTCGTCGGTGTAGTCGAGCAGCTTGCCCGGCGGCTTGGGCCACGCGCGGCCCCGGTACATGGCCGGGGCCCGGGTCGAGTCGAAGCTCGCGAGCGGCCGCCGCTGGAGCTGGCGCACGTACCAGTCGGTGTTCGCGAGCGACAGGTTCACGACGGTCACGTCCTGGCGGATATGCTCGACCTCCTGCGCGTACCACAGGGGGAAGGTGTCGTTGTCGCCGGCCGTCACGAGGACGCCATAGGGCTCGACCGACTGGAGCAGGTCGAATGCGAAGTCGCGCGCCAGCGTCTCGCTCGTGCGTGAGGCGGTGAAATGATTTCCCCACAGGGGGATCAGCGCGAACACCAGCACCGGCGTCGCGAGCATCCAGCGGCGGGCGCCGTCGGGCACGCGGAGCTCGAGACCCTCGCTGATCCATTCCATCAGGGTCGCGAGCCCCATCCCGACCCACACGCCCCACAGCGCGAACGACGCGAGGAAGAAGTAGTCGCGCTCGCGCACCTCGCGCGCCAGCTGCTTCTCGGGCTGCCATGAGTAGCCGTACTTGAAGTTCAAATAGAAGATCAGGAGCAGCGTGAACGTCGCCATGAGGACGGTCATCGCGATGGCCCGGCGCCGGTCGGCCAGCCAGTGGCGCACCGCGCCGAGCAGGCCGAGCGCCCCGAACAGCACCGCGAGCGCGGACTGGATGGAGGCGGGGAAATCACGTCCCCACTGCCAGCTGAAGTACTGGACCCACATCCCGACCTGCGCCACGAGCGTCGCCTGCCGCTCCCACACCGGCGGCTTGCCGTACTGCTGGCGGGTGAGCACCTCCCACAGGGCCTTCCAGTTGGTTGGCTCGCCTTCGTTGATGGGCGGGAAGTGGGCGGCGCGCATCGGCAGGAACACATAGACCGACAAGCCCACGATCGCGACGAGCAGCACCGCGAGCGCGAAATCCCAGTTGCGCGCCTGGAGGAACGCGTACGCCAGGGCGCCGAGGAAGAGCACGGCGGCGATTTTCAACGGGCCCGCGTTTTCGAGCCCGCTCGCCACGATCAGCGCGTACACGCTGCAGAACACCAGCCACTGGGACCACTCCAGCCGGCGCCCGGCTTCGTCCACCGGCCGCTGGGCTTTCAAGGGCGGAAACAGCAGTACCACGACTGCCGGCCCCACGAGCACGCCCATCATGTGGTTCGTGGATGTCAGGGCGAGCAAGAACACGATCATCAGCAGATGATGGTCGTGCCCCTCGCCGGCCGGCTGATCGTCCCAACGCACGATGAGCCACAGCACCAGGGCGATCGCGAGCAGCGACAGCGTGTAGACCTTCTCGTTCTCCACCGACTGGTTCCACACCGTGAACGCCGTGGCCGCGACGAGCGCGCCCGCCAGGGCGGCAAGCCGGCGCGGTAGACGCGCGGGCACCCACTCCCGCATCCACCGCTCGCTGACGAGGAACCAGCACCCGGCCGCGATCGCGCTCGTGACCGCGGCCAGAAGATTGATCCGCCTGGCGTACCCACCCGCGGGCGGCACTAAGCCCCACGTATGGGCGATGAGCACGAACAGCGGGTTGCCGGGCGGATGCGGGATGCCCAGCACGTACGCGGCGGCGATGTATTCGGACGTGTCCCAGAACTGCGTAGTGGGCGCGAGCGTCAGCACGTACAGCACGAGGGCGCCCAAGGCCACGAGGCTCGCGAGCAGGTAGGGAGGCCGCTCCGCTGCGACGTACGGCGTCTGTGGGTCGGTCATGCTCGCTCGATCGGGGGGGATCAGTTGTCGATGGCGCGCCCGCCCGGGGGGGGCGCATATGTCGTGTTGGCCAGGATCGCATCCCGCAACGCGACCGCCCGCGCGGCGCGCGCGGGATCGCTTTCACGCAACGCCGCGGCGATCGTGTCGTACGCGAAGACGTAACCAATCAGGCCATTCTGCGAGGGCACGTCGACCCAACCGCGCGGTCGGGGTCGGGCGGCGGTCTCACCGCCGCGATACACCCCGAACAGGAGCGCGGCGGACCGCGGCACGTCCACAAAACCGCGCCCTTCCACGAGCCGCACGCGGTCGCTCGCCGCCACGGGGCGGGGCACGAGGCGGCGCACCAGCCCTTCGCCCACCAGATAGGGAGAGAGCCCGAGCTGGTCGGCGTAATTGCCCGTGGAGGTGGAAAAGTAGATGGGCCGCTTGCCCAACTCATCCTTGATGATCTGCAGCACCGCCAGGTCCGACCGCATCAGGTACGGGCGCCCGAGCGTGCCGGGGTCGAGCTTGACCGCGATCGGCCCGAGGTAGCCCGTGGCCGGCTGCGCCAGCGGCACATAGTCCGGCAGCGTGTCGGCGGGATTGCCAAGATAGTAGCGGCTCATCCAGGGTGTGGCCGGCAGTGGCCAGACGTGGCCGCGGTACAGATCGGGCGCGGTCGCGGCATCGAATATCGGCGGAGCACGTCGCTGTAGCTGCCGCAGGTACCAGCCCGTGTTCGCGAGCGACATCACGAGCACGCTCACATCCTTTCGGACGCCCTCCACTTCCTGCGCGTACCACAGCGGAAACGTGTCGTTGTCGCCCGCCGTCACGACGAGCGCATAGGGGTCCACCGACTGCAGCACGTCGTGGGCGTAGTCGCGCGCCAGGGTCTCACCGCTGCGCGGCGCCGTGAGGCGGTTGCCCGCGAGGGGGACCAACGCGAGGAGGAGCAGGAGTGCCGACGGCGCCCACAGTCTCGCGGGTGCGCGCGCCCCAGCTCGCGCGGCGACGGCCTGCTCGATCCACTCCATCAGGGTCGCGATGCCCATCCCCACCCACACGCCCCACGCCGCGAACGACGCGATGAAGAAGTAGTCCCGCTCGCGGACCTCATGCTCGAGCGCGAGTCCGCGGAACGGCTGGGAGTAGCCCCACTTGAAGTTGAGATAGAACACGAGCGCGACCGTGAGGGTCAGCATCAGCGTCGTCATGGCGAACGCCGCCCGGCGCTCGGTGCGCCAATGTCGCCGCGCCCCCAGGAGCCCCAAAGCCCCGAACAGGACCGCCAACGCGCGCTGCACCCCCGGGAGCCAGTCCCGGCCGAATTGCCAGGCAAAGTATTGCACGTAGTTCAGCAGCTGTTGCCCGTACAGGACGAGCGTGTGGCCCGGGTTGTCGGGACCGGGCGGAAACATCGGGTTGTCGAACACCGAGGGCTTGCCGAACTGATCGCGCGCGAGCACGGCTTTGAGCGCCGGCCAGGTCGTGGCCTCACCCTGGTTGAGATACGGGTCGAAGTGCGCCCGAATCGGCATGAAGAGGTTGACGCTCGTCCCGACCGCCACGACGAGCGCCGCCACGACCAGAAACCGGGGCCGGAGCAGCGCGCGCGGGTCCGTGAGCAGCACGTACACGAGCACCGCCGGCGCCGCGAGGACGCCCATCAAGTGGTTGGTCGCCGTGAGGGCGAGCAGGTAGACGATGAGGACGAGGTGATGATCGCGCCGGGTGCTCGCCAGCTGGTCCGCCCACCGCACCGCAAGCCAGAGCACCAACGTGATCGTCAGCACGCTCAGCGTATAGACCTTCTCGTTCACCACCGACTGGTTCCACACGGTGAATGTCGTGGCGCCGACGACGGCACCCGCGGCCGCGACCATCCGGCGTCGCCGTGCGGGCGCCACGATGGCCCGCAACCAGCGCTCTCCGATGAGGAACCATACGCCCGCGGACGCCGCGCTCGTCGCGGCCGCGAAAAGATTGATGCGTCGGGCATAGTCGTCGCCCAACGGGAGCAGCCCCCATGTATGCGCCAGAATGACGAAGAGCGGGTTCCCGGGAGGGTGGGGAATCCCCAGTGCGTGTGCGGCGGTGAGGTACTCGGACGCGTCCCAGTATTGCGTCGTGGGCGCGAGCGTCAGCACGTACAGCACGAGGGCGCCCAGGGCCACGAGGCCCGCGAGCAGATAGGGAGGCCGCTCGGCTGCGACGTCCGGGGTCTGTGGGTCGGTCATGCGTTGGTCGCGGGTTAGTGCCTGAACTGTCGAATGCCGGTGAACACCATCGCCAGGCCTGCCTCATCGGCCGCCGCCACCACCTCGGCATCCTTCACCGAGCCGCCCGGCTGAATGATCGCGCGCACCCCCGCCCGGGCGGCTTCTTCTACCCCGTCCGGGAATGGAAAGAACGCGTCGGAAGCTAACACGGCGCCCTTGGGATCGTGACCCTGCTGACGCGCCTTGTGGATCGCCAGGAACGAGGCGTCCACGCGCGACGTCTGGCCCGCGCCGATGCCGATCGCGGCCTCGTCGCGGGCGACGAGGATCGCGTTCGACTTGACCGCTCCCACGGCGGCCCAGGCGAAGCGCAGGTCGCGCCACTCGGCCTCGTTCGGCGGGCGTCTGGTCACGACCTTCCAACCGGTTTCATCCATCACCTGGTCGATGCGGGAGCGCTGCTGCGCGAGGAACCCGCCCCGAATCCGCTTCCAGTCCCACCCCTCCCCGGAGGCCTCTCCGGCGGGGAGCCGCACCACGCGCAGATTCTTCTTCTCTCGAAACACCTGCAGGGCGTCGTCCGCGAACGCCGGCGCCACTACCACTTCGACGAACAGCTCCCGCATCGCCTCCGCCGCCGCGCGGTCCACCGCCCCATTGAAGGCGATCACCGATCCGAACGCGGATGTGCGATCCGTGGCGAGGGCGCGCTCGTAGGCCTCGCGGGGCGCGCGTCCCAGCGCGATGCCACAGGGCGTCGTGTGCTTGATGATGGCGCACGCGGCGCGGTCCGCGCGCCCCGAGCTCCAGGGCGCGACCGCCAGGAGCCCGCCGTCCAGGTCGAGCAGATTATTGAACGACAGCTCTTTGCCGGCGAGCTGCTCCAGGTCGCGGATGCCGGGCTCTCCGGTCGCGTACAGGGCCGCGGCTTGGTGCGGGTTCTCGCCGTAGCGGAGCTCCTGACGGCGCTCCAGCGCGAGCGTGATCCGCTCAGGCCACCCGGGCGCATCCTGGGTGAGGTAGCCGTGGATCGCGGCGTCGTAGGCGGCGGTGTGGGCGAAGACTTTGGCGGCCAACTTTCGACGCAGCCCCGGGCTGGCGCCCGGGGTCAGTGTGTCCCCCTTCAGGGCGGCGATGACGACGGGATAATCATCCGGGTCCACAACCACGAGCACCTCCTGATGGTTCTTCGCGGCCGAGCGGAGCATCGAGGGGCCGCCGATATCGATCTGCTCGATCGCCTGCTCGAAGCTGACGCCGGGTTTGGCGACCGTCTCGCGGAACGGATAGAGGTTGACGACCACCAGGTCGATCGGCGTGATCCCGTGCTGGAGGAGGGCGGCGCGGTCGCCGGGATGGGCGCGACGGGCGAGCAGGCCGCCGTGCACCTTGGGGTGCAGCGTCTTCACGCGCCCGTCCATCATCTCGGGGAACCCCGTGACCTGCTCGATCGGGATCACGGGAACTCCCGCCTGGCGCAGCGCCTCGGCGGTGCCGCCGGTGGATACGATTTCCCAGCCGAGCGCGACCAGCGCGCGCGCCAGGTCCACGAGGCCGCGCTTGTCGGACACCGACAGCAGGGCTCGTGCCTTCACCAGGTCTCGGCCACGGCCCGGATCAAGTCGGCGAGACTCACGACGTCCTTGAGGTCGATCACCTCGGCGGGGGAATGGGAGTAGCGGAGCGGCCACCCGATCGCCACGTCCACCACGCCGTACGGCGTGAATTCGGATCCGTCGTTGCCGCCGTTGGTGGTGCCGACTTGCAGCGCGACTCCCCGCGCTCGTGCCACCTGGACGAGCGAGTCCACGTAGGCGGGGGGCGTGATGGACGAGTTGTCGAGCGCCCGCGCCACCGCGCCCCGCCCGATCGGCGCCACGGCGAAGTTGGCCAGCTCGAGCGGTGAGTCCGCGGACACGAACGTATCGATCGCGTACACGCGTCGCGGGTTCGTGCCGAGCGACGCGGCTGCCGCCTCCGCCCCCTCGAGTCCGATCTCCTCGCGTACGCTCCAGATGAAGATCACCTGGTGCTTGAGCATCGCGCGGTCCAGGCGCCGCAGCGCGAGCAGCTGTGCGGTCGAGCCTACGCGGTCGTCGAACGACCGGCCCGTCGCACGGGTGCCCGCGAGCCGGACGTACTGCTTGGGCATCGTGACGGTGCCCCCGGGGCCTACGCCCCGCGCCATGGTCGCTGCTCGAGACGTGGTTCCGACGTCGACGCGCAACGGTGGCGGAGTGTGGCGGGTGAAGCCCGAGTCGCGCGGAATGAAGACGCCGGCGATGATGCCTTTCTCGGTGTGCACCAGCGCCGGTTGTGCCTCGAACAGGGAGAAGATGAATCCGCCTCGGGTTTCCAGCTCGAGCGTGCCGTCGTCGCGGATCCCGGTCACCCGGAAACCGATCTCGTCCAGGTGCGCGACGAACACCACCACCGGACCGCCCTCGCCGAGGCGCACCCAGAGGTTACCCGCGGTGTCGGTCGAGGACACGGCCCACGCGGGGAGCAGTCGCCTCACAACCTCCCGCACCGGGCCTTCGGCGCCGGAGACGCCGTAGGTTTCGACGAGTGGGGCGAGGACGGATTGCGCCTCGGAGATTCGAACAGAGTCTTGGGCGGACAGGTAGACGGACGGACCGGCGGACAGGAGCAGCACCGCCAGGACGCAGTCTCTGACCGCCCTCATCTTCCCTCCATCCATTGCACGATCTCCCGAACGAGCCTGTCCGCGTCGGCGAGAGCCACCGTCTCCACCGCCGTGTCCCCGTAGCGCGCCGGCAGGGCCGCGGTTTTGATGTCGTCGAACGGTCCCTGCAGGGCTTTCACGCTCGCGAGGCCGGCGTTGCTCGCATAGAGGCTCTGCACCGTGAACGCGACGACGACCGTGCCTTTCACCTTGGGCTTGGCCTGGACCGCCGCGGCGAGCGCGGCACAGGCGGCGCGCCGTGCGGCGGCGGGGGCGGCGAGCAGCCGCTCGCCGTATAGGTGCGGTCGCTTGGCAAGCGACACGGGCGCGAGCAGCGCGATCCCGAGACCCTGCGCCTCGGCCGCCGAGCTCGCGCCCACGTCCACGTACGCGTTGTCCACGGTAAACACGGGATCGGACGTACTTGGCCCCACCCGACCGCGCGTCAGGTGCGTCGACTTCACGGCGACGACGCCGGGCACCGCGCCTCTCGCCCCAAAGACGGTCACGCGGTGACCCTCGAGCTGCTGATCGAGCAGCGGCGACGCCGTGCGGGCCGCACCACCCACACGCCGCAACAGGAGGAAGCCGTCGGGCAGGATGTTGCCCACGACATACCCGACTTCGTCGAGCGGACAGGTGAGGAGGCGCTTCGGGGAGCCCTGACCCAGCGTGAGCGTCACATTGCCCACGCGATCGCGGGCGCTGCCGGGGAAGAGGCCCCGGAGCGAGTCCGCCATCGCCTGCTCGAGACCGGTGACGGCCGTCATGGAGGCGAAGCGGAGCGCGAGGCGGTCAAAGTCACTCTGGGCGGACAGGCGGACGGGCGCAAAGGCGGACAGAAACACGCACGCGACGAGCCCCGCCTTAGCGGTCCGCCCGTCCGCCCGTCCGCCCGTCCGCCGCGGTGTCGAGATCGACAGCAAGGTTGTCCCCCGTGACGAATGCCGAACCTTTCGCGGAGAGCCGGACGGGCCCCTCCGGCACCCCCGATCGTGCCAACTCCACGACCACCTGCGGCAGCAACCGGTGCTCCACCTCGAGCACGCGCGCGGCGAGCGTGTCCGGCGTGTCGTCCGAGCGGACCGGCACGGGCCACTGCGCGATGATCGGACCCCGGTCGTACTCCTCGTCCACGTAGTGGACGGTCGCTCCGGAGAGCGCGACGCCGCTCGCGAGCACCGCTGTGTGGACCCGGCGGCCGTACATCCCGGGGCCACCGAACGCGGGGAGCAGCGCCGGATGGATATTAATCACGCGCCAGCGAAGCTGCGCGACGGCGGCGGCCGGGATGCGCTTCAGATATCCTGCGAGCACGACGAGCTGGGCGTCCCCCGTGGCCGTGACGACCTCACCGGGATCGTCGGGGTGCTCGAGCACGGCCGTGTGCACCCCGGCCCGCCGCGCGCGCTCGAGCGCGCCCGTGGCCGCGCCGCTCGCGATGACGCGCGCAATCCGTGCCACCGGCGAGTCGTGCAGCGCGTCGAGCAGCGCCTGCAGATTCGTGCCGCCGCCCGAGACGAGCACGGCCACGGGAATCGGCGTCACCGATCGCAAGGGGTGAGCGAACGAGGCCTCGATCCGGCGACGACGGTGAGCGTGAACGCCCCGGTCGCGAACCGCTCGCTGCTCGTCACCACGATGAAATAGTCTCCCGTTTGGGGCAGGCGTACGGTGAGCCGGGCGTTGCAGCGGCCGCCGGAATCGTCGTCCTGAGGCGCCGCGGCGTCGAAGCCGGGACCGAGCAAGAACGCGTACGCGTCGAAGGCGTCCGCCTTGAGGTCGATCGTGACGGTCTGGCCCGCTCGCCCTGCGAGCCGCCACTGCTGTGCGTACGTGCTCTCCGCGGTGAGGCGCGCGTCGCGCCGCGTGAGCGAGTCCCGCACCGTGTCTCCCACCGCGATCGTCCGGTGCCCCTGCGCCGCCAGGCCGCCCGGGGACGTGGCGAGCACGAGCAGGACGGTCAGTCTCCACCGATCCATGTCGCCCCGCAATCTGCGGGCGCTAGCCACCGCGCACAATCTCGGCGGCGGCGGCGGCGAGGTTGGCCACGACGGGGACGCCAAGGGCGCGCGCCTTCCCGACGTGCGCGGCGCCGCGGCCGGTCTCCACCAACAGCGCGCGTCCACCGAGCTGACGCGCGGGCGCGACGTCGCTCAGCCGGTCGCCCGCCCAGTAGCAGTGCGTCAGGTCCAGCGCGAGTGCCGCCTGCGCGTCTCGAAACAGCTTGAGGCCCGGCTTGCGGCATTCGCACGGACCGGTGAACTCCGGGTGATGCGGGCAGAAGTACGCGGCGTCGAGCCGGGCATCGTGCGGCGCGAGCAGCTCCACCAGACGGCGCTGTACCGCGCCGTAGGCCGTGGCGTCGTACAGACCGCGCGCGATTCCGGACTGGTTGGACACGGTGATCACGAGCCAGCCCGCCTGGTTCAGCTGGTGAATCGCTTCTCCGGCGCCGGGGAGTAGGTGGACCTTGCCGGGATCGTGCAGGAATCCCGGGTCCTCCACGATGGTCCCGTCGCGGTCGAGAAACACGGCGCGGGCGTCAGGCATCGAGCGCGGTCCGCACCGCGCGCGCCACGGTCTCCAGGTCGTCAGGAAAGATGGTGCGCGGATCGAGGACCACGCGATCGTCGGCGATACGGGCGATCACCGGAGGCCGGCCGCCCCGCAGCCGCTCCGCCAAGGAGTTAGGTGTTAGGTGTTGGGGGTGAATGGCCAGCAGCCAGGTCTTGAGCTTCGCGCCCGGGAATGAACCCCCACCGACTTCCGACTCGCCCTCGACGATTTCGGAGTCCCGCCCCACGTTTTTGTGCAACGTTTCCGCATGTTGACGTATTTGCTCGACGTCTTCCGTGAGCATGCGCAGCACCGGTATCTCAACCCGGGCCCGCTCCGGATCTCGGTAAAGCGCGAGCGTCGCCTCGAGCGCCGCGAGCGTGAATTTGTCGGACCGGACCGCTCTCGCCAGCGGATCCTTGCGACACGCGGCGATCGCGTCTCGCGTGCCCAGCAGGATGCCGGCCTGCGGACCGCCGAGCAGCTTGTCTCCCGAGAAGGCGACGGCGTCTACCCCGCTCGCGAGGGCTTCCGCCACGCTGGGCTCGCCCGCGAGGCCCCAGGGCGAGAGGTCGACCAGGAGTCCGCTGCCCAGATCGTACAGGCTCACCGCACCTCGCGCACGCGCGACGCCTGCGATCTCCTGGGCGGAGACCTCGGCCGTGAAGCCGGTGACTTGGAAATTGGAGCGGTGGACCTTCAGCAGCAGTCGGGTGCGGTCGGTGACCGCGCCTTCATAGTCGCGCAGGTGCGTGCGGTTCGTGGTCCCCACCTCCACCAGCGTGGTGCCCGACCGGGCCATGATGTCCGGGATCCGGAACGCGCCGCCGATCTCCACCAGCTCGCCGCGCGATACGACCGCTTCGCCGTCGCGGGCCAGCGCCGAGAGGGCGACGAGGAGGGCTCCGGCCGCGTTGTTCACCACCAGCGCGTCTTCCGCCCCCGTCAGCTCCACGAGCAGGTCGCGACACAGGGTGTGGCGTGAGCCGCGGGTTCCCTCCGTCAGATCGTATTCGAGATTCGCATATCCCGCGCCGATGCGGGTCATGGCTTCGCGGGCGGCGCGCGCGAGCGGCGCCCGGCCGAGGTTGGTGTGCAGCACCACGCCCGTGGCGTTGATCACCGGCAGGAGCGACGGTGCGGCGAGGCGCTGCGCCTGCGCGTGGACGGCCGCGCCCCAGCCCGCGGGAGGAGCGGCGCCGCCGTTGGCCCGCGCGTGCTCGATCGTGTCCCGCACGGCTCGCACCACCAGGCTGCGCGGATGCGCGCGGAGCAGTGCCGCCACGTCAGGCTCGGCGAGGAGGGCGTCCACCGCGGGCAGCCGGCGGCGAGGGTCGGTCACGGTCCCTTGGCCTTGGTGGTGTCGCGCGGCGCCGGTTTCGGCACGGGGATCTGGACCACCCCGACGCCGTCCGCGGCGACGCCGCTCAGGTTGATCGCTCCGTGCACCCGCACGAGGTACTTCCCCCCGGGTGTGAGCGGCTGCGCGGTCTGGATAATGATCCGGTCGTAGGGCACGGGCCGCTGGCTCAGGAGTTTACGGACGCGGGCGGTATCGACCTTGGCTGCGGAAGTGTCGGGACGCGACGGCGCGCCCGGGGCCCGGCCGACGGCGGGGGCCCGCTGGGCTGCCGCAGGCCGGGCCCCCGGGCGCGCCGTCGTATCGCGCCGTGCGGTCGTATCTCGCAACCGCTTGAGCGAGTCGGCCACCGCCCGCGCCCGCGCCTGCAGCGAATCGAACTGCGCCGGTCGGTACAGGGCGCGCAGGGCGACGGGTGTCGTGTCGGGCAGCGCGAACACGCGCACTCGGGCGGTGTCGGGCGGGCGCGCCGGATCGAGCGGCTCGGAGAAGGTGACGCGGACCGTGACCGAGTCCACCGATTCGACGGTGCGCATCCGCGGGCCGAGGGTGTCGTGCACGAACGCCCAGAGGACGGCACTCGCCGTCGAGTCGACCGTGACGGTGACGGTGTCGAACGGCTCGCGCCGGTCCAGGCGGCGGTTGTTGTTCGCGTCCTGAATGACCCATACGCGATAGCGCCCGGGCGGGATCTCCCCCAGCCGGAAGTTTCCGCCGGAGTCCGTCAACGTGACGTAGGCCGCGGTGTCGGGGAGCGGGGTGGCCCGGATGACGGCCTGTGTGAGCAGCCGCTGCTCCACCCACAGGAGCGCGGTACCGCTGAGCGCGGCCCCGGGCAGGGCGCCGCCGGTCGAGAAGATGATCGTCGTGCCGGTCTTCGTGATGTTGCGCCGCAGGTCGGCGATGCCGGGTAGCACCTGGAGGTGGTACACCCGGTTCGGCTTCCACCCTTCTTCCGGCTGGACGTGAATCTCGCTGCGGTGCCAGGACACCTTCACGTCCCCTGCCACCGGTGACAACACGATCTTCTGCGCCAGGCCGGTGATGGCGCCCGTCCCCCCCCCTCTGCCGCCGGGGCTTCCCGGCGCCTCGTCGATCACCTCGTCGAACTGGACGACGGCCTTGCCCCGGAAATCGGGCACGACCGCCCCCGACTCAGGTGTCGTGCGCAAGATGGCGGCCGGCGTGGTGCGGGGCGGGCCGCCCGGCGGTGCACCCTGGCTCGCACAGCCGAACGCCAGCGCGCTTACGAGCAGCCCAGCGACTTGAGCTTGTCGGCCAGGACCTGCCGCTGGTCGTGCCACGCTCGCTCCTTCTCGCGCTCCTTGGCGACCACTTCGGCGGGCGCCCGGGCGACGAACTGCTGGTTGGTGAGCTTGGCGGCGAGCCCCGCCAGCTGCTGCTCGAGCCGGGTGAGCTCGCCCGACAGCCGCCGACACTCCTGCTGCACGTCGATCGCATCCGACAGTGCGACGAAGACTTCGCTGCCGTCGGCCAGCACGGCGTGCGCGCCGGCCTTCGCCGCCTTTCGGCCATCGAACCCGAGGACCTCGAGCTGCCCGAGCCGCACGATCGTGTCACGTTCGCCCTCGAAGGCACGTCGGCCCTCGGCGGTCTTGGAGGTCACCGTGGCGGCGAGCCGCGCCTTGGGGCTCACGCGATACTCCGCGCGGATCGTGCGGATCGCCGCGATCGCGTCCTGCACCAGCGCGAACCGCGCTTCGGCGCGCGGGTCGGTGAGCGCGTCCCGCCCGGCGGGCCACGCGGCCGCCGCGAGCAGCTCGTGTTCAGTGCGGCCCGGGAGCTTCTGCCACAGCTCCTCGGTGATGAACGGCACCACCGGATGCAGCAGCCGCAACACCGTGTCGAAGCAGTACGCGAGCACCGCCCGCGGGACGGCGGCGTTGGCGGCGTCCCCGAGGCGAGGCTTCACGGCTTCGACGTACCAGTCCGCGAGCTCCTTCCAAACGAAATCGAAGCACCGTTTGGCCGCCTCGTCGAGTCGGAAGGTTTCGAGCGACGTCGTCACCTCGCGGATCGCTCCCTGCGCCCGCGACAGGATCCAGCGGTCGGCGAGCTGCAGCCGGTTCTCGGCGAGCGCCTCGAGCGGCTGCACCCGCTCCGGCAGCTGCGCCAGGATGAAGCGTCCGATGTTCCAGAGCTTGTTCGCGAAGTTCCGGCCCGGCGCGAAGGTCGTCTCGAGGTCCTGGGGGTCGAGGATCAGGTCCGACCCGAGCGACACGCCGGCGATCACCGTCCAGCGCAGCGCATCGGCGCCGTACAACCGCACCACGTCGAGTGGATCGATCCCGTTACCGAGCGATTTCGACATCTTGCGATGCAGCGTGTCCCGCACGGTGCCGTGCAGGTACACCGTGGCGAACGGGCGTGCGCCGCGAACGTAATACCCTGCCATGATCATCCGGGCGACCCAGAAGAACAGGATCTCCGGTGCCGTGACCAGCGTGTGGCCCGGGTAGAAGCGCTTCAGGTCGGCCGTCTCATCCGGCCAGCCGAGCGTCGCGAACGGCCACAGCCAGGACGAGAACCACGTGTCGAGCACGTCGGGGTCCTGCTCGACCGGGCCGCCGCACTTGGGGCAAGCCGTCGGGTCGTCGCGGTCGGCCCATTGGTGAGCGCACTTGGTGCAATTGAACACCGGAATGCGGTGGCCCCACCACAGCTGTCGCGAGATGTTCCAGTCGCGGATGTTCTCCATCCAGTGCTCATACGTCGCGCCCCACCGCTCGGGGACGAGGCGAATCGCTCCGCTCCGGTACGCCTCCAGCGCCGGCTCGGCGAGCGGCTTCATCTTCACGAACCACTGATCGGACAGCCGCGGCTCCACCACCGAGTCGCAGCGGTAGCAGTGCCGCACCGCGTGCCGATGCGGCTCCACCTTCTCGAGCAGGCCGCGCTGCTTGAGCATGTCCACGATCTTTTCGCGCGCCTCGAAGCGATCGAGCTCGGCGAGCGTCTTCGGCACCCGGGTGGGATGCTCCATCCGTCCGTCCTCGGTCATCACCAGGGGCATCTCGAGCTTGTGCCGCAGCCCGATCTCGAAGTCCGTGGCGTCGTGCGCCGGGGTCACCTTCACGAAACCCGTCCCGAACCCGGGCTCGACTGCGTCATCGACGATGATCGGCAGCGGCAGGTCGATGATCGGCAGCCGGGCGACCTTCCCGACGAAGGCTCGATGGCGCGCGTCCTTGGGATTCACCGCCACCGCCGTGTCCCCCAGCAGCGTTTCGGGGCGGGTGGTAGCCACGGTCAGGTACGGCGTGGGGCCGCCCTCCACGGGATAGCGGATGTAGTACAGCTTGCCTTCGATGTCCCTGGATTCGGCCTCTTCGTCCGACAACGCCGTGAGGCAGCGCGGGCACCAATGGATGACCCGATGGCCGCGGTAAATGAGCCCCTCCTCCCACAGGCGCACGAACACGTCCCGCACCGCCCGCGAGTAGGCCGGGTCCAGGGTGAACCGCGTGCGAGTCCAATCACAGGACGCGCCGATCATCTTGAGCTGCTCCAGAATCGTGGGGCCGGTTTCGTTTACGAACGCCCAGACCCGCGCGACGAACGCCTCACGGCCGAGGTCGAAGCGCGTCTTCCCCTCCTTTGCGATGAGGCGCTCCACCACGTTCTGCGTGGCGATCCCGGCGTGGTCGGTGCCGGGGAGCCACAAAGCTTCCCGGCCCCGCATCCGTTCGAACCGGATGAGCGCGTCCTGCGTCACGTTGTTCAATCCCTGGCCCATGTGCAGCACGGCCGTGACGTTGGGCGGGGGAATCACGATCACGTACGGAGGCTTCGGCGAGTCGACCCGGGCCGTGAACACGCCGCGCTCCAGCCAGCGCCGGTACAGCGGACGCTCCACGGCGTGCGGGTCGTATTGCGGCGGAAGCTGGAAGCTGCGCTCGGGCATTCATTAATATAGAAGCGGCGGCCTGTCGCACGGTCCGACTGTCCGACCGTCCGGCGCCCTGCTAGAATACCGTCCCATGCCCGACGAGTCTCCGGTGCTCCCCCCGAGCCGCATCGCGCGGTGGTTTGCGATCGCCGCGGTGATCGTGTTCACCCTCGCGCTCTACTTCCGCGACGGACGTCGCGTGCCGCCCTTGACGGGCGCTCCCGCGGCGAGCGGTCAGCCGGCCAACTGACCCGATGCCTCCCGAAATCCGTGTCACGCTCCCCGATGGGAGCGAGAAACGCGTTCCCGCCGGCTCCACGGGGGCCGACCTCGCGAAGGCGATCGGGCCGGGGCTCGCAAAGGCGGCCCTCGCGGTGCGCGTGAACGGCAACGTCTGGGATTTGGCACGCCCCCTGCCCGAGGGGGGGGCCAAGGTCACGATCCTCACGGACAAGGACCCGCAAGCGCTCGAGCTGTTGCGCCACTCCTCGGCCCACGTCCTGGCGACGGCCGTCCGGCAGCTCTTCCCCCACGCGAAGATCGGATTCGGTCCCCCGATCGAGGACGGTTTCTACTACGACTTCGCGGTGGAACGGCCGTTCGGGCCGGAGGATCTGGAGGCGATCGAAAAGAAGATGGTCGAGGTGGTGAAGGCCGATTACCCGTTTGTCCGCGAGGAGGTCTCGCGCGCGGAAGCGAAGCAGCGCTTCAAGGATGACCCGCTGAAGCTCGAACGCATCGAGGACCTCGGGCCGAACGAGGTGATCTCCGTCTACACCGACGGCCCGTTCGTGGATCTGTGCCGCGGTCCCCACGTGCCGAGTACCGGGCGGATCAAACACTTCAAGCTGCTGCACGCCGCCGGTGCCTACTGGCGCGGCGACGAGCGCCGCCAGATGCTGCAGCGCATCTACGGCACCGCCTGGTTCACCAAGGACGACCTCGAAGGTTATCTGCGGCGGCTGGAGGAGGCGAAGAAGCGCGACCACCGCGTGCTGGGGAAGCAGCTCGACCTGTTCTCGATTCAGGAGGACGTGGGCCCGGGCCTGGTGTTCTGGCATCCGAAGGGCGCGATGATCCAGCACCAGCTGCGGCGCTTCATCGAGGACACGATCCTGGAGCGCGGCTACTCGCTGGTCTACACGCCCACCGTGACCCGTGAGGAGTTGTTCCTCCGCTCGGGGCACCTCCCGCTGTACGCGGCGAACCAGTTTCCACCCATGGCCGCGGGGGAGGGAGAGTCGGAATCCGTGCGCTATCGGGTGAAGCCGATGAACTGTCCCATGCACATCCTCATCTACGCGTCGCAGCAGCGCAGTTACCGCGACCTGCCCGTCCGGCTCGCCGAGATCGCCAATGTGTACCGCAACGAGCGATCGGGGACGCTGCACGGGATGCTGCGCGTGCGCGGGCTCACGATGGACGACGCCCACATCTTCCTGCGCGAGGACCAGATCGAGCAGGAGATCTTCCAGCTCCTCGATATCGTGGAGCTGG
>WNFY01003592.1_pt1 | contig 17126 bp, 14 predicted proteins | sample 5400091 | NCBI WGS metagenome assembly WNFY01 (sample SAMN13153364, study PRJNA577476) | soil metagenome | isolation source: 60 cm soil or saprolite under grassland replicate 1 | place: USA:California | collected 2016-06-15
GTTGCTAGGCGTCGGCGTCGTGGCGATGTGCGATCGCTTTCGTTGGCGCCCACAGGCGCAGATTGGTTTTTTCTCACTTCATTTATTACTGGCCGTTTTCTATTTCCTGCTCTGGATGGTGGCTGCGAAAAGCCTTGCAGCGCTTGATCAGACAATCGAGCACGGCTCTTCGAGTAGCGTCGGTATTTCCGAGTCGTCCTTCGAAGTCAGCTTCATTACCAGTTTTCTGATCTATGCCATGATCGCGGGCGCCGTATATGGGATGCAAAGTGCCGAGGACCTTCGCGCTGAGCGATTGCGTGTGGCGGAATTGGAGAACGGCAGATTGGAACCCCAACCATCGCATTCGTCATCGAACGATTGCTCGACTCAATGGATCACCCGTTTGTTTGTGAAGGATAGCCAGGGTCGCATCGTGCACCTGCGCGTCAGCGATATCGTTCGGTTCGTCGGCGCGGACGATTATGTGGAAGTCTTCGCGAATAACACGCCCTATCTCGTGAAGCTGACGTTGAGCGAGTTCGAAAGGCGTCTCGACCCGCAACATTTTCGACGAATACATCGATCCGCCATAATCAATCTCGATCGCCTGATATCATGTCGAGAGGTCGACCGACGACTGGTCGTGAAGCTGAGCGACGGTTCGGAAGTAACTGCCAGTCGCAGCGGCTCGCAATCGCTGCGCGAGCTGGTCGTGTGAATTAAGCCTCGCGTAGGTTTCTGTTGAGTTCACCTTCCACCTGGTCCGGTTCGCCGAATTTTTCTAGCGGTTCGCCGAAAACTCCTTTTCACGTGCATTCAATCGAAATCTATTCTCGCCGAACCACCATTTACACCGCCGATGAATAGAGAGCGCCAGATGTACGTTTTTCGATCTGCAAACCGGTGCATACAGGGTTGGATCGCTATCGTTTTGGTAGTGGGCACGTCGTTGACCGCGCACACAGTTGGCTCCGACTACGAAGTGAAGCCAATTCCATTGCTCGACAAAAACGGCGTGATCGTGCTCGATCACCTGGCCTATGATCGATCGAAAGATCGTCTTTGGGTTCCTGCCAGCAATACTGGCGATGTTGATGTAATCGATTGCGGCTCCGATACCGTGTCTCACGTGAGTGGCTTTTCTACGGGGGAAGTCGAGTTGGAAGGACGCAAAGCTCGACTAGGGCCGACGGCAGTCAGCGTTGGTGAGGGCGTTGTCTACATTGGCAATCGCGGCAATTCGAGTTTGTGCGTTATCGATTCACAAACGCTCGCCCGCGGCGAGTGCGTGCCCGTTCCCCGAGCTTCGAGCGAATCCGATACGGGTCCGCACCAGGTCGCGTATGTCGCCGCCACCCGCGAAGTCTGGGTGACGACAGGTCCGGGCAAGTCGATCCAAATTTTCGACGTATCTGAGGCGCGCCATCCGAAATTCAAAACGAAAATTGATCTGGACGGCGCGACTGAAGGAGCCGCCATTGATACCAAGCGCGGTTACTTCTACACGAACATCCCAGAGAAAGGCGCAACGATCGCAATCAATCTGCGGACTCGGAAAGTGGTCTCGAAATGGAACGTAGACAGCAATGAGCTGCAAGGACTCGCACTGGACAGTCAGCACGGTTTTCTCTTCGTCGCCTGCACCGATCGTGTCCTAAATCTCGACACCGCTCATGATGGCAAGTTACTCGATTCCATTGCAACCGGCGCCGGTCTGGATGACATCGATTTTTCTCCAGAGCAGAAATTACTTTATGCAGCTGCTTCAGTCACGGCGACATTGAGCATTATCGAGCTGACCGATGACGGAAAGTTTCATTTGAAAGCGCTTGTGCCTACCGCAAAAGGGGCGCGTGGTGTTGCGGCGGGCAAAAACTCAACCGCATACTTAATCGATCCAGGCAAAGGACAGATCTTGAAACTTTCATATGAGCCGCACGATAAAGTCACAAACAAGTAAAAGACTGCGGATTCATCTGCATCCGATTCTCGAGCTCGCTGGAATTGGCGTCTTGTGTTTTACACCGGTATTTGCGCAGTCGCCTACGCCAAATTCGTACTACGAATTGAAGCGAATCAATTTGCCCGGCGCGAACGGCGTCGTCGCGCTCGATTATTTCGCGTACGATCGTGCGGCAGGGAAATTATGGGTGCCCGCAAGCAATACCGGGAACGTGGATGTGATCGACGACGCCACCGATGCCGTATCACAGGTAACTGGATTTAGGACGGGCGAGGTCGAGTTGCGCGGACGAAAAGTAACACTCGGACCAACGGCAGTCAGCATTGGGGACGGCGTCGTTTATATCGGCAATCGCGGCGATTCCACTCTGTGTGTGATCGACGCGCGTTCTCTCAAGCGCGGCGAGTGTCTGGAAGTAGCTCCTGTTTCAGCCGGACGCGCCGCGGCACCCGATGGCGTTGTTTATGTAGCAGCGGCACGCGAGCTCTGGATCACAACGGGCGCCCCGCCGCTCGGCATCGCGTCGGCGGACAAGTCTCTTCAGGTCTTCGATGCTTCCGACCCGCATCATCTGAAGCGAAAAACAAAAATTCCTTTGGATGGTTCAGCTGAAGGCTATGCTGTCGATAACCAGCGCGGCCTCTTTTACACCAACCTTGAAGAGACCGGAAATACGGTAGCAATCGATGTGCGCGCTCACAAAGTCGTCGCGAAATGGGACCCCGGCAGTCGCGAACTGCAAGGATTAGCGTTGGATCCCGCGCGCAACTTTCTCTTCGTCGCGTGTGGAGACCATGTTGTGAGTATCGATGCTGGTCACGGCGGAAAGGTGATCGACTCCATCACAACCGGTCCGGGCCTGGATAACATCGACTACTCGTCGGATGGAAAAGTCCTTTACGCCGCGGCATCTCAAGCGGCAACCCTGACTGTGGCGGAAGTGGACGACAGTGGAAAATTTCATCTGAAGGCGACTGTTCCGACTGTCAAAGGCGCGCGCGGTGTCGTCGCGGTTCAACCCACGCTGGCCCACCGTTTGTTACGGACGATCCAGAGCCGCCGCCGCCAGGTGGATGGGAAATCAATGTTCCGTTCATTCTCGAACGCACGCCGGGCAAAACCGAGATGGACGCGCCTTTGTTCGATCTCAATTACGGATTGCCGGATATCCAGCTCAAGCTGGAGGTCCCAGTCAGCATTGTAAACAGGGACAATAATGGCACCGCAACTGGCGTCGGCGATTTGCTGCTCGGAGTGAAGTGGCGTTTTTTCAATAACGAGCATGCGCAAGCTCAACTTGGCATTTACCCACAGCTGTTATTGCCAACAGGCGATCACGCGCACGACCTGGGCGAAGGTCGCACAGCATTCGTGCTGCCACTGGTGGCGCAGAAAAGTTGGGGGAAGTGGACCATCTACGGTAACATCGGCTATTGGTGGCAAACTGCTGCTGAAACACGCAATTACATTTACGCCGGGGCAGTGCTTGAACGTGATATCAACGAACAGCTAACGCTCGGTGTAGAATTGTTCGGAAATTCACCGAAAGAGCACGGCAACCATTCAGACGTCGCCTTCAACGTCGGCGGCACATGGAGATTGAACAAGCATCTTAACCTGTTGTTTTCCGGTGGACGCGACATTGTCGGCGATGCGCACGCGATGGCTTACGTCGGTCTGCAGCTCCTTACGAAATGAACGGCGCACTCTAATTTGACCTTCATTAAGCAGGTTCGGGAACGCGAGCGCTTCCCGCATTGACTTTGCGAGGCGAGCGGGCATTATCGCCCGGTGGCAAAGTGCACAACTAAGATCGCCAAGTGGTACAAGCTAATTGCAGCACTCGCGGTTTGCGCTGCAATTCCCTGCAGTGAACAAATCTTGCCGCAGCTCCTGGCTCAGATTGCTTCGCTTGACCGCGATCATGGCGTCTCGTTGCATGCCAGCGGCGATGGAGTGGATTTAGTTCTTACCCACGATCATCACTCTTTCCCGGAAAATGACGAAGCGCCGGCTGTGGCATTATCAGTGTCAGAACCAGCGCACGTAGTTCATTTAATGACTGGATCCCCGACCGCGAAACAATCGGCGTCACTGATGGTCAGCAATGCGCGAGATCTGGTTCCTTATTTTTCGACAGCTATCGTTACGGAGTGGCGGACATTCGTTCCACCGCTGCGGATTGCGTATTCGCGTCCGCCGCCGGACGAGTTATCGATCTTGCCACTTCATCGCAGCACGCTGCTGCTGATCTGATACGACCGGCCAAGCCGGACCGCGCGTTACGGCGCTGTCCTATGGCTTCTTGGCTGGGCTGTGTACGCATTTGGGCAAACCGGCGCATTCATTTGTCAGCAACTCGTTCGGAAACATTGAAAAGTCTTATTAAGATCAGCTTAGCAGCGGTTGTCGCCTCGGCTTCCTACGCCGCGAGCGACAATGCGGTATCCCTCGATGCGCTCGTCGCGGAAGCATTGGCGCACAATCCGGAGGCAATGGTTTACCGCGCCGAAATTGCTGCGGCCAAAGGAGAGCGTCGCACCGCAGGCGAATGGAATAATCCTGAGGTAACTACCGATATCGGCGCGAAACTGGTTCGCGACTTCAACGGCGACTCAGTCGGAAACGGCCCGATGTGGACGGTTTCCGCGACGCAAACGTTTGAGTATCCCGGTCGCATTGCATTGCGCAAAGCAATCGCGAATCATCAGATCGCTCTCGCGGAACTAGGGCTCGAAGGTTTTCGTACCGGATTAGCAGCGCGGATTCGATCCGTCGCTTTCCGCGCCGCATTAAGTCAGACAAAGGCCGATGCTGCGAACGAGGTATCAAAACGTTTGGATGATCTTCTTGCAGTCTTATCCCAACGTCCGGCCGCTGGCGTCGCGCCGAAGCTTGATCTGCGAATCATCGAAGCGAGTGCGATTGCGTTGAAACGACGTCCGGTCGAAGCGCGGCGCGAGATCCAGACCGCAATTTATGAACTCAACCAACTCCGTGGCGCCCGGATTGATGCCCGGCTCAGCGTTCCGAAACTTGATTTGAGTCTGCCGGCAATTCCCAATGTATCGATATTGCTGGTGACAGCACGCAGCCGGAACTACGACATTCGGACGCACGTTCTTGAGCTGGAGCAGCAGGGATTCAAAGTGAAGCTCGCGCTCAATGAACGCTGGCCAGCCGTGCGCGTCGGGCCGTTCGCACATAACGAACGCGCAGACACGAACGAGTACCAATTCGGCATCGGCGTGACTGTGCCATTGCCGCTTTGGAATAGAAACGCCGGGAAGGTCGAGACCGCGAAAGCGCGAGCGGCTCAAGCGGAAGCGGCGCTCACAACCACCGTGCGCGAGGTCGAGCGCAAGGTCTCCGATGCTGAATTCGTTTACCGCTCGCGTCGGGAAGAAGCCCGCAAATTGGAGACTTCGATTCTGCCACAAATGCGCGAGGCGGCGGAACTGGCCGACCGCAACTACAGAGCCGGCGCGCTTCCGATCACTACTTATACCGAAATGCAAAAGCAATATCTCGATTCGCTCGATGCGTTCTCGGTTGCGCAAGCCGGTGCCGTCGAAGCGCGGCAGCAACTCGAGCAGCTGACCGCAATGCGATTGGATAATCGGGAAGCCGAGGCGGAGGACCAGAGATGATCGACAAGGTCCTTGAAATATCCTTGCGGCAACGTGCGTTTGTTTTGCTCGCTGCCTGCGCGTTGCTCGGAGTCGGATTATGGTCTGGTTCGCGCCTCCCGATCGACGCCGTGCCGGACATCACCGGAGTGCAAGTGCAGATCAACACTGAAGTTCCGGCATTGGCGGCCGAAGAATCAGAGCGGCTCGTGACGCGGCCGATAGAGATTGAAATGGCCGGGCTCCCTGGCGTTGAAGAAATGCGCTCGCTCACAAAGTTTGGCCTGTCGCAAGTCACGCTCCAATTCGGAGACGGTACCGACATTTATCGCGCGCGACAGCTTGTAACTGAGCGCTTGCAAGCAGCAGTCGAACGCTTGCCGCAGAACGTTGCGCCAAAGCTTGCGCCGATCAGCACAGGCTTGGGCGAAATTTTCTACTACAACGTTTCCTACAAACCTGGTGCGCCAAAACCCGAATCGGTTAAGGAGCAGTTATTCGAGCTGAACGAACTTCAGGAATACACAATCAAGCCGCTGTTGCGAACTGTCCCGGGGATTGCCGACATCAATGAAAGCGGCGGATACGAACGACAATTCGTCATTCAGCCGCGCCCGGAGGAATTGGAACGAACCGGAATGACGTTCAGCGAGCTGGCAGACGTTATTGCTGCGAATGTCGAGAACGCGGGCGGCGGAATCATCAGCCGCGGCGGGAACCAACTCACGATTCGCGCCGTCACGCGGGCGAACACGATCGACGACATCGGCAACTTGCCGGTGAAATTTGCCGCAAGCGTGAAGCCGATGCTCATCAAAGACCTCGCTGACGTTGCTTACGGATCGCGATTCCGAACCGGCGCAGCGACTATTGACGGACAAGAGACCGTCATCGGCACGACCATGATGCTGGCGGGCGAAAATAGCCGAGAGATCGCCGGGCGAGTGAAAGCGCGGCTCGCCGAAATTCAGGAGAAGCTGCCGGAAAACATTCAGATCCAGGCGCAATACGACCGCTCGATTCTGATCAACAAGACGATCCACACCGTGCGCAACAATCTGTTCGAAGGCGCAATTCTTGTGATTGCAGTCTTGTTCGCGTTGTTAGGTAACTGGCGCGCCGCCCTCATCGTCGCCGCCGCCATTCCGCTCTCATTTCTGTTTGCCCTCACCGGCATGTTAAAAACCGGAGTGTCCGGCAACTTGATGAGTCTGGGCGCGGTTGATTTCGGACTGATCATCGACGGCGCCGTCGTGATTGTTGAACACATTGTGCGTCAGCTCCGAATACGCCAACACGAGCTCGGCCGCCCCCTCACGACCGGCGAACGCCTGCATACCGTGCTTGCCGCCAGCAAACAGGTCGGCAACCCGATGTTCTTTGGCGTCGCCATCATTACGATTGTTTACATTCCAATTCTCGCGCTTACCGGCATTGAAGGAAAAATGTTTCACCCGATGGCGCTCACCGTGATGCTCGCGCTGAGCGGGGCGCTCATCCTGGCCTTGACGTTGATGCCAGTGCTCTGCTCGTTCATGCTGCGCGGCCGGATTCGTGAAGGCGATAACTTCATCATCCGCGCGATCAAAGGAATTTATCGCCCCGTGCTCAAGGTCGCTCTCGCGCTGCGCTGGATTGTCGTGCTCGCCGCGATTGCTGTATTCGTCGGCTCAATCTGGCTTTTCAATCATCTCGGCGCTGAATTCGTTCCAAAGCTCGATGAAGGATCGATCACTGCCATGCTTTATAAGCCTGTTGGCATGAGCATGGAGGATTCGTTGCAGACTGATCTCGATGTTGAGAATCGGCTGCACGCCGAATTTCCCGAAATCACGCGAGTGTTCTCGCGCATTGGCACAAGTGAGATCGCGACTGACCCGATGCCGCCGAACGAGAGCGACGTTTACATCTTTTACAAGCCACTGAACGAATGGCTGAAAACGGCCGGACGGCCGCGCGATAAGCCGGAGTTGCGCGAGCACATCGAGGGGACGCTGAAAAAGATGAATCCGAGCTACAACATTCTTTTTGCCCAGCCGATCGAGATGCGGTTCAACGAAATGCTCGAAGGAACCAAGGCCGAATTGTCGGTGAAGATCTTCGGAACCGATTACGACGTGCTGGAGAAACTCGCAGAGCGAATCAAAGCAATTTTGGAAAACACACCGGGCGCCGCCCAGGTCGAATACGAAACGGAAGGACGGACACCGCAACTCTTGATCGAAGCAAAGCACGAGGAGCTTCAACGCTACAGCTTATCGTCGGCGGAAGTGAACAAAGCTGTGAGTGCCGCGCTCGCCGGCAAAGTTGTCGGCACCGCAACCGAAGGAGAAAAACGGCACGAAATTGTTGTGCGAATGCCCGAACAACTACGCGCGGACGATGAAAAGATTCGTCAGTTGCCCCTGCGTGTTGGCGAGCACGGCCTGATCAAGCTCGGGCAAGTTGTCGATTTTAAGACAGTCAAAGTCGTGGAGCCGATCCTGCGCGATGACGGACATCGGCGCGCCGCGCTCATGGTCAACCTCGCCGGACGCGACGTCGAAGGTTTCGTGCGTGACGCCGAACAACGCATCAAACAACAGGTGAAGCTGCCGGAAGGCTACCTGGTCGAATTTGGCGGCCAGTATAAGAATCTACAGCAAGCTCGCGCACGCTTGGCGATTGTCGTGCCGGCAGCGCTGGCTTTGATCTTCGTTCTGATTTTCATCGCATTCGGGAGCCTTCGCCAGGCGCTACTTGTTTACACCGGAATACCACTCGCGGTCACTGGTGGTGTTCTTTCGCTTTGGCTGCGCGGAATGCCATTTAGTATCAGCGCCGCAGTTGGATTCATCGCGCTCAGCGGCGTCGCCGTCCTCAACGGCCTGGTGATGATCGCTTACTTCAATCAACTGCGCGAGGCCGGACGCACAATCCATGAGGCTGTTATCGAAGGCTCAATCACTCGATTGCGGCCAGTGCTGATGACCGCGCTCGTCGCCAGCCTCGGTTTTGCTCCAATGGCTATCGCCACCGGGACCGGCGCGGAAGTTCAACGTCCTCTAGCAACCGTCGTGATCGGCGGAATTTTGTCATCGACTTTTCTGACGTTGATTTTATTGCCGGTACTCTACGCGTGGTTTGAATGCGAGAGCGGTTTCGCAGCTAAACTTTCAAACGCCAAGTCACCGCCGAAGGAAGAACAGGCCGAGGATCGCAAGCGTCACCCCGAGCAGGCGCTGCCATGATGGCGGCTCGCGGAAAAACAAGATCCCGGCGACAGCCATTATTGCCGCGCCGCCAGCTAGAATGGCGGGAACAGAGGAGAGCGGACCGCCTTTCTGAAAAAGCAGGAAGAACGCAATTGTGCCCGCGCCCACGCAGACGCCCGTGAGAACGGAATAGAAAATTCCTTGCGCGCTGGATTGCTGATTCCAACGGCTCGTCAACCAAAGGAAAAGCAGGTAAAATAAGATTAACAACGCCGCTGTCGCTTCGACCACGAAGCCGCCCAAGCCTTCGCCAATGCCGTCCGCCGCCAGCTTGGTAAAGATTTGATGCGCGCCATAAAGCACAGCAGCAACGACCGCATACCAGAACCAAGGAGCCATATAGCCAAGATTAAATTGCAGACACACAGCGTCCAAGACCTAAAAGGCTCAGAGGCGAATATGTTCCAGTTTGGCGAGTCAATTTAGAGATTCCTCGACTTCGCTCGGAATGACATACTAGTGACAATGTCGATTGCACTTTTTCGGATCGCAGCTGCTCTTTGTTTTCTTGCCGTGGCGCTAGGCGCTTTCGGGGCGCATAGCCTCAAGCAAATACTCGAAACGCACGGAATGCTCGATGTCTGGAACAAAGCCGTGCTTTATCATTTCATTCACGCGCTTGCGCTCCTGGTGCTTGCGCTTTTCGGCGCCGCGAATCGCAGCGCATGGTGGTTGCTCTTTGCCGGCATTTTCATTTTTAGCGGCAGTCTATATGTGATGGCGCTGACAAATATTCGGTGGCTCGGAGCAGTTACGCCCATCGGCGGTCTTTGCTTTCTTGCAGGCTGGGCGTGGCTCGTGATTGCGCCGCGTTCGTAGACCGTGTTGGATTGCAAAGTGGAACGGTCGCCGCGGCGACTCCTCAACGCGTTGGTAAGCTGGCTCTCTGCCAAATATTTTCTGTGCGTCCGACGCGCGCGCGGCTAAAACTACGTCTTCGGCGATTGGTTCTGCCATCGTCTTCAACCGCCTTCGCGTAACGCTACAGCGTGCCAGGAGAAGAGCCGGTGCACCTTGGGATTCGACACAAGAATGCTGTTCCGGGTGTCCTCTTCTGATATACTATCGGCTCGAATGTTTAGCGCACTGTCGGAGGCTGAGCGAGATGCGATCACAGCGGTCGTATTCCTCTCAACGTTTTTTGTTACGTTCGGTGTGGGCCGGTTCTTAAAGCGCCGTGCCGGAGTGAAGCTCGGCCTGCTGTACAGGCTTTTCTGCCTCATGCTGGCATTCTATGCCGCGATAGCTGTTTACGGCGTCCATGCATCCTGGAGAAATCACGTCGGCGCCGTAGTAATTTTGTTAAGTACGGCGCTCGTCGTTGCGCTGGTGAACCGATATGTGTGGGATCTTTATTACGAAAAAAGGCGCCAGACAACGATTCCGCATTTTCTCCGCGAGGTTGTTAGTGGGATCATTTTTTTGATCGTACTGCTTCTGGTTCTGAGTTACGGCTATCACGCCGAAGCGCAGTTAAAAGGAGTACTGGCTGGCTCTGGTGTTATTGCGATCATCCTTGGTTTCGCCGGGCAGAATTTTTTTTCCGGGATTATCGGCGGAGTGGCGATCCAGATTAATCGCCCCTACAAAGTCGGCGATTGGTTGCAGGTCGGTGAGCGCTTTGCTGAGGTAATGGAGATCAACTGGCGTTCGACGCGATTGCGCACCAACGACGCTATTTATCTCGATATCCCGAACAATGAGATGGTGAGCCATACCATCGTCAACCTCCACTATCCCACCGTAGTCCACGCGATGCGGATCCGTGTTGGAGTCGAGTACAAGAACCCGCCCAATCGCGTGAAGGATGCGCTGCTCCGAGCGGCCTCAACGGCGGAAGGCGTCCTGCCGGAACCGAAGGTAAGGGTGTTTCTGGTCGATTTTGCCGATTCCGCTGTGATCTACGAGATCAAGTTCTATATGGGCAATCACGCCAGAATCAACGAAATCAACGACGCCGTCCGCACCAATGTCTGGTATGAACTCAAACGCCAGGGGATCACCATCCCCTTCCCGATTCGCACGTTGCACGTGGAACGCAAAGCGGCTCCTTCGATACAAGAAGAATACCAGGAAGCCCGGGCAATTTTGCGCTCTGAAGCTTTGTTTGAATGCTTGTCGGATGAGCAGATCGAGAGCCTGGTGCAGCAATCCCAGGTCAGTCATTTTGGGCGGGGCGAGCGTGTGATCAGGGAAGGCGCCGAGGGTGACTCGATGTTCGTGTTGTTGAGGGGCGCAGCAGAAGTGTCGATCTCGAAAAATGGCGCTTCCATTCCTGTGGCTACCTTGAAGGCGCCCGATTGTTTCGGCGAAATGTCTCTCCTCACCGGCGAACATCGGACAGCAACGGTGCGGGCCCAAACCGATTGCCAGGTGATGGAGATTGGCAAGCCAGTAATGGCAGAGCTTCTCCGCGCTTCGCCCGATTGCCTCGAGCGGCTTAGCGAATTGCTCGCTAAACGGAAAATGGAAACTGAGGGTTTACTCAAAGAGGCGGTTTCCCACACCCAGAGCGCGAGAAAAGAACGCGAATACAGGGACACCTTCCTGCACCGTTTGCGGACGTTTTTCGAATTGTAGCTACGGCGCCATGCCGCCGTGCCGCGGATCGCCTGCTGAGCGCCTCGACACAGCGAGACAGCCAACAGGGGCGCACTCCAGAAAAAGTCGAAATCCGGATTTTGAATTTTTCAATAACGAATTGCCAGTAGATGAAAACCCATTAAAGTCCCCACCTTTCACCCCGAATATTCATGAGCATTTTATTGGGCCTAACGATTCTCGATTCAGGCGTGCCATTGTCGATGGTGTGCGCTCTAATCGCACTCGTGGCCGCATTCATTTTGATTGGCGTAGTGATTCGTTCGCCCGCGGGCAATGAGCGGATGCGACAGATCTCCGGCGCGGTTCAGGAGGGGGCGAAGGCGTATCTGAATCGCCAGGTAATCACCATTAGTTCCATCGCAGTAATCATTTTTATTTTGCTCTTTATTTTCAAAGATCGCGCCACGGCGATTGGCTTTTTGATCGGTGCGTTTTGTTCGCTTTCGGCCGGCTACATTGGGATGCGCATCGCGGTCGTAGCTAATGTGCGCACGACTCAAGCTGCAAGCGTGTCGACAACCAAAGCTCTGCGAATGGCATTCAACGGCGGTGCTGTGACGGGTCTGCTCGTCGTGGGGCTCGCACTTCTGGCGGTATCGATTTTCTACACTGCAGTCTCACATATTGTCGGGCCGCGGATGGCGATCAGCAGCCTGGTGGGTCTCGCTCTTGGGGCTAGTCTCATCAGCGTGTTCGCAAGACTTGGCGGTGGCATTTACACCAAGGCCGCGGATGTCGGCGCGGATCTCGTTGGCAAGATCGAGAAGGGCCTCGAAGAAGACGATCCGCGCAATCCCGCCACGATTGCAGATAACGTCGGCGACAACGTCGGGGATTGCGCCGGCATGGCCGCCGACGTATTCGAGACCTACGCGGTGAGCTTGATCGGCGCGATACTGGTTGGCGCGCTCACGTTGCCGGGAAATCCAGCGGCCGTGGTTTATCCATTCGTGCTTGGCGGAATCTCCGTGTTGGGCGCAATTCTCGGCGTTCTGTTCGTAAACTTCGCCGGTGGCAGACCGGCCAACGTGCTGATGGGCGGCGTGGTTACCAGTGCAATTATTTCGGCCGTTCTCTTCTGGCCGGCCACGCACTACCTGTTCCCGATCGGCATCATGGTTAGCGGACAGATGCGCTCACCAACGCAATTATACTGGGCGTCGGTAGTCGGGCTGATCATGACCGCCGTCGTCGTCGTGATCACCAATTACTACACATCGATGCGCTATCGGCCCGTGCAAAAAATTGCCCGCGCTTCGGAGACAGGCCATGCGACAAACATCATCGCCGGACTCGCGGTTGGCCAGCATGCCACCGCGTTGCCAGTAGGCTTTATCGCAATCGCTATTTTGCTGAGTTTTCACTTTGGCGGCCTTTACGGAATCGCCATCGCCGTGATGGCGATGTTGTCCATGGCCGGCATCATCATTTCGCTCGATTCGTTCGGCCCAATTACCGACAATGCTGGCGGCATAGCGGTAATGAGTAACCTGCCGAAGGAGGTACGCAACGTCACCGATCAACTCGACGCCGTGGGCAACACGATGAAAGCGGTGACCAAGGGCTACGCGATTGCTTCAGCCGGTTTGGCCGCCCTGGTTTTGTTCGGCTCGTACGTACAGGAGCTTAAGGAACACCTGACACGCAACGGCGAGCCGTTTGTGTTCGAGTTTTCGCTTACCGACCCGAAGGTAATCATCGGCTTGTTCCTTGGTGGATTGCTTCCGTTCGTCTTCACCGCCTTCAGCATGGATGCGGTAGGTAAAGCCGCCGGCGCGGTCGTACGCGAAGTGCGGCGGCAACTGCAGGTGCATCCCGGCATCATGACCGGCCAGGACACACCTGAGTACGGCACCTGCGTGGACATCGTGACTAAAGCTGCGTTGCGCGAGATGATCGTACCAGCACTGCTGCCGCTGATATTCGTGGTGGCTGTGGCGGTGATTCCGCAGTTAGGTCCGGTCGTTCTCGGCGGATTGCTCGTGGGAACGATTGTCACCGGGCTATTTGTTGCGATTGCCATGACATCCGGCGGCGGCGCATGGGACAATGCGAAAAAATTTATCGAGGAAGGAAATCTCGGCGGCAAAGGATCGTTCGCTCACGCCGCAGCAGTAACGGGCGATACTGTGGGCGACCCTTACAAAGACACCGCCGGTCCTGCAATCAATCCCATGATCAAGGTCGTCAATATTCTGGCGATCCTAATCATCCCGATTTTCTTTTAGAGCGCGCTGCCCATCCCGATTTTTCTTGGCTCCGTGTCTGTTATTAACCACGAATAGACACGAATGGACACGAATGAGGAGAAACTACTGCTCAGAGATGAAGTCTTTCAAATCGTCGGGTGCGCGATCGAGGTCCTGAACACCCTTGGCCACGGAATGGTCGAGAAGCCCTATGAGAATGCGTTGGTCGTAGAATTTGGACTAACAAAGATTCCATTCCGGCAGCAGCCTACATTCGATGTTCCTTACAAGAGGCAGAAAGTAGGCCTGTGACCCCACCGCTTTCAATCCTATTGTCGTGGACACAAAAGGTGATCGACCGCATTACCGATCACGAGCGGGGCTTGATGTTAAACTATCTGCGCATTACGAACTTGCGCGTTGGAGTGATTCTTAATTTCGAACACCGGAAGTTGGAGTGGAAGCGAATTGTCTTATGAATTCGTGTCTATTCGTGTCCATTCGTGGTTAAGTCTCTGTTTGAAGTCGCGCCATGCCTAGCGTTTCAGCCTCGCCCACACGACTCAAGTTTTGGGGGACGCGCGGTTCCATTTCGGTACCGGGCCGCGGCACACTGGGCTACGGTGGCAACACGACTTGCGTCGAGATGCGCGCGGATGGCGAGATTATTGTGCTCGATGCGGGCTCCGGAATCCGCTCCCTTGGCATCGCTTTGGAGAAAGAATTCCACTCGCAACCGATCAAACTCTCGCTGTTGATCACGCACGCTCATTGGGATCATATCCAGGGATTGCCCTTCTTTGCCCCAGCGTACGAGAAGAAAAATGAAATCCGTGTACGCGGCTACGACGGCGTCGATATGAGCTTCAGCGAAATTATGGCTGAACCGATGAAGGCGCCGTTTTTCCCGGTCGCGATGCGCGAGCTTGCCGCCAGGATCGACATTAAGAAACTAACTGAGATGGAGTTCTCCGTCGGAAAAGTGCAAGTCCGCGCCAGATTTGTAAATCATCCCGGTGTTTGCGCTGGTTATCGTCTTTTTACCACCGCCGGCTCGATCGCTTTCCTGCCGGACCACGAGCCCTATCAATTTCTGCACTCAGCAAGGGCCAGTGACATCAGTCCGGAAGAAGCGAAAAAGACCGCTGAAGGTCAGCGAATTGGTCTGGTCGACTTTCTTCACGGCAGCGATATTCTGATTCTCGACGCGCAATACACCGATGCAGAGTACGAACGCCACGTCGGATGGGGACATGGTTCGGTTTCCAGCGCCGTTTCCCTCGCGCTCGACGCCAAAGTCCGAAGGCTTCTGCTTTTTCATCATGATCCAAGTCACGATGACACAATGCTCGATGCGATGGTGGACGATGCGCGGCGACTAATCCGCGAGAGAGGAAAAGACCTTAAGGTGGACGGCGCACGCGAAGGCGAGGAGGTATTGCTGGAAATGACGAAGCCCTAATGTCGAATGACGAAAGAAGCGCAAAGCCCGAATGACGAGGCAGCGACCAAGTCGTTCGTCATTTGATCATTCGTCATTCGGATTTCGACATTTTTCGGCTAAATTCAGGTTTTTTCTGCTGCGCCGGAACGGTTGCGCACGCGTGTAACCTGCTTTTACCTGTTCGGTCACCCTTGCCTCGTGGTGTAATGGTAGCACTAGAGACTCTGAATCTCTCTGTCTAGGTTCGAATCCTAGCGAGGCAGCCAATAATAAGTCAGAACAGACTACATTGGTAGTAGTCAGAACAATACCTTGACATGGCCGTTCCCGCGCCGGAAACCGGCCTAGAAATGATTTTGACCGCTGCGTGCGAGTCACGACAGCGGTTGAGGGATTTCGAGGCTATTGCGGCCTCTTACGCAGCCAAAATTTAAGCTCGTTTCCACCAGGCGCAGCTGATACTTGGCATTACTCCCATGGATATATCCGTTAAAGCTTTAGAAGAAGCGGTTTCAATACGCCGACAAATCGATAATCTGGAAAGACGTCTTTCCTCAATTTTATCAGGTCACGGTCCTGGTCCCGGTCGCGGTCCTACGCCCCCAGCCCCTACACAAGCAGGGCGTTACTTTTCGCCTTCAACCCGAGCCAAGCTTTCAGCCGCGGCTAGGGCTCGCTGGGCGAGACTAAAAGGCGGGACAGAACCAGCCCGGATTAAGAAAAAAGGCGGACTTACGCCTGCTGATCGGAGAAAACTCTCCGAGCTCATGAAGGCTCGCTGGGCGGCAAGAAGAAAGGTCGCAGGAACAAAGACAGCACCTTCGGCGAAGAAGGGAGGACTCACCCCTGCCGGGCGAAGAAGGCTCTCGCAGGTGATGAAGGCTCGCTGGGCGGCAAGAAAAAAAACCGGTGCGAGTCACGGTCCTGGTCCGGGGCGACGTTTGCTTAGACCCTCATGAGTTTTCCCGCATCACCACCTCCGTCAAGCCCGACGCCTGGTCGTCAGCCGGGCGCTTCACCTCAGGTCCAAGCCCCCACTGGCCTTTACGACAGGCCGCAGGAAGCTTTGAAATCAATCCTGGATGGTTACAATTATTGGACCAGCAAATTGACTGAAAGCAGTTTCGCTTTGTCTCTAGCTGTTATCGGGGCAAACTGGGCTGTCTTCGGGTCCGTCGACAAAATTCTTAACAACATCTGCGCGGAAATCTCCATAGCGGCCGTTATTTCGAATTTGGTTATCAGCTTGCTTGGCAGCGGATGGCTCGGACTATTGCTCCGCAGGCGAATTGCTTATGCCGAGGAAAATGTGCCGAGGTGGGAAAAGCAATTTGACGACAACAAAGGCAAATCAACGTATTGGCCTTCCAGCCGGACCATTGATTGGTCGGCTTTCGCGCTCCAGGCAGCAAAAATACTCTTGCCGGTGATTGGAGGGGTATTTTTCTTGATCGCCCTTTTCAGTCAGCCCAAACCTCAAAAAGATGAATCACATTTCGGTTCATCAGCATCGCCGACGTCCGCAGCGTTGTCGTCGCCATCAGCAACGGCTCCGGTTCTCGGAACGCAGGCACCGTCAGCGGCAGTGAGAGAAATTGAGGCAAGGCCTTCACCAAAACGAGAGTTGGACGCTGCGGACAGCGCGAAAATCAGACAGTGGGTAGAGAATGCGCATAAGCGCGGCGAGGAGTGGGCCAAAGAATCACCAAAGCCCAGCCCTAGTGTGACAGAAGCGAGGCAACTCCAGAGTCAACCGAAGACACCAAAGTAATGAATGCCGCTGCCTTTAATGAACTAAGCGAGGTGGAGAAACGACACTTCTACCGTTGCGAGCAGTGCGGAGAAATGGTCGATATGCGGCAACTGGATGATGTTCTCTTTCACGAGGATCATGTCCACAGGCCGGACATTCAATACGGCGCCTGCAACGCGCGATTTCGACAACATTTTTTGAGAACAGGATTAAAATAGACCTTTCGCGGCAGAATTACTTCCACCCGGCACACCGGTGACCCCCCGCCGTTGGCAATTGGGCGTCGTGCGCTCGTCGCGCGCCTTAGC
>WNFY01006527.1_pt1 | contig 17124 bp, 14 predicted proteins | sample 5400091 | NCBI WGS metagenome assembly WNFY01 (sample SAMN13153364, study PRJNA577476) | soil metagenome | isolation source: 60 cm soil or saprolite under grassland replicate 1 | place: USA:California | collected 2016-06-15
TGAGGCCTGACGCCGCTTCTAAGACTCTGCTGACTGCAACAGGTCGATCACTGCATCCACACTCGGCTCCAGCACAAGCGGTGAGCGCTGATATGGTTTCAGGCTATTGCTCTCCGCTTCGAATGAGGTTCCATTGAACAAGTCTCCGCGATGAAACTTCAGCGTGAAGTCGGCATCTTTCAGGGTATGGCCTGTAAGAACAAGCACGACCGTTTCATTCGGCGCCACAAAGCCCTGCTTCACCAACTTCTTGAGTCCGGCCAGGGTGACAGCCGATGCCGGCTCGCAGCCCACGCCTTCGGCGCCAATCTCAGCCTTTGCGAGCGCGATCTCACCCTCGGTAACTTGCTCGACGGTACCGTCGGTCTCGCGAATTACACGCAAAGCTTTTTTCCATGATGCCGGGTTGCCGATACGGATCGCTGTGGCCATAGTCTCAGCGTGAACGGGGACCAGCTTCTCGCCGCCATTCTCGCGGACGGAACGCACCAGCGGGTTCGCGCCTTCTGCCTGAATGACCGAAATCTTCGGCACACGCGAGATGAATCCGAGTTGTTTCATTTCCCGCAGAGCTTTGCCAATCGCGGAAGAGTTCGCGAGATTCCCGCCGGGAACAATGATGTGATCGGGAGGCTCCCAGCCGCGCTGTTCCAGCAACTCGAAAGCAGCGGTCTTCTGACCTTCGACCCGATACGGGTTCACCGAATTCAGCAGATACACCGGCATGCGCTCGACCACTTCGTTGAGAACTCGAACGCATCCGTCAAAATCCGACTTGAGCTGGCAGGTAATTGCGCCATAGTCGAGCGACTGAGAGAGCTTTCCCCACGAAATCTTGCCGTCAGGAATGAGCACGAGGCTCCGCAGCCCGCCGCGCGATGCATAGGCAGCCATCGAGGCCGACGTGTTTCCGGTGGAAGCACACGCCACCCACTTGTAGCCGGCGGCACGCGCGAAGGATGCAGCCGTGGTCATGCCCGTGTCCTTGAATGAGCCGGTTGGATTCATTCCCTGGTGCTTGGCAAAGAGGTACTTGATACCTGCGCTTTGAGCGCAGTGCGGCAACTCATATATGGGTGTATTGCCCTCGCGGATGGTGATGACCTTGTCTTCAGAAATTTCCGGAAGTATTTCGCGGAACCGCCACACACCGCTCTGGTCAATGGGTTTAAAGGAGGAACGACGATCCAGCCACAACTTCTTGAGCGAGGCAGCATCGAGGCCGTAGGGGCCGCGCGCATCCCACCCCGGATAAGTGATTTCGAGCAGATCGCGGCAGGTCTCGCAACGGAACCGGTCCGGCAGGGCCGTCCGGCCGCAGCCGATGCAGCGCAGTTGAGACACGCTGACTTCCGTTTTGGTGGCCTGTTCAGTCATTGCGGGAACAATAAGAATAGCAGAGCGGAGGCCGCAGCCGGCGCGCCGTTATAGGCTTCAGTGGCTCGTTCTTACTTACGAAGGTACGAGTCCGTCTTGTTGATCCAATCCAGCCGCGGAGGATGAAAGATGTCGAGCGTCACCGTGTCGCGCAAGGCCTTCACCTCATGCGGCACATGCGGCGGAATGGTAAGGACCTCGCCCGCGTGGACCGTCACAATGCTTTCGTCCATAAAGAACTTCAGAGCGCCTTCGATCACATACGACAGTTGCTCGTTGTGATGGCTGTGCAGCGGTACCACGCAGCCTTTCTTCAGCAAGACGCGCGCAAGCATCACGTCGGTGCCGGTAACGAGTTGCCTTTTGAGGCGGGGATTCAATTCCTCCAACTCGACTTCGCCCCAAATGTGATGCCGTACTTGCGTCGCTTCGGAAGTGGTCGCCCGAGACCTGGGTCGCGAGACATTGCTGATCGATTTGTTCTTTGCGGAGCTGGCTGTCGGCACTGGCAGGCGTTTTTTCATTCGAAACCTCGCAACGAGTGATGGTCAGTAGCGTAGCCTATCTCCCGGTTGCTCGCGACACATCTGAACGTTAACATTTAAAGATCGGCTCAGGAGGTCTTATGAATAAACGTCAGTTTCAGCGCGAAACCGAGGCGATCCATGGCGGCGAGAACCTCGACAAACGCAATGCGCCTCTCGCTCAGCCGATTTACCAGACCTCCACGTTTCAGGTCACCGACTCTGACGAGCAGGTGCGCGCGACGCATACCGACATGTTCTATACGCGATATGGCAATCCGACCCATACAGCTGCGGAGAGGCGGATCGCCGAGCTTGAAAGCGCCGAGACTGCTCTGCTTTTCGCATCTGGTATGAATGCCATCACAACCAGCATTTTCGCGCTGGTGAAGGCTGGGGACCACATCGTCGCGCAGCGAGATCTTTACGGCGGCGTCACAAACTTCCTCTCCCGCTGGCTGCCAAAGTTTGGCGTCGAAACCACGTTCGTGGACACAACCGATTACGAGCAACACGTGCGCGCAATCCGCCCAAACACGAAGCTGCTGTATCTTGAATCGCCGACCAATCCCACGCTGCGAGTTGTTGATCTCCGGAAAACTGCGGCGATCGCACGCGAGCACGGGATTATCAGTGCCCTTGACGGAACGTTTGGCACGCCGATCAACCAGCGCCCTGCGGAATATGGAATCGACCTGGTCCTGCACTCCGGCACCAAATACTTCGGTGGACATACGGACCTGATCTGCGGCATTGCGGCGGGCCGAAAAGCGGTAATCGATACGATCCACGCGGCGCGAACAACTCTGGGCGGAGTTATGGATCCGCATGCAGCCTTCATGTTGTTGCGTGGAATCAAGACGCTTGCTGTGCGCGTGAAACAGCAAAATGAAAGCGCACTGCGTATTGCGGAGTTTCTGGCGGCTCATCCAAAGGTGCGCTCGGTGAATTACCCGTTCCTGAAGGATCACCCGCAGCACGCGCTGGCAACCGCGCAGATGCAAGGCGGAGGCGGTGTGCTCAGCTTTGAGGTCGAGGGGACCGGCGAAGACGCGAAACGGGTGAGCGAGGCCTTACGGTTGTTCACGCTTGCTCCAAGTTTGGGCGGAGTGGAGTCACTCGTCTCGATTCCGGTTTTAACTTCGCACGCAACGATCTCCCCCGAGCATCGGAAGAAGATGGGAGTGACGGAGCAAATGGTCCGGCTGTCTGTAGGTATTGAGCACGCCGATGATCTGATCGCCGACATCGAACGGGCGCTCGCGGTTGCTGTTGCTGATCCACGTCAGGTAGCGGTCGGATAGCGATCAAACAGAGAGCCGACAGAGAGACGTTGGATCAGCCTTCTTTGACCCGCATTTTTGTTAGACTTGTCGCGGGTCCTAGCCCACTTCATGCAGAGTTGAGTCATCCAACTGGCAAGTTGGGAGGAGGTTCAAGGCCATGAAGCGTGTTATTAAGTGGATCGCGATCGTCATCGCAATTCTCATTGTTGTTGCCCTCGCACTGCCATTCCTGATTGACGTGAATACTTTCCGCCCGAGAATCGAGTCAGAGCTGACCAACGCTCTCGGACGCAACGTCACTGTGGGCAACCTGAAATTGTCGCTCTGGTCGGGCAGTCTGGCCGCCGATAACATTGCGATCGCCGACGACCCGTCATACGGTAACGCGCCTTTTGTAAAGGCAGATGCGCTGAACGTCGGCGTCAACATGGTTCCGCTGATCCTTTCCAAGAAGCTGGAAGTTCGTGATATCACGCTCACCCGCCCACAAGTGAGCCTGTTGCGCACACCAGGTGGAAAGTGGAATTTCTCCACCTTGGGTAGCAAATCGGCCCCGGGAGCGATGCAAAGCCCCGGCGCGCCAGCAGCCCAGCCTGGCAGCACACAAGCGAGCAAGGCAGAGCAGAAGCCGGCTCCGGCAAAACCCGCGGCGAATCAGAAACAATCGGCCTCGCAGAACGCAGCCTCATCTCCTGCCGACAAGACGCAATCTGAGCAAGGCCTGGAGCAGAATCTTTCTGTCGGGCAGCTGAACATTCGTAGTGGACAGATCACCATCGCCGACACCAACGCTCCGTCGAAGGCGCGCGTCTATCGCAATGTTGACGTCTCGGTGAAGGATTTCTCGTTCACTGCGCAGTTTCCATTTACGCTCTCGGCCGATTTGCCCGGGGGTGGCAACGCCAAATTGGACGGCAACGCCGGCCCGATCAATCGTGGCGATACTTCACTGACTCCCCTGCAGTCCAAGGTTTCCGTCAATCAGCTGGATTTGGCGAAATCGGGATTTATTGACGCCTCATCGGGATTCTCCGGCGCGGTGAACTTCGCGGGCACCGTTGAGTCTGATGGTAGCCAGGCGCGCAGCATGGGGAATGCAACCGCTAGCAGCTTGAAACTTTCGCCCAAGGGTATTCCCGCCCAGAAACAGGTTGCGATGAAATACGCCACAACCTACAACCTGGCGAGGGAGACGGGACAACTCACGCAGGGAGATGTTTCCGTCGGCAAGGCCACGGCAAAACTCAGCGGGACGTTCGATCTACACGGGCCAACCGTCGTCCTGAACATGAAGTTGAACGCTGACAACATGCCGGTGGAAGACTTGCAGACTCTGTTACCCGCACTGGGGGTGGAATTGCCCAAAGGATCGTCGTTGCAGGGCGGCACGTTGTCTGCCGACTTCACGATCAATGGCCCCGTGAACGCAATGGTCATCAACGGTCCAGTGAAGCTGGCGAACACAAAACTGGCGGGCTTTGACATGGGATCGAAGATGTCTGCCATTTCCGCATTGAGCGGAGCAAAAACCGGGCCGGACACCACTATTCAGAACTTCAGTTCCGACGTGCACTACAGCCCGAGCGGCATTCAGACCCAGAACATCAACCTGGTAATTCCCGCAATCGGTACTATTACTGGCGCGGGAACGATGAACCCGCAAAACGCACTCGATTACAAAATGACTGCCGCCCTGAACGGCGCTGTGGTCAGCGGCTTATCCAAGATGGCCGGAATGAGTGGCAACGGTACGAGTGTTCCGTTCTTTATTCAAGGCACTGCTTCTGATCCGAAGTTCATGCCGGACGTAAAAGGCATAGTGAGCGGCCAACTTGGAAGCCAGCTGAGCAAACGGCTCGGCACCAATGTTCCCGGCGGACAGAACACCCAGGGCGTGGTCGACGCCATAGGCGGTCTGTTCGGGAAAAAGAAGAAACAGTAGCTACTGCAGCGTGATAAACACCACGCTGTAGCCGTTCATCGTCAAGCTGATCGGCGACACCGGCGAAATTGACGTCGCCGCAGGGCCGGTCGTCGCGCTTGTGGTCGAATCCATCACCAACTTGCTCGCGCTGGCGAATCCTCCCAGCGCGCTTGTGTCAATGGAAACATCAGCCGTCAGACCTTTGCCGTTATTGTCGGTTGCTGAAGCTACCGCGTGGTTAGAAACCATGATCACAACGCTGCCGTCAGGATTCGCTACTGGTAGCACTTCGACCTGTGGGTTGTTGCTGTTGGTAGAGTCCAGCAACTTCTGACTTGTTCCCGAAGGAAAGTACCTCTGCAGCCAGTAGTCCACCCAATAGCTGAGTTGCAGTTGAAACGTGTTGTTACCGGGCCAATTCACTTCTCCGTACTGCGCATCGGCGTCGAAAGCCCAGTGGTGCAGTAGCCGCGTTCCAGCCTTCCCCGCCTGCGAAAACACGTACGGTCGCCACGCGGCGAAAAATGCGCTCGACCCGCGGTGGTCGCTGACAAACGGCGGATGACTCGGAATGCAGACGCTATGGCCCGTGCTGTCGCTGAAATCAGCGTTCACATTGTTTTCCGTGATCCACACGGGCGCACTCATCACCAGAAGATTGCCGCTATTCTGGAGGTTCGAGTAAATGGTCCGAACGCTGGAGGCAAAGCCGGGGACAGTCGCCATCATCTGCGCGTCCGTATCCCCCTGATTGCAGCTCGAATAGTAATGCGTAGCAACCGCATCGACCTGTTGGGTCACATCGCTGGCGAAAATGGGGACCCAGTCTTCAGAACCGCAGCACATTTCGAGCGCGACGAACTTCTGATTCCCACTCGGATCGGCAGCCTTCATCGCGGGCACGACCACGTTGTACATGGTTGTGTAATCCAATGCGGGATTCGTGCTCGTGTGGATCGTGAAATTGTTGATGCTCGGCTCGTTGTAGATTCCCCACCAGGTAATCTTGTCATTCGGGTACGCGGGCGACGTATGGAATACGTTGTCCGAAGAGGTAAAGCCGCCAGTGTTGTAATAGCGCACCACATCCGCGGCATACGCTGCGAACTGACCATAGCTTGTGTCCAGGAAACTATCGTTGAAGCTGCTGGCGCCATTGTTGGTATACATGAAATTCGGTGCTTTCGCGACCTGAAATTCCGGGCTGTGATCGCCGACTCCAAGCACCGGCTGAGTTACAGCATCGAGAACAGTGAAATCCCATGATGAGGGCGTTGTTTGCGGCACGCCCTGCGAGATTCCCTGAAGGCGAATGTGTTGCGGGTTCAAATTCGCCAGCGGCGTAATTGCGCTGGGAACATTCAGGAAGAACTGGTAATCCCACTCCGCCGGCTGAAACGAGGTAGACATTGCAAGATCGAACGGAGTAACTGTCGGGTTCGGAGTTACCGATACATTGGCACTGACGGTGACAGGTGGCGGTGGAGGTGGCGGAGGAGTAGTTACGCTCATGCTGCCGCCACCGCACGCGATGGACATTGCAAGTATAAGAATTATGAGAACCAACGCAAGGCTTTTCATAATGCGGCCATTGTAATCCTCGTGAGTTGGCCAGAGCAGGGTACGTTCGTGCCACAGGGGCGATAAACGATGAAAGCACGGGCGCCCTCGCCCGTCCGGTAAAGCGAAGCCTGTCAGCTTCCCAGGGGCTTCTTTTCGAGACCAGCCACCAGAGAACGGCCCTGCATGGTCTCAGGAATTTCGTAACCCGCGAGGTCCAGTAGCGTGGGCGCGATGTCGAGCAGGCGCGCGCCTTCGTACTCTCCATGCAGAGGGCAGTTCGGCGCGGCGAGAACGAACATGCCGTACTGCGCGTGATTGCAGCCGTCCGGGCCAGTGTCGTTTTCCCGCACGTGAATCGCGGAATGGCCGACGGTACCGATTGAGCGCCAATACAACCCCCCGAAGTGAACGACCAGATCGGGAGCGATGTTACGCACGTTCTCGTAGAGTTCCTTAGGCTTGAACACGAGCGAGTTGAGCGAATGTCCTTTGTCGTCGGTCATGGCCTCAAGCTTCGCGCGCATCTCGTCTTGAAATGCTTCGTATTCGTTGGCGGGAATCACGCCTTGCGGCTCGCGTCCCTGAACGTTGAAAAATACCCGAGCGTAATAACCGCCTTCGCTCCAGACTCGGGTCTTGCTCCAATTCACATTCAGCTTGTCGAAAGGCGTGAGTGTCGTCGGGTACTCGTTTAATACGAGCAAGCCTTCGCGAATGAGCCACTCATTGATTGCGATGCCGCCATCAAGTCGCTGCGCGCCGTGATCAGACACGACCAGCACGACAGTGTCTTTGTCCAGCAATTCAAGCGCTTTGCCGATCTGCTCATCCAACCACTGGTAGTACTCGGGGATCGCATTCTGGTAGGGATTGCATGGCTCGAACAGCACGTGCTTTTCGTCGAAGTAGTTCCAGAAGCCGTGATGCATGCGGTCTAGGCCGATATCCACGAAATGGAAGTAGTCCCACTCCTGTTCCTTCAAGAGCCACTGGACTACCTTCCACTGCTTCTCGCTCATCTTGAAGATTTCGTCCTTGAGCCAGCCTTTACGATCGGTGCGAAAGTTTTTGACGTCAACCGGGTACTCGCCCACCAGTTCGTTGATCTTCGACTTGAATGCGGGAGGGTAGGTGAAGTCATTTTTCGTGGTGTCCGGCGTAAGAAAACAACCAATGCTGATCCCGTTCATCTTGCGGGGGGGATAATTCGGCGGCACGCCCATCACGATCGAGCGCTTCCCTTCGCGAGCCAACTGATCCCAGATGGCAAGTGCTTTGATCGAAGCTGAATTGGCGAAACCGAGCTTTTCGTAGGAATAGTCGCTGCGATTGCGGAACCCATAGATGCCGAGCGAGCCGGGATCCTGGCTGGTGCACATGCACATCCAGGCAGGAACGGTGATCGGCGGAATCACGCTTGGAGACGGCCATACACACCAGCGCCCATTAACCGGCGGATATTCGCCAGGCGCCCATCACCGAAGACGATTTCCGGCGCAGCGCAGTCGAGTCCCAGAACGCAAATTTTCATTTCAGAGTAAAGGTGAACGAGCACTCTATTGTAGCGGGAAGGAACGGTGATTCGCGATAGCTTGGATGGTGGACGTTAGCTCAATGTATTGAAGTTTGCAGAGTAGCGTGAAATTCGCGTGCCCTTCTTTGCGAACTTTGCGAATCCTTCGCGTGCTTTGCGGTTAAAAGCTTTTCACCGCAAAGGCGCAAAGAACAGCCGCAAAGGTCGCGAAGAAATCAGTTATAGTTCCCGGCGATTGGCTCTCCCGAATTGTCATTCCGCGATACTTAGGAAAGAGACTGGCGGGAATCTGCAGAGCTTAGAAGCACGTCGTGAACGGCTGCACCTGGCCGGTTTTGACCATGTTCAGAACAGTGACGTTGTCCGGAGGCGCATAGGTCCCGTCTGTTTGGAGCGCCTGATGTTGCCACTTCACGAGGCCATATGGTTTGGCAATGTGGAACTCTTCTTTGTTCTTGCAGTTCTGCAACGCGCTGTCGCAACTGTACTGATAGCTGATGACCAGCGTCTGCAAGTTGGCTGGCAGATCGCCACCGAGAGTTTCCTGGTAAGGTCCCCAGACGGTATTCACGACACCGCCAAGCTTCTGCGATGTGAATGTGGTGCAGTCGGAGTGGGTTTCGTACGTTGTGTTTGAAGGCGGAATCGTGATCTTCGACCCCGGAAATCCAGCTTGGGCAAAGCGCGGCACAAGCGGCAGGTTGAAGTCTCCAAGTACAGGGTCGTGAAAAACCTTGTAGGTGTTCGGATTCTGCCAGTTCAGCTCAGTCACCCACAGATAAATGTAATTGTTGTCGTAGAGCTGAATGTCCCAGGGGAAACCCTGTCCAGTTTTCGTCCAGAAAAATCGGTCGGACTGCACGGTCGTATAAATAGGATTCGCGTTTCCGGACATGTGATGACTGGCCGAGAGGCTCGGGTCCATGGTCATCCACGCCAGCATGTCATAGGTTTGCGGCTGAGGAGTGGGCGGCGGAGGCGGCGAGTTCTGCTGGCCCTGTTGCGATCCGGAAGAACTGCTGCTGGGGGTTGCGGGATTAGTGCTGGAACCACAGCCAACAAGACACACTACGAGCAGGAGAAGAACTGAGTACTTCATGTACAGCCTCAGGAATTAGGGAGTGCTTGCGACGTGCTAGGAGGGACTGTAGCCGGTTAATGAAAAAGGCAACAGAGTACGAAAGTGGGTGGACGAAAGTGGCAGGGCACAAGCGAGCGAAGCTTCAACTCATTGGACGGTGATGTCCTCCGAGCCACTCGCACAGGTGCTACCCGACAAAACAGACGCACTAATGGTCGCGGTTCCACCAGCGCTCCCAAAAGTTGCCAGACCACTTGTCGTTGTGGAGAAGGTCACAACCGACGTATCGCCTGATGTCCAGGTCGCCGAACTCGTGACGTCAACGTTATTGAGAGCGGCAGTAAATTGTTGGCTGGTTCCGTGCGTGAAAGTCGTGGTGTTAGCCGGGCCTATCGTCAGGGTCTGACTCCCCGTCCCGCCAGTAGAGGTGCCGGTAATCGTTCCGCTGACACCGGAGAGGGTTGCTGTTATTGTGACGTTCGAAGCAGCACCAGCCCCGGTAACTAAACCGGCCGAGTTCACTGTGACGCAAGCACTGGAACTATCCCAGCTCACCGACTTGGTCACATCCTTTGCGCTGCTATTGTAAGTTGCCGTCGCCTTCATTTGCGCGGCGGGCGGCACAGAAAAGGTGCTGGCCCCCGACGCGGTAGTCACCGCTAAGGAATTCGGCTGGTTAACGAAGAAACCCCTGCAAGCAACTGCAAGGCTAAGTAGCAGAATGACCGCGACTGCGGCGACGAGCGAAACAGCGCGCCTGGAATTCGACATTTCAAAACCCCGCGACTAAGACGTTCCGAGTTGTTCCCAACGGAAGAGCTCACAAAATTGTAGCAGAGAGACTCCGCAGGGAATGGGACACTGTACCAACGTGTGACACATCCCTGCTTGTCGGAAGAACGGGGCTTTGAACAAAACTTGCGGCGAAAATCGGATTCGTCGGGTTTCGAGGTTTGTATCAGGGCACGGCTTAGCCGTGCCGCCGAACCGGGCTTTGACACGACGGGCGGCGATGGCGCAACTGCGCCATTGCCGCCCTGGGGATTCTTCTTTTGCGAAGGTTCGGCATGTCTGAAGGCATGTACTGTTGTAATGCGCTCGTCCACGGGCTTGCGTCCGGCAAAGCCTTCGCTTACACCGTGCCAGTGGGTAATCGACTTCTCGCCCAGCTTCCAGCAGAGCAAGATAACCTGACCGTCCACTTCGCAGGGGAAATCGAGCAGGCCGATGTCGAGGTCTTTCACCTGAACTCCGATCGCGTCGATCTCTGCCATGGCATCTTTAATGCGTTGCAAAGCTTTGTCCCGTTGCGCTTTGCGCGAGGCGAGATGAACGATATTCAATGACATGCCGCCCCGCATAAAAACTTCGTGGGAGAGGGCTTGGAACTCCGCTTCTACCCCCTCGATCAGGTGCTTGCTATCAATGGAGGTTCGCAGCAGTGATTCGAGCACGGGCAGCAGGTCTTGTGCTTCGTCGAGGGTGAATGTGCGGGAGGACATGAGTATGGGGATATTCTACAGCGTCGTTGGTCGTTGGTCCTTGGTCGTTGGGAAAACCGTCGTAAGTCAGCCGTGCATCGTACAAGGCAACACGGTTTTGCCAACGACCAAGGACCAACGACCAACTGCCGCCTTACTGAATTTCCAGCATCCGATCCAGGGCCACGCGCGCCCAGTGCTTCACGTCGTCGCGGACCTTGATTCGATTCACGACGTTGCCGTCCACAAGGCTTTCCAGCGCCCAGCAGAGGTGCTGCGGAGAGATGCGGAACATGGTCGTGCACAGGCAGCCAGAGTCGTCGAGGGTAATGACTTTCTTCCCTTCCGCGGCGAACTCCTTGCCCATGCGGTTCACGAGATGGATCTCAGTGCCGACGGCGAACATGCTCCCAGACGGCGCCTGGCGAATCATCTTGAGCAGACCTTCCGTCGAGCCGATGCCGTCCGCTTTCTGGCACACTTCCCAGCGGCACTCCGGATGAACAATTACGCGAATGCCAGGATATTTGGCGCGAACGTTGTTCACATGCTCAGGCAGGAACCGTTGATGGACCGAACAGTGGCCCTTCCACAAAATCACGCGGGCCTTCTTCAGACGCTCGGGATCGATGCCGCCGTTCAGCAGGTACGGATTCCAGACCACCATTTCATCGAGCGGAATGCCCATGCGATATCCGGTGTTGCGGCCGAGGTGCTGGTCGGGAAGGAAAAGTAATTTGGAATTCTGGGTGAATCCCCAGTGGAATGCGCCCGCAGCATTGGACGATGTGCAAACCACGCCGCCGCGCTCGCCGCAGAACGCTTTGATTGCAGCAGTCGAATTCATATACGTGATGGGCGTGATGCCCTCGCCTGCGTCGTTCGTCAGACCAGCGCGCACCAACTGCTCCCAGCAGTCTTCCACCTGCGTAATTTCGGCCATATCGGCCATCGAGCAGCCGGCGTTGAGGTCGGGAAGAATGGTGACCTGCCCCGGCCGGGCGAGAATGTCGGCACTCTCGGCCATGAAATGCACGCCGGAGAAAACGATGTACCTGCCTCCGGCATTGGCCGCCTGTTGCGAAAGCTCGAAAATCGGCGTAGCGAATCACTTCATCGCGCTGGTAGTGGTGCCCGAGAACGACCAAGTCGGTTCCCAGAGCGTCTTTGGCCGCACCAATGCGTTCGTCCATGGTGTGGTCGGGGAGAACAAGATAATTATCCAGACTGCAAACTGCAGTTGCTGTAGCCATATTGTCACGCCTTCAGCTTCGGACAGCGCGTCACAGCCGGTGAGAATCACCTGCCATTAGCTCTTTTCCGAAACGGGGATGTTGAAAGCTTCCAGCGGCTCCAGCGAGCTCACTGCGGGTTCGGTTGAGATGTTCAAACCTCTTCCGAATCTCCGCCCAGTCCGCGGGGATGTTGAAGCCGACTAGTAAATCCTTACTGCTAATACGATGCCCGGCAGCGGCGGAAAGCGTCTGTATTTTTCAACCCCAATCCAGCCGTGCGAACACTGGATATATTGTGCACCGTGGGGCGGGCAGAGTGCAAATGTGGGGTGCCGCGCTCACGCCCTCATGGCTGCATGCTGCTGCGGGATTCTTGCTTATACGTGCTCTGGGCAGGGAATGAGCGTAATGGAGGATTTTTCGTTGATTACTATTTTTCAGCCTCTGCTGCCGCGAGTACAGGGATGACTGGTGGAGTGTTAAATAGCCAAGATGGCATTCCACTTGTGAAAGAACAACTCGGTCCTCCGGGCAGGTTGACCGTGGTGTCCACCTCGATTGGCTCACCATTAAGCAGGTATGGTCTGCGCTTCCACTTCCTAAGGGCTTCGACAGCAGCTGGCACTAGATTGTCGGGCCCGCTGATCTTCTTCACGTCGAGGACTTTGCCATCTTTGCCGACCACAACTTGCAACGCCAATCGGCCATTTATGTTCTCCGTCTCTGCTGGATAGACGGGTTCGACGCGCTCAAGTAGATAGCAACCCATGAGTTCTGAAAATACCCTGACTCGGCTCACATAGACGCAACCCACCACTCCAGCGGGCATCACTTGCTGCACTGTCGGCGGTATTTCCTTCTGTGCTAGTTCTGTGCTAGAAATGTGACGGCCAACATTAATTGCTGCGACGAATGGCCAGCTGGGCCAGTACCCGACGGATCTATAGCCTTTCCCTTGTATTTCTTTCGGTTCACGAGTTTAAGAGCCGCCTGTTGGAACGTTGCGGGGCCACTGAGGACCCTGGCGTCGCAGACGAACCGGATTTTGTCATTACTACAAGAAAGAACCACCGTCTGAGCTGTTGGTCCTTGTCCGCTAGTGTGCTGGCCTGCTTGCTTTTGATCTTCGTCGCAGGCTGATGCGAGGTGAAAAACGCAGGTGACTAGGGCAGCCGCAAGCCATAGTGCTCTAAGAGATCGCATATCAGGCCCTTCTAACAAGAGGGTAGGCCTGCAACAGCTGCTCGATCAACGATTATGCGGCACGGCCGAGTAGCTGACGTAACCAGGGGATTTCACTCTTGAGGGCATTCCGTGCCGTTTCCACTTCCGTCCCGCTCGTTCTTAGCCTCGCCTCCGCCGTGGGTTCCGTTAACTGGTGTAATTATCTGCTTCGGGAGGGGTCTGAGCTGGTTGCGGTATTCAGATCCACGTGCAGATGGCTCGCGGGATCAACTCCTGGCGGATAGCAGTTGCCGTCCGGATTGTAGTTGTGGCAGCCGGCGGCGAAGTCTTTCCTGCGAGGGGATTGCGCAAATTGCCAGACATCGGCAAAGGAAACGCGGCTGTCAGACGGCGACGGCAGATGCTCCGAAAAGACACACCCCGGTGATGGCGGGCAGGCGTCGTTCGTTACCCAGTAGCTGATATCGCGTCCCTGAGCATTGGCGCGAATGTCTTCAGCGGTCACAATGCTGGTCTTCCCTTCTTTGGCTGGAATGCCGGAGCAGTAAACGCCTGCGCGAAATCCGGAGGCCATCACGGCATTCACCCAGGCGTAGATGTAGCTCTTCTGTTCGGGCAGCATGCGGCCGCCTTCTTCGATGTCGAGAAAGATAATTGTTCGCGCCGGGAAGCCTTCGCGTTTTGCAGCGGCTGTAGCTTCCCGCGCATCCGCTCGCCCAACCGCTGCGGGCTCATGCTTCAGCTCTTTGTACAGGCGCCCGTTGAAGAGAACCAGGAATCCAAAACCAGCGGATTCCAACGCGGGACGCTTGCGAGCCCAGCTGTTCGTTTTCGACCCCGGAGGGTTGTTCAGCCAGTATCCGGCGTAGGAGAACGTTCGCCGCAATACTGGAAGGTTTGCGTCACCCGGATAGTCGTTCCGGTCAAAACCGAGATAGGTGGATTGCTGGGCAACGCTGGTTGGCGAGGCGATCAGCGCGAAAAGCAAGAGCGAGAAACCACTAAGGCCACGAAGTCTCACGAAGGAAAACATTGATCTCGATTATAGGATCGGAATGCCTTGAGATTTGTTTGCTTGTTTTGCCTTCTCTGCGCTCTCGGCGATCTCTGCGGTGAAATGTTCTTCTTGACCGCGAAAACTGATCGCTGATAGCTATCCCCCGATGTGCACCATCGTCCGCGACGCCGGCACGAAGTCAGGCTCGCCGATGTGGTGGCGCTCTTCTTTCTTGCTAACAACGTTCTGAATAAAATTCACGAGTTCCTCATCGGACGCGCCACGGCGCATAAGTTCGTGCAGATCGTGGTCCCAGACAGAAAACAGGCAGGTGCGAATCTTGCCGTCGGAAGTGATGCGAAGGCGGCTACAGTGTCCGCAGAACGGGTGCGACACAGGCGCGATGATTCCGATCTCGCCCACGCCATCATCAAAGCGGTAACGCCGTGCTGTCTCGCTGCGGGCGCGCGGAATCTCGACCAGAGGCCGGTACTCGCGCATGCGCTGCAGAATCTCGTCCAGAGTTACGACGGTACTCGGCACCCACGTGCGGCCTTCTTCGAGCGGCATGAATTCAATGAATCGGACAACTACACCTTCCTCGCGGGCGAACATACCGAACGGAATGATTTGGTCTTCGTTGAAGCCGCGCATCAGCACGCAATTTACTTTCAGCGGCCAAAGCCCAGCACGGCGCGCGGCACGAACCCCGGCGAGTACGCGATCGTATCCGCCGGGCACGCGCGTGATGCGGGTGAAGCGGTCGGGATCGACCGCGTCCATGCTGACGGTAATGCGATCCAGGCCGGCATCTTTGAGGGGCTGCGCCATGTCAGCCAGCAGATGGCCGTTAGTAGTTATGGCAATGTCGAGTTCGTTGTCTTGGTCGTCCCTCCGGGACTCGTGCCCTTCGCGGGCGAGCATGGCTTTGGTCATGCCGGAAGGTTCGTAAAAGGGCACGGCTTCAGCCGTGCCGAAAGATGCCTTAAGTGACTGGGGCTTTAGCCCCTGAGGTTCAAGCCGGCGAAGATCACGGACGAAGTCAACGATTCCCTTTCGCAGCAGTGGCTCGCCACCCGTAAGCCGTATTTTTCTGATCCCCATTCCGACCAGCACACGGGCCATCCGCAAATAGTCGTCGAACGGCAGCTCGCCGTAGAGTGCGCCTTCGTTGCCCGTCCGGCAATAGACACACTTGTAGTTACACCGATCGGTGATGGAAATCCGCAGGTCGGTGATGGCGCGGCCGAATTTGTCGGTGAGAGGCAGCTCTTAGCTCCTGGCTATTAGCTCCTACCTCCTCTTCCTCTCGGGATGTCGTTCCGAGCGAAGGAGGAAGTACTTGCTGGCAAGCGGTTCGACGAAATCGAGGAACCTGCTTTTCAGTTGTCATGGAAGAAAACGGCAGGCGGAATGCATCCCGGCAGTCGTTTCCTTTCCAATGCTTCTTCCAAGAAGAAGCGGGAGGCGCCGGCGTTTCCACCTGCACCTTCGGAGCGGACTTCCTTAGCGCTGTTGCGATGCCGGTGCGGCTAAGAGCTTTTAACCGCAAAGATCGCAAAGAACAGCCGCAAAGCACGCCAAGAAGACCGCTCACCGCCACCACAGCCCGGATATGCCCGTGGGCCAAGGCGGTCGGAAACTCAACTCAATTATAGAGCGGAAAGGAATCTGACGTCTTTCAAGTCGTTAAGAAAAGCCGAGCCAAGATGTCCTGAGCGCCGAATGCAAAATGCTATTGCGACCTTACCGCAACGCCTTCTCAATCGCCTTCTCTGCAATAGGGGCCATCACCGCAAATCCGGCCTTGTTGGGGTGCAGGCCATCGTCCGCAAGCTCGCGCTTCAACATGCCCTTGTCATCCACGACTGCACTGAAGTAGTCGAGATAGAGAATGTTGTTCTTTTCGCAGTAGTCCTTAAGCCACTTGTTCAGGGCGAGGATTCGCTCCATCGGGCGCTGCGCAAAGAAATCCAGCGACTGCGGAGTGTAGTTGTATACCGGGAGGACTGAGGAGAAGATCACGCGGATATTGTGCGCTTTGGCGAGTTCGGAGAGACCAGCGTAATTGGCTTCGATGTCTTCGTTGGAGATCGGCCCGCTGTTGCCGGCGATGTCGTTGGTTCCAGCAAGAATCACAACAACCTTTGGCTGAAGATTGATCACGTCCTGGCGAAAACGCACCAACATTTGCGAGGTCGTCTGGCCGCCTATGCCACGATTGATATACGGCTTGCCATGGAACGATTCGTCGAGATGCCAAATGTCGGTGATCGAGTCGCCGAAGAAGACAACGCGGTTGTCACCGGGCGCTGGCAGTGGCAGGGCTGCATCGGCGTCTCGGTAGCGGGCAAGCTGGCCGTAGTCGTTCATGTAAACGGCTACGCGACCGGCACGATATTTATCGAGGCCAACGAAACCGGTGGACGGAACGGTGACGGTGAGGGGCGAAGCCGGTGATTGCGCGGTTGGCTGCTGAGTAGCTGGTTGGGTAGCTTGTTGTGCAATAACTCCACAAGTCAGCGATGCGATCATCGCGAGTGCTATCAATCGGGACGATTTCATTGGTATCCCCTCGTGTGACTTCGTGTCCTTCGTGGTTTCAAATCCGGAGATCCCTCGACTCAACTTGCCGTAGCGGGCGAGGGCGCCCGCTCCACATCACATCCCATCATAATTCGGCCCGCCGCCGCCTTCGGGCGGAACCCAGGTGATGATCTGATATGGGTCCTGAATATCGCAGGTCTTGCAATGCACGCAATTCGACGGATTCAGGCTGATACGTTTGCCATTCGGCGCGGCCGGGTCGTCCAGCAATTCGTAAACGTTTGCCGGACAGAAGTTCTGGCACGGGCTGCCGAATTCGCGAACGCATCGTGACTCGCAAATGTTCGTATCCTGGATGATCAGGTGCGCTGGCTGGCCTTCTTCGTGCTT
>WNFY01005509.1_pt1 | contig 17121 bp, 10 predicted proteins | sample 5400091 | NCBI WGS metagenome assembly WNFY01 (sample SAMN13153364, study PRJNA577476) | soil metagenome | isolation source: 60 cm soil or saprolite under grassland replicate 1 | place: USA:California | collected 2016-06-15
AGCAGGCGCTCACGATGTGGGACAAGATTTTGCAAAGCGGGCGACACATTGCGGCCATCGCTTCCAGCGACTCGCACCGTCCGGCCAATCCCATCGGCCAACCAACAACCCACGTGGCGGCGGTCGAGCTATCAGAAAGAGCGTTACTACACGCCATCCGTCAAGGCCGGGTCTACTTGACAAGCGAAGCGGCGCGACCCGTCGTCAGTTTCCAGGCTGAAGCGACGACGAACAAAGGTCGTTCGCGTTGGGCCGTCGGCGATGAAATTCGTTTGAAGGCACCTGGCACGATACGCCTTTTCATTACCACCGAAGCCACACCGCCCGACGCGAGGATCTCACTGATCTCGAACGGCCAGGTGATTCGCAGCTTCTCCGCTAAAACAGATGCTCAGCCGCAAGTGATCGAAATTGAATGCCAGCACGACGCCTATTTTCGCCTTGAGGTTCGCGACGGAACTAAGGCCATGCTCGCTCTGACTAATCCGATTTATGTGAAAATCCGCAAGACATCGATAGGTGGGCGATTGATCAATGTTGGATGAGCCTGAAAACCTTAGTTTCCGCCGGCGCCAGAGACGACTCAGGCTGTGGTTGCAAGGGAAGGGGTCGCGGCACGAAGCTTTGGTCGAGCATGAGAACTCGCAACAATTTGAGATGATTGCACCCGCGCTCAACAGCAGGTTGTAAGCTTGCATGACAACGCGCCGTTATGGTCTCAACCGCAGCCGGGGAAACACCATGAGGCAATCGCACAGCAGTGCGGAAATTACCACTCCTGTCTATTCGCAAACGAGCGTCACCGAAGTCCGAAGCGAACACCTCCGGTTGGCCGGCAACTTTGACGTCGAAGCCGAGCGCCGCTCCCGTCTGCTCCGACGATGCCTCGATGTAGAGGTAATCGCGCGGATCAGCAATGATGTTAATGCCGGTGGGCGTGGGACTGATGCGATGTTCGCGCTGCAACTCTTCAGTCATCACACGGTAAGTTTGCGGATACCTGTCCATCACACTCTCGCGCGTAGCGGTCTCGAGATCAGCGCGTATGGGTAGGGGCGCAAAACGGACCGCCGAGCAAGCCAGATCAGAAAAATTGTTGTTGTCCGAGGCAACGGCAAGCAGCGGATGCTGTCCTGCAGTCCGCGAGCCGGTAAAGGCTTTCGTCTCATGGCTCACCCCCTGATATGTCTCCTCGGTTATCTTTCCATCTCGCAGATGAAACTCATAAGCCCATTCGATGTCTGTCCCCCGGCCCCAACGAGCCATCAGCGCAACCGTCTGCGTGCCACCATCTTCGTTAGTGAAAATCACGGTGTAGCGCACGGTCAGATCCGTTCCGCCCGAGCGCAGAATTTCGTAGTACATCAGCAACGGAATGTCTGTGAAATGGTCAATGGTATTGGCACGCGCATAGAGCACCGGTGAATGGGCCAGAGCCAATTGGTCTTCCTTCGAACCGCCTGAGCGGGGCGCGGTAGCAAGCAGGAGCGGCCGCAGCGACTTTACTTCAGCGAGTTGCGCTCCGGCAGCCGAACGCGGGAGGTTCAGCGCCACAGAAACCGTGTGCTTACCTTTGGTCAGATGTCCGAGCATGACGCGATACTGAAACAATTCGTCACCAGCCCAAAGCAGCAGATCCTGGTTATATTCACCGTCAACTGAAATCAAAACCGCGGCTGCTTCTGCGCCCTCGCGTGCCCAGGACGCACCCGGAGAGCGCGCTTCGATTTCAAGACCAACTTCGGTCTCCTCCGCCACATTGAAAGTCTCAGTAGCCAGCGAAGTCGTAGGTTGAGAACTGCTCTGCGCGACGGCGAGGTGAATTCCCGCCACGTTCAGCGATGCGTAAACGGAGGCCGAAAGTAGAAGCGGCGAGAAAGCGAAAAATTTGAGTCTAGTTTTCATTTACAATCAATCTCGGCCATCAAACTATGGCAATTCACCCGCTATTTCAAGCTTAGACGATGCGCAGGCCGCCGGGCGAAAGTATCAGGTCCCATATGACGGATGACCGGTGGAAACTTTTCTTCCGTTTAGCAAATATGGGGTATAATCTCGGCCAAATTTTATAATGGCTGACCGGTTCTTGAAGTCAAGCGGAACTTTGAATGTGGACTTCATCCAACGGCCCGCTGACTTAGCTTTTTGTTGTGGGCCATGCCGCATGCCCCGCCCATCCAAAGGCCATCTGAGACGGCCTGAGAAGGAGAGAACATGCTGAGAAGAATCCCCAGAAGCATTGTGTGCTTGCTGTTTCTTTTTGTGTGCCTGGCAGTGCAGGTGTCCGGCCAGGTTAACACCGCGAGCCTGACTGGACTGGTCACTGACCCGCTAGGCGCCGTGATTCCAGGCGCCGCGGTCAAAGCCAAGAATCAGGCCACCAATGTTGAAACTTCGGTCACAACCGACTCTTCAGGCTACTACACGTTTGCCATCTTGCCTGTTGGAGCATACACGGTGTCAGTAGAACATCAAGGCTTCAAGAAAGCGGTCCACGAAAAGGTTGATCTGGAAGTGGGCCAAAAGGCACGGCTTGATTTTGCCCTCGAAGTCGGCGCGGTGACTGAGTCGGTTGTGGTGGCGGCAGCTCCACCGTTGCTGACCACACAAGAAGCCTCGCCCGGTGGCGTCTTAGAAAATCGTGCGATCACTGACTTGCCGCTCAGCGCACGCAACTGGGATGACCTCATCGGCGGGATTCCGGGAGTCAAGGCAGATCGTTATACCGAGCAAGGAGGCGGTACTGCCAACGGGCGCACTGGCGGCGCCAACATACATGGCGTGCGCTCGCTGCAGAATAATTTTGTGCTCGATGGTGTGGACAACAACTCGATCTCAGAGAATGTACAGGAACTCACCACGCAGGTGGCTCGCCCTTCGGTGGATTCAATCCAGGAGTTCAGAGTGAGCACGAATCCCTATTCGGCGGAAAATGGCCGCAGCCCAGGCGCGCTGATCAGCGTCACGACTAAAGGCGGCGGCAACAATTTCCACGGCGTGGCCTACGACTTCCTGCGCAATCGCGTCTTCGACGCCAACGACTTTTTCACTAACCGGGCTGGACGCCCAAAACCTCCCTACGTGCAAAACCAGTTCGGGGGCAACATCAGCGGCCCGGCTATCAAGAATCGACTCTTCTTCTTTTTCAACTACGAGGGCACGCGAATTCGCAGAGGTGTCCTACGACTAGGCCAGGTGCCGATGCAGAACGAGCGCATCGGCGATTTTTCTGCTGCCGCGGCCGTCGCCAACCGTATCTCTGGTGGAGCGTATGCCAAAATCTATGATCGCGTGGGTGACTGTCGAGCGAAGGTGCCGTCAGCCTTCAATGCGGATGGATCGTTTATAAATAACCAGATCCCTGCCGCTTGTCTGGATCCACTGGCCCAAAAGATTCTCGGTCTAGTGCCAGCACCCAACATCGTTCCCGGATCGGGCGCGCTCAATATCAGCAACTTCGCCCGCTCTCCAGGAATTGTTGACGACACAGATAGCTACACCGCGCGTGTGGACTGGCAGGCGAATTCCCGCAATAGCCTTTTTGTTCGCTACACCTTTTCCAACCGCTTCCGCTACCTTCCGGGAATCTTTGGCGGAATTATCGATGGGACCGGCTCCTCCGCTAATGGCCGGCTCCACATGGGGGGACAGTCCGCCTCGGTTGGCTGGAACCGGACTCTCAGCGCGCGTATGGTCAACGAGTTTCGTATCGGCTGGGGGCGCAATAATTCTCGCGCTACGCAAGATCCTTTCGGTTTGAATACGCTCGCCGATTTCGGATTTAAAGGCGTGCAGGATTCCCCGGTTTACAGCGGCGGCATTCCAGGCATCAGCATTTCAGCACGCGGAGGAACTTTAACGCCTGGCGGCCAGTCTGGATTTGATCGGCTGGGTTCGCCCGACTTCCTGCCAAAGTTCCAAATCACCAACCAGTTTCAGTGGACCGATACGGTCAGCCTCTCTTATGGCGTTCATCAGATGAAGTTTGGGGCTGATATTCGCGGGCCGCTGCGGAATATCTATCTGGACGTGCCGGGCCTCAGAGGCAGCTTTAACTTTGACGGAAATCGGACCAGTATTAATAGCGCCACCGGCATCGGCTTGGCCGACTTCTTGCTTGGTTATCCTTCTCAAGTCCAACTAACTAATCTGGCGGTCGTGGATGCACGCTTCAGGATGTATTCCGGATTTTTCCAGGATGATTGGAAGCTCACTCCGAAGCTCACCTTGAACCTCGGACTCCGGTACGATTATGCGACCTGGCCTTATGAAGGCAGGGACCGCCTGACCAACCTTGATCCGGTGACGGGGCAAAGGTTCACGCCCGCCAACTCCCCCTTTGGCAGAAGTCTGGTCAAGCCCGATAAGAATGACTTTGCGCCGCGTGTCGGAGTGGTCTATCAACTCACGCCTGAAACGGTCGTGCGAGCGGGTTATGGCCGGTTCTACCAATTGTTTGAGCGCGCTGGTAGTGAAGACCAGTTAGCGCTCAATCTTCCCTGGTTGGTCAACAATGTGGTGAGCGAATCCGACCCTACGAAGACGGCCCACGATATTCGTCTCCAGACCGGCTTCAACCTCTCTCTCGATCCGAATACAGTCAATCCCATCACGGTTCGACTGCGCGCGGTCAATCCAGAAGCGGTTGATCCCAGCATAGATCAATGGAACTTCGGCATCCAGCGCCTGCTCCCCGGCGGCATGGTCGCCACGATTGACTACGTCGGCACTAAGGGTACGCATCTTTCCACTCTACGTAATCTGAACCAGGTGCTCATAGATGCAAATGGCTTCCCCACGACTGGGATCCCGTATCCAGCCTTAGGGCCTATCGAATTCCGCGAGAATAACGGAAATTCGATTTATCACGGGGGAGAGTTCACGCTTGAGAAGCGGTTCAGCCGAGGCCTCTTCTTCCGCACCGCTTACACTTACTCGAAATCCATCGATGAATCGCAGGAGCACTTGGCCGCTGGCGGCACAGGCAGTTTCACGCAGAACGCGCGAAACTTGCTAAAAGAGCGGCGCGGCCCCAGCGATTTCGACATTCGGCATCTTTTCACCGCCGGCTACGTCTATGAGTTGCCCTTGGGTCGAGGCCGCAGCTATCTCAAAGAGGGAGTACTCTCTCACATCTTCGGTGGATGGCGCATCAGTGGCACGAGCGCCATTCGGACCGGCCGTCCGTTCACGGTCCGCGCGGGCTCGAATGATACGCCCCTGGGCGGCCCGCGCGGTGGGGGCCTCGTGAGCGCTTTCGCGGATTGCCTCAGGGACGGAACCTTATCTAAGAGTGAGCGCACCATAGATCGCTGGTTTGACACCACCGCCTACGCCAGACCCAATCCGGCTCGTGTCGGCACCTGCGGTCGCAATACCCTGCGCGGACCAGGCCTCACCAATTTTGACTTTGCGTTGGCCCGGACCTTCAACTACTTCGGCGAGGGTCGCGGCTTAGAAGTTCGCTGGGAGATGTTCAATATGTTCAATACACCTCAGTTTGGACTTCCGGAACGTAATGTTAACAGCAGTGCTGTTGGGAGAATCACGACCCTCGCAGGAGACGCACGCGTGATGCAGTTCGCGGCGAAATTCAATTTCTGAAGAAGAACCTGACAGTGCGCAAAGGGACTTTCACCTTCGCGCGCTGTTTGTTCATCAGAGCAAAGGGTTACATCTGAGGATTTCTGAGAGCCAGCCGTCACCACGACCCAGATGCTGGTCGTGATGATAGCTGGCTCTTCGCTTTTGCATTAGTGCAGTTTCCATTCAACGTTCCAGTCGAGAGAGAATTCGACGCTGCAGGCTTTGGCGTCAATGCTGTTGATCATCTCATCGTAGTGCCCGACTATCCGGATAATGATTCGACTACACAGATGGTCGAGCACAGGCAAGGGGCGGGAGGACAAACGGCATCGACCATCGCGACGTGGAATTCGCGGAAGTCATTGAAGACGCACGCACTCAAGTCGGCTATATCATCATCGAAGCAAAAAGAGGCGAACGCACCGTTATATGGGATCGGGACGAACTCCTGGCTTACGCTCCCGACGATGCGCCCGTGGAATTGGTCGCAAGAGCGCGTGTGATTCATCTCGACTCCCACGATCCGCCAGCCTGTGCCCGCATGGCGAGAGAAGCGCGGGGGGCGGGTACTGTTGTTTCCGCCGACATTGACAATGTCTACGAAGGCCTGCCGGAGCTTTTGCCGCTGATTGATGTGCTCATCTCATCGAAAGAGTTCCCGCGCCTCTTGACCGGGATGACAGACGCGCACGCCGCCCTCCAGGAAATCAAGGCGCGCTACGGCTGTGCGCTCGTCGGTTTTACGAAGGGCGGGCGCGGCGCGATGGTGCTATGCGAAGGAGAATTTCTGGAGACGCCTGCTTTCCAAGTGCCCGGCGGCTGCGTTGATACAACCGGCGCGGGCGACGCCTTTCATGGGGGATTCCTTTATGGCTTGTTAAAAGGTGAAGAAATTGAGGGAAGTCTCAAAATCGGATGCGCTGTCGCAGCGCTCGGCTGCAGAGCTTTAGGTGCCCGTACCGGGTTGCCGACGCGTGCGGAGTTGGCCGCTTTTCTGAAAACATAAATTGCTCTTACTCGGAAAAGGTTGTTCCGCCTTCTGCGGTTGTTTAGTCGTTGACCGGCGCACGAGGAAATAAATCGGGGTTGTCGGTAAACAGCGCGTCAACACCTAAGTTATACAAGTAGTAGCTCATTTCTTCGCGTACGTTTTTGAAGCGTCCAGTGTTAAGCGAGCGAAAGGTGTAGGGAGTAACACTTAAGCCGAGCGCATGAGCCTGCATAACCAGGCTCTTGTCGACCAGAGCTTTCGCCGGACCGATGCCACTCGCGAACTGTTTCAACTCTGCGAGTCCCGCCGCCGTCAGCCAACGCGCGCGAGCTTCATCGCCAACCAGCAAGACCAAGGGCAGTTTAGTTTTGAGCGTGCCGGATAATCTTCTCAAGCTTTCTGGGCTGAAGGACTGAATGATAACGGGCATGTAACGCGCGGCACTCCGCTTGTCCAGCCGATTTTTCCTGAGCACGTCCAGCACTAAACGCTCCATGTCAAAGCCGCGTTGACTGTAAACTTCGGGAGCTTTGGTTTCAGGATAGAGTCCAGCCTTGCCCCGAACAAGATCAATGGCTTCCTGGAACGTCGGGACTTGCGCGCCCTTGAATCTCACATCGAACCAGGAACCGGCGTCGAGCCGCTTAATCTGCCTTAGAGTGAAATCGGAGACATACCAGCGGCGCGCCGGTATTCCGGCAACGACTTCTTCGCGAGAGCGCGTGGGAAAAATTTCTTTGACGTTGGTGGTGCGTTCGAGCGTCAGGTCGTGTAGGCAGACTAGCACGCCGTCGCGGGTGATTTGTAAATCCTGTTCGACGAAATCCGCGCCCTGTTTGAGCGCAAGTTGATAAGAATCGAGCGTGTGCTCAGGCGCGTAAGCGGATGCGCCGCGATGTGCGACGAGAATCTTCGGCGCAGTCGTTGAAACTTTCGATTTCTCTTCGCGTTGCGCGAGTACGAATGAAAAGGGTTTAGCAGCGACGATTCCGATGCTTGTGCCGAAAAGTTTTAAAAAACCTCTGCGGGCGAGTGTCATACGCTGTGTGCTCTCCTCTCCTTCATGCTGAGCGCGTTACTTATTTTCGACATCAATCCAATTCAATGTGCGTTCAATAGCTTTTTGCCAGCCGACGTGACCCACTTCTCGCTGGTCGGCGCTCCAGCGCGGTTCCCATTGCTTGTCCGCTTGCCAGTTGCGGCGCATCGCCTCAGTATCTGTCCAGAAACCAACGGCTAATCCGGCGGCATAAGCTGCCCCGAGCGCGGTTGTTTCCGGAACAACCGGACGTACGACGGGCACACCTAAAATGTCGGCTTGAAGCTGCATCAGCGTGTCGTTGACTGTCGCACCGCCATCTACTTTCAAGATCTCCAATCGTACGCCGGAATCTTTTACCATCGCGTCAAGCACGTCGCGCGTTTGATAGCAGATGGATTCGAGCGTCGCACGCGCAAGATGCCCTTTGTCGTTGAAGCGCGAGAGTCCGACGATGCAGCCGCGTGCATCCGCGCGCCAATAAGGAGCGTAGAGACCTGAAAAAGCCGGCACGAAGTAAACCCCGCCGTTATCTCTAACGGTATTAGCGAGCGCTTCGATGTCGCCGGCTTGTTTGATAATGCCGAATTGGTCGCGCAGCCACTGGACGGCGGAACCCGTTACGGCGACCGAACCTTCGAGCGCATAAACGGGACGCGCGCTACCGAATTGATAGCAAACGGTTGTCAGCAGTCCGGCGTGCGAGGACACGATATTCGTTCCCGTATTAAGAAGCATGAAGTTGCCAGTGCCGTAAGTATTCTTGGCTTCGCCGGGTGTGAAGCAGACTTGACCAACGGTCGCCGCTTGCTGATCGCCCAGGTCTGCACACAAAGGAACATTGCCCTTGAACGGACCATTAAGGTCCGTCATGCCGTAAAAATTTGGATCCGAAGATAGACGAACGGCGGGCAACATCTTACGCGAAACACTAAAGAGCCTAAGCAGTTCGTCGTCCCAATCTAGAGTCTGGAGATTAAAGAGCATTGTACGGCTGGCGTTCGTAACATCTGTGATGTGCACACCGCCATTAATACCACCGGTTAAGTTCCAGATGACCCACGTGTCTATGTTGCCGAAGATAGCCTCACCTCGTTCGGCCGCGGAGCGTGCGCCCTTGACGTTGTCGAGAATCCATTGAATCTTGCCGGCGGAAAAATAGGTTGCGGGCGGCAACCCGGCTTTGCGTCGAATCGTCTCGCCTGCGCCCGCTTGTTCCAGCCTATGCATGATCCGGTCCGTGCGCGTGTCTTGCCAGACGATGGCGTTGTAGAGAGGTTCGCCTGTCTTAGGATTCCAGACGACAGTAGTCTCCCGTTGGTTAGTTATGCCGACTGCGGCAAGGTCCTGCGCGGTGAGGTTGGCTTTCAAAAGCGCGCCTTCAATTGCGTCGCATGTGCGCCGGTAAATCTCCAAAGGGTCATGTTCCACCCAAGCCGCTTGGGGCAAAATCTGTTTGTGTTCGAGTTGGTGACGCGCAACTTCGCTACCCGCATTGTCGAAAACCATAAAGCGCGTGCTGGTAGTGCCCTGGTCCACCGCACCGACGTATTTTGTCATCAGTTGCTTTCCTCGCTGTCAGAATCCGATGATGGTAAAAAGACCCGCCCCGATAAGTCCGCCGATGAGTGGAGCGATGACAGGGACCCAGGCATATCCCCAGTCGGACTTTCCTTTGCCTGCAATCGGCAGCAAGGTGTAAGCGAGACGAGGCCCCAAATCGCGCGCCGGGTTAATCGCGTACCCGGTAGGTCCGCCGAGTGAAAGACCAATGCCCCACACTAGAAATCCCACCAGGATCGGTTGTAAACCCTGACTGAAGACCACGGAGAGATTGATGCCGTTGGGCGTGGTAAGTTTCTGCGCGTTAGCGGCAATTGCGAGAATTCCGAAAAGCAGAATCGCCGTGCCGATGACTTCGGCGATGAAGTTCGATATGGGGCGCCGAATCGCTGGCGCTGTACAAAACACGGCGAGCTTAAGTCCCTGATCCTCTGTCTCCGCAAAGTGGGGGTGGTATAGCACCCAGACGACAACGGCGCCGAGAAACGCCCCGAGGACTTGAGCCGTCATGTAGCCGGGTACTTGTTTCCAGGGGAATGAGCCAATAGCGGCGAGCGAGATTGTGACTGCGGGGTTCAGGTGTGCGCCGCTGACGCGCCCCACACAAAAGATGGCGATGATGACCGCCAATCCCCAAGCGGTCGTAATCACCATCCAACCGCTGCCCTGTCCTTTTGATTTGTTCAATAATACGTTAGCGACGACGCCATCCCCGAGGATTAACATAATCATCGTGCCAATAACTTCCGCCAGATACACCTTCATTCATCAAACCTCACAAATTGACACTTCGTTTCCGCCTTGCTATTAACGCACTTGTTCGCATAAGTCCGTACCTCGTTTGCACTACCGACTTGTATTCTATGCCCGTTTCACTAGATCGTGCTTCCAGACTTGCGGCACTCGAAGGTGAGCAGTTTGATGTCATCGTCATCGGCGGCGGCATCATCGGCGCCGGCATCGCGCGTGACGCTGCGCTTCGCGATCTGCGAGTCGCGTTATTTGAAAAGCGTGATTTCGGCAGCGGCACAACTGCCGGGTCGACGCGGCTGATCCACGGCGGCTTGCGCTATCTCGAGCTGCTTGATTTCGGCCTCGTACGTATGGACTTGCGCGAGCGCGAAACGCTTTTGCGCATCGCGCCGCATCTTGTCAAACCGCTGGAGTTCATCATGCCGTTCTACGGAAGCACCTTTTTTTACCGCTGCAAAATGAAGCTGGGCATGACGCTTTACGACTTGCTGAGCTATGACAAGAGCTTGCCGCGTCATCGTTTCCTCAGTGCCGGAGAACTCAAAAAGATTGAACCGAACTTGCGCCAGCTAGGCCTACAGGGAGCGGCAGTTTATTTCGACGCGCAAGCCGACTCGCCAGAACGACTGTGCCTGGAAAACATCATCGATGCCTGCGAACATGGCGCGCAGACATTCAACTACAGCGAAGTCACCGGAGCATCACGCACCGGCGAGTTGATTGACGGCGTGCGCGTACGCGACTTATTGAGTGATGACGACATGGAAATCAGCGTCAAGGGCCGCATTGTGATTAACGCGTCTGGCGCATGGTTTGATCGCGTGGCCAGGGGCCTCACAAATGGATCACGCGCAGCTAAGGCTCCACGCACGCAAATCCGCACCACGAAAGGAATACATATCACTTGCCCGCCAGTTACCAGCCGCGCTGTCGTTGTCTTCTCTCCCATTGACGGGCGTTTGATGTTTGTCATTCCGTGGCTGGGACATAGCTTGATCGGCACGACCGACACAGATTTTACCGACGACCCCGCGATCGCTAATGCAACTTCAGAAGACATTGATTACGTGCTGCGCTCAGTCACGGACTATTTTCCTACGCTCGATACGGCACGGATCTATTTCAGTAATGCAGGTGTACGCGCTTTAGTCAAAGAAGAAGGCTCAGAATCATCCGTCTCGCGTATGCATCGCATCTTGGACGGAGCGCGTTTGGGCACGGAAAATCTGATCTCCGTCCTGGGCGGAAAAATCACCGGCTACCGAGCGATAGCTGAGGAAGTAGTTGACGCAGTTTGCGCGAAACTGAATGTTTACGCACCTTGTTTGACTGCCCGCAACTCTCTTCCGGGTGCCCGCACAGATAGAAAGATTACTCACGTTTCAAGTGCCGGATTAAAAGATGAGACCCACGCACACCTTTTTAATCTCTATGGCAGCCGATCCAGCGAAATTATCCAGCTCGCCACTTCGTGCGAGCATTTGCGTGAACCTCTTTCGCCGCACACCCCTGACGTGGCCGCTCAGGTCATATTTGCTGCGCGCAACGAGCAATGTGCGCGACTCGTCGATTTTCTGTTGCGCCGCACGTTGCTTGGATTCAGTCAAGATCAGGGACAAAGCGCGGCGGCACGCGCTGCTTCATTGCTTGCGCAAGAACTCGCTTGGACGCCTGGGCGCATGAGTGCGGAGATGGAGCTTTATCAAAAGCACATCGCCATGACGCAAGCGTTTCGCGATGGCAATTCCCAAGGTGAATGAATCCAATACTTCCCGGACCGTCAATGCGCAGCTCTCGCTCCCCATTTTCTATTTGGTTGTGGGCCCATGACAAAGATAAGAATGGAACCATTGGCAATGTCAGCGTGCTTAATAAACGGCTCATTTAGTGGCTTCCCGTTTAGCGTTGCCGACTGAATATATTTGTTCTTTGACGATTGATTGCGTGCAATGACCGTGAATGGACCCTTCTTGTATGGTTTCTCCAATCTGATGGTGGCCTTTTCAAAAAGAGGACTGCCAATGGCATAAACCGGACTGCCGGGCGTCACCGGATAGAATCCCATCGCGCTGAAAATATACCAGGCGGACATTTGTCCACAGTCGTCATTGCCGCTGAGCCCGTCGGGCGCATTGTGGTAATGCGTGAGCATCGTCTCTCTGACTCTCTCCTGAGTCTTCCAGGGCTGGCCGCTATAGTCATACAAGTAGGTGTAGTGATGACCCGGTTCGTTGTCGTGTCGGTAATGGCCTCCCGCGAAGTTCTCATCCAGCTTAGCGTTGAACCGCTCCTTCCCACCCATTAAAGCGACCATGCCGGGAATATCCTGCATTTCGCAAAACAGGTAGGTCCACGGACTACCCTCTGTGAATCCAGGTTTTCTGTCTTCCCTGGAAGCCCAACCTTCCTCGTCCCAGCTCCCATCCGCCTTTTTCGGTCTCATGAAACCGATGGACGAATCGTATAAATTCTTATAGTTCCGACTCCTTTTCATTAGCATTTCGTAGTCGTCCATTTTGCCGACCGCTTTAGCTAGTTGAGCGACACAAAAGTCGTCATAGGCGAATTCCAGCGTGCGGGAGACTGACTCGTCTGTTCTATCTTGCGGAACATACCCGAGGGACTTGTACCAGGTTAGGCCTCCTCTGGCTTCAAAGGCCGTCCACGGCGCGCGGTCAAGCCAACGATTGTGTGTATCTCCATCAGGCGGCGTCATAGCATCTTTGTACGTGGCCGCGTAGGCTTTCTTCAGATCGAAACCTCTAAATCCTTTCACATACGCGTCAGCGATGACGCTGTCAGCATGTGTGCTGATCATGATGTTGCTATAGGTGGGGTTGGGCCACATCGGCATCCAGCCGCCCTCGTCATACATTTGCAGCAGGGAGGTAATCATCTCCGGCACCTTGTCGGGTTGAGTCAACAGCAACAGTGGGTGCTCGGCCCTGAAGGTGTCCCAGAGAGAATAGTCGTTGTAAGAGACGCCGTTGTGTATACGATCGTCAAAGGCGCTGTAATAGCGTCCGTACTCCGAGAAGATTCTGGGAAATAAGAGAGTGTGATACATCGCGGTGTAGAAGTTAACGCGGTCATCTTTCGTTCCACCTTGAATCTTGATTTTGCCAAGCGCCTCATTCCAGATACGACGACCTTCCGTTTTCACGCGGTCAAAATCCCAATCTGGAATCTCCCTCCTCAGGTTGTCTCTGGCTTGGTCAAGACTGATGAACGACGTGCCGATCTTGACCTTGATCTCTTCGCCTCCTGTCGTGGGAAAAGTTACATAACCGCCCATATGATGACCACTCTGATGGTTGCTCCCGGGATGAATTTTGTCATCTTCCCAGGTTCCGGAGGACGCAAAGGGTTTGCTGAACTTAATGACAAAGTAGCCTTTGAAGTTAGGAAGTGGCGGGCCTAGCTCAGCGGACATGCGATCAGGATTGTAGCCATTGATTTCCTGATCCCTTGGATTGATTTGGACAAAGCCTTTGAATTGCTTGGAGCGAATCGCAGTAACCACGATATGAGAAGTTTGTGATGCGGGAAACGTGAACTTCAGGAACCCGGCGCGGGTCGTGGCCGTCAACTCTGCTTTGATCGATTTGCCCTCATCGCCCATTTTGACGGCGTAGTAGTTGGGCGCGGAGATTTCATCTTGATGGCTAAAGGGCAATTTCCGCGAGATCTTTAACTCTCCACTGGATGGCATCAAACTTACATAGCCATAGTCGCCCATCCAGATAGCGGGTTGATGGGTGCCAAGAAATCCTTCAATAGTTTTGTCGCTGTAATTATATGAGTAAACGCTTATTTTGTTTTCGCGAGTCATGGCCGTCCAATGCGTCATGCCGAAGGGGGTGGCGACACCAGGAATCATACCGCCATAGTCGTAGACGCTCGGGCCAGTGGTGCCAATCATTGGGTTGACATCGTCAATAGGCGCTTGACCAAAAGCATTCAGCCCACAGAGATTAAAAGTGAAACTCATCGCAATAAACATTGCGATGAACGAGACTGATTTAGACGTGATCGCACTGACCATTGATTTACGTTCACCTCCCCAAAAGAATAAGAGTTGCCATGGGCTGCGATTAAACTTAAACTGCACTCCCTCCTGTTTGTCCAGCAACTACGTCTTAACGCCACTATGCTACGATAACCGCACCGAGATCCTGGGGACTGAAGGAACAGTCAGGGTTATCTGTGCAAAACTCCGATCATGGTCACTATATAGCGCCAAGCGAAAAATCAATCGCCACCAGAAGCCAAAGGAGAGATCTTTGTTAAGAGTAGCTGAACCTCTAAATCGAAGGAGCGGCGGCAGCGGCCCTCGACTCCGGCTGTTAGCGATGCTGCTTACCCTGTCGCTGGTTCTTAGCAGCTTTCTTTCGCCCACCTTCTCTCAAAAGAGAGTAACGAAAGAGCGTGCCGGCGCAAAAGTTCGGTTAGTAGTGGGAATCGTCATAGATCAATTCCGTTACGATTACTTGGCTCGCTTTGAAGACTTGTTCGGCGAAGGAGGCTTCCGGCGTCTGCTCCGTGATGGCGCCGTCTTTACTAACGCCAACTACTCATACTCCCCCACCGTTACAGCACCCGGCCACGCTACCTTTATGACTGGTTCTATCCCGGCACTTGACGGGATAGTCGGAAACGAGTGGTTTGACCGGGCCAAAGGAAAAGAAGTGACCAGCGTCTCTGACGAGAGCGTGAGATTGCTCGGTGGTCAGGCAGCATCGCCGGGCTCACCGTCGAAGTTAATCGGCTCGACCGTCGGCGATCAACTGCGGCTTACAAATAACGGCCGGACTAAGATTGTCGGTCTGGCGCTGAAAGATCGTTCAGCCATTCTCCCCGCCGGCCATCGGCCTAATGGCGCCTATTGGTTTGACTCAGGTGTTGGCGCTTTTGTTTCGAGCACTTACTACTTCGCCAACCTTCCGGAATGGGTGAAGCAGTTTAATCAAACCGTGCGGCCGGAAAAATATTTTGGCGCCAGATGGGATCGACTTCTCCCGGCCCGCGCCTACGACCGCTCGTTGCCGGACGATTCTCCTTACGAAAAGTCAAAGTTTGGAAACAAGTTCCCGCACATCATCAACGGTGGCGAAAGCGAACCCGGAAAGTTGTTCTTAGATCAATTCGACGAGTCGCCGTTTGCGAACGAGTACACCGCCGCGTTTGCTAAGGCGGCTATCGATGGTGAACGTCTCGGTGACGATGACGATACAGATCTTCTCACGATTAGTTTCTCGGCCAACGATGGGCTGGGACACTCCTTCGGTCCATATAGCCAGGAAGTCGAGGACATGACTCTGCGGACTGATCGGATGCTGGCCGATCTATTCGATTACATCGACAAAAAGGTTGGACTCGCAAATACGCTGATTGTGTTGACGGCTGATCACGGAGTGGCGCCGTTGCCGGAACACGCGCGCGACTTGGGGTTGGGAGGCGGACGGATTGACAGCAAGAATATCAAAAGCGTAATCGAAGCTGCGCTCAATCGGCGTTTCAGGACCGAGCCCTGGGTTCTGGCCACGGTAAACGGAAATGTCTACTTTGATTACGGCGTGATGGAACGGCGACATGTTGATCGGGCTGAAGCAGAGCGCATTGGCCGTAACGTCGCTTTCACGGTTGAAGGCGTAGCAGAATGCTTTACACGCGGCCAGCTCCTTTCCCGACAGCTCGCTCCCGGATTGCTTTCGAGCCATGCTGCGAATGGGTTTTACGCCGAACGGAGCGGCGAACTAGTAATCATCAACGAGCCGTTCTACATCCAGCGCACTGAACCGGGTACGACTCACGCCACGCCGTACAGCTACGACACGCATGTACCCGTCATCTTTTATGGAGCTGGCGTTGCGCCCGGCAGATATTCCATCGCATGCAGCCCGTCTGACATTGCCGCCACGCTGTCAGCTATCCTCAAAATTGAGCCAGCGAGCAATAACGTCGGACGCATTCTAACCGAAGCAATCAAATCGTCGATTCGGAGGAAATGATTTGAAAGCTCTCATCAAATATGAACCAGGCGTTGGTAATGTGGAGCTGCGAGAGGTAGAAGAGCCCGCGTGTGGCGATAATCAAGTCAAAATCGAAGTGAGCTTTTGCGGGGTTTGCGGTACAGACCTTCACGTCTACGAGGATACCTTCAGAAACTTTCCGCCCGTCATCCTTGGTCATGAATTCTCCGGGCGCGTGGTTCAGGTTGGTCGGCTGGTAAGCAACATTCAGCCTGACGATCACGCAACCGTACTACCGGCGACCGCAGTCACGTGTGGCGCCTGCTCTTTTTGTCGCATGGGTTACTTCATGTTCTGCGCTGACAGACGGGGGATGGGACATGGCGTCAACGGGGCGTTTGCCAAATATGTTGTAGCACGCGGCGATCAAGTATACAAGATTCCGGCTGGACTCTCGTTAGCCGAGGCTGCGTTGTGTGAGCCGTTCGCCAGCGCCGTTCAAGCCGTGCTGCAAGTCACGAACGTAAGATTGGGAGACGTAGCCCTGGTTTCTGGTCCCGGCCCAATTGGCTTGCTTTGTCTGAAGATTCTTTTAGCTGAAGGAATCAAGACCATTGTAGCCGGCACAGGCGAAGACGCGATGCGTCTTGAGAAAGCCAAAACGCTCGGAGCTAGCGCCGTGGTGAACCTTAGCCAACAGGAGCTGTCGACCGTAGTCGCGGAAGAAACAAAAGGGGCCGGCGTGGACGTGGCATTCGAGTGCGCCGGCGCCGAAGCTTCGGCTGCCAATTGCTTACGCGCTTTGAAGCCTCTTGGTCAATACACACAAGTGGGGATATTCGGACGTAAAATCTCCCTCGATTTTGATCAGGTCTTCTATAAACAGTTGAGAGTGGCAGGATCGGTCGGTTACACGACCTCAACCTGGGACCGATTACTGAAGATTCTTGAGCAGAAGGCCGTCAGCCTGAATGACCTGATTACCCATAAAATGCTGCTGGAGAGTTGGCAGGAAGCTTTCAAGCTTTGCGAGAGGAAGCAAGCCATAAAGGTGCTACTGTCACCATCCTGATCAATGAGCCTTCTAGTAACCGAAACCCGGTGTTGGCATCGATTCAATAGCTAAACATATTCTTAATTTCTAATGCGGCACTCGATTGTTCATTCCCGAGATCATGTTGCTTGCAGCGCGTTGTTAGCTCGACCCACAGGGCCGT